>Ga0307379_10000762_pt1 | contig 52746 bp, 32 predicted proteins | sample UN2MG_FD_202237 | JGI IMG/M metagenome (GOLD analysis project Ga0307379, IMG submission 202237) | Soil microbial communities from Risofladan, Vaasa, Finland - UN-2 | ecosystem: Environmental > Terrestrial > Soil > Coastal area > Acid sulfate soil | place: Finland: Risofladan, Vaasa | collected... | reverse complement strand
CGGCGGAGCTGCCGGCCGCCACCAGCAGGCTGTCGACGTGCCCGTGGTAGTTGCCCGCAAACTTGACGATCATCTCCCGGCCGGTGAATCCCCGGGCGAGCCGGATGGCGCTCATCGTGGCCTCGGTGCCGGAGTTGACCAGCCGCACCTTCTCGATCGAGGGGACGGCGTCGATGATCCGCTCGGCCAGCTCGTTTTCGGCCTCGGTGGGCGCGCCGAAGCTGGTCCCCCGGCGGATCGCGGCCTCCAGGGCGTCGACCACGGCCGGATGGGCATGGCCGAGGATCATCGGGCCCCACGAGCCGACGTAGTCGAGGTACCGATTGCCGTCGACGTCGACCAGATAGGCTCCCTCGCCCCGCTCGAAGAAGACCGGTTCTCCCCCGACGGCCCCGAACGCCCGGGCGGGGCTGTTCACGCCGCCGGGCATCCGTTCCTTGGCCTTGGCAAAAGCAGCTCGACTTCTCTCGTGCAACATCAACAGGTCCTGCCGTTTTGTGTCGTGGAATCGTTCAACGCCGCAACTGGAAGGAAGCGTTTCCCGGCATCTCTCGTTCCCAGGCTCTGCCTGGGAACGAACTACCGCGACGCGAGGCTCCGCCTCGCCCCCCACGGCGTACGAGACGCAAGCCTGGCGGACCATGCGGACGCCAGACAGAGCCTTCCCTCCTCGTCCGTTCCCGGGCGGAGCCTGGGAACGAGGGGAGACCGCGATCTCCGCATGATTGTATCCGAAGGCTTGCGCCGCGTGCCAGGGCCGTCTTGCCTTTGACTCGCAGCGAAGGGTCGCAGGCTTCGAGCCCGGGACCGGGAAGAGGAGACACGTCCCGGCGACGACCGAGGTTTGACGCTGTCTTCCACTTCTGCTATCTTCGCGCTCGTAGGTGCTGTTGCCGGACGTGGACCCAAAGCCGACGCGGAAAGCTCCGATGGAGATCAACGAGAGATTCCTGATCAAAAACGTACACATCGTCAAGCCCCTGCGCGTGCTGGACGGCGATCTCGGGCTGGAAAACGGCGTGATCACCTATATCGGCGAACCGGTGCGCCCGCCCGCCGGCTGCCGCGTGATCGACGGGAGCGGCCTGTTTGCGGTGCCCGGCTTCATCGACGTCCACACCCACGGCGCGAGCCTATTCGACCTCACCCAGGGGCTCTACGACCCGCAGACGGGGACCTTCGACGATTCGGAGGAGGCGTACGCGGCGGGAATCGAGCGGACCCTCGAGACGATGGCCGCCGAGGGGGCGACGCGCGTGCTGTTGGCAACGGTGGCCTCGCCCATCGACAAGCTGCTGCACGCGCTGCGTTGCGCGGGGCGATACATCGGCAGCGACGACAACGGCCGCCGAGGCGCTTTACTTCACGGCGTCCTTCTGGAAGGCACCTTCATCAAGTACCCCGAGTTCGCCGGCGCTCAGAACCCGGAGTACTTCTTGCCCCCAAGCGTAGACGCCTTCGAGCGTCTGAACGACGCGGCGCACGGCAACATCGCCTACGTGAACGTCGTCCCGGAGTACGGCGAGGCGGTCCGCCCGCTGATGGAGCACCTGACGCGCCAGCGTGTCCTTATCGGCGCCGGCCACACCGACGCGTCCGCCGAGCAGTACGCCGAAGCCGTGCGCTGGGGCCTGAAGGTCGCCATCCACTTCACGAACGGCCCGACCGGCTCGACCTTCAAGCCGTTCGGCGGAGGCGGCGTGCTCCAGGCGGTCCTCGGATCTCGCAGGGTTTACGCCGAGATCATCGCCGACGGATACCACGTCAACCCCGCCTACGTTCTCGACGTCCTCTGGCGAAAGGGCCTGGACCGCATCATCGCCATCACGGATTCGATGTTCGTCACCGGCGCCGACGAGATCGAGGAGTTCGAGCTGGCCGGCGTCAAGGGACGGCGGAGCGAGGACGGACGATATCTCGCGGTCGCCGGCAAGCGACGCACGCTCTTCGGCAGCGTGCTCTCGATGCGCGTCGCGATGGCCAATTTCCTCTCGTGGTTGACCAGGCCGATGCGAGGCATATGGAAGGACGTTCACGACCCTCTGGACCTCGACGAGGCCATCCTCGCCGCCTCGCATTTCTGTTCGGTCAATCCCGCCCGAGCCATGGAGATCTTCGATCCCCCCAACCAGAAGCTCGGACAGGACGTCAGCATGTGCGCCGGCGGCATCCAGGTCGGCAAGCGTGCCGACGTCGCCCTCATCCGCTTGGATGGAGAGCCCGGCGCATACGACGTCGAGGTCGTCAACACCTTCGTCGGCGGACGCCTGGTAAAGTAGGCACGAGCCGTCTCCCGTGTGCCACTGCTTGCTTGCAAGCAGTGTTGCATCGAGCTACCGCCCAGGAGTCCCCCCGGCACTGCTTGCGAGCAAGCAGTGGCACACAGCCAGATGTCTCGGATTCGACTGGGGCGACGCCGTCAACGGTCCGCGGCGGGGACGTACATGTCGTCCTTCGTAAGCCCGTAGCGATCGATGGCTTCCAGGCATCGGCTCATGTCGATGGGGCGATCGTCGTGATTGTTCGAGCCGAACGTGAACTTCGCCCCCATCCTCTTGGCCATGCGGAGGAAGCGATCGTGGGGCAGCCCGCTCTGCGCGTTGATCTCCAGCGCCACCCGATTGTCGATCGCCGCCCGGATGATCCGCCGCATCCGCTCCTCGGTCCACAGCCGGTCATAAAGTTTTTCCACCGCCTTGGGCAGGTAGGTCGGATTGGCCAGAATGGCGACCGGCTCGGACAGCACCCGCAGGTTGTGCCGCATGTATCGTTCCATCCACGCCTCGGGGTCGTCGATCGTATACTGATCGGCCATCCACAGCTTCACCGGCTCGCTGTCGTCGTTGGGCATCGGCATGATCATCGTGTCGGCCAGGACGTAGTCGAGCCGCTTGAGCAATTCCGGGGAGTGCTCGTTCATCCAGTCGCGGTCGTTCACCTGGACGCCGACGAAGACCGGCCTGCCGCCGACGCCGTCGAGGAACTCGCGTAACTGGTCGTCGGTCTCCAGCGGCCAACCCTTCCCCAGGTTCCGCAATACGCCGACCTTGATCCCGGTTGCGGCCTGCCGTTGGATCGCCTTCTCGACCGTCATCCCGCCGCGGAGATGGATGTGGTAGTCGATCACCGGCACGCCTCGGGCGGCGAGTTGGTCGATCCGATTTTTCTCGATCCCGTATCCCCGATCCGACGCACGCCCGGTCTCGGCGGCGTCGGCAACGACCAAAGAAGCCGACCAGGCCGCCAGAACGAGGCCCCAAACCGGCAAGCAAGGTCGCCGCAGTGCAGTGTCGTGTCTCATGGTATGCTATCTCCTGTTCGTTTTCGTTGATTCAGAGACCGCTCCACGACAGCGATCGCATCTCCCCTCAGGCACCAGCCGCACCTCTCCCGACGCAGCAGCCGCACTTCTCCCGACGCAGCAGCCGCATGAATCCGGCAACACGAGGGCCGTTTACGGCCCGTCTCCGCGCTAGCGGTAATAGCCCGGCGTTTACGCCGGGGTGACCGGGCAATACCCCTCCCCTCCTCCGGGAGGCCCGTTCACGGGCCTTTTCCCCCGCTCGGCACGGGCCGTAAACGGCCCGCAAGCGATCGAAGCACCGGGCGCCTCAACCCCGACGGGGCTTCGCCCGGCACAACTGTACAACCCCTTCGGGGTTGGCGGGCGAAACACGAATCGGGGACCCTGGGTGCGCTTCGCGACCCAGGGCTCTGTTGTCGAACGCCTTCGGCGTACCCGCGCGGCGCACAGCACTGATCTCCCCACGCGAGCCACTGTGAATAACCCAGGCTATTGGATCTCCAGTGCATAGATGGTCACGCTCGACGGCGCGACCTTGAGGCGGTCGCGCACGCCGCTCAGCGACGCCTGCTCGATCATCACGTCGGGATTTTTGCCCGGCTCGTTGTAGGCCATCGGGTCGGAGCCGGCGATCCGCCACGCCCGCCCGGTGCCGGCCAGCTTGGCCCCTTTCACTTCCAGCGGCACGTCGAACGCTTCCATGGTCGGGTTGACCAGCGCCACGGTGAGCGTCCCTCCGTCCTCACTCACCGCAGCGGCCACGTCGAGCGGCTGGCCCGCCTCGGCGGCCACGGGCACGACGCCGAAGTGCTTGCGATAGAGCTTCAGGGCGAGGCCCGTCGTGGCCAGCGCGGCCTCGGTCTTCGTGGTCTTGATCGCGCCGATGACGTTCACCGTCTGGGCGTAGTTGGCCATGAAGTAGATGTCGGTGTTGCGGGCGAACTCGTTCAGTGCGGCGCCCACGCCGAGGGCGTCTCGCAGGAAGTAGCGGACGCCCAGCTCCCCGTAGAGGTGCGGCCCGTACCAGTAGTTCCACTCGTCCAGGGCGATACGGATGTCTTTCCCCTTCAGCGAGTCGAACTGTTGGCGGTACCGCCGGTGGGCGTCGGCAATCTCGCGAACGCGGCGGCTGGTTTGGGCAACGTGCGACATCAGGCCCGGCTGCTCGCGCACGTAGAAGTGCTCGCTCACCAGGTCCATGTGGTCGGCGCAGTGGGCCATCATCCCCTCGCTCCACGGCCCGACCGCCCCCACGGCGATCAGCTTGACCGACGGATCGGCCGCCCGCATCGCCTCGGCAAACTCGTTGTGCTTCCGGACGTACTCCTCCAGCGGCACGTGGCCGAGCTGCCATTTGCCGTACATCTCGTTGCCGATCCCCCACCACTTGACCCGGTAGGGCTCCGGGTGACCGTTCTTCGCTCGCAGCTTGCCCATGGGGGTCTCCGGGCTTCCGTTGGCATACTGGAGCTCCCCGACGGCCATCTCCATACGCCCTTGCCCGCTGTTGACGACCACCAACGGCTCGGTCGCGATCAGGCGGCAGAACGTCATGAACTCGTCGAGGCCGAAGTCGTTGTGCTCCACGCCGGTCCAGGCCGGATTGGTGCGCGGCGGTCGGCGGTCGCGATCGCCGATGCCGTCCTTCCAGTCGTAGCCGCTGACGAAATTGCCGCCGGGCCAGCGGTAGACGGGCGAATCCAGCTCCTTGAGCAGCTCGAGCGTGTCCGCCCGCATCCCCTCGACGTTGTCGGCCGGCATCAGCGAGACCGTGCCGACCAGGCAGGGCGAGCCGTCGGTGACCCGGATCTCGAGCGTGCCCTGGTTCGTGTCGGCCCCGGACGTGAACTGAAGAGGACACTTCTCGTAACGGTTGTCGTCCATGCCGAGACTCAGCCGCTCGATTGCCTCCGGGCCCTCGCCCCAGCGCAACAACACGTCGACCTTCGTGGCACCGCCGGTCGGCTTCAGCCAGAGGTAACCCACGTAGCCTTTTCCCTTGACCAGTCCCAGGTCGTTCTGGCGGATGCCGCCGCCGGGTACGACTTGGGGCGTGTGCTCGCCGACGAACGCGTCCTCCTCGACCATCGTCACCGAGTCGGCGGGGCCGACGATCTCCCACGGCGAGGCCCCGACGACCGGGAAGGGGGCGTCTTCGGGCACGCCCCGGGCGGCGCGGTACGGCTTGTACTCCGCCGTGATCGGGTAGTAGAACTTGCGGTCTTCGAGCATCTCGGCCCAGATGCCGCCGTAGATGCAGCGCCCCAGGTGCTCGATGAACTGCCCGTAGATGTACTTGGAGATCGGCTCGCCTTTGCGCCCCACGTCGATGGTGATCGTCGGCTTCATGTCGGCCGCGGTGAGCCGCTCGAGCCGGAGGTCGTCGTACCAGGCCTTGCCGGTGGCCAGGCCCCATCCGCCGAACAGGCAGTTGATCCAGAGCTGGTCCTGTTCGCGGGTGTCGAACACGACTTCGACCCGGGTCCAGTCGCGGGTGCCGGTGACGGCCGGGGTGGCCACGCCCTGGACGCTGTGCAGATTCAGCAGTGCCCCGCGACCATCGGTCGGCTTCACGTCTTCCGTCTTGATCCAGCCCGACAGACGGTAGGTCGAAAACGGCTCGACGGGCACCTTCGTGTACCAGGCCACGTCGGCCCCGCTCTGGGAGGCGATCATCACGCTCCGCTTTCCGGTGCGGCCCAACTCGGCATACTCGAAGGTGCCCTCGCCGCGCCAGGTGTACGGCTCCCAGTGGGCCGGTCGGGTGTCGGACGCGTCTTCGAACGAGGGATTAGCAAGCGGGCCCTCGGCCTTGGCCTTCGCGCCGGGCGTCTCGGCCGCTGGCGCTCTGACGACAACCAGGGACACCGCGAGCACGGCGATCGCAACGGCGGTTCTCATGCAGCACATCATCACGGGCTCCTGCAAAATGCGTCTTTTCCGGCAATCGAGCACGCCGGGCGAATCTCGGTAAGCGATCGCATGCCCGACGGTCGAAAGACTAACGTCCGGATCGGGCCGTTTCCAGCATCCCCCTTTCGAGAGGGAGGGCGCCGCAACTGCCCAGATTGACACGTTCCGGCGGCTTTGGCATACTACGGCATCCCCCCAACAGGCCGGACCGCGGCGCGAGCGGTCCGGTCTTCAACCGTATGGCACGCCCGAGCAACCCGATCCACCAGGAAGAGGTGACAATGTCCGCCGACATGGAACAGCTCTACCAGCAGCGACTCCACCGCTACGTGACGGCCATGCGGAACGAGAAGCCCGACATGGTGCCGATCCGTCCGTTCGTGGCCGAGTTCACGGGCGTGCACGCCGGGTACACCTGCCAGGAGCTGGCCCACGACTACCAGAAGGCCTTCGACGCGGCCTGCCGGTGCGCGGCCGACTTCGACTGGGACGCCGTGGTGGCCAACATGGTCTACGTCTGGACCGGGCTCACCCAGGCCATCGATCTCAACTACTACGGCATCCCCGGGATCCACATCCCGCCCGATACGGGCTTCCAGTACCGCGAGCCGCCGCTGGAGAACGCGTTCATGCGGCCCGACGAGTACGACCAGCTCATCGAAGACCCGACGGGCTACCTGTACAACGTGTGGCTCCCGCGGGTAGCGTCGTCGGTCCAACCGATCGGCCAGCCGGCGACGATGGACAACAACCTGTCCTTCTTGAAGGGCGGGATGGCCATGATGCAGTACTTCGGGGCGTTTGGGGGGCAGATCGATCGCCTCCGGAGGGAGTCGGGCACGGTGTCGGCGATCGCGGGCATGTTCAAGGCCCCGCTAGACGTCCTCGCCGACAAGTTCCGCGGGTACCTCGGCCTGGTGGATGACCTGATGGAACGGCCGAAGAAGGTGATGGCCGCCTGCGAGGCCCTGATGCCGCACCTCTATCACATCGCCACCACCTCGGCCGATCCGAACAAGCAGGTGCCGATCGGCTACTGGATGCACCGGGGCTGCGTGCCGTTCATCTCCTTCGATCAGTTCAAGCAATACTACTGGCCGACGGTCAAGCCGTGCATCGAGCAGCTTTGGGCCGACGGCCATCAGACCTTGTTCTACGCCGAGGGGAACTGGGACCACCACCTCGACTCGTTCGCGGAGCTGCCCGACCTGAGCATCGTCTACCACGTGGATCAGGGGGACATCTTCAAGGTGCACGAAGCGCTCGGCCGCAAGTTCTGCATCAGCGGCGGCATCCCCAACGTGATCCTGAGCCATCGCCCGGCCGACGAAGTGCGGGAGTACACGAAGAAGGTGATCGACGGCGTCGCCCGCGACGGCGGCTACATCGTCGACGCCGGCGCGATCATGCAGAACGACACGCGCGTGGAGAACATGAAGGCGATGACCGAGGCGGCCCGCGAGTACGGCGTGTATCCGGACGGCAAGTCGAGCGTGCCGGCGGAGGTCGGCCCGACGCTCAACGAAACCGACCTGCCCAAGGATCGCTTCATGCCTCCGCTCAAAGAGGGTGCGCCCCGCCCGGGCGTCTGCGTCCCTTGGGAGAAGAAACGGAGCCAACTGCCCGACTTGCGGGGGAACCCGAAGCTCGTCGAGGACGTATGGGAAAATATCGACGCGCTGGCCTACACGTACATTTGGCAAATAGTGCTTTCCTTCTGACAACGAGTGTGCCGTAGGGTGGCACGGGCATCTTGCCCGTGCTTTCGTGGACGCACTGGCGAGACGCCAGTGCCACCCAACCAGCAACCGTAGACAGTCAAGGGCTCGACGCGCGAATCGCCTCTTTGGCGTTTGGTGCGCAGGATGATCGGGCGCTATTTCGCAGGAAAGGACGCGACGGACGGATGCGAAGGATCTTCATCACGTTTGGCTTGCTCCTGGCAGCCGGCTCCCCCAGCCTTGCCGGGGAAGAGAAAGACTGGGCCACGGCAATGTTCGATCACACCAGCCACGACTTCGGCATGGTCGCCCGTGGACAAATCACCGAGCACCGCTTTCCGCTGAAAAACATCTACCAGGAGGACGTGTCGATCGAGGCGGTCCACTCGAGTTGTACGTGCATCACGGCCCGAATCGGCCAGCAACGGCTGAAGATGTACGAGAAGGGCGAGATCATCGCCGTCGTCGACACGAAGAAATTCCTCGGCCGCAAGGAGACGACGTTTCGCGTCAACCTGACGTGCCAGACCGCCGAGGGCCTGCTCCGGGCCGAAGTGCAATTGCACGCGTACGCGTACATCCGCAAGGACGTGGTCTTGGAGCCCGGGACCGTCCGATTCGGTTCCGTCCCGCACGGCACCCGTGTCCCCCCCAAAAAAATCTCGATCAGCTACGCCGGCCAGAGCGACTGGAAGATCATCCGCGCCGAATCGGGCGACCCCCATCTGGAGTTGGAATTGGTCGAGACGGGTCGCCATCCGGGGCCGGTGAGCACTCAAGTCAGCTACGACCTGCTGGTCGGACTGAAGGCCGACGCGCCGGTCGGCTACCTCCGCGACCCCGTGATGCTCGTCACCAGCGATCGCGACCAGAATGCCACGCGGGTAGTCGTTTCCGTGGAAGGCGTCGTAACGCCCTCGCTCTCCGCCAAACCGTCCCCCCTGATGCTCGGCCTGGTCAATCCGGGGCAAGCGGTCGAGAGGACCCTCATGGTCCGCGGCAGGAAGGCGTTTCGTATCACGGAGATCTCCGGCCCCAACGATCAGTTTCAATTCGAGGTCAGCGACGAAGCCAAAACCCTGCACGTGATCCCCATCACGTTCACGGCCGGCGACACCCCCGGCACGGTCACCGGCGAGATCCGCATCCAGACCGATTCGCCCGGAAGCGAGACGCTCACGGTGAAGTACCACGGCCGCATCGTCGCGCCCGATCCCGAGCCTTCGTCCGACGATTCGCCCTAAGAACGGACGCCGTGCCAGGCTCCCGCTCACCCCGCCGGTGTTGTACGCGGGGTTCCCCCGACCCCGCACATGGGCCCACCGGAGGTCTCCGCAACACCCCATAAGAGTCTGGCCGGACGCCTCGTGAGTCTGCACGGTGGGGGGAGACCTTGCGGTCAGGAGTATCGGGCGGGGTCGGGAGACTACTGCTGTCAACATCTTGATATTGCGTAAGTCCTTGTCATTTGGCATCTTTCTCGGGTCAGGTGGAGGATGCTTGAGGCAAGGAGCGGGACATGGATCGTCCTTCGATGGATGTGTTGGCACGGATGCCGCTGGCCGTCGGCCACGTTCCAAACCGAGACCGTGCTATCCCCGGCGGCCGAGACAAGCAGTCTTCCCGAGGGAGAAAACTGGAGCGAGAAGAGCGGGGCCGCGTGCCCAGCCAAGCTGCCAGTCCGCTCTCCGGCTTCTCCATCGAGGATCTGAATGGGGAAGCGGGGGCCCTGGTCGTCCGGTCGGTCCCGCCGCAGGCCGCCGCAGGCCAGCAGCTTTCCGTCCGGCGAAAAGGCCATGGTGGTTGTTTGCTCGGCGTCCGCAGGCGGGGAAATCCCCAGGCGCGCAATCGCTCCGGCCGGCAGGGCGCGGTCGTCTTTACCCGCAGGCACGTCGTCCGGCCCCGGCAGCCCAGTTGCCCCGTTCGCCAACAGGAGATGTAGAGGGCGGTTAGAAAGCGTAGCGGCGGGCGGGCGAAAACTGGAACGCCCGATACCTACTCTATCCTTCACCCGAGGGGCGGTCTGGCCTCGACCACCCCGCCTCTCCTTCTCAGGCTCCGTCTGTGCCTTGGTCAGACTTCCTGCCACGACGCCGCTTCGCCTCCCGGAGTCGGTAGCTTTCGCCTCGCGTCTCCAGAATGTGGCAGCGGTGTGTGAGCCGATCCAGCGTGGCCCCCGTCAGCCGCTCGCTCCCCAGGACCTCCGTCCAGTTCTCGAACGGCAGGTTCGTGGTGACGATCAGGCTGGTCCGCTCGTAGGCCGTGCTGATGATGTCGAAGAGCAGTTCCGCGCCGATCCTGGTCGCCGGAACGTAGCCTGACTCGTCCAGGACCAGCAGATCCAGCTTGGATAGCTGGGTTCGCATTCGGGCCAACTGCCGTTCCTCTCGCGCTTCGATCAGTTGCGTGATCAACTCGGTCACCCGAAAGAACCGCACTCGTTTGCCGCGACCACAAGCTTCCATCGCCAACGCCGTCGCCACGTGTGTCTTCCCCGTCCCCGAATTCCCGACCAGCAGAATGTCCTCCCGCTTGTCGATGTACTCGCAGCGCATCAGTTCCAGCGCCAGCGGTTTGTTGACCGAGGGCTGCGCCTTGAAGTCGAACGCGTCCGGCGTCTTGGGGGCCGGGAACTTCGCCGCCTTGAGCCGACGCTCTGCGGCCCGCCGTTGCCGATCCAACAGTTCCAACTCGCACAGTTCCAACAGGAACCCCAGATGGTCCACGCGACCTTCCCGAGGTGCTCCGACCCACGCTGACATGGAGCGTTTCATCCGCACGTTCCAGGCGGCACTCCAGAAGCGCGGAGTGGCGATTGAGGGCATCACGACCGACGGTTCAGCGCCGTATCCTGAGCCCATTTCCAAGCTGTTTGGCGACATTCCCCATCAGGTCTGCGAGTTTCATGTCATCAAGGAACTGACGAAGGCGGTTCTCCGTGCGGTCGCCAAAGTCCGCAAGGAGTTGGCGGCCGCCAAACCAAAGCTCGGCCGTGGGCGTCCGTCCTCGCCGGCGGCTCGCAAGGCAGCGCGGCGCCGCAAGCAGATCGAAAAGAAGGTCGGAAACCTGTTTCAGCATCGCTGCCTGTTCGTACAACACGACCTCACGCCTGCTCAGCGCCGGACCCTCTTACGCATCACCCGTGGGCGGCCGGAATTGCGAACCCTTCGAGAAATCATGGATCAGGTGTATCGTCTGTTTGATCGTCGCTTCCCTCCGGGCCCCATCCTTTCCGCATCGCCCTGCGTCGTTCCTCTCCGGCAGAAGTCCGCATCCGGCCGCCGCTCGAAACCGGCTTCAAGTCGGGAGGATCGGCCGCGCTTACGCCCTTTGCCGCGTCGCCACCGACAACGTCGGCCACGTGAAGCCCGCCACTGCCGACACCGGTCCCTTTCGGCGAATACCCGACGATGGCCGGCACGGACTGCTGCTAGGAATTGCCCCGTGACGACGGAAAGCCTACGGAGACATCCGCGCTGGTCGGACTGGAATTCGGTGGAGGAACGAAGCGAATCGCCACGGTATCAGATTGTCGATACTCGTCAGGGCTTTCGCTCGTCCGACGCTGGACGTTGGCCTCGATGAGCTCCGCGATCAGCTTGCGCACGATCCGTCCCCCTTCTCTGCCCTTAGACTTCTGATTCTGCTGGTGTGCCGACTCGGCGATATGCTGGACCAGCGATTCGGGAACGTCCAGCGACTTCCCCCGCTTCTCCTGCCAATCGCGCTGCATCTGGCGAAGGAGATTGTCGCATATCCCCTTCATCGCGTCCCGGTCGAGCGGTTTGAACACGATGATCCTCTTGATCCGGGCAAGGAACTCCGGGGGGAATACGGGTCGGTTCGACTTGCCGTGGCGGATCTGCGAAAGGGCGTCTTTCATTCGGTTGGCGATTTCGTCCATGGTCTTCCCTTTTGCCGCCATGTCGGAAATCATCCGCTGGCCCACGTTGGTGGTGAGGACGAATATGGACTTGTCGGCATAGGCTTGCACGCCGCGCTGATCGCGGATCCACCCTTCGTCGAACAGGTTGAGGAAAGGTTGTAGCACGTCCGGATGAGCCTTGTCGGCTTCGTCCAGGAGAAACACGCAGTAGGGATCGGCGTTCAAGTCGTTGACCAAACGCCCGCCCTGATCGTGTCCCACGTAGCCGGGCGGCACGCCGATGATCCCCGCCACGCTGTGCGGTTCCACGAAGTTTCCCAGGGTGTACGTTCGCAGCCTTTTCGACGTGGAGTAGAACCGGGCCAACGCCTTGGCCATCTCCGTCTTGCCGGTGCCGGTCTGGCCGACAAACAACATCACCGACGCCGGCTTGCTCGGATCGGTCAAACCGGCCTTGATCAAGCCCAGCTCGGTTGCCACTTCCGCCACGGCGTGATCCTGTCCGACGATCGCCTCGGCCAGGCTTCGCCGGTAGTCGCTTCTTTCGGCAATCCCACGGAGCGTCTCCTGCGGGACCCCGCTCTGCTCGGAGACCGCGGCAACCACGTCATCGGCAGTGACGTTGCTCCGCTCGCTTCCCAACTGGGTCCGCTCATAGTCGATGTCCTCGGACACGCGATGCAGGATCTTGAGCGCCTTGGCGGGAAGACGGTCGTTCAGGATGTAGTTCGACGACAGGACCACGGCCTTGCGAACGGCATCCTCCTCGATGGCCACCTCGTATTTGTGTTCGAGTCCGGTCGCAAGGCTCTTCACGAGCTTTACGGCGACCTCGGTGCTCGGCTCCTCCAAGTCGACCTTCGTGAAGAATTCCGACACGTCAGGATCGTCGGAGATGAGATCGTCGTAGTCGCGGGGCGTCAGGCCCCCGACGATCCGGCAGCGGATACGGGACAGTGCCGACATCAGGACTGCCCTGTTCGTGGTCGCCCGGTCGGTGCGCAATAGCCCCCCGAACCCGTTCAGACAGACGACGAGCCGCTCGTGGCCGCCCAAGTGCGAGAGAATCGCGATAAGGCGCTCGCGGCTCTCTTCGGGCGCCACGAAGCGGCAGTCGACCATCAAGAATCGCTTGTCACTCAGGAAAGGGATTCGACCCGTCGCTGCCAGCCGGGCCAATTCCGCGAGCACCGTCTGCTGTCCGACGCCGCGTTCCGCGACGAGCAGAACGTGGCTGGCCCCTCGGCGATGCAGGGCTCGGGCAATGGCGTCGAAGACTCTCTCGTACTTCGCTTCGCCCTCGAACGGAGACACCGTGATGGCGCGTGTTCGCACCCGATGCGTCAGGTCCTCCGACGGTGCAAGCTCCGGGGGGAGCAAGAACGGCTCGTCCAACGCGGCTCCGCCGTTTTCGGGGGGGCGATACCCTATCGTCGAGGTCGCTCGGGCGCCGCGCTGCCCGGTGACCGCCGAGGCGACGCGATCGCGAAACAGGGCCGCGGCACGGTCCACGTCCAACATGGTCCACGTGCTGCGGGCAGCGTGCTCCAGGCGTGCCAGCACGCAACTGACCAGCAACTCCAGGAGGACGTCCTCCGCGGCGCCGCCGACCGCGTGCGCGTTTCGCTCGAACTCCTCCAACGCCTGGAGGGCCTCGGGGGAAAACGCCTCTCGCTTTCGCGGAGCGCTCCCATTGGCCTTGGCGGTTGGCGCATGAGTCTCGGCGGCGCTCATCAGGTCGTCAAGCGAGTATCCCGGCCGCAACGCCCGGGCAAACGTCTCCATCGCCCGGGCGTCGCGCCCTCGAATCGCGCCGGCCAGCAAGTCTTGCGTGCCGATCCTTTCCGCACCCTCGCGGGTCGCCGCTGAGAGCACGTCCCGGCTGCGTCGGTCGGGGATCAACTCCGGGGAGAAGAGGCCGCGATGGAATAGCACTGTGGCTCCCTGCGCTTCGCCCTGCGGAGGCGATTCTACCGGACTGTCTCCTGAAGACTGTCAGGGCGTGGCTTCCAATGACTCGTGGAACCAATCTACTTCGCCGAACATCTCGTTGAGCCGCTGCAGCAGCCGCTCCATTCGAACTCGAACCACTCGACCAGTTCGCAGATTCTTGCTGTAGAAGATCCATTCTCCGGTGTTTGGATCGTGTGGCGTCAATTGCTGCTCGTTTCCGGCTTCGTCGACAGCGAACATCGCAACGGTGCCACCGATGTCCTGCGCGTAAAGTCCTGCAGTGTTTGAGGCCATCGTTGGCTCGGCGCCGTTGTCCCCGAAGAACAGCACTTTGCCCTTGTTCGCCGTTGGCTGAGCGGTGCTTCCGATGCCGAGGTCGCCGTGGATTGCCGCGAAGTCGTTGTCGAACTCGCCGTAGATGAGCGGCGGGCCCGTGTTGCTGTTGTCGATGTAGAGCTTGTTGCTGCCCGTCTCGTTGTAGCCGGCAGTGTAGCCGACGAACACGTTGCCCGTGCCGGCCCCAACGTTGCGTCCGCTGTTGGTGCCGATGCAGACGTTGTTTCCGCCGGTGGAGACCACCAGGCCGGCTCGGTAGCCCACGAACGTGTTGGAACCGTAGCTGTTGGAGGCCGTCCCGTATCCGGCACGACTGCCGACGCAGACGTTGTAATTGCCCGTTTGGTTCTGTATGCCCGCGAAGTAGCCCACACAGACGTTGTCCCCACCGGTCGAGTTGCTCTCCGCTGTCCGGCCTCCAACAAACACGTTGGCGCCGTGATCTCCCCCGGAAGCTCCGAACCCGGCGTTGTAGCCGACGCAGACGTTGTAGCCCCCGCTCTGGTTGTAGAACATCGCCTGACGGCCGATCGCCACATTGTAGGCGGCTACGTTCGCGGCCTGGCCGGAGTGAGGACCGACAAAGACGTTGAAGGCCCCGGTGGTGATCGAGTTCCCGGCGCGGTAGCCCACGAGGGTGCCCCCTCGCGCGGTGTTGTTACCTGCCCCAGCGGCGTTCTGTCCGACGAACGTGTTCTCGGTGCCGCCGGTTGCCGTATCGTCGGTCTTGAAGGTGTCGCTCCGAAGCGAGCCGTCAATCACGAGCAGACCGGAGCCCACCGCGTCGGGATCGACGACGAGGTTGGTCCCGTCGTAGTAGACGCAAGCATCATCGTCGGTCCCCCAGTACAGCTTCCGATTGTCGGCCTGGAAGTTGAACTGGTAGCCGACGACGACGTGGCCGCTGCCGATGTTCGAGGCGTCCAGGATGTCCGCCAACTGCTTGAAGTTCTCGTTGATCGCGATTCCGCCAGCCCCGGTCGCTGTGTCAAGGACGTCCCAACCGTTGTCCGGATTGATTGTGGCCATACCGGTCTCCTTAGTTTGCCCCTGGTTCAGGCACAACGCTTCTGCCCGACTATCCCAGGGAGTGGTGTTCTCCGATCGTACCCGTCGCGCGTCGCTCGGGGAGCCGTCAACTCCCAGTCGCGACGGCCGCAAGCCCGGCGCGAAGAAACGGTCGCCAGCCTTGCGGTGGGTGACGACGATGCCGCTGCCGCCGGTCGCCAGACGCTGATCCAGGCGCCGTCGCACCTTGGCGAGGCACGCCCTGGTGTGACCGCGTCTGCTTGCGGCCGCTCCGGCAAACTGCGCCTGGAACCTAGCAGAACCGCTGGCCCAATTTCAAGTCGGTTTTCCCGCCAAGGGCAGGAGAGATTGCCGTGGCACCGACTTGGAGGGAGCACGTCGCGCCGTGCAGGGGCGACGTGTCATCTTGCCATGGGACAAACGGGGAGGTATGAATCAACCGGGAAGACCTTTCGCTATTCAGAGCCCCTATCAGAACCGGCTTCTCGCTCCCAGATGTCCGCCCGTCGCGGACGGCCCGATCAGTTGTGCCAGGGTCTCTTGGGGGCCGAGAGTCCAGCAGGTCATGGTCAGACAGTTATTTGTCTCGTCCCTCGTCCTTCATCTCATCGGTCTGGAAAGGACGTCCAGCAGGTACTGTCCATAGCTGTTGTCTTGGCCTTTGGCCAGCGCTTCCAGTTCGTCACGGGAGATGAATCCCTTCAAGAACGCGATTTCCTCGATGCAGGCGATTTTGAGTCCTTGACGCTTCTCGATCGTCTCGACGAAGTTGGAAGCCTGCAAGAGCGATTCGTGCGTTCCCGTGTCGAGCCAGGCGAAGCCGCGGCCGAGGATCTGGACACGGAGCTGCCCTCGCGCGAGATAGACCTGGTTGACGTCGGTGATCTCCAATTCTCCTCGCGCCGAAGGTCGCAGTCCGGCGGCGATGTCCAACACCTGGTTGTCGTAGAAATAGAGACCGGTAACCGCGTAGTTCGACTTCGGTCGAGTGGGTTTTTCCACGATCGACTTCGCCGACCCGTGGGCATCCAACTCGATCACGCCGTATTGCCGGGGATCCTTGACCACGTACGCGAAGACCGTCGCTCCGCAAGGTTGGCCGGCAGATTCCAGAAGCATCTTCTGGAATCCCTGGCCGTAGAAGATGTTGTCGCCCAGCACCAGGGCCACGTTGTCGCTGCCCACAAACTGGCGACCGAGAATGAAGGCCTGGGCCAGTCCGCCTGGCTCTTGCTGCACGCAATAGCGGATGGAAACTCCCACCTGACTGCCATCGCCCAACAGCCGCACGTAGGAGCCGGTGTCTTGCGGCGTGGAGATCAGTAGGACGTCGCGGATCCCGGCCAGCATCATCGTCGAGAGCGGGTAGTAGACCATCGGTTTGTCGTAGACGGGCAGCAGTTGCTTGCTCACCGCCCGCGTGGCCGGAAACAGTCGCGTTCCGGCCCCACCCGCCAGGATGATGCCCTTCCTGATTGATGACTGCCTGTTGATGATTGTTGATTGATCGTCCGGCATCTGGCGTGTCCCGATTATCGGAGGATCAATCATCGATCATCAATCCCAGGCGTTCGCGTCGTCGGTATTCTCCCGAAGTCACTCGTTCCACCCAAGCCTGATTCTCCAGGTACCATCGGACCGTCTGCTCCAGCCCCGACGGGAAATCGACTTGCGGCTCCCAGCCCAACTGGTGGCGGATCTTGCTGGCGTCGATGGCATATCGCCGGTCGTGCCCCGGGCGGTCGGTCACGAAGTCCACCAGCGACGAGCAGGGCCCGTGCGGCAGGTCGGGACACAGCCGGTCGACGGTCGCCGTGATCGACTGCACCACCTCAAGGTTCGTGCGCTGGCAACTGGCTCCGATGTTGTACGTTTCCCCGGGGGTCCCTCGGGCCAGCACCATCCGAATTGCCCGGCAGTGGTCCCCCACGTAGAGCCAGTCGCGTACCTGCTGCCCGTCGCCGTAGACGGGCAGCGGCTTGCCCTCTGCGGCATTGAGGATCATCAGGGGGATCAGCTTCTCGGGGAACTGGTAAGGGCCGTAGTTGTTCGAGCAGTTGGTCACCAGCACCGGCAACCCGTAGGTATGATGGTACGCTCGGGCAAAATGGTCTGCGGCCGCTTTGGAAGCCGAGTAGGGCGAGTTGGGCGCGTAGGGGCTTTTTTCGGTGAACAGGCCCACGGGCCCCAACGAGCCGTAGACTTCGTCGGTCGAGACGTGCAGGAAGCGGAACGCGGACCGCTCGGGCTCGCCGAGATCGTTCCAATAGCGCCGGGCGGCCTCGAGCAAGTGGAACGTGCCCACCACGTTGGTATCGACGAACGCCGCGGGACGGTCGATCGAGCGGTCGACGTGCGACTCGGCCGCAAAGTTGACCACCGCACGCACGCGGTGCTCCGCCAGCAGCCGGCTCACGAGCGGCCCGTCGCAGATATCGCCCTGGACAAACCGATGGAGCGGGTTGTCAGCCACGTCGGCCAACGAATCGAGGTTGCCCGCGTAGGTCAACTTGTCCAAGTTGACCACCGTGCCGGTCTCTTCCTCGATCCACTTCCGGACGAAGTTGCTGCCGATGAAACCGGCGCCGCCGGTAACCAGGATCGACGTCATGGGAATCGTCACGTTCCGTTGGCATCGTGAGGCCAATGTCAGACGGGATCGCCCATCGACCGGCAAAGCTCACGCATATCCCCTCCGGGACTCAGCGGTTTCGCTGCCAGCCCAATGCCCGCGGACCGGCCTTCAGGGCGCTGTATCAGACGAAGTCGCCGACGAAGCCCGCTTCTCCCAGCTCACCCTCCGCAACGACTATACTCGTACACGTTCTCCTTGTCACCATGAGAAATTGGCCACCGTCCCCGGCTAGCCTGGCTTCTCACGGCGCCTTCTCGACTCAGAGCCCCTGTCAGAACCGGTTTCTCGCTCCCGGACTCCCGCGCGGCTTCGCTCGACGCTCGGCAACCGCAGATTGCCGAGCGCTCAGCCGGCCGCGGAACCATCCAGACAGGCATGGTACATTTCGACCTTACGGCAGACTTCGTCGGCTGATATCATGTCCATGCACCTGGCGATGACCTGCCCGCTCTGCGTCTTGGTGGGGTAGAGGCACAGCGATCGATCCTTTTCGTCAGCGTCGCCCAGGGGGACCACTCGCGACTTCCAGCAACCCCCGTTGTCGCAACAAGGCAACATACCACAGGTGTGCAGAAACTGGAGATTTGGCCCGAATTGCCAGTGACTGGGTTCCCGGCCGCCTGAGAGGACGACGCAGGCACGCGAGCACCGGCCGAATCGCGGATGGGCGGGGACCCCGTAGGCGAGGTGCATGGGGAGGCTCACCGGCGTGATCACGCCGAAGCTGTTGTATACCAGCCGAATTAGCTGCCTGGTATCGGTCTTGCCCACGAGATGGATCACGTTGTCGCCTTCCAGCCGAGGGTGGCAGTGGTCTGCCTGGCCCACTTGCACGAAGACGAGATCCGGGAACCGGTCGACGATTTGCTGAAACCGGGCGAATTCCCACTGCTTTGCGGTGAAGTCCCACTTGTGACCTGCGTTGATGATCCAGTAGGGCGGATCGTCGCCGCGGGTCTCGCGGACGGCGCTATGCCACCGCTTCTCTTCCTCGCCGATCGAAATGAAACCTTGGAACTTGGACAATCCGATGCGGATCCCGAGCCTGGCCTCCAAGTCGTGGACAAACCCGTGGATGAAGTGGTAGGGATACTCGTTGCTCCGATGGATGAGGGGATACTCCGGCTCGATGACCGTCACGTCGGCGTCGTCTTCGTCCAACTCGGTGACGTACGGGCTGTAGTCGAAGATCTCGCGAGCGGTGCCGTGAAAGTCGGTCAGAAAGTCGCCCGGGTGCGATTCGTGCAGGCACTTGACGGCATAAGCCAGCATGCACACGTCGCCGGGCGATTGATGATTCTTTAGCACCAGTTTTCGCATGACGTCAATTCGGCTCCCGGCCCTGACGTGAGCGGTCTCGATCGAATCTGCTCGGCCAACCTCGAGCGGGTCCACGCCGCTGCGAAATCGAAGTAGCTGGCTCGGTAGCCCGGCATGCGGTAGACGTCTCTCGTCACGCTCTTGTGGATCTCGCTCCGTCGTTCATTGCGATGGTTGCCGATCACTCTCTCCGAACCCTGTTCACCACAACCATCTCATCCGCGCTTGAAGACCATGATCGTGTTGCGAAACCACTTCGCCTTCCTATCGATCGATTCTCGCAGCATGAATGCCTCAGCGGCCTGGAACGCAAACCCGCGTTCGGCGAATCGGTGACACACGTACGAATTAGGGCGCTCGTTCAAATGCTTGTGGCCGCCTTGGCCGGGCACTGCCCATGAGAGCACCAACCATTCATCGCAGTATTGGTCGATTGTATGGAGCAACCGGGGTTCATCTTCAGGTCGCAGGTGCTCGGCGACCTCCAGACAGAGGATCGACGATTTCGGCCAATCCAACGACAACGGCTGCGACAGGTCGGCCTGCACAATATTGTTGAAAGCAGAGACACTCGCAATACCCGGCGTGCCTTCGACGCCCCGACAGCGATAGCCGGCCTCACGAAGCGATGCCAGGTAGTGCCCCAGCCCGCAGCCAAGGTCCAAGACGGGCACGCCGGCTGGCAGCACGCGTTCGAGAGCGCGCGCCAGCGGCGGAGAGTGACTGTGCTTGCGATTGTGCTCGTCCAACGTCCAGTACGTGGGTGGCACTCGTTCCGGACTCACTGGCCCACCTCGATTTCCTCGCGGAAGTTCTTCACCAGCCTCGCCGCACCCCAGCGCCTGCCTGCATTCGCACGAGACTCCCCCCGCGACAAGCTCTCCTTCGACAGCCTCTCGTTGCGCTTCTCCGTTCCGGTCCTGTGCTTATCCGCGTAGTTGCGGAGGAGCAGATCGCCTGCACGGTCAGTCAACAGTCGCGTACCGTAGCCCCCGCCAAACCACATCAGCGTAAACCCGTGGAGGACCGCACGATTGAACAAGTCACGATCGTCTGGGCCCCGGCCAACGAACCTCTCGTCGTACCCACCCAGGAGATCGATGAACTCATCTCGCCAGAACCCAATCCGGCCCCTGAGGTTTCTCCTGCCTTTTGCGAAAACAGCCCGTCTTGGTTGTTGATTCGCGAGCCGGTTGACGTAGGCGGCGAAGCCGGCGCCCGTCCAGTTGTCCGCATCCACGTTGTTCACGACCTCACCGGTCGCAGCGAGAAAGGCCACGTTTCGAGAATGGCACATCGAGTAGCATGTCGGTTCGGTAGTCTTGTAATAGGCAACTCGGCCCGACTCGATCTGTTCGCGCATGTTCCGGCGCATCCAGTCCTCTAAGTCGTCTGGGCTGTTGTAGTCCAATATTACGAATTCGACGTTCGCGTAGTCCGCATTGTCTGCCAGGTTCTTCGGCAGCGTCACTTTCACATCGTGCGCGCGCCCCATGCAGGTGGTGCATATCGAGACTCTGTAGTCTCGAGTGACCGGCTCCGTGAAGGTGCCGCCCCAAACATGAATGGTCTTATCGTCCCAGAATACCACAACGTCACCTCGTCAATAACGTGCGTTTTCGTTTGCCGTTCCCGTCGGCCTCTCGCGATCAATGTTTCTCAAATAGGCAAGCGATTCCCGGACGGCAATCACTGGGTCAGGTGTGATAGTTTTGAAGAAGACATTTGGATCTCTCTGCGCCTCCATCCAGCAAAGCATCCCCTTACTACTCAGCATGAGCAACATCGGCTCGGCAAGAAAGACACAGAGGTGAGCCACGCCCGTGTTCTGGGCCAGAACGATCTTACTGTTGCGAATTAGGTCGATGCTGGGCTCCATGTCACCGTGGTGCCACGAGAGCAGGTCGACGTTCTGCAACTGAACGGTAGTATCAGGATGCCCCACAATGCCAACCGAATACCCTTCTTGTTTGAGTGCATCGACGATCTCTTGCCAGAACGGTAGATTTCGCTTCGCGACGTACCGCCGGTTCCGCGGCGTAATCACAACGTCCGTTGCCAGCCCTTGCTCAGCAATCACCGGACGAAATCGCGTGGTAACGACGTCGGTGTCCCGATAACAGTGATACTTCATGAACGGGAGCACGAACTCAAAGGCGGCATATTCTGGATGTCGCGATCGGATGCTGGCCTCGAGGTCCTGGAGCCTTTTTCGGACCCACGGTCTCGCGGAGCGCCCTCGCTTCTTGCGATCTGGCAGTATTTGTGAGTAGTCGAAGAAGAACTCGTTGGCGGTCGGGAAAAGACACTCATAGCCGGGTCGACATGCGACAACCTTGTACTCCGACGGCCACGTGTGTACGGCGCGAATGAAACTCGTGATGAAGCAGCCGAACTCGCCCTGCCAGGGCAGGAAGAAATGCTTCGCCATCGTTACCTCCGCAAGATCTTCCGCGACGCCGGTCGTGGGCTTCCCGGTTAGCGTCGGCGTCACTCCGCATGTACCCAGACATTCGCCACCTTCTCGTCCGGCATAACGGCGTCGGGAAGCAGTTCGTCGACGGCCTTCCGGACGCCGCGTTTGTTCAGGTAGTCGTGGCCGGCGAGAAAGCCGCCTGGGCGGATTGTGGGCCTCCACGAGATGATGTCCTTCTTCACGTATTCGTAACTGTGGTTACCGTCGATGAAGACGACGTCGAAATCGCCGGGGATCTCCCGAGCGGCGTCCTCGGACATCGTTCGATGAATTGTGACTGCATGATCCCCGACAAATAGCTCGTGAACCAGCGTGCACTTCCGGTCCCCTGCGTCCCGGGTCGGCACGCAACGATCGGAGTAGCCCTCGTAGGCCGCCCAGGGGTCAATCAGATGGAGTTCGGCTTGGAAGAACAGACGCCGAAGATGATAGGCGCATTTGCCTTTGTCGACGCCGATCTCGGCAATTCGACGTACTCTGGTCTGTAGGACCACGGCCGCCACGTGAAGGAAGTACCAGTGCGGCATCGCCAGGCCCGTGAGGTGTTGACGAACGTAGTCCCGCAGTACGTCGTTCCGAGCTTTCGGCCCCGCGGTGTCCTGGCTCATCTCGTTCATGGGTTGTTCTCCGCTGCATCGGCCGATGGTCAGTGTCTCCGCCCCGGCTCTATCCAGACGAACCTGGCGGACTACAGCTCCGTTGCAGAAGTTCCTGAGCAGTATCGCCGCGCCTCGCCGGCCATTAGGCAGGTGTCCCAGAGACTCAGAACCGCAGCGTCCGCTACCCGAACCGAAAACCTTCCTCATTTCTTCGTTGCCTGGTCTTCGCATAGTAGCAGGCAGCGTCGTGGTCACGACTTGCCGCCGACGACTATCGTCCGGGCTCTACAACCGCCCAGCCACCAGGCCATTTCGGAAAACGTGCTGGAGCACCGCGGAGCGCCCTTTCCGGAATAGACGACGAGGGTCCTACCCCTTGAAAGCAATAGGAGGTCCGTCAAGATATCCTGCATCCCAGCCCTTGATCTCCGATCTCCAACGAACGTCCTCTTCCGGTGGTAGCGCAGTCGGCTTCCGTATCTGCGGACGATCTTCGCCAGGATTCCCGGGGCATCGCAACTGACGAACATCTCAAGTCCGTCCATGCCGTCTAGCACCTCGTACAGGTCCTTAATGTCAAAGTGCCTTGCCCTTCTCTTCCTTTCCGGCCAAGACCTGACACTTACCGCCACAGTGTCTTCGCTGAGACTCCCCGAGAAGCCCCTGACTTCGTCCTCGATTTCCTTCCTGGCCCTCAGTCTCTGGATCTCCTGCAAGTACTTGCTTCGAAAGCTGACTGGAATCCTGTGATACTCGAAGTCCACATTATCGCCTCTTCCGATTGGACATCTCTGTGCGAAACCTTCCGGTATCTCTTCGGGAAGGGGAATCAGCCGCCAAGAGCTGATCAGCATCTTATCGGGGTTCTGTCTGTCCTCGAAAAGCACTGTGGGGCACTCTCGAGAGCCCTCCAGACGGTATAGCCGGCCGTCTGCAAGGAACGACCTGCCGACCTGCTGAATGTCGCTGTCAAACAGATCGGAGAAGTCGCAGCCGCACAGCTCGTTCCTCGGCCAGTAGACGGCGGGAGTCCTGCTGAGGCATGTGCTGAGGCGCAACGTCGACAGCAGACTCTTGAGTCGGTTGCCCAACCCGCACGCATTGACCGTCACGACGTGCCTCTTCATGTTCCCCCGTCGCTTCAGCATCTGGTGGAAATCGGTTCGTGCCGCTTGCCTTCCCGCTACGCTCGACTCCGCTGCTTTCGATCGCGTTTCAGCTTCCTCGGCGGTACTCCGTCGTGAAAACGCCTGACCAGCAGTTCCATCAGACGAGGCGAGACTGCACGCTCTCCGATCTCGTTGCGGTCGTTGACGTGGGTATCCCACGCGATGCGGTTCGTCGGGTGCATGTGGCAGACGAGGACGGGCTTGGTGGCCCTTTGGTACCGCTTGACGAATCCGGAGCAACCGACGTTGAACGTGCTGTTCAGGATGGTCACCCGGGCACGATACGTGGGCAATTTCAGCACCGCGTTGAGCACCGGTTCCTCCTTGTCGGCCCCTGCCTGGGTGATTTGTCTTACTACCTCCGCGACGATGTCTCGAGCGGCATGGCGGTAGAAGACGCTTCCACCGTTAAACCTGGGTCTGCTGTATTCCGCAACGCCAACGTCGGCGAACGTAGGACAGTCGAACCAATGGTTCTGCCAGGCATCCAGGTCATGTGTCCAGTAGACTTCGTCGGGGTCCGCCATGCCTTCTCGAAACAGAAAGTCAAAGGCAAAGACTTTGCTGCCTCGAAGGCACCGCTCGTAGAGCCCGGCACGTGTGGCCGTGACCCCCATCTGCTCATAGGAGAAGTTCGCCACGACGACAACGTCATCGGGCTTCCACCCGAGGGCGATACTGTTCTCAATCTGGACGTCGAGCAGCTTTCTAAGCTGATCCAGAGTGACTTTGGATCCGGGACGGTAGTTCGCAACCATCACGTTCTTCACGCGTTCATCCTCCAGACTTCCAATTCCCGGCCAAAGTCCTTGACCACTCTGGCCGCGCCCCAACGAGATCCATCGTTAGCACGATAACGCTCCCGGCGGAGGTTGCGTTCGGAGATCGCCGCGTTGTTCTTCTCCGTCTCTTTCCAGTTGGTGTTCTTCATCCGCGCGCCTATCATCGCTCTGGGCGTCTTCATCCGGCCGACGTACGCGCCGCCGTACCACATCAGCGTGAAGCCGGACAACCATGCCCGGTAGAGCAGGTCCTTGTCGTCATGGCCGTAGCCGCACAGTCGCTCGTCGTAGCCCCCCAACGCAATCCACTCATCCTTGAAGAATCCGATCCGGCCGTGAAGCAGACGCTTGCCCTTGGCAAAGATGGCTTCTCTGGGACACTGGTTGGCCAATCGATTCACGTAGGCTGCGAAGCCGGGATTCGTCCAGTTGTCGGCGTCGACGTTGTTGACGACGTCGCCGCCGGCAACGAGGAACGCCACGTTCCTCGAATGCGACATGCTGTAATACCGGGGTTCCGTGGTGCGATAGTAAGCCAACAAGCCGGATTCAATGTGCTCCATCATCTGCTTTCGCATCCACTCCTCCAGGCCGTCGCCGCTGTTGTAGTCGAGGACGACGAACTCGACGTTAGGATAGTCCCGGTTGTCCTCGATGTTCTTGGGCAGGGTCTGGCGCAGGTCGTGGAGCCGGCCCATGCACGTGGTGCAGAGCGAAACCCGGTACTGGCGGGTGACGGGCGCCGTGAAGTTGCCGTCCCAGGACAAAAGCTCTTTGCCGTAGAGTTTCTTCATGGCGCTACTCGACGAACAGGAGAAGTCGGCGGATGACCTCGCCGGAAAGGAAATGCCGCGCGCACGCGACGGCGTTGCGCCGCAGTGCCAGGCGCCGCCGGGGATGCTCGATCATCAGCAGACAGTAGGTAAGGAAGTCGCCGACGTTCCTACAGAGATACCCGTTGTTCCCGTGCACCACCTGATCCGGGTTGCCACCGCTGGCGGTGGTGATCACGGGACATCCGCTGGCCAGCGCCTCAGCGGCGGATCGCGACCAGGGCTCCTCCCGGGCCCAGGAAAGGAAGTACACGAAGACATCGACGTTGCGGAGGAATTCCTTCACCGAAAGCGCAAACTCCTGACGGACAGTGACGTTAGGGATGCCTCGCAGGGCATCCGCGGCGGGGCGGGGCATTCCCATGAAATCCCAGGAAACCCGTTCGCCGTGTTTCTCGTTGACGGCCTCAATCAGTCGCCTGAAGTCGTTGCTCCATTTGCTACCCAGGGGCTTCGAGTGCATGCCGAAGCGAAGCCGTGCGGACGGGGACTTCTCCGTGCTAGTCGAGTCCGGGTGGATCGGGCTCTCCAACTGCATGCGCGGGTAGTGGCGCACGAGCTCATAGCGGTCCTGTTCGCTGATTTCGTTGAAAAACTTGGCGTTGCCCGTGATAATCCTCAGGTCCTTGACGTACTCCTCAATCGTGGTGAGATGGCGCGCGGGGCTGACAATGAAGTTGAACAGGAACGTCATGCTCTGCATTCGCGCAAGGTCGACACGATGGTGATGGCGATCGGTCTTTCCGTGCCAATAGTCGGCGGTCGTGAAGTCCCGCGAGTCCGTATTTACGACCAGCAAGCGGTCGACCGAGTATAGAGGTTCCAGCGCCGGCTTGGAGAGCACGTCTTGACGAATCTCGACACCGGGCCTGACGGCCGCCAGAATCCGATCCGGAATCCTCTTCTCGGCGAGGAGGACTCCCCGGTGTCCTGCCGCATCGCTGATCGCGTTGGCCAGCTCGACGCAGCGGAACTCAGAGCCACCTGCACAATCGAACTTAGAGAACACGCCTATTCGCACTTCCGCACCTTGGCTTCCTTCATGCCGGAAGACAGGTCCCTTCGAGGCCAGGGTTGGTCGCCTACCTCCGCCCTGGCGCTCTCAAGTTTGCCGATGAGGCGAGTTGTCGAGTAGCCTGGTTTCGTCGGGACTACTCCGACGCGGCGAGCACGTGATTCGACCGTCTCGCGACCGACGATCGGCACGGGAACATCCGCTTCACCTCCTTGCGGTCTCGCTGTAGCACTTGTCCTCCGACATGCAGCCTTGCATCTGACGGCCTTCGCTTCGTCCAACTGGCCCGCGCCCTCCAGTGCGTCGCCCAGATGCAAGTAGGTCTCCGCGTGATCAGGACGAAGTCGGGCCGACTCCCGTAATGTACCGACGGCCAGCTCGTACTGTCCCGTGCGCAGGTAGATCAGGCCGAGATTGTGATGGCTGGCCGCGTCGTCCGGCGCGTGCCGGAGGAGTTCGCGCAGCGCTTGCTCGGCGTCGATAGATTCTCCATGCTCGAAGAGGAAACGGCACCGACAACGCTGTGCATCAATGTCGTCGGGCCACCTGTCGACGACGTCCTGGGACAACTGCTTGGCCTTGCGCGTATCGCCACGGCGGGCGGCGATACGAGCCTTGAGAATCGCCCCCTCTACGCGGAGAGCGTCGGGCAGTGATGGATCCGACTGCAACCGCCCAACTTGCTCTTCGGCGACGTGCAACTTGCCCTGGCGCAACAGCACCTCGCCGAGACCTTGCCAACCGGGACGATGGTTCGGTTCCTGTTCGACGGTCTTTCGCCATTGCTCCTCAGCCTTGGCAAGGTCGTTCAGGTCTTCGTAGACCAGTGCCAAGTTGTGTCGCGTCTTGAAGCCTTTGATGCCGCAATCAATGCTTGAAAAATGGCGCCGTTCGCGCTTCTCGAGGATACGAAGATATGCCTGCTCCGCTTCCGCCGGCCGTCCAAAGTGCTGGTGGAGCACTCCCTCGCGAAAGAGCAGTTCCAGGTCTTCGGGATACCGTCGCCGACCATCCTGGCAGGCACGCCAGGCCTCGTCATAACGGCCGAGTTGCGTGTAGCTGCCCACCAGGAGAGCATACGCCTTGCGAACGTGGGATTCGGTTGGGTGCGATAGCCGAATGCTGGCCTCTAGCGATTGGACGGCCTGCTCATGCTGGCCGGCATCGGCGTGCGTCATTCCCAGGTTGAACAGCACGAAAGGGTGATTCGGGCGATCTTCGAGATCGAGTTGAAGCAAGCGAAAGTCGCGAACCAGCTTGCTTCGACGTCCTGTCGGACTGTGGTCGGCGTTCGAGTGCACCACAAATATGTCCGTGAAGCGGACGTCGCCCCCCGCCCTGCGGACGGAGGGGAGGATCTGTTCATGGATCCGTCCCTCGAATCGCAAGTCCGCACGGTTGCGAACCACCTTGACGTGATCGACCACGGTGACGTTCGTTCCGCCGTCTTCCCCGATCTCGGGACAGTGGACCTGGGCAACGTAGCCCAGGACTGAGGGATCCGATGTGGAAAAAGCCAGCTCTCGCAGCTTGCGGCCGTTCTCCGCATCGATGGTGTCGTCCGAGTCCATCCAGAAGATCCATTCACCCCGGGCGTGCTTGAAAGACTCGTTCCGGGCGGCGGAGAAGTCGTCGCACCAAGGGAAGTGGTACAAGCGGGCACCGCATCGGCGTGCCAATTCCGGCGTGCCGTCGTTGGACCCGGTATCGACAACCACCATCTCATCGACCCAGGGCTTGATGCTTTTGAGGCAGGCCTCGATGGTTTCTGAGTTGTCGCGGACGATCAGGCACGCCGAGAGTACGATCCGTGACTCCGCCAGCAGCAAGCCCCCACGGTCGTCCACTCGAATCGTCAGACGGGCTCCTTCCTTTGGGGTCGGTGGCGAGGCAGGCGGCTCGTGCTGGTTGCGATTGCCGTCACGGTCGCGCCACTTGCTGCGGTACAACTGTTCGTTGCGAGCCAACAGTGCTGCCTGATCGACCTCCTCGGAGCGATGGGTCACGCTGCCGAAATGGTGAATAAAGGCGTCTTTGCCGATCACGGCCCGGTACCCGGCTTGCCGAGCCCGACGGCAGTAATCGTCGTCCTCGAAATTGCCCAGCCCGAATCGCTCGTCGAGCAGCCCGATTTCGTCAACCAGAGTTCGACGAAAGAGGAGGCAGAAGCCCACAAGACGATCCGTCTCCTCGACGACCTGATCGTGTGCCTTTCCCCACTGCCACGCGAATCCGTCTAAACTGGCAAGATCGGTGTACGACACCGCAACCTGCTGCATACCGCTGACGTTGTTCGTACAAGGACCCACAAGCCCGATCTGCACGTCGGCGTGGAGGGCTCGCAGAAGTCTTCGCAGCCAACCCGTGGTGACAATCACGTCGTTGTTCAACAGAAGAATCTGATCTCCGGTAGCCGCTCGGATTCCTTGATTACAGCCCGCGGGGAAGCCGCGGTTGTTCGCATTCGTGATCAGTTTGACGTCGCTTTGTGCGCGCAGGTAGTCAGCCGTTCCGTCCGTGGAGCCGTTATCCACGACGATCAGCTCGTACGGCTCGTCCGTGCGTTGGCGAATGCTATCCAGGCACGTCCGCGTATACGGGAGCTGGTTGCGGGTCAAGATCACGATCGATGTCAGTCCGTGGTCGGCTTGGGGGACAGGGCTGGCGGCAACCACGTGCCCCTCCACATAGAAATCCTCCACGTCTTCAGGACGAACCCCGGTGATCTGAAGTCCTCCCAGTTTGACTTCGGCCGGACTCCCTTGCCTTTCCCATTCCTCGTACCCCGGGCCGGGCACGACGCGCCAAGAGGAAACGCCGAAGCCGGCGCGGAACAGCATCTTCTCAATCTCGAGTCGGGTGAAGTAGCGGACGTTTCCCGGCTGGAAGGCGGCCATTCCATTGGCCGCCCAGCGACCATCCAAGACGTCGGCGATCACACGATGATGACGGAGATTGGGGACACGGGCCACGAGCTGCCCGTCGCGACGGAGCCAAGCGCGTGCCCGCCGCAGCATCCCCCAGGGATCCTTCAGCTCGGCCAAGATGTTGCAGACGATACAGTCGAACGGGCCGGGGATGAGATCCGACGCCAAGTGCTCAACGTCGCCAAGGATCACCTGAGTGAGACGGGCTCGGGCCGACGCACCCGCCGCCTCATCACGCTCAATCCCCACGACCTCGGCGAGCTGGCGTTTTTGGATCGCTTGGCCGAACCCTCCGTTGCCACAGCCAATGTGCAAGATCCGGCGACTCGACGGGCGAATCATCCGCAGCACGCCGTCGCCGCCGGCGTCCGACGGCGCGGCTGCGATGGACGGTGCATTCCCGGCAGGCGCGCACTGCAGGCGCCCCGGGGAGTCGGCTCGTCGGCACACGCTCTGAGTCACGCCGGGCGACGGCCGCGACTCTCCCTCCTCGGCGCCACTTAATTGGGCACGCGCGGGATCTTCCGGTGAGGGCCGAGGCAGCGCAGAAGCGCCGTGCGTATCGCGCGGAATCGGCTGCGCCGGTGCCGCCGCGACCAAATACTGATACACGAAGAACTCCTCGGCTTCTTCCTCGGGCAGGCCACATAGCGCCAGACGGCCCAGGCGTACTCCCCCGGGCCGTCCCCGGCGTTTCCATTCCTCGTAGCCCGGCCCCGGCACGATCCCGATCCGGGTGATCTCGTATCCCGACGTCTGAAACAGTCGTTCGATCTCCCGCCGTGTGAAGAACCGAAGATGCGTGGCGTCCAGCAGTCCGGCTGCCTCGTACGTCCAGTTGCCGTCCAACAAGGACGTGACGACGCTATGGTGTCGAACGTTCGGGATGCTCGCGACGAGACACCCGCCTGGCTTGAGCCACGCACGCGCTTGTGTGAGGACCTGGGCCGGGTCGCGCAGGTGCTCCAACACATCGGCACACACGACACAGTCGAAAGACTGCGCGGGAAACGCCGGATCCAGCGTCTCCACGTCGCCGACGATCACTCGATCCAGGCGGTCGCGCGCTTGCTTCGCCGCCGCTTCGACCAGTTCGATGCCGACGACGTCCACACTCTGCTTCTTCTTCAGCAATTCTCCCAGTCTGCCCGTGCCGCAGCCGACGTCGAGGACTCGTCGAGCAGAACGTGGGATCAGAGACGCCAGCTCAGGGCGCGCACAACTGAAGTAGGTGAGGTCAAGCTGCGGGCCGTTGACTGGCCCGGAACCGCCGACCGGCTGCGTTGGAGCGCCCGCCGGGCGCGCCACGGCCGTCCGGCTCGGCTGCCGTTCAGAAGACGCAGGGCCCCCGTCCGACAGGGAACGTCGCCGCGGCTCGGCACGGGGCACGCGACGCGCAATGGCGCCCAGCATGTCCTGCATTCGATGCCGATACGTGTGCCGGGCAAGCGCCTCTTCTCGGCCCGCGGCGGCGATCCGCTCGCGAACGTCATCGTGGCGGAGGTGGAAGGCAATCTTGTCCAGCAACTCCTCCGGCTCACGATAGCTCGCAAGGTGCACGCCGTCGCGGAACAGCTCATCCTGGCCGTTTCCATCCAGCTCGTCCGTCACCAGCAGGGAGCCCGTCGCGAGCGCCTCGAAGACCCGCATGTTGAGGTCGTTGTTGACGCTCCGGTTGAAGACGATACGCGACGCGGAATAGACCTTCGCCATGTCGTCGAAGTAGCGCTGCCCGACGAAGACGTTGCTGAACCGATGTCTGATCAACGCGATCAGCTCCGCGCGACGGCCGGGCGATACGTTGCCGACGAAGCAGACGTCGAATTCCTTGGGCACGTCATGCTTCGCGTGGACGTCCGGGTCGCACGCGAGCGGCAGCCATTGGGCGTCTGCGATGCCCTCATCGCACAGTTGCCGGGCCCCGACGCGCTGGGCCGCGAAGACGAGATCAAAGTCAGGCGCCTTCTTTCGGTACCAGCGGAAATCCATGTGCGTGTCGATCGCCCACCACGCCGAAGGCCGCAAGTCGCTCGGGAATCGGTAGCGAAGGCCGTCGTCGACGTTCAAGTAGAGATCGAAGCCTTGGCGCGGAATGAGCGGAAGCTCATTGGGCAAATAGTGCCGGACTTCGGCCAATTCGCCCAGTGCCCGATGGCAGTAGGTGCCCGTAGTTTCCGGACGGATCGTGTCGTCGAAGACCAGGGCAATCTGTCGGATCGTCATGGCGAGCGTTGCCTTGCACGATTGACTTCTAGGGGAATCCGGGCGAAACACGGCTCGCAAGCAGCGGCATGTAATGGCGTTTGATGATCACGTCCCAGGTGAAGGCCTCTTCAAATCGGCGCCGGCCGGCCGCCCCGAGATGCGCGCGGAGATCGGCATCGTCGAGCAGCATCGCGATCTTGCGGGCGAGGTCGTCGGGGTCTCCGGGCTCGGCCAGGAGCCCGGCATTCGCCACCGTGAAAGGGAGCCCGCCGATGCGACTTGCGACCACCGGTCGCCCGACGGCCATCGCTTCCACCGCGGTTCGCCCCAACGCTTCTTGGGCAATCGTTGGGAAGACAACGACGTCGGCAGCACGAAGGTGATGCGGCAGCTCATCTTGAGGAAGCCAGCCGACGAAGTGCGTGAACTCGTCCACTTGGCCCCGGGGCTCGCCGGTGGCGATCAACGTGAAGTCGCGGCGGCGCTTCCAAAGCGCTGTGCACGCTGCGTGCAAGACGCGAAAACCCTTCAGCGCGTCGGCCACCAAACCCCCGAAGAAGATCCGCAACACGCCTCTTTCGCGGTTGCGGGCCTCGTCCGGCCAGGGCCCGGAAAACCGCTCCGGATCGAATCCCGAAGTCACTACGCGGACGTCCCTGGCATGGGGGCCAACCATCATTTGGATGAGCGGATTGACGACCAACACGGCGCGGGCCGCCTCGAACGCCCAGCGGAGCTTCTTGTCGTACTCCGGAGTCCCCACTCCCGACAACGCCCTCTCTCGCTGGTGAAGAGGCCCCGACAAGTGGCCTCGCCTCTCGATGCATTGATGACAGATCTCCGGCGTTGCCAACTGGTGGCGCAAGCACTGTGAGAATCTCCCCTCACCTTCGCACAGCAGCCGAACGTTGTTCAGCGGGCACAGGCACTCCATGGCGCCGAGGCGAAGGAGGAAAGGGTACTCTCCGACCGCTTCGGCCAACAGAGGCATGGAGTTCCAACTGCCCGTGACAATAACATAGTCGGGATGGAAGCTCCGTACTGCTTCACGAAAGCGAAGCTGGATCGTCTCTGTGCTCCACGCGTCGTCATCGAACGTGATTGGCACCGATGCGACCGGTACGGGACCTTCAACTGCACCAATCCCCCACGGTGGATATACGGCGTAGAAATGCCGCACTTCGAAGCCGTCCCGGGCCAGGAACTGCCCCAGACCTACGGTGTGAAATACGCCACCGCCGGTGGTCGGCCAATTGAACAGGAGATTCACGATCGCCACGCGGACGGCTTGCCGGGGAGGCGAAACGGCTTCGTCGACGCGCGTCGATCGCGCCCGTACTCTATCCAACGTCCGACCGGGCGTCCCGTCTTGCAGGAGAGCGAGGTTCGCCCGGGCCGTGTGACAGTTCGCGTCGAGGGCAAGCGCGTCACGAAAACCGCGGCATGCCGCTTCCACGTCGCCATCCAGCCTTGTCAGCGTCGCAAGGTCACTGACGATGCGCGCCCTGACTCGTGAATCCGTCGTCGACTTCAATAACTGGCGATAGATGGCACGGGCCCTCTCGTAGTGTCCGTCCAAGGCAAGTCGGCATGCCTCGGCGTATCGCTCCGGGGCTCCGATCTCATCGGTAGTATTGCGCCGAGGAGGCTTGACTTCAGGATCCATTTCTTCGCGATACTGCAACATCCTTCAAAGATCCCCTCGGTCGAGGCCCCGTCCTGCCGAAGTGCTCCCTCAGTGCGATCCGAGGCGGCCCACCAGTAGCTTCATCGCTCGTTCAGCCCGTCGTGCAGCGCCTGAATCGCCAATCCGGCGCACCAGGTCTTGTTTGGGGGAAGGCCGCCGAGCGCCTCGATCAGTTCCCCTTTGGTCAACGCGAGAGATTCCGCAACGGTCCGGCCGGTGATCATCTCCGTCAGCATCGAGCCGGCCGCTATTGCCGGCCCGCAGCCGAACGTCTGATACCTCACCTCTGCCACCGTGCCCCGCACGAGCCGGAACTCCATGACCATGAAGGCCCCACGGCCGGGTTTGCCCGCCCGCCCGGTCGCGTCCGGCTTGGTCAAACGGCCGACGTTGCGTGGCCTGGTGATATGATCCCGCAGAATGTCCGAGTCAGGGATCGGGCTCATAGCGAATGCTGCCGTGCTTCACCTGGCAAGGTTGCCGATGCTGGCACTAGGGCCTTCAAGCTCCGGCGTCACGGATGGCCAAGGCGCAGGACGGCGAGCTCCCGGCTGCCGGTCCGTTTCTGGCGAGACGAACAGGCGTGAGTGTCCTGGAATTCGGGGATCACGAAGTGTCCGTCCCAGGCACGCAGGTTTCGGTTCGCCACGCCGCCGGTCAACGTTCAATGACTGTCATCTTAGCCGAGCACGTGCAGGCCTCAAGACGAGTTTTTGGCCACCCCGCCGGCCGGTTGGGGCATCCACGCCCTTGGGGCGGTGCAGCCTGGCGAGGCCGGCAGTGAAGCGCCAACGTCTGATCAGATGTCCGTTCGGGTCGTGGCCCAGGAATCCGAGCGGAGGGCCACGAATTCCCGCCATGTTGTCCGGCTCCGCGAGATTGCCCGCCGTTTGGGTCCGGAAGCGTTTCAACCTGGAATAGAGACTCGCAAGAAAGGCTTGAAAGTGAGCCAGCACGTCTGCTATGGTCGACCGACGCCTTCGAGCATGCAAGCTAAGCGTACACCGCGGTGCTTTGGATTCCGTGCGTCCCGCAAGGCCGCGCGGAACCGTCAGAGGCTTGACCGCGCGCCCCGTCGAGCACTTGATCAACACTGGGCACTGCGATTGGGGACGCATCACGCCACGGGTGTGAGGGCGTTCTTCCTTCGGTCGTTTTCAAGTTACCGATCCACTGTCTGCCAGGAATGGCTCCTGATGCTCGCTGCCACGTGCTGCTTCTTCAATCCGATGAAATACAAGAGGCCGGTGGAGAACTGGCACCGGTTTCGCGGCGCTCTGCCCCATGAGCTGCCCCTGTACTCGATCGAATTGAGCTTCGACGGCGAGTTTCAGACCGACTCGACGTGGCGAGTTCGAGGCACCATGGAAGACCACCTCATGTGGCAGAAGGAGAGGTTGCTCAACCTGGCGATCGAGCGAGTGCCCGATCGGTACGACAAGATCACGTGGCTCGATTCGGACGTCCTCTTCCTGAACGACCGCTGGGTGGAAGAGACGGAGGCCGTCCTGGACGAGAAGCCCGTTGCCCAGCTATTCGAGACGGCCGTGATGCTCGACGAGGAGTTCATGCCGGCAAGCCGCAGTTGGGGCGTCGGCTCAGCCCTGGCCAAGGGGCTCGACGCCGCCCGGGGCCACGCAGGGCTCGCCTGGGCCGCCCGGCGAGAACTGTTCCCACTGCTGGACGACCACATCCTGGGGCTGGCCGACGCCACGATGGCCTTCGCGTGGCTCGGACACTCCGACAACTCGTTCTCGCGCAGAATGAACCGCGCCTGGCGCCGGCAATACCTCGAGTGGGCGCAAGAAAAATATGACAAGGTGCAGGGCAACGTCGGCTACGTGTCCGGCGACGTGTTCCACCTCTGGCACGGCAGCAGGGCGGACCGGAAATACTTCACCAGTTGGACGCGTTTGGCCAAGTCCGGCTACCAGCCCTCGGCCCACGTCCGGCTCGACTCGAACGGCCTGTGGACGTGGGCGGGCGACGGCCAGCACCTCCGAACCCTGATGAGGCAGTACTTTGAAACACGAAGAGACGACGGCGTCTGATGGTGGCACCGTCGTCGCCCTGCCGCAGCGCACCACGAGACAGTGTGAACCTACCGGACGCGACGCCGGGAAAGAGCCGTCATGGCAGCAGGCTTCGTATTCCCGCGCACTCGTCCACCCGTGTCTCCAGGCAGCGGACAACGTGCGATATCGCGCCCTGCAAAGTGAAATCCCTGGCCCGACGTGCACTCGCGGTCCCATAGCCGACGCAGTTCGCGCGTTGCGAGTGCTGCAACCCGCTAGCTGAGACACCGGAGCATGCCAATGCTTGCCGCTGTGACCTGCTTCTTCAACCCGATGAAATACAGGAGGCCGGTGGAGAACTGGCACCGGTTCCGTAGGGCTCTGCGTGACGATGTGCCACTCTACTCGATCGAGCTGAGCTTCGACGGCGAGTTTCAGACCGACTCGACCTGGCAAGTTCGAGGCACCATCGAAAAGCACCTCATGTGGCAGAAAGAGCGACTCCTCAACCTGGCGATCGAAAGAGTGCCCGACAAGTACGACAAGATCGCCTGGCTCGACTCGGACATTCTCTTTCTGAACGACAAGTGGGTCGAAGAAGCTGACAAATTGTTGGACGACAAGCCACTCGTTCAATTGTATGACAGCATCACGACGCTTGACGGCAGGTTTCGTCCCGAGAATCGCGTGTGCGGATTCGTGTGGGGACTGGCCAACGGGTCTCCTGACTACTGGGCTGCACCTGGTGGCGCCTGGGCCGCAAGAAGAGAGATCTCACCACTGCTGGACGATGCGATCTTAGGTGGTGGCGACACTCTGATGGTTGGCGCGTGGATGGGATGGTGGCGCAACCCTGGTTCAGCCGTAATGAACCAATCGTGGTACCAAGAATACTTCAAGTGGGGCCTGCAGCAGCACAGGAAGGTTCAGGGAAACGTGGGCCACGTCTCGGGCAGCGTTTTCCACTTCTGGCATGGTTCTAGGGCCAATCGCAGGTACACGGAGAGGCAGGAGTACCTGGCCTTGTGCGACTACCAGCCGTCGTCCGACATCAAGCTTGACTGCAACGGTCTGTGGACCTGGGCCAGTGACAAGGCGGAGATGCAGGCTTTGGTGAGACACTATTTCCGAGGACGGAGAGAGGATCGAGCAGAGAGCCGGGCCTCCCAGGGTCACCAGACCGCCGATTCTTGCAGACGCCACCTGCCGCGGCCAAACGCGGGCCCGGTCGATGAAGCGACGGTCCCCGGCCTGCCAGGTCCGGGTCCGCGCAGTATTCACGCTTGCGATGTCGTTATTCCATACACCGAGGACAATATCCGGTGGCTGGCACAGTCGGTCGAGTCGATCCTGAATCAGAACTATGCCGACTGCACCATCCACTTGATCTGCGATGGGCCCCCGATACTAGACGACCCCGCCCAGCGTTTGTGCAGTCGCTCCTCTCGCGTCCGGTGGTATCGCAACAAGCAGAACATCGGCCCTTACCGCAGCGTGCACAGAGTGTGGGATTACCTTGAGACGGACTTCGTCGCACTTCAGGACAGCGATGACATCGCTCTGCCAAACAGAATCTGGTACTCTGTCGAAACTATCGAGAAGACCGGCGCGGACATGCTCTCGGCGGTCATGGAACAATTCGTTAGCCACGAAGCCCCCAGCGACTGGGTTCTGGAGTACCTGGGCAAGCTGCCCTTTCACACGCCGGGCCGAGTATCCAAGTTTTCGCCGGAGGGGTCGGTCGTCAACTCCACCATGATCTGTCGGCGTGAAGCGTTCGAGCGAATGAACGGCTTTCTGCCGCTAAAGTGTTCTGCTGATCTGGAATACCCGACGCGCGCGCGGCGGCTCGGCCTGAAGATCCTCAACGTGCCCCACGTACTGGCGCTCCGGCGATTGCACAGGACGAGCCTCTCCAACGGGGACGAGTGGGGGCCGCACACAAAACAGCGAAAGCGGACATGGGCGTACATCCAAACGTGCTGCGATCAATACGACAAGCCTGGCGTCGATTACGCGAGGTTCGGCAGTCTTTCCCGAGACAGGAAAAGCCCGGACACTCTTAGACTGTCGCCGGCAAAGGTGACGTTCCAGAATCTCGAATACCACGTCACCCATGCCTGTAACATGCGATGTCGTAGTTGCACGCACTTTTCCAACTACGGCCATCAGGGACACGCCAGCCCCGAGCAAGCGGAACGCGAGTTTTCGCTTTGGTCGCATCGGCTACGGCCGAAGTGGTTCAGTCTCCTCGGAGGTGAGCCGACGCTGAATCCCGATCTGTGCAAGATCATCAGGATTGCGGCACGCCATTGGCGAGAGTCGCTACTGCAACTGGTCACAAACGGCTGGTTTCTGCACAGGCACCCGGATCTGCCCGCGGTGTTGGAAGAGACCGGCTGCCGTCTGGAAGTCTCCATTCACGGCAACGATTCGTCCTACCGTGCCCGAGTCGAAAAGATCCGCGCGTTGTGTGAGGATTGGGAATCTCGCCATACGATGTTCATCAACTGGCGAGAATCCTACACGAAATGGCGGGAGACGTACCGGGACACCGGGGCGGGCGTGGAGCCGTTTGACGATGGTGACCCGGACGCGAGCTGGCAAACATGCAAAGCTAAGTGGTGCCCGCAACTCCATGGAGGGCAGCTTCACAAATGCCCCCAGATTGCCTACCTGTCGATGCAGTTGGAGAAGAGCGTACCGACGGCAAGCGATGAATGGGATCACTACTTGCGATACAAGCCTCTTCGACCAGAGTGCAGCCAAGACGAGGCGGAACGGTTCCTGCGACGACAGGGCGAGTGGATCTGTGGCATGTGTCCGGTGAAGCCGATGAAGATCCCGTGTGATAAGATTGGCGCCCTCGGGGCGAATCGAGTGCACTGCCATGAAGGATAAGATACTACTGACCGGCGCGTGCTACGTCTATTGGCTGTTGTCCATGCGACATAGAGAAGTGTACCCCGATGGCATCAAGCTAGTTCGCCCGCATTACGACCTTTCCAAGGTCAAGCTGTCCAGCCCGGCGGCGGATGACGTGTTCCTTGTGATTGACTTCCACGGCGTATTCGGTGAGCGTCGCTTCCACGATTTGCCGACGCTGCTGCGCACGTACGCTGAGCAATGCCGAGCAATGTACGTGCTGGGCCACATGGCTCTGCCGGTTACCGATTTGGTGGGCTTCGATCATGCCCCAAAGCACAAGATCCTCGGCTTCTTCTGGTACTTCCTTTACGACAAGACCTGGGATCCGGAAAGAGCCCGCCAATGGAAACTTTCCCGCGAGCGGGCTCTGCGATCGATTCTTCACGATTTTCCCAAACTCAAATTCGTGTTGTATTGGGAACACGACGTGCGATGGTGGGACAGCCAGGGCTTGCCACGCGATCGGCGGCTATTCTGGCCGATGAAACGACCTGATGGCGGGCAAGTGGAACAAATCAAAGCCGCCCTCAGTGAAGAACGAATGCGAGGATTCCACACGTTCCCGACAGAAGCGAGTTACAATGAACTCTACGAAATTCTTCTCAAGGACGCGGGCTATAGTTCTTCGCCTCCGGTCTTGTGATGGCAAATACCCCCTTAGTCCCGATCACTGAAAAGGACTTCCAACGTGCCCTCAACGAGTCGGTCTACTACGCTGGCCGCTGAGAGTATACGCGGCTCGCCCTCCGCTTTGCCGGCAGTCCCGAGCGGCAACGCCCGAATGTCCTGGCTCAGAAAGCCGCCTTGAAACTGTGCCACCGATTCTGCTAGAGTCGTCGCACCGAGGAAAGCGGGGCCATGCTGGTCGACGTCGCGTCGTCTCCAGGCGAGGCCGGCCCGCGTGTTCCCTCGCCGCGCTCGGCCGGACACATAGTAACAGAATACCGAACCCTTTACGTACACGAACTCCATCTTGCCGTCACTTCGCATCCCTGCTTCGACTGAGCTCGGACTCCTCGCCAAGTGAGGAGTCGTCTGCTGAGCCCCAGCGGGATTGCCGTGCGGCGGCGAATCCAATCCGCGTTAAGGAGTGAGAGATGGCTGAATTCATCCTGGTCGTGCAGTCGGGCCAAAAGCTCGTTTCCCCTTCCGGTGCGCTGGGCGTCTACCGTAAGGTAAGCGACTTCACGTACCAGAGCCTCGACAGCGACTGGCGACTCGTCAGCCGAGACGGCAAGACGTTTCGCGTCGAGCACCCCGCCCAGCGCGAGCACTGGACCGGACCCGCTCTCACCGGCGCGTACACCCCGAAAGCGGGCGCAGCGGGCCAGGTGGAGGTGATCGAATACCAGCCGGCCGCCGTCCAAACCGCCTCCGACCCCTACTACGACAGCAGCAGCTCGTCCTCGCAGTCGTCGCACAGCTCGAGCAGCTCCGGCAGCAGCTCCTCGTCCGGAAGCAGCTCCTCGTCCGGAAGCAGCTCATCGTCCGGAAGCAGCTCATCGTCCGGAAGCAGCTCATCGTCCGGAAGCAGCTCATCGTCCGGAAGCAGCTCATCGAGCAGCTCGGGCTCCAGCTCGTCATCGGGCTCGTCCAGCAGCTCCGGCTCAAGCTCCTCCTCGGGCTCGTCGAGCAGCTCCCGGTCGAGCTCGTCCTCCAGCAGTTCGTCGTCCGGTGCGGGAGGGGATATTGGCGCAAGGTGCGGGACGAACGTCTGCTCCACCGACGAAGGCCAGGCCGTCTCCAACCAGTGTGCCCCTTGTGGCCAGAACCAGTGCCTGCCCGGCGCCATGCAACGCGCGGCCTTCCGCGCCCAGCCGACGATCGTGCCCATCCTGAGAAACGACGGCGCCGTCGACCCTTGCCCGATGCTCAACCAGAGTCTCCCGGAAACGTGGGGCCTGCCGCATCCCATCAACCTGGTCAGCGGCGATGTGGTCGTTCAGTTCACCACTCCTTGGGCCGGCCCGTTGTCCCCCCTTGTCCTTCTGACCCTCAACACCCTCGACCCCACCGGCGTCTATTTCGGCCGCGGCGTCCACTGCAACTGGGAGCGGAGCGTAACCGAGCTCTCCGAAACCGAGGTCGAGCTGACCACCGCCTCCGGCTACGTCCGACCCTACACCGACAAGGACGGCCAGGGATACTACCTCCCCTCCGACGGATCCAACAGCCTCAAGAAGGTGACCGGCGGATGGGTCGAAACCACCCCCGACCGCTCGCAGTACCGCTACGACGCCTCCGGAACGCTGATCTACAAACAGAACCCCCAGGGCGCCCGCTGGACCCTCAGCCACGACGGAGCCAAGCTCTCCTCCATCACCGACCCCCTCCTCCGCCGTACCTCCTTCGTCTACGACGGGAGCGGCAACCTGCTCCGTATCGAGGACGCCGTGGGCCGGAGCACCACCTTCACCATCGATTCCGGAAAGCTCACCCGGGTCGAAACGCCCGAGCTCTGCCGGACCAGCCTCGTCTACGACGGCTCCGGCCGGCTCATCGGCTACGTCGACCCCTTGGCCCGTCGCACCACGTACAGCTACGACGCCTCGTCCCGGGTCAACGAGGTCCGTCTGCCCGACCTCCGACGCACCACCTTCACCTACCTCGGCTCCGGCACCCTCATCCGCCAGCCCAGCGGCGCCCGCACCACCGTGCTCTTCGACGCCGACCGCAATATCCAGGCGATCATCGATCCGGCCCTCCACCGCACCACCTTCACCTGGCAGGACCACCGGCTCATCGCCCGGCACGACGCCAACGCAAACCTCACCGCGCTGGCCTACAACACCTCGCTCGACCACCGCGCCCCGCGCCTCGACCGCATCGTCGATCCCATGGACCGGCGCGTCACCTGCACGTACGATCCGGCCGACGACCGGCTGCTCTCGGCCGTCGATCCGCTGCTCCTGCGAACCACCAACGTCTACGACGTCGCCGGAAACCTCCACGCCGTCGTCGACCCCTTAAGCGCCCGCACCACCTACGCCTACAACGCCCTCGGGCAGCCCGAGTGGGTCCAAAGCCCCCTCGGCACGATCCGCACCATGGTCTACGACGGCTCCGGGCGCCAGATCGCCGACGTCGATCCGCTCCTCCACCGAACGACCTACACCTACAACGAGTACAACCAACGGGAGACCGCCCAAAATCCCGTCGGCGCGGTGACCACTTACCAGTACGACCAGGTCAACCGGCTCACCGCCCGGATCGACCCCCTGGACCACCGCACCACCTACACCTACGAAACCGGCTCCAGCCGGCTCCTGCGCACCGAGAACCCGCTCGGCCACCTCACCACCAACGTCTACGACCTCGCCGGGCGGCTCGAAGCGGTCGTCGACCCGCTCCTCCATCGAACCACCTACGCCTACGACGTCGACGGCAACCAGGTCCGCCGCACCGACCCGCTCGGCCACAGCACCACCAGCGTCTACGACGACGCCCATCGACGCGTCGCCGTGGTCGACCCGCTGCTCCACCGCACCACTACCGTCTACGACCCCGCCGGCCGCGCCGTCGCCGCGGTCGACCCCCTGGGCTATCGCGCCACTTTCGCGTACGACGATTGGGGCCGGCAGGTCACCGTCCAAAACGCGCTGGGCGAAGTGACCACCACCCTCTACGACGACGCCGGCCGAACCCTGGCCACCGTCGATCCCCTCAACCTGCGAACCACCTACGCCTACGACGACGCCGACCGGCAGACCCACGTCACCAACCCCGAGGGCGAAATTACCACCACCCTCTACGACGACGCCGGCCGCACCCTGGCCACCATCGATCCCCTCCTCCACCGCACCACCTTCGCCTACGACGACGCCGATCGGCAGATCCGCGTCGAAGACCCCGAGGGCGGCATCACCACCACCCTCTACGACGACGCCGGCCAGACCCTCGCCCAGGTCGACCCCCTCGGGCATCGCACCACGTTCGCCTACGACGACGCCGGGCGCCAGGTCCGCGTCCAGGACCCGCTCTCGCACATCACCACCACCTTCTACGACGACGCCGGCCGAACCCTGGCCACCGTCGACGCCCTCCTCCGCCGAACCACCTTCGCCTACGACGACGCCGACCGCCAGATCCGCGTCCGCGACCCCCTCGGCCACATCGCCACCACCCTCTACGACCCCGCCGGCCGAACCCTGGCCACCATCGATCCCCTAAACCACCGCACCACCTACACTTACGACGCGGCAAGCCGCCGCATCGCAACCACCGATTCGTTGGGGTACCGATCCACCTATACCTACGACGACGCCGGCCGCCAGACCGCCGTGACCGACGCCGAAGGTGCAACGGCCGAGTCCACGTACGACGCGGCTGGCCGACTCCATACTACCACCGATCCGGAGGGGCACCAGACCCACTACACCTACGATAACGCGGGCCGCCAAATCGAGCTGCTCGACCCCAACGCCAACCGCACGACCACGATCTACGACGCCGTCGGGCGGGTCGAGGCGATCGTCGACGCCGAAGGGCATCGCACGACCAACATCTACGACGCGGCGGGCCGCCAAGAAGCCCTCGTCGACGCGAACGATCACTGGACCACGTTCCTCTACGACGACGCCGATCGCAACACGGTGAGGATCGATCCGCTTGACCGGCGTACGACCTTCGGGTATGATAAGCGGAGTGATCAAACCCTCAAGCAGGACCCGCGGGGCAATCGGGTCACCATGGTCTACGACGCGGCGAGTCAGCTTATCGAGCGTCGCTACCCGGGCGGGATCCGGCACACGTTCTCGTATGACGAGGTCGGCAACCGCACGGCGATGGCCGATCCCACCGGGCGCACGACCACCGTCTACGATGACCGGCACTACCCGACGCGCGTGACCAACCCGGACGACAAGTCGGTCACCTACGCCTACGACGCCCGCGGATTGCGTCGCGCCATGACCGACCCCGACGGCGGGGTGTTCACCTACACCCACGACGCCGCCGGCCGGCTGCACTGGATGGAGAACCCGGAGAGTCAGCGGACCACCTTCACCTACGACGGGGTGGGTCGCCAGACGCAGAAGGACCTGGCGAACGGGAGCGTGACGAAGGACAGCTACTTCGACAGCGGCCGGCTCAAGGTCCTGTTGAACACGACCTCGACCGGCACGATCATCTCCAGCTTCGCGTACGCCTACGACCCGGCCGGCAATCGCACCAGTGTCCTCGAGTCCGACGGCACGGGCGTCGCCTGGCGGTACGATAACACGTATCAGCTCGTCAACGAAGCCCGGGGCACGCCCACCACGACGCTCACGTGGGACCGGCTCACCGCCGACCAGTGGGCCGCCATGACGCCCGACGAATGGGCCACCATGGCCGCCGGCCTCCAAGTCGATGGGTCGGTCTTCAACACCACCTACACCTACGACCCCGTCGGCAACCGCCTGGTGAAAGAAGACTCCGGCTCCCCCACGACGTACACCTACGACGCCGCGAACGAGCTTCTCACGGAAGAGGAGTCTTCCGGTGTCACGACGTACACCTACGACGAGTGCGGCAATCGCGACACCAAGGAGACGCCGTCGGAGATCACGTACTACACCTGGAACGAAGACAACCGGATGACCGAGGCCGAGCCGGTAGCCGGCCCGGTCACGTTCACCTACGACGCCGCCGGCCGTCGCGTCGGCAAGGCCACTTCCTCCGACACCAAGAAATTCATCTACGACTTCGAGAACCTGCTCCAAGAAACCGACGGCTCGGACACGGCCCAGCACGAATACACCACCACCGTCGAGGAATACGGCGATCTCGTCAGCGAATACGACGGCACCGACACCGCCTATCACCACTACAACGCGCTAGGCACGACCGAAGCGCTGACCGACGCGGACGAAGCCCGCACCGACCAATGGGTCCACCGGGCGTTCGGTGAGCCCGAGTCCCGCACAGGCACGACGGACACGCCGTTCAACTTTGTCGGCAAGCAAGGGTATTACTGGGATCCGGAGATTGATGCGTACTTCGTCCGCGCGCGGTATTACGACTGTGCGACGGGTCAGTGGCTTAGCCAGGATCCCATTGGGCTCGAGGGTGGAATCAACCTTTACGAGTACGTTGGCAACTCACCACTGTTGCATATCGATCCGAACGGGGAGCAAGTTAAGCCCGCTCAATCCGTCGCGGACGAGAAGAGGAGTGGCGTGTTCGACCAGAAGAGACGCGCAGGGGGTCCGGGAGTTCCGCTTTCAATTAGTCTAACGAAGTCCGGTGCTAAACCCTTCATTCAAGTGACGACTCGAAAGCCAAATCAGCCCAAAGTCAGCACGACCGGCCTCGATTATAACGTCAATCCTTGGCTGGGTAGGGGCGGACCAGGAGCGAAGGTCGGCGATGTGCTCCGTCTTGGGCTCGGGGGCCACCAAGTAAGCCTTGAGTGGGTTATCACTTTTCGGGGCAATCCATATTGCGGATCGTGGGGAAGGCGCGTATACATGTACAGCTTTTTCACGTTACACGATGACGGCAACATAGAGAGACCCATTTATCTCCCAAGCAACAAATCTGCCGAGGACACCGATGACGATAACACCTACATCTCGGGAAACAAAGTCTATATGTACGATCAGCCGGGAGACCCGATCGGGAAGTCACCCGCGTTTCTGTTTGAGGTATGGGCGGAAGGCTGGGATACTAAGAACCGGAATAGAATCTCCGAGTGGTTCTATGTGAATCCAAACACTGGGGCGTTTTACACGGTGAACGTACCGTGGAAACACTTACCGCCCCCGGAGTTACCACCCGGGCCACCGCCTCCAAGATAATGGGTGCCGCGCGATGGTCAGCAAGTCTACCAAATCCGATCGGCGGAAACTGCTGGAGGCCGTGCCTCGCTGGTACCAGTTCAGCTTGCTCGCTATGATTGGGCTGACGGCGATTATTGCAGGCTTTTTCTCTCTGGCATTGACTCTCGGTTACGTGGACGCGGCAATAACCTTGATGGCATTGGCACTTCTCCTTGCCGTCATTCGATGCCCGCCGCAAGCTCATTGGGTTACGGGCGTATTCCTTACGGCCGTTGCTACACTCATGCTTTGGGCAAACCTACGGCCGACTGGATGGGAAAGTCAGTTCGACCAACAACTGCCTAACGAGTTGGACGCTGTCACGAAAACAATGTTTTGGCGAGGCTGGCCAGTTTGTCCTTGGATGCTTTGCGAATGGCGCCATATGGCTCCGGATGTTGAACAGGGCCTCCCTCAAGCGGCCTTGCCATTGAATGGCGCGGTCTTCTTAGCGGCGCTTTTCGGCGCGAAGGCTGCATGTAAGCGGTGTCTGCGGGGCAGAAAAGTCGGGGATTCCGGGGGGGATTGTCGGGGGGTTTTGGTTCTATGAAAGAGCGGTCGTCCTTGTGCTGGTCCAGCCAGTTTTGGTCGCCGCAGCGGAAGGGATTTTGGCGAGGGAATAGGGGGCCAGAATAACAGGTGAACATGGAAGTTGATGCCCGAACGGGCCCGGTCGTCAACAACCCGCCGTGGTCGGCCGGCGTGCTGACGACGCGGTGCGGACCGTGAGGGTGCCTGGCGTCCGACCGATGGGAAGCAGACTCGCCACGGGCATCAGCAATAAGAAGTTTGCCCAGCAGTGGACACTCGATGCGACGCGCAACTGGAGCGAGTTCGACCAGGACGGCAACGGGACCTGGGACCTGGAGCAGGCCCGGGCCCATAACGAGGTCAACGAGATCGACGGTTACAGCGGCGATCCCATCTACTTGCAGCAGGGCGGCAGCGGCACCAACTGGGCCGACCCGGTCCACGACGCGGCAAGCCGGGTGATCGCCGCGGTGGATCCGCTGGCGAATCGGACCACCTACACGTACGACAAGGCCGACCGGCAGACCCAAATCACCGACGCCGAGGGCGGAACCGCCGAGTCGACCTACTTCGCCAGCGGGCAGATCGCGTCGAGCACTGACCCGGACGGCTTCCAGACGCAGTATACCTACGACCAGGCTGATCGCCAGGTCGCCGTCGTCGACCCGATGGGCAACCGCACGACCAGCGTCTACGACGCCGCCGGCCGGGCGGTGGCGACCGTCAATGCGGAGGCGTATCGCACCACCACGGTGTACGACGCGGCCGACCGCCAAAAGGCCCTGGTGGATGCCAACGACCACCGGACCACCTTCCTCTACGACGACGCGGGGCGGAACACCGTCAAGGTCGATCCGCTTGACAGGAGGACGACGTTCGCCTATGATGACGTGGGGAGTCAGACACTCAAGCAGGACCCGCGGGGCAATCGCATCACCATGGTCTACGATGCGGCGAATCGGCCCGTCGGGCATCGCTATCCGGACGGGCGCCGGCACACCTTCAGTTACGACGAGGTGGGCAACCGCACGGTGCTGGCCGATCCCACCGGCCGCACGACCACCGTCTACGACGACCGCAACCGCCCGGTTCGGGTGACCAACCCGGACGACAAGGCGATCACGTACAGCTACGACGCCATCGGCCGGCGCCGCACCATGACCGACCCGGATGATGGCCTCTTTACCTACACCCACGACGACGCCGGGCGCCTCCACTGGCTGGAGAATCCGCAGGGCCAGCGCACGACGTTCACGTACGACGGCGTGGGGCGGCAGACGCAAAAAGACCTGGCCAGCGGCACGGTCGCCGAGCCCACCTACTTTGATAGCGGCCGGCTCAAGGTCCTGTTGAACAGCACGTCCACCGGCACGATCATCTCCAGCTTCGCGTACGCCTACGACCCGGCCGGCAATCGCAGCAGTGTCCTCGAGTCCGACGGCACGGGCGTCGCCTGGCGGTACGACAAGACCTACCAGCTCATCAACGAAGCCCGGGGCACCCCGACGACCACGCTCACGTGGGACCGTCTCACCGTCGACCAGTGGGCCGCCATGACGCCCGACGAATGGGCCACCATGGCCGCCACCCTGGAGGTCGATGGCTCGGTCTTCAACACCACGTACACCTACGACCCCGTCGGCAACCGCCTGGTGAAAGAAGAGTCCGGCTCCCCCACGACGTACACCTACGACGCCGCGAACGAGCTTCTCACGGAAGACACGAACTCGACCGTCACGACGTACACCTACGACGAGTCGGGCAACCGCGCGACGAAGCACGAGCCGGCCACCGGCGCCACCACGTACGCTTGGGACGCGGACAACCGCCTTCTCCGCGCCCATCATCCCACCGAGGGCCGATTCACCTTCACCTACAACGCCGACGGCCAGCGAGTCGCACGCGAGACGGAGGGCGCTGAACGAAAGCTCATCTATGACGCACGCAAGCTTCTGGCGGAAACCGATTCCGGCGGCACGACCACCGTATCCTACGACTTCAGCACCCACGACGAATTCGGCCAACTCCTCTCCCGACGCCACGTCGGCGGGACCGACTACCACCAGTTCGACGCCCTCGGCTCCACGGACCGTTTGGCCAACTCCTCGGAATCCGTCTCGGACACCTACGTCTACACGGCGTTCGGCAAACTCCACTCGCATACCGGCACAAGCGACAGCCCGCTAACCTTCGTCGGCCAGTTCGGCTACTACGCAGAATCAGCCCTCGGCCTGTACTTCCTCAACGCCCGGTACTACGATCCTGCCACGGGCCAATTCATTAGCCGCGATCCGATCGGTCATAGGGTCGGAATCAACCTCTACGAGTATGTGCGTAATGCTCCCACCAACTACCGAGACCCACGCGGCACAGACATCTACCTCGTTGGGGCCAATGCGAGTGGTAACCTGCTCAACGATGCTGCTCATCAGCGCATTTGTGTCGATGTTTGGCGCGATTGTAACGACCCATGGCCCTCGGACAGGCGTTGTTTCTCGTTCGGTTGGGACAGGTTTCGCCCTCAGCTTCCAATACCACGGTGCACATGGCTCGGATTCGACTCATTCAACCTATGCGTTTTGCGCGGAGTCGTGTACGAGCAGGAACCATTCGAGATCGTGGTACTTACGGTCGTCCGTCGAAAAGAGACAACGTGCGCCGAGGATACCGAATTCCTTGAGATGATTGAAACCGAGTACCTCGAGACAGAGGCGGGTTACTCGGTACTTCGCCATAACTGCCGGAAATTCTCCGCACGTCTCTTCGACATCGCTCCCGGAAAGGAGTCCACGTCACGCCGGTTCCGGACGCTGTGGGCAGAGGAAATGATGCGGGAGTACAAGAGGCAGGAATGTATCAGGGACGCCCAGGAAAGAGGACTTTGGCCTCCCCGAAGATGCAGTGAATGGTAGACAACCGCGTGGCGAGGATTCGCGTTGACTGGTCTGGCTACAGCATCCAGCGACACAGCCTCGCCGAAAGCGAGTACGATTAGGCTTTGCACACGGTATGAAGGGTCCCGAAGAACGTCCGAGTGAATGCGCATTTTCGCACACAGGGAAGGCCGCAGCAGGAGCCACACATGCTTCGCGCTACTCAGTTTTCGATCAAGGAGCTTCTGATTGTCTTGGGAATAGCTGCAATCGTCCTGGGTTCGATTCGAGGACTGGGCTTCGACATGGGAATCCTATCGCTGCTTCTGTTAGGAGCCTTCTTCATACACCTCGGCGTCCGGATGGGAAGTTCTCGGGCTGTCCTTGCTGGGGCAACCATGTGCGTCATCTACGTCTTGCTTAGTCTGATGACATTTGCGCCCCCCCAGAGGCATTCCCGATGCAATTCTCTGCCGCCGGGAATCCCGGAGCGAGTGGCCCTGCGCGGGCAACCGTCCGGTAAGGACGGCAAGGGACCGTTGTAGCTCGCTCGCGATGACGCGGCAGCAGAGAAGCCAAGCGCCCGGCGTCGTTCTTCGATGGAGCGGGGCGGCTTCCTGGTCGTTGTGCAGTGTAAGGCCTCCCGTGGGTTGACCGATGTCGCGTGGCCGCGCCAGGCGGCGATGTCCTCTCCACCGATTCGTCGGCCCCTGCCGTCAATCGGCGTTTCAACACCGGCTACGCATCGGCGTTTCTGAACCACAACCCACCCCCGCAGTTCTTTCTACCCACAACGCCCGCCGCCCATGATTCTGTGGGACTTGACGGGAAGAACAAACGCCTGCTCCCCCGTGCTGGTCTGCGGAACGAATGGAAAGGTTACTGGCTGGTTTCAAGCGCCGACTGATGCCTATGGCCACGATGAGGCCCAGCGCAACACCGTCAAGGTCGATCCGCTTGACAGGAGGACGACGTTCGCGTACGATGACGTGGGTAACCAAACGCTCAAGCGCGACCCGCGGGGCAATCGCATCACCATGGTCTACGATGCGGCGAATCGGCCCGTCGAACATCGCTACCCCGACGGGCGCCGGCACACCTTCAGTTACGACCAGGTCGGCAACCGGACCGTGATGGCCGATCCTACCGGCCGGACCACGACCGTCTACGACGACCGCAGCAATCCGGTGCGCGTCACCAATCCCGACGCCAAGGCGATCACGTACGCCTACGACGCCGTGGGCCGCCGGTGCACGATGGTCGACCCTGACGACGGGGTGTTCACGTACACGCACGACGCCGCCGGCCGGCTCGCGTGGCTGGAGAATCCGCAGGGCCAGCGCACCACCTTCACGTACGACGGCGTGGGACGGCAAACCCGCAAGGACCTCGCCAGCGGCACGGTCGCTGAGCACACCTACTTCGACAGCGGCCGGCTCAAGGTTCTGCTGAACACCACCTCGACCGGCACGATCATCTCCAGCTTCACCTACACCTACGACCCGGCCGGCAATCGCACCAGTGTGCTTGAAAGCGATGGGACCGGCGTCGCCTGGCGTTACGACAACACCTACCAACTCGTCAACGAAGCCCGGGGAACGCCGACGACCACGCTCACGTGGGACCGGCTGACCGCGGACCAGTGGGACAACATGACGCCCGACGAATGGGCCACCATGGCCGCCGGCCTGGAGGTCGATGGCTCGGTGTACAACACCACCTACACGTACGATCCCGCAGGCAACCGCCTGGTCAAAGTAGACTCCGGCGCGCCCACCAGCTACACGTACGACGCCGCCAACGAGCTTCTGACCGAGGACGACGGCACGGACGTCACCACCTACACGTACGACGCCTCCGGCAATCGCGACACCAAGGAGACGCCGTCGGAGATCACGTACTATACGTGGAACGAAGACAACCGCATGACCGAAGCGGAGCCGGTAGCCGGCCCGGTCACGTTCACCTACGACGCCGCCGGCCGTCGCGTCGGCAAAGCCACTTCCACCGACACCAAGAAGTTCATCTACGACTTCGACAACCTCTTGCAAGAAACCGACGGCTCGGACAGCACCCAGCACGAATACACCACCACGGTCGAAGAGTACGGCGATTTGGTCAGCGAGTACGACGGCACCGACACCTCCTATCACCACTACGACGCCCTCGGCTCGACCGACGCCCTAACCGACCCCGACCAAACCAGCACCGACACCTGGACCTACAAAGCCTTCGGCGAAGTCCTCCCCGGCACCGGCACCACCGACACGCCGTTCGGCTTCGTCGGCAAGCAGGGCTACTACTGGGACCCGGAGATCGAGCTGTACTTCCTCGGTGCCCATACGCCCTACGACCCGCGTACCGGTCGCTTCGTGCGTCCGGACCCCATCGACGCCGACAGCAACCCTTACCGATACGTGCGGAACAATCCAGCCAATGCGGCGGATCCGAGTGGGCTCCAGACGGAGTGCGGCACGTGCACGGGCATGCCCGACGAGTCGGTAGGCACGTTTGGCGGGCAGGGAGCCTACTATCCGTACGGTATCATCTCGCCAGAAGCTATTCCGTCCTCGACACCCGGTTGTGCCAGGGAGTGCCCGCCGGCGACGCGGCAACTCGACATGGGGCACATTCCTGCCGATCGTGTTGAGGGCCTGGTCGCGGATGGCATCGCAACGGCGTTCGAGAAGCATTGTCAGAAAGTCGTTGTGACGCCGTTCATCTTGAATGGACGCGTGAGGAATATCGTTCTGATGTACCGGGAGGATGTTGCCGTCGGCCCGGTCTGCCATGCAGGCGCAATGCCGCGTATCGAAGTCAAAGGCAGATACTATGCGATGGTGGGCGACGGACCGATTACGGTAAACCGGGAGGTGCTGGCCGACGTATTCGTGTTCGATCGCGGGACCATTGAAGCTACCCAGCTACTGGCATCCGTGGGCACCTTCGCGTTGCACTTCCTCCCTGGCGGCGCCGCGGCTGACTATTACTGGTGGGGAGAGGGTGAGGGCAAGGATGTCTTCATTTCGACCCTGGCGGATGTGGCACTGTGCGCAGGCGTCGTGGCGAAGATCGTCGGCAAGGGCAGAACTGCGATCGTGATCGCGCGTGGCGCGGCCGCCGTGGAAGCGGGCGTCGGAGGGTACCGAGCCTGCGAAGCCGTTTCGCTGACGCTTGAAGGAGAGTACATTGCGGCAGCCGGTGCGGCCGGCGAGGCGACGCTTAGACTGTTCGGGGCCAGTGCGCTATGGAGGCGGTCGCGCCTCGGAGGGACCGCGGGACATGTTGGAGCGCCACCACTCATAGGCCCCAAGTCGTTGACAAAGAAGGATGTCGCAGACATTCAGAGGGTGGTTAACAAGTACCGTGTCAGAGTCGACGTTGGGGGAAGCCGAGCGCGAGCTGCGGGACGGAACATCTGCCAACCACAGCTTGCGGTGGACAAGGGGCCTGGCACACGGAGTGACATCGACTTCATTTTCGATCTAGATCACCCCAAGGCGGAAGAGATCATGACGGAACTGAGGCGGATCGGAGAGGGCGCTGGCAGTCTTCATCCCGACGCACGATGTCTCTCTCGTTTCCGAGATGCGGGTGAGGAGATCGGCCCTGGATGGAGATTTCGCTTCGAACCCTACACTCAGCCACGAGTCCTTAGACTGCCGCCGGAACGGCACTAGGGCGGCTGTGAAGATTCGGTTTGCCGAGAGAAGCCAAACACTGAGGAGGTAGCCGAGATGTCTAGGACAGCTATCTTGAGTGATGTGAATGGGAATCTGGAGGCATTGTCGGCGGTCCTGCGCGACATGGAGGAACAGGAAGTGAGTGATCTGCTATTCCTCGGCGATGCCATCGGGTACGGCGCCGACCCCACTGCCTGCCTTTCTCTACTGAGAGAGCGAGCACGTGTACTCCTACGCGGTCGCTTCGAGTCGTTGCTGTTCGCCCATCGCGAGGAGGAACTGAATCCGAGTGTTCGAGACATGGCGGTTTTCACGCTTCGTGCGGTTCAGGCCTGTTCGGACCACTGGAACTGGCTTCGCGAGCGCCCGCTCTCGCACAGCGGAGACGGCGTGATGGCGGTACATGGAGACCCACGGCGTCCGGGGCATGAGGGGTTGTTTCTGGAACAGCTTCGCTTCAGACCGGGTACCAAGACAGAGATCTTCTCGCTATTCGAAAGGCTGCTGTTCGTTGGTGACAATCATTGTCCGTGGGTCCTGACGGAGGAGAACGTCGCATACACAGCCAAGGAGGTCGAGCACCAGTACAGTCTGAGGGGTAGTGGGAAAGTCATTGTGAGTGTCGGGTCAGTGGGCCAGCCTCGTGACGGTGACCCCAGAGCGTGCTATGGTATTCTCTCAGAGGATGCCGTGGTCTGGCGCCGCATCGACTACGACATCGACCGAGCCGTCGCCAAGATCAACTCGCACCGCGCGCTGCGCGGTCACAATGCGACGCGCTTGCAGGAGGGTGTTTGAGAGATGGGGAGTGAGTCAGGAAGATCAGCGCGCTGAGACGGAGCTGCTGGATTGGCCAGACACGCCCTACAGCCAAGTGGGCTGGATGTCTACGACGCTGGGTGCCCTTGCTCTTCCGCTTCTTTTGGTGTAGCAGTGCTTCGCAGAAGCACTGTCGCGCAGTGTCAACTTCCGAGTTAGGCAGTCTCCAGATACAGCCACCTTAGGACTGAGGATTAAATAACCTCCCAAACTGTGGTATCCTGTCGGATGGGGGTTGGACGACTGGTCTGTGGCTGGGAGGAACGACGATGCGTGTGGAACCATATCCGTCGGAGGTCGAGCGTCG
>Ga0307379_10000761_pt1 | contig 52774 bp, 43 predicted proteins | sample UN2MG_FD_202237 | JGI IMG/M metagenome (GOLD analysis project Ga0307379, IMG submission 202237) | Soil microbial communities from Risofladan, Vaasa, Finland - UN-2 | ecosystem: Environmental > Terrestrial > Soil > Coastal area > Acid sulfate soil | place: Finland: Risofladan, Vaasa | collected... | reverse complement strand
GGTGCGCAAACCTGCGAGCGAGCAGATCAAGGTGCCCATCACCATACATGCTACCTGGCGAGAATTGAGCCAGGTCTGGGGGAAACGGGAATAGGATGATCAACAGCCCCTTATACTTCGAGAATCCTGAGGAGGGGATGTTGGTTCTAAGACAACTTGCTTTGTACGTCTTTTGTGGGCAAAGACCTGCAAAACAGGTTTGGAGTAGCTTGCCACGACCCACATGCTGTCAAATTCCCGTTTCATTGTGGGTATGTCCCTCGTATCACAGACCCAAGAGTGGAAAAAAGAGGGGCTTTCAGGAAAGGCCGTTTCTCTCAGAAATCGATACCTCCTTGATATTGCATATTTGATTTCCTAATCCCTAGTGAGTTCAAGTGCTGCTGAAGTAGCGGCGCTGGCAAGCAGCTGAAAAAATACCGGAGCACTTGAAATGAAAGGCTTATTTGGGTAATCTACAGTCTCCGCTTTTTCAAACTTACTGGAAATAGAAGTTTTTCTTGGCTGTTCTCAGGTAGGACTTTGGCAAGTACCTGCAATCATGGTTGAAGAAAATTTATGGCTAATTGATAAATTTGTGGCAATGATAGTGTGATATATGGAAGGCTTGTATATTGAATATTACGGTTTCCATATATATGTTAAGCAGAATCCTATTTTTCAACTTAAATGGGAGGGCTTGCAGGATGTCTCAAGTTCTTTTGTATCTAGGTGCGATCCTCACCGGGATATGGGGGATCTCACACCTCATTCCTACGAAGAATGTAGTCGCTGGTTTCGGTGATATTAGTGAAGACAATCGCAACATCATCACGATGGAGTGGATAGTTGAAGGTGTCTCGTTGATATTTATTGGAGCCCTTGTAAGTGTTCTGACGTACATTGGTCCATTCGGAGTACTTCCAAGAGCTGCTTACACTGTTGTAGTTGCTGGGCTCCTTGCCTTGGCAATCGTATCCCTGTTCACAGGATTTAAAGTGAAATTCCTTCCGTTCAGGTTGTGTCCATTCATACTCACGATCTCAGCAGCTCTAATCTTTGTAGGTGGAGTACTATAAAGACGGAGATCATGCCTAACAGCATTCACCGGACGCTAATCGCGTCGGTAATGCAGGTGTTAGGCCCATTTCAACTCAATAGAAAGGAGGGTAATACCATGTCCATAGAGGAAAACAAAGCCATGGTGCAGCGTATCTGGGAGGAGCTCTTGAATGAGGGTAAAACAGAAAAAATGAATGAGCTTATCGCTATCGACTATGTCTATCATGGCCCCGGAGGTCACGAAATAAAGGGTATAGAGGGCTTAAAGAAGTTTATTACCTGGCTTCATACGAGCTTTCCCAATATCCACTTCACCGTTGACGATCTTATTGCCGAAGGGGATAAAGTGGTAAGCTTTTGGACAATGGAGGGGACACACAAAAGTAACAAGCAGGTGAAACAGCAAGGGATTATCATAAGCCGTGTCGCAAATGGTAAGGAGGTAGAGGCTTGGGAAATCTTCGACAGGCTTGCGATCGCTTCACAGCTGGCTCCCGGGTGGATTGCAAAAGCAATGGTCGGTTTTATTGTGAAGCAAATGTCAAAAGATCGGCCTTAGCACTCTTATGATCTAGCTAACAAATAATAAAGAATTGGGCCGCCCTTAGGAATTAAATATCCTTACCAGAAGGAAGATTCCTTGTGTTAGGTTTCGTGCTGAACGTGCATAACTCATAGTGAATACCATTCCCTTACAGGCCCTTTCTTGACTGATGCCGCTCCGGTGAGATAGGGATTCATAACGCCAAGGTACCTCACAACATCCACTCGAAACTCGCCCCTAGCCTTTCGACCCGTCTCATCGTGCTAACCGTGGCATGGTGGTAGGTTAACCAGTGGCCCTGTGAATTTCAAGCACGTTCTGCACGAGCCCCTTCTTCATTGTGGGTATGTCCCTCGTATCCTAGACCTAAGAGGAGAAAACGATCCGCCTACAAAAGAGGCTTTCAGGAATCGTGATTTGCTTAGAGAATCGAGCACTGCTTGCTGTTTGATATTCGATTCCGTAATCTTTATTGAAATCAGCCGATGTTCAGGTAAAAGCTCTGACAAGAAGCGCACACTTTTCGAGCATTGTTGCCCACCCCAACATCTTGTGGATAAACCTCCTGCTGCATTAAGGGAAAGTAAAATCTTCCACAGCCCTCCTTATTTTTCTTCTTGATCAGATAGAACTTTCTTTGGTTAAATGAATTAAGGGCCTTCGTTCAGATCAGCCAACCTCTATCCCGAAGTTACGCACCGGACGCGTCAGGAGAAAGAGGCCCTTTCTTAATTTCATGCTAAATCAAAGGGGGTGATCGGTATGGTTTAAGATCTTGTCTGTAACTAAGGGTAAGGAAGGAAACTCATAAACCAGTAAAAAGATGAGGTAAAGCGATGAAGAAGTCCCTATTTGTTTTGGGGTTAGTGTTAATTAGTGGCCTAATTCTCTTCCCGCTCGAGGGAAAAAGCCAGATGGGACATGGCATGATGGGACCGGGGGGTTATGGAGACTGGAACTACTGCCCATACTGCGGCGGCCCTGTTGGTCCCGGTGGAGGATCCGGCATGGGCCCTGGGTACGGTATGGGTCCTGGCTATGGCTACGGTCCTGGAATGATGCATGGCGGTAGGGGTATGGGCCCCGGTATGATGGGTCCTGGATACGGCATGGGTCCGGGCATGATGGGTCGAGGCTATGGACCACAATACGGTCCTCAATACGGACCCCAATATCAGCAGCCCCAGAAGCCCCTGGATGAGAAGGAGGTCAAGGCAATGCTAGATAACTACCTCCAGGGCACGAGGAATCCCAACCTCAAGCTGGGAAAAATCACTGAGAAGGACAACTACTTTGAAGCCGAGATCCTCACCAAGAATGATTCTCTGGTGGATAAGATCATGGTTGATAAGTATACTGGTTGGATGCGTTCTATTTACTAAACCGGAGGGCATCCCATGATCCGGTAGGGTTGCGGGGTGCCCACAGCGAAAGAAGGAGGATAGGAGATGAATCTTGTTGCTAAATTTCCAATAGATATCGTGACCCAATGGCGAGGGTATGATTATGGACATGGCCCCGGGATGATGGGGTGGGGCTCCGGGATGGGCTGGTTTGGAGGGATTATCATGCTCATTTTCTGGATTGCCGTTATCGTTGGGATCATATTGCTGATCCGGTGGCTGATTATATCGACGAAAACGACGAGCCACGGCACGAGCTCCGGCGACTCTGCCCTGGAGATCCTTAAAAGGCGCTACGCCCGAGGCGAGATCGATAAGCAGGAGTTCGAGGAAAAAAAGAAAGATCTGATATAGCATCCTGGCGGTACAGACTGTCTAATTCTCGACTGACCTGGATACCTTCATTCCTATCGCGGGACCCCGGCACTGTTCCTCGTTTGCCACTCGCCTTTTTTGCCTTTGTGATCTTCTCGCGACAGCATCGCAGAAGAAGTTTCAGGGAGATTGAATCGGGTTGTTGAGAGAGTGCGGGCGCACGGTCGAGAAGGTTCTTGAAAAACCAAGAAATTTGCCAGCCAGGCGTGTAAATCAATGCACTCATAGTGTTAGTCAGGAGATAAAGGAGGGGGTATTATGCCAAAAGATCCGGTATGCGGCATGGAGGTAGAAGAGAAGAACGCGAGACACAAGCTTCAATACAGGAGCAGAACATACTGCTTTTGTACCGAGCGATGTAAGGAGGCATTTGAGGATGATCCGGAAAAGTATCTAAGGGAATCGGAAGCGGATTTGGCGGATCGGCGCAAGGTTGCTATCGTGGGCACAGGGCAGGTAGGCTCCACCTTTGCCTTTGCCCTGATGATCAGCGGCCTCGCGAGCAGTATAGTTCTTATCGATCAGAGGGCAGAGTTAGCCGAGGGACACGTGATGGACCTCAATCACGGTCTCTCCTTTGTATCCCCCTCCAGAATCTTTGCCGGCGATTACTCCGACTGTAAGGACGCCAGCATTGTCGTCGTCACCGCAGGGGCCGCTCAAAAACCGGGCGAAACAAGGCTTGAGCTCGTTCGGAAAAATACCGATATCTTCAAGACCGTTATCCCTGAAATCGTTCGGTACAATCCCAGGATACTGCTCATCGTGTCCAACCCCGTGGACGTCCTCACCTACGTAGCGCTCAAGGTCTCTAACTATCCCATGAATAGGGTTATCGGATCGGGCACCACGCTGGATACCGCAAGATTTAGGTATCTTCTGAGCAGCCACTGCGCGGTGGACCCCCGCAATGTCCATGCTTACATCGTCGGAGAACACGGCGACAGTGAGGTGCCGGTGTGGAGCCAGGCGAGCATCGGAGGGGTTTCATTTCTTGATTTTTGCACTGTCTGTGAAACAGAGTGCCCTGAGGATGAACGGGAACAGATCTTCAAACAAGTAAGAAATGCAGCCTATGAGATCATCAATAAAAAAGGGTCTACCTATTTTGCCATCGCGCTGGCCCTGGTGCGAATCGCAGGGAGCATCCTTCGAGACGAAAACAGTGTGCTCACCGTTTCCGCCCTTGTAGACGGTTACTATGATGTCAGCAATGTCTGTCTAAGCGTTCCGGTCATCTTGAATGGAAATGGGATCTCAAGAATCCTGAGAATCGCCCTGGATGAATCGGAGATCAAGAGACTCCAGGCCTCTGCCGCAGTTCTCAAGGACGTCATTAGAACTCTAGAGCTCTAAAGGCACTTAACTCTGCTTTGAAAGGAGGTCAAACAATGGTTCAGAGACACGACCACCAAGGCCATGAGATGCAGCAAGGCACGCACGGCAGGGCTCACGAGGGACACGGCCCCGCAGGCCACGAGGGGCAGGTAAGAGGGGGGCACCAAAGGCATCACGCCCACATGGTTGCGGACTTCAGAAGACGGTTTTGGGTATCCCTGATTATCACTATACCGGTCCTCGCCCTCTCCCCGATGATTCAGAGGTTTCTGGGGCTAGGGGATTCCATCAGATTCACGGGCGACTTGTACCTACTGTTTGTACTTTCCTCCGTCATCTTCTTCTACGGTGGCTATCCCTTCCTAAAAGGCCTCGTTGATGAGCTGAGATCAGCACACCCAGGGATGATGACCCTCATCGCCATAGCCATTACAACGGCCTATACGTACAGCAGTGTTGTAGTATTCGGACTGAGCGGGAAGATATTTTTTTGGGAACTGGTCACCCTGATCGACATCATGCTTTTGGGCCATTGGATCGAGATGAAATCGGTGATGGGCGCCTCCCGTGCCCTTGAGGAGCTGGCCAAGCTCATGCCCTCAGATGCCCACAAAGTTATGCCGGATGGCAGTTTCAAGGATGTGCCCATAGATGAACTTGTGGTGGGTGATCGCTTCCTTGTAAAACCCGGGGAGAAGCTTCCTGCCGATGGTGAGGTGGTTGAGGGTCAGACATCGGTCAATGAAGCCATGCTTACGGGGGAATCAAGACCCGTATCCAAAGCAGTAGGCGCCAAAGCCATAGGAGGTTCCATCAATGGCGAAGGTTCAATTACCGTAGAGGTTAAGAAGACGGGAAGAGACTCATTCCTTTCGCAAGTAATAGATCTTGTCAAACAGGCCCAGGAAAGCAAGTCAAAAACCCAGGATTTGGCGAACCGGGCAGCCCTCTGGCTCACTGTGATTGCCCTCACCTGCGGAGCCATCACCCTCATTATCTGGCTTGCCATAATCCATAAGGACTTTGCCTTTTCCCTTGAGCGGACGGTAACCGTAATGGTCATTACCTGTCCTCATGCCCTCGGGCTGGCGGTCCCTCTGGTGGTTGCCGTGTCAACGGCCCTGTCAGCACGAAACGGCCTGCTCATAAGAGACCGTGCGGCCTTTGAAAGGGGAAGGAACATCCAGGCGATCATCTTCGATAAGACAGGAACCCTTACTGAGGGGAAGTTCGGGATTACCGATATTATAACTTTTTCAGATGGCATAAGCGAAAAGGAACTTCATCAATATGCCGCTTCGGTGGAAACCCACTCTGAGCACCCCATTGCCCAAGGGATCACTGCTTCATCACAGGAGACCCTATCTGTGGAGAATTTCAAGGCCATCCCCGGAAAGGGAGCCCAGGGGATTGTGAAGGGCAGGCAAGTGAAAGTGATAAGCCCTGGATTTCTTAGGGAAAACAATATCTCGGTGAATGACGAGAGGATCGAGAAGCTCAATGCCCAGGGAAAAACCGTAGTGTTCGTCCTGATCGATGAGAAATTAGGCGGCGCCATTGCGCTTGCCGACATCATCCGGGAGGAGTCAAAGGAAGCGATCTCGAAGCTCAAAGAGATGGGCATCCGGTGCATGATGCTCACCGGCGATAACCGGCAGGTGGCAAAATGGGTTTCCGATGAAATAGGCCTCGATGAGTACTTTGCCGAGGTGCTCCCCCAGGAGAAGGCCGAGAAAGTCAAGGAAGTCCAGTCCAGGGGGCTCATTGTTGCCATGACCGGCGATGGGGTCAACGATGCGCCGGCCCTTGCCCAGGCCGATATAGGTATCGCCATCGGGGCAGGCACTGATGTGGCCGTGGAAACGGCGGATATTGTGCTTGTCCGGAGCAATCCCCTCGATGTTATGGCGATTGTCGACCTCGCCCAGGCTACCTACCGGAAGATGGTCCAAAACCTCGTCTGGGCTACCGGGTACAATGCCTTTGCCATTCCCCTGGCGGCAGGAGTACTGTACAAATCTGGGATCCTCCTCAGCCCTGCCATGGGAGCGGTATTGATGTCTTTGAGCACCGTGATCGTGGCAATCAATGCGAGGTTTTTGAAGATAAGGAAATGAGTCACCGGTGAATGATGCAATACCCTGAGTCTCGTCGAAAGAGTAATCGGCTCACCAGTATCCGGCGCATGGATTGCGTAGAGGGGAGATTGACACATGAGAGGTGTTCTGTCAACAGAAGTTGTTCTCACTATCTTTATAGGTTTCGTAATGGTACTTCATAGCGCTGCCTATGCCCAGGTTTCCGAATCCTTAAAACATGATATTGTGGTAGCTGAAAAGTTATTCGAAAAGAGATGCACCGAATGTCATTCCGTCGATACCGCTCTTTCAAGCAGAGCTTATCGAGACTGGCGCCTGGGTATATCCCAGAGACATGGAAAGGGCTCTGATTGGCTTTCTGACGAAGATGCCAGGCGGATTTTTCTCCACCTCGTTGTTCACTTGGAGCCGCACCTCAAAACGGCTGTGCAGGCAGAGAGGGTGGAGCCGAAAGAGAATTGGAAGACCCTCATTTGCTTAATAAGCGGGTTCAGCACCCTTGCCCTGCTTATTACAGCGGTAATCTTTGGACACAGCAAGACACTAAGACGGAAATGGTTCAAAGGCCACAGCTACTTCGCTACCGCTACTCTTGTTGCTGCCGTAATCCATGGGGGCTACTGCTTTTACATGTTCGGTTTGGATTAACCGCGAAACCCGAATTCAAAGCGGGCTGTCAAGAAACCGGCTATAGAGGAGTCGGGAGCGGTTCGAGAGCTTGGCTAGGCCATGAGTAACTTATTTGCAACAATAGACCATATTCAACAATGAGGTTCAGGATGAACGTTGATCGATCCTCCAAAGTCATTTTGTGTATCATTGCCGTGCTGCTTTTCCTGAACTTTATATGTGTCTGATTCAAAAAAAGCTGCGAGTATCCCATTTCCTCGCAGCGAATGGAGGTCCTATGGTGGAACAACGCGAACATGAGAAAGACATAATAGCTGAGTGTAAGGCAGGGTTTGAGACTCGCACGGAATTCCGCGAGCAACTTCCGGAGGTGGTGGAGAATATTGTCAGGAGTTGCCACGAGCAAGATTGTTTCGAGCATATCGACGCAGAACTGATCCCATCAAGAGAGTCGGTTATTGGAATAGTCTTCAGGCTCAGAGAAATCCTCTTCCCCGGGTACTTCAGCAGAGAGAAGATAGATGCAGCCAATCTGAGATACCAGATAGGCCAGTCAGTAGATAGTCTCTTTGAATCTCTCTCGGAACAGATAACCCGCAGCTTACGGCACGAGTGTTTGCGTTACAATCAACCATGCATCGAATGCGCCAAACTGGGATATAAAGAGGCGCTCATATTCCTGGCGTCTGTTCCCGCGCTGCGGAGGGTCCTGGCAACCGATGTTCGTGCTGCCTACGAAGGCGACCCAGCTGCTAAAAGCTACGATGAGATAGTGTTCAGCTATCCGGGGGTCTTCGCTGTCACTGTCTACCGCATTGCCCATCAATTGGTTGAACAAGGGATTCCCCTTCTTCCGCGCATTATGACCGAATACGCCCACAGCGTAACCGGGATAGACATCCACCCGGGTGCCCGGATCGGGGAAAGTTTTTTCATTGATCATGGCACAGGCGTCGTCATTGGGGAGACAACGGTGATCGGCAGAAATGTGCGAGTTTATCAAAGCGTCACCCTTGGCGCATTATCCTTGCCCAAGAACGCCGGAGAACGCCTCCGCGGGAAGAAGCGCCATCCCACCATAGAAGATGATGTGATCATTTATGCCGGAGCCACCATCCTGGGAGAAAAGGCCGTAATCGGGGCGCGCTCCGTAATCGGGGGCAACGTGTGGATCACCGAGCCGGTGCCGCCGGATACAAAGATATTCCTAAAGCCTTCGCGGTTGGGGCATGGACGGAATCGAGGTGGTTTCGGCGCCTGAAGGCATTCATCGGGTAACATATAGTGAAGGAGGTAAGCTTTGGAGAGGATATTTTTCGACATGAGCAAGACAATGGGGGGTACCCCGTTAGTCCGCTTGCATCGTGTGGCAAGAGGTTTGGAGGCCGAGATTCTCGCGAAACTCGAATTCTTCAATCCCCTGGGAAGCGTAAAGGATCGTATCGGTGTTTCGATGATCGAAGCCGCTGAAAAAGACGGACTGATTGGGCCCGATACCCTGATTGTGGAGCCTACGAGCGGGAATACGGGAATCGCCTTGGCCTTTGTCTGCGCTTCAAGGGGATACCGTCTGTGTCTCACGATGCCCGATACCATGAGCATTGAGCGGAGAAAACTCCTGAAACATCTGGGGGCGGAACTGGTCTTGACACCCGGGAAGGAAGGCATGAAGGGAGCCATTTCAAAGGCAGGGGAAATTGTGTCCGGCAGTACGAATGCTTACATGCCCGATCAGTTCAAAAACCCGGCAAATCCGAGGATACACCGTGAGACGACTGCAGAAGAGATCTGGCGCGACACCGATGGCGAGGTGGATATCCTTGTTGCGGGCGTCGGGACAGGGGGGACGATCACCGGGGTATCGGAGGTGATCAAGGCTCGACGGCCCTCCTTCAAGGCAGTTGCAGTGGAACCGGCGGATTCGCCTGTCCTTTCAGGGGGGAAACCAGGTCCTCATAAGATACAAGGGATCGGCGCGGGTTTTATTCCCGATGTCTTAAACGCGAATATCATAGATGAGGTCATAACGGTGACCAATGAGGACGCATTCGACACTGCAAGGAGGCTTGCGAAAGAGGAGGGGATACTCTGCGGGATCTCCTCCGGGGCTGCCGTGTGGGCCGCACTGCAGGTGGGAAAACGGAGTGAGAACAGGAGAAAAAGAATCGTGGTGGTAGCTCCCAGCACCGGCGAGCGGTATCTTAGCACCGAATTGTTCGCAGAGGGATAGCCAACCTCAATTTTTGGGGGGATGTGCGTCTGATCTGTGGGAGGTAGTAACACGAAACCTAAACCTTTGGGAGAGGCGTATTATGTGGGAATATACAGAAAAGGTCAAAGATCACTTCTTGCACCCCCGGAATGTGGGGGAGGTGGAAGACCCCGATGGTGTCGGGGAGGTGGGGTCGCTCGCGTGCGGTGATGCCCTGAAGCTCACCTTTAAACTGGATGAACATAAGCGCATCGAAGATGTCAAGTTTCAGACCTTCGGCTGTGCGAGCGCCATTGCCTCTTCATCTGCTTTGACCGAGATGATCAAGGGCATGACCCTGGAGGAGGCCAAGAAAATCACCAACGAGGATATTGCCCGGTATCTCGGGGGGCTTCCACAGGAAAAGATGCACTGTTCGGTCATGGGACGAGATGCCTTGGAAAAGGCGATTGCTCACTATCGCGGTGAAACCGAGAAGAAGGCCGAGGGCGAAATCGTCTGCGAGTGCTTTGGAGTTACCGACCTGGAGATCGAACGTGCCGTTCGGGAGAATAATCTCACCACAGTGGAGGATGTCACCAATTATACAAAAGCAGGCGGCGGCTGCGGAAAGTGCCATGACAAGATCCGGGAAATTATCGATAAGGTTCATGGCAGACAGCATGCCATGCAGCGGAAGCCGGCACGGCTGACCAACATTCAGAAGATGAAGCTCATCGAAGAAACGATAGAGCGTGAGATCAAACCTTCCCTCAAAAAGGATGGAGGGGATGTGGAGCTGGTCGATATCGACGGCAATACGGTGATTGTAAAGCTGCGCGGGACGTGTGCCACCTGTGTTGCGTCAGAGGTTACGCTGAAACACTACTTGGAGGCTAAGCTCCGCGAGCTTGTTGCACCGGAGCTCGTGGTCGAGGAGGTGGAGGCATGAAAGCGATTTACCTAGACAATAACGCCACGACACAGGTGGCGACAGAGGTCATGGAAGAGATGCTCCCATACTTTCACGAATACTATGGTAATCCGTCCAGTATGCATACGTTTGGTGGCCAGGTGGCTCGGAGACTAAGGGAAGCGCGAGAGAAGGTCGCCGGTCTTATTGGGGCAACTCCGGAGGAGATCGTATTCACGAGTTGCGGAACGGAGAGCGACAATACGGCGATCCGCGCGGCCATTACATCGTACCCTGATAAGAGGCACATCATCACCACGCGGGTCGAACACCCCGGGATCAAGAATCTCTGTGAGCACTTGTCCCACGATGGGTATCAGGTCACATTCCTTCCTGTTGATAGAAAGGGAAGATTTGACCTGGAGAGCTTGGAGAAGAGCATTTCAACAGAAACCGCCATTGTAAGCATTATGTGGGCTAACAACGAAACTGGGGTTCTGTTCCCCATCGAGGAAATCTCACAGATAGTGCGGGAAAGGAATGTTGTGTTGCATACGGATGCGGTTCAGGCCGTGGGAAAGGTTCCCGTCGATGTCCAAAAGATTCCGGTCGATATGCTCTCCCTTTCGGGGCACAAGATCCATGCGCCGAAAGGGGTTGCCGCACTCTATATCCGAAAGGGCACCAAGTTCTCACCTTTTCTCATCGGTGGGCATCAGGAAAGGGGACGGCGGGGCGGGACGGAGAATGTCGCCTCCATAATCGGCCTCGGCAAGGCCTGCGAGTTGGCCGGGAAACGCATTCAGGAAGACAGCGAGCGGGTGAGATACCTGAGGGACAAGCTTGAAGATGAAATCCTCAAGCGGGTTTCCAACAGCATGGTCAATGGGGACCGTGAACATCGCCTTCCGAACACTACCAATGTTAGCTTTGAATATGTGGAAGGCGAGGCGATCCTTCTCATGATGGACGAATTCGGTATCTGTGCATCCTCGGGTTCAGCGTGCACGTCAGGTTCCTTAGAGCCCTCCCATGTTCTCCGGGCGATGGGAGTCCCCTTTACCGCAGCCCACGGTTCTATCCGTTTCAGCCTTAGTGCCTACAATACGGAAGAGGAGATCGATTTTGTCATCGAAAAGCTCCCTCCGATTATTGAGCGGCTTCGAGTGCTCTCTCCTTTCAGGGCGCGATCAAGCGGAAAGGCTGTTGCTTGTTCGTAGAAGGCTGGTAAAATCTGCATCCAATCTTGACAAGCCATACTTGTTCGGTGAGCATGCGTGCCTGCTTCTGCGGCTCTCTGCGGTTCTTCTCTAAGGCACCCCAGGAAAAGATCATGCGATCAGAGCGGCAACTGGCCTCGAGCAATTGGTGGCGGAGATTACTCATGAGCTCAAGAATCCCCTCATGTTGATAAGTGGTATCGGTAGTCAATGCCTAACACCAAATGTACAGAAAAGCTTCTGGGCAATCAGATATATGTAGGTTTTTGCACGGTTGCTTGGCCTATGCAATAATTAAAATCGATTTTCAGGCTCTGTGTCAATAGTCGAGTGGCGGCAGGAGCTTCTCTGGGGCCGCGCTGATTGTGCCAAAGGTAAAACCCTGATCCCGAAAATGTCAAAAGTAAGGATTCGACCACCGCAAATCCAGCGTGTGCGACTGTAATCTGGTTGGGGTCAAGCCAACGTTTGGCGCTTAGTTTGTCTCATGGCAAGACCTGAGAGCCTTTTAATGGGTGACACCATTTACATTGGAGCATGTCCTGAGCAGATTCCCACCCGTGATCAACCGCTTAGCCCTTCCTCGTTTTGGTATTCTGCAAAAAATTTATCCTGACCCAATTCCAGTTAAACATGAGGTGGATTGCAGCCAATGCTAAAAGGGCGATACCCCCGCCTACATGCATGTTCTCGAAAGCTTCCCGATGCGTCACCGAGTACAGGAAACCGGAAAAGGGTTGGTTCAGTACAAGGAGTGCCAAAATCGGGTTCACTATTTTCAGGGCAGTTTTTTTATCCATCGAGATCTTCTCCTAAGCAACTGACTCTTGAAAAACCGTTTTGTTCTGTACCTAACGGAAAATCCACTATAGATATAATATGTTTAACAGGTTTTGCTCGACTTGGCAAATAGGGTTACCCGTAAGGCATCAATCCCACAGGAAGATCTTCTGGCCTGAGGTTTCAGATCTTGAGGAATGCGGTAATGGTGAAGATTAATAAAAACCCGGCCAGGCACGAAACGAGTGAGACGGCCGGCGGGTTTTTCTCATGGGCTTCTGGCAACAGGTCGCTTGCACCCAGATAAAGAAATCCTCCGGCGAAAAATGGCAAAAGGAGAACGAGATAGTGCTCTGGTATTGTTATGAAGAGTGTAGCAGTTGCCCCTAATATAGGAGCTATGGCGTCTAGAAAAAGCATTCGTATCGAGGTTTTTAAAGAATTGCCGGCATGCAGCATAACAGTGACCGTGTTAATCCCATCGGAAAAGTCGTGGGAGATGACGGCGACTGCCACAACAACTCCCACATGAAAATCAACGTGAAAACCCAGCCCTATGGCGAAGCCATCCATAAAGCTATGAGTTGAGAGTTCAGCTGCGCCAAGGAGACCCCCTTTGGGATGACGCACATTCTTGCAGGTAGTGCCTTCGCAGACCCTGTGAACCGAGAAATAGCGCTCCAGAATATAGAGGAATATAAATCCTGAAGCCGTTGCGTACATTACCCGTTCTAAAGGCACGCGCATTTCGATGGCCAGTTTCAAGCTCTCTGGCAAGAGATCGAAGAGGGGCACGGCGATCAATACGCCGGCGGCAAAGGCGGCAATTATCCCAAATTTGTCTCTGTATTTGACAACGACGAGACCACCCAATAGCGTAGAGAGAAAAGCGGCCATACTCAAGAAAATCGCATGGAAATGCATATTTTACACCTCTATCTAGAGAAAAACTGGCTCTTTGTGGGGAAGGAGCGTAAAGGAAAGGATGATTTTCTGTCAAGGGGAAATGAGGGGCAGTTACTTTCTACCAAAGACCTCCTTGAGAAGATCCGTAACCCTGGCAGCAGGATTTTGCCGGATTTTTTTCTCTTCTTCCCCAAGCATAAGAAACAGACCATCTAAGGCCTTGTCGTTCACATATTTATCTAAGTCAAACCCCATGCTTCCTACAAAAGGTATACTGGCCATCTTCTCGTCTAGCTCCTGATATTTTTCAGTAACTCCAACTTCAGACATCGACTTGTGGACAACAGGTTTAAAAATATCGCTGAGTCGATTATATGTCCTATCCTTGAAATAGAGGGTGGCCTCGTTCTCTCGCCCTTCCAATATCTTGCGGGCATCTGAAAAACTCATCTGCTTTATAGCATCCCAAAAAATGCCTTTTGCCTCCGGGGCAGCCTTCTCTGCCGCTTGATTCATACTCGTTTCGAAGGCATCCAAATGGTTGCCCAATCCTGCAGCTCTGAGAAGCTTTTCCACCTTCTGCATTGACCCGGGAAGGGGAATTTTGATCTTAGGGTTATTATAGTATCCTCCCACCTGAGAGACTGCTTCAACGGCATTGCCGGTACCAATCTGGAGCGCCTCTTTGAGACCGTCTATGATTCTACTCTCAGATAGATCGCCTCCTAATCCGAGTGCTTTCTGGGCGCCTTTGAGAAGATCGCCGAACTGGGATTGAGCCTGCGTAAACTGGCCGATGACCAAGACCATAAGTATTGACATGAACAAAAGTCGAAAAGCTTTCACGGTAAGCTCCTTGAAAAGGTGAAGAGAGCAAGATTGCTTAACTCACCACAATAAAAAAGGCCCAACAAATACATCTTATTAACCTCGCTCTACATGAGCAAGTCTTCGGTGATATGGCCAAATCGGATATCACGAATATAGAAAACCCCAACATCACTACGCGTTAGTATACCGTAACCACAGAGGGGAGTCTATAAGCGGACAGACCTGGAGTTTCCTGGATTTTTCAGGAAACTCCAGCGGTAGGAAGGCTAGGTGGAAAATGGCAACTCCCGGAAGGAGAGAAGGCAGCCCTCAGGCCCACGATAGCCACCTTCCGGCTGTCTCGAAGATCTTCCTCCGATCCCCTGAGGTACCTTACTGGGTTGCGTTCGAAGAACTCCTTACAGCGAGCGGTGCAGAAATGGTATGTCTTACCGCGGAACTGAGAGCGATACTGTGCCTTCCCCTCCTCGACCCCCATGCCGCACACTGGATCTTTCGGCATAATTGCTTCCTCCTTTTCCTCAGGAATATTCATGGCCCTTAAGATTTATCCTGGTTAATATTGAGCCAATACCCCGGTTTGCAAGGAGCCACCTTCGGCCGCACCTGCTTAGCCCAGGAATGTGAGGGCCCTGCCCCTCCGGCGAAAGTATTTCTTAATTTCCTCGAATGCAAACAGCAACACCGTACCATGGAAAGCAAAGAGGTAAACCGGCCAGGGTACCGGCGCGAAGTAATAGATCCGGGCCAGGCCGGTGTAAAAGAAGAGAACGCAGAGTACCAGTTCGAAGGCGATGCCGATGTCGATCAGTGGGTTGGAAGTGAAATTCAGCAAAATGTAATGGCGTTCCAGAAAGCGGCTCACCGCCGCAGTACCAGGACGCAGCAGTGGCCGTTCAAGCACCAGCACCAGCCGGGAAAGGTATTGCAGCAAGACGCGGGCCGGAAAGGCGAGCCAGTGCAGGAATAAGGCCAGGTAGAGACGCGCCACCCCGGACACCGGCATCTCGCGGATGCTGTGATCGAACCGGACCAGCGGCCGATAATTTGATGGCCGCCAGGTGCGGATCCGTTCCAGGACTTCCTTCCGGTAGTGCGGATTCATGAATTCTGTTGAGAAGATCGACGTTTTCCAGGAGCGCTTGCACAGGACGTTGGCGATCTGCGTCGTCACCGTCGGAAAGAAATACGCGCTCAGAGACATGAGGTATTCCGGCGAGGCGAAACGCATGTCCAGCCCGGCGGGGGAGGCAGGCATTCCGGCCGGGGCGGTTCCGGGCAACCACCAGCCCATGTACCAGCCGGAGAAATAGTAGGTAGCATAACAGGCAAAGGCGAGGATGCTGCCCTGCACAAAATATGACCGCAGGATGAACTTCATGGACAGCAGTTTCTCATCTTTTCTCCGCGGCGGGCGCTCCATGATGCCTGTTTCCGGGCGTTCTACACCAAGCCCCATAGCCGGAATTAGGTCGGTGCCGACGTCAACGGCCAGTACCCCCATAACAGTCATGGCCAGCGGCATGCTAGGAAAGAGCATCCAGAAAATGTACGGGTACAGCTCCTGGGGGTTGCTGTTCAGGATGTAGCCAACGAAGCGTTTGATGTTCTCAAAGATGGCCCGGCCTTCCTCCACCGCCGCGACGATCGAGGAAAAATTGTCGTCACTGAGAATCATGTGGGCCGCCTCTTTGGCCACGTCCGTGCCACGCCGGCCCATAGCGATGCCGATGTCCGCGCGCCGCAGCGCCGGCCCGTCGTTGACGCCGTCTCCGGTCACGGCCACGATTTCGCCTAGTTCTTTCAAGAGAGAAACGATCCGCAGCTTCTGCTCGGGCGAAACACGCGCAAATATCGTTTCCCCGATTTTTAAGATGCCCTTAAGCTCTGCGTCTTCCATTTCCATGATTTCCGAGCCCGTGTACACAGCTGCTCCCGCCTGGTTGCGTTGACCGATCCCGACCTCACGGCCGATGCTCTCCGCGGTCAGCGGGTAGTCCCCCGTGATCATGATGACGCGGATGCCCGCATCGTGGCAGGCCCGCACGGCTTCCGGCACACCCGGGCGCACGGGGTCCGACATGGCGGCAAACCCGATGAAGATCAGGTCCCGCTCAGTTTTTTCGGCGCTGTAGTCCCCGATGTCCTGCATGGAGTCCTGGTCGCGGTAAGCGAACGCCATGATGCGCAGCCCTTGGCGGGCGAACCCGTCGCTGATTGCGAGAATTTCCCCGCGGTCCGCGTCCGTAAGGGGTCGTACGGTGCCGTTTCGCAGGATGCGGTTGCACAGCTCGAGGGTTTCCACGAGGGCCCCCTTGACATAGAGGATTTTTTCCGGGCTGGCTTCCAGCTTGATAAGCACGCTCATGCGCTTGCGGACCGACTCGAACGGGTTGACGTGAATCCGCTGGTGCGTACCACGTAGACCGGCTTTGCGTGCCAGCACGATCAGTGCCCCTTCCGTTGGGTCCCCGATAATCTGCCAATCGCCTTCCTTTTTTTCCAGGTGGGCGTTATTGCAGGCATAAGCGCACTCCAGAAGCTTTGCAGCGGAAGCCTCTTCTGTGAGCTGCACCCGGTCAACGGGTTCCCCGTCGCGGCTGAATTCTCCTTCGGGCAGGTAACCATTGCCTGTCACCTTGTATAGGTGACCGTCGGCCCAGAAACGGCTGGCCATGACAAGGTTCTGCGTAAGGGTGCCGGTTTTGTCGGAGCAGATGACCGTGGTGCAGCCCAGGGTTTCAACGGAAGCCAGGTGTTTCACGATGGCGTTGCGTTTCACCATCCGGGAGACTCCCATGCCCAGGGAGAGGGTGACCGTCGGCAGCAGGCCTTCGGGAACGTTGGCGACGAATATGCCGATAAAAAAAACAAACGCCTGAAGAAACCCGAGCCCAGCCACCAGCCAGCCCAGAAACAGAAAGGCCAACCCTAGACCGGCCGCCAGCACAGCGATGGCATAAACCGTTCCTCGCAACTGTTTCTGCAGGGGGCTCTCTTCGGCCTTGATAGCCTGCGTCAGACCAGCGATCTTGCCAATTTCCGAGTTCATGCCCGTACCGAAGACAACCGCCCGGGCCGTGCCGCGAACCAAAACGGAGCCGGCGAACACCACATTCGGCAGCTCGATCCAGAGAAATCTGCCGGGTAGGAGCACCGGTTTGTCCGACTTGTAGCGCTTGGTAGAGGTGGATTCCCCAGTGAGGGAGGAGTTGTCCACCTCAACCTCGTTGGCTTCAATGAGACGCGCGTCAGCGGGCACGATGTCGCCTTCTTCCAACAGCAGGAGATCTCCCGGTACGATCAGGGATGCATCGACTTCAGACACGCTGCCGTCCCGAACGATACGGCACTGCCGGGCGAAGAGCCGTTGCAGCGCTTCGACGGCTTTGTCCGAGCGGTACTCCTGGAGGAACGAAAAGAACCCGTTGACAAAAACGACGATCAGGATCGCCGTGCCCAGCTGAGGCATGTCCACTCCGGGAACGAAACACAGCAGGGTCGCCGCCCAGAGCAGGATGGCAAAGAAGCTGAAGAAGTTGCGCAGCAGTTTCAGGTACCAGGGGGTACCGCGAACCTTGCGGATCAGGTTCGGACCATGGAGGGCGAGTCGCCGCGTAACCTCTCGCCCCGAGAGGCCGGACGTCAGGTCTGTTCTGAGTTCAAAAGCGAGCTGCTCCTGCGTGAGGTTGAGAAAGGTCGGGCGGGCGGACTTCTCCTCGCCCCGCATGAGGATCGCCATGACTTCTCCGGCGTTCTTTGCCCGGATCAGCTGTTCTACGAGTTCGGGCAAAAGGGCGGTGAGCCGCTGGAGCAGTTTGAGGTGGCCCGCTGCGTCCTCTTCCGGCGAGGCCAGAAACAGAATGATACTAAAGGCCTTCCCATGGTGGCGGATACCGCTGGGTGATATACCCAGTGCTATCTCCGGGTGTTCCAGGCCCGCCTGGCGCAAGTGCGGCAGGGCGACGCGTTCGTCGGGTATCAGCATGGTAGCGCCCGGGGCTTGCAGGAACGGTTCCACGGCGGCCGGCGCCTCCGCGCCGGACGGTATCAACGCAATCAAGCGCCGCAGCGCCTGCTCGAAGCTGCCTCGCAGGTCGAGATGAATGTGTTCCGGACGGATGAGTTCGTGGATCATAGGTCACGCTTCGGTCGCCGGTCCCTGCCGGCCAGCTTGCCGCACAGATGCGCGGCGCAAGCAAATAGTGCGAGCGCAAGGATCGCTACCGGGGCCGGATCGGCTTGGCCGGAGGCCTTGAACAGGATGGCGAGGCAGGTAAGCAGCGCCAGGTGTTTGGATAGTTTTTCAAGCCAGGCCGCGGTCATGATTTTTTTCATGGGTCACCTTTAAAATTAACGGGCTCGTGAAGCCGCCGGCTGCACTGTTCCTGTGGCGGTAACCCCGGGCGGCAGCCCGGAAGACGCTCTCAGCCGGTTAATTCTACCATGTCATGAAGTTCCGGTAAATCACGCTCCATTGCACCATCATGCCGGTTCGGATCGTGTGCCGCCAGATGATGGCATCCCTTAATGTCACTTCAACCAGCTCAGTGCTGTAAGCCTTGTCAATAGCCGGTATCCTACCTTCATGGTATCGCGCTATTCAGCTGGCCTACTTGAGCTGGCCGGTTTTTAGACACGGTCCTCCTTCAGGTCTTCACTCACATCTTGATCAGGAGGGGAGAAAGAATAAGGGAGATCACAGACATCAGCTTGATGAGGATGTTCATCGTAGGCCCGGAGGTATCCTTAAAAGGATCGCCCACCGTATCGCCGATAACAGCCGCTTTATGAGCATTTGAGCCCTTTCCCCCAAGATTTCCCTGCTCAATGAATTTCTTGGCGTTGTCCCAGGCGCCCCCAGAGTTGGACATGAACAGGGCTAGAAGCACGCCCACGACATTGGCCCCCACCAGGAAGCCACCCAGGGCCTCCTTGCCAATGACGAACCCCACGGCTACGGGTGAAAGCACCCCGAACAGTCCAGGCACAATCATGTGCTTAAGCGCTGATCTCGTAGCGATGTCCACGCATGCTGCGGGGTCAGGCTCGGCATTACCCTCCAGGAGCCCCTTAATCTCGCGGAATTGACGGCGAATCTCCTCCACGATGCTGAAGGCCGCCTTCCCCACAGCGGTCAAGGTGAAGGCGGCGATCATGAAAGGCACGATGGCGCCCAGGAAAATCCCAATGACGGTATAGGGGTCGGTGATGTCAATTCGCTCAACCATGGCGGATTGGCGGTAGGCGACGAAAAGGCTGAGCGCCGTAAGAGCGGCGGAGCCGATGGCGAAACCCTTTCCGATGGCCGCGGTGGTGTTGCCCAGAGCGTCCAAAGAGTCAGTGATCTTGCGAGTCCCAGGCCCGAGGCCGCACATCTCTGAGATGCCGCCGGCGTTGTCAGCCGTTGGACCATAAGCGTCCACGGTCATAGTCACACCCACCGTCGCCAACATGCCAACGGCCGAGATCCCGATGCCGTACATCCCCGCGGATACATAGGCGGTGTACATGGCGAGGCAGATCCCGCAGACCGGAAGCGCCGTGCTCTTCAGGCCCACGGCCATCCCCGAGATGATCACTGTTGAGGCCCCAGTCTGGGAGGCATAGGCAATCTCCCGCACCGGCGGGCCCGAGGTATAGTACTCAGCCAGGAGCCCGATGAGTATACCTAGGATGAGGCCGCTCACCACGGCCCAGAAGACCCCCATGGGGAGGTGCAGGCTCTTATTGATGATCAGAGTGAGGATTATAAGCACAGCCCCGGCGATGAAGGTAGAGTACCTGAGGGCACTCTGGGGGCCGAAGACCTGGAGGATCTTGATCGAGGAGACTCCCAGGAGGGAGGAGATCAGCCCTGCCATAACCACCAGGATGGGCAGGGCCATGTACGTGTATTTGATGGCCCATTCGTTGGTCCCGGCTGGGAAGTGCTTGAGGATATCATCCCCAAGGGTCATTGTGGCCGCTATGGCTATGGTGGCGATGATGGCACCTACGTAGGACTCGAAGATATCAGCCCCCATTCCGGCGATGTCACCCACATTGTCCCCAACGAGGTCGGCGATGACACCTGGATTTCTCGGGTCATCCTCGGGGATTCCTGCCTCTACCTTTCCCACGAGGTCGGAGCCCACATCCGCGGCCTTGGTGAAGATTCCCCCGCCCATACGGGCGAACAGGGCGATGGAACTGGCGCCCATGGCGTAGCCGTTGATATACATGGCCGTCTCAGGATTTCCACCCCAGATCCAGAACCAGATTCCCACACCCAGGAGGCCCAGGCTTGCCACGGATAGACCCATGACCGAGCCGCTTAGGTAGGAGACGATGAGCGCCTTGCCCATGCCTTTTTGGTTTGCCGCCCAAGCTGTGCGTGAGTTTCCCTTTGTGGAGGCCCGCATACCCAAAAAACCCGCGAGCATGGAGGATAGGGCGCCAGTCACGAAGCAGAGGGCAGTATAAAAACTGATGCCAATTGTCAGCAGGGCGAAGACAGCGACTACGAAGATTCCGAGCGTCGAGTACTGCCGTTTCAGGAAGGCCATGGCCCCTGTATGGATGTAGCCTTCGATCTTCTTCATGAGCTCCGTACCGTCAGGTTGATTTGCTATCCACCTGTAAATGAACATCGCTACCAGTAGCCCCAGCATCCCAAAGAACGGTGACAAGTTAGTGATAGCCAGCATGCTCCCCTCACCTCCTAATTAAATGATCTCCCCTTCCATTCGATATGTTCCATTTTACAGATTAGAGCCGGTCGGTTCTATAACAATTTGTGGTTCGACGTTCCAAAAAGCAGGATGCCTCTTGAAAAATCGTACTCTTACGGGCTCACAGGGGGAGAAATCGTGATTTATGCTCTTTCCTAGGCCAGTGCAGCTTAGCTTACAGTGGGCACGAATGGATTTCAGTATGTTACAGTGAACTCCAAGGGTCGAAAATTCAAAAACAATGCCACTATCTGCAATCTTGAGAAAGTGTAGATTGAATCTTCAAATCAAAACCTCAACCGTTTTGTTCTTTCCCTATACCCGGCCCTAAGTTACATCAGGGTAAAGCTCTTTATATGAATCCCATTGCCCGCTTTAAAATCAGGATGCAAAGGTGCCAATCGCATACTATTGACAATACAGTTCACGGGATCTTGATTCATCTCCCGCCTATACGGACAAACGTAGAACCAAGGTCCTATTTTAACATGGTTAAGAACATCCCCGCCGCAATGGCTGTACCCATAACACCTGCCACATTTGGTCCCATGGCATGCATGAGAAGGTAGTTCTTCGGGTCATACTCTGACCCGACCTTCTGTGATACCCGTGCTGCCATAGGAACAGCAGAAACACCTGCTGAGCCGATAAGGGGGTTTATCTTCTCCTTGAGAAAGGGGTTCATAATCTTCACGAAGAGTACGCCGCCTGCTGTTGAGAAGGCAAAGGCTACAAGACCCAAAAAGAAAATGAAGATGGGCTGCGGTCTCAAGAAATTCTCTGCCTGCATGGTTGAGCCAACAGCTAAACCAAGAAAGATTGTAACAATGTTTAATAGGTCATCCTGTGAGGCTTTTAGAAGTCTTTCCACAGCCCCACATTCCTTAAAGAGATTTCCTATCATGAAAAGACCCATGAGAGGGGCTACGGGCGGTACGATCAGGCAAATAAGGGCCGTTGCTACGAAGGGGAACAGGATCCTTTCAAGCTTTGACACGCGTCTGAGCTGCTTCATTCGGATCTTTCTTTCTTTATCCGTGGTCAGGAGTCTCATGATGGGTGGCTGGATGAGCGGTACCATGGACATATACGAATAGGCAGCCACTGCATTGGAGCCGAGGAGATGCGGTGCGAGCAACTGGGTAAGGTAGATTGTCGTAGGGCCATCCGCTCCACCGATGATCCCGATCGTCGCTGCCTCCCGGATATCGAAACCCAATAGTATCGCACCGAAATATGCCACATAGACACCCAATTGGGCACTTGCCCCGAGGATGAGGGTCTTAGGGTTCGCAATCATCGGACCAAAATCGGTGAGGGCTCCTATCCCGAGGAATATGAGACAAGGAATCACCTCCCACTCAAGTCCGTAATGGTAGAAGAGATTAATGAGTTCACCTTTCCCCGTAAGTGGTGCAAGGGGCATATTCACCAGGAATATGCTGAAACCGATGGGAACAAGCAGCAACGGCTCAAAGCCCTTTCTGAGAGCAAGGTATATAAAGAAAAGACCGATAAACCACATGATCACGTGGCCTATCGTAAGATTGAAAAAACCCGTCTTTACGATTATCGACTGCAAGAATTCAAACGCGTGCATGGTCTGCCCCCCTTTCTTTGTTCTCCTTTTCCCCCAGTTTGCACAAGAGGCTCATAATCTTCACGCCCACTGTAAGCATCAATAAGCCTGCAAACACAACAGAAAGCCCGACTATAGCAACCCTAATTGCTTCTCCCCACATAGGTTAACCCTCCCCTGAATTATTTTCGGAATATCGTACCAAAGCATTGCACATCAGTACACTAATCTTAGTGATGCATGAAAAACCCATGATCCAAATCAGATGATGCTGGCCTATAAGCGGGCAGGCAGGGAAGGAAAACAACAGGTGCTTCGTCCAAGGATATTAGTTTGGCTCTTGACCTAAGGAACCAGGAAATGCTAGTCCAAACTTGTAGCCTGCCACAATCTTCAAATCGAAGAAAACTTCGATTTCGACTGCTGATCAAGACAGCAACCGCCCTTTCTTTATTGACTAAAACGGGCGGTGCTCTTCTCGCGCAGAGAGACGAAGCGCTTTCTTGAAAAGAGGAAACACAAGCAAGAAGTAACCGTTCAGGGGCGTCGTTTCCAGTTCTGAGCACTCAGGGTAGAGGTGATTGGGGCAGAAAGGAAAGGTTGTCTCCCTCGTTACTCTGTTGTCGCGGCAGTATATTTCCCTAATACCTGTTTGAATTCATTTGCGGCTGCAGGCACCTCTGTGTCGCTGTTGGTGAAGATATCAGTAGGTGTTATGCCTTCTTTGCCATAGAAGGCCACGTTGGATTTATGATCAATCTGCAAAGCGGCTCCTTCCAGGGCAACTCCGGCGAATAAGCCTCGGCTTCTCGAGTACGAGTAGATCTCTGCCTTGAGTTGCAAGTCGGTAGCTGCTTCGGCCTGACGACCCATCGCACCTGCTGCTATGGCTGCATCGACCCCGAGCGTAAACTTACCCGTAATGATTCCGTCTATACTCTTCCTGCTCTTGAATACCAGAATGACATCGGTTGACTGGACGCCGATCTGAAACCCAACGCTGCCGCCAGTAAGGGATACAAAGCATGGATTGCTCCATCCACCCTCTTTTTCGCGCACAACCAAGACGCCCCACCCGTATCGGCCTCCAACAACGAAGCTGGCCTTGACAACAGCCGGAATGGCAGCCACACCGTAAGCATTGTGTAACAGGGACGGCGCAATGCCCTTTTCCGGGATGGCCATGAGCTCTGTCATCACTTCGGTAGCCGCCTCCACTTTTGCCACTTCCCTGGTCCCCGCTTCAACTGAGTTCCATCCCAAACACACGAGAAGGAAGCCTGCCAGTATAATTACCATTGATCGTAGTTTCATTGCTGCTATCCTCCTTATCTCAAGGGTGTCCTTGATCAGTATTTCAATGCCTTGGCCCTGTCTACCCGGCGTCGCTGCGACGCGGGGCACGGATTAGGTGTCACGAGGGGAAATCAGAACAGGCCTAGCTTTATTTTAGCCGATTTTCTGCCATATTCAAAACGCAAATCATTACATATTCTGACTGCCAGATTTTGAAACCCAACAGAAACTTGCCTGATGATAACAAAACACACAAGTACAGAAGACAGGCGCTCCTTTATAGAGAGGCAGAGGGAATCCAGGGGCTTCATCAAATCGGGCGGACTCAAGAGGTCCAGATGTTTGGACATCTGCCAGCACCTTCAGGGTAAAGGGTGATTGCCAGAGTCCCTATCTGAACATCGCCTGATTTCACCAGGGATTACGGAATCAAATGTGAAATATCAAGCAGGTATGGGTTTCTGAAAGAAACTTCCATTCCTGAAAGCCTCCTTTCTTGGGCGGATCTTTCTGCTCTAGCCCGGATTATTCATGAGCCTAGGTTAAGTCCATGAACAGTCCGCCCTTCGGCAGGCTCAGAGTAAACCCTTCGGTGGACTCAGGATAAGCCCTTCGGCAGGCTCAGAGTAAACCCTTCGGGCTTCGATGCGGCCCTTGCAAGCCTCTGCTCAGGGCTCGCCTCGAGCTGGGGGCGAAAGCACCTTGTCGAAACCTGCAACAAAGATCCTCTTACTGTTGCAAGTGCTTATCCACGAAGCCTCAGGTTTCGTGGATAATGCAGGCTAGGGTTTGGGATAACGAGAGCATACCAGCAAGAAAAAGGGAAAATAATGAAATGTGAACATGATATTCAAACCTGTTTTGCAGGTCTTTGCCGGCAAAAAAGAAATGTACAAAGCAAGTTTTCTTAGAACCAACGCCTTTACTTTTATGGGATGTGCTTTCGGCAAGGCATGGGAATGGCTTTTCGAAAAACTGGCAATCCAAGACCCCTTCCAAAATCCTAAAAGGCATTAGAGAGATTAATCCGGACCTGTTTTGTCGGTTGAAAAACCTCAATTTGGCATTAAATTAGTATGTATAAATATTATAGAAGCTTTATACTAATCATGCAGGTGTCTCCATGGAACTCATAAAACCGGGAACAAATATTGATTTTGTCGGCAAGAGGAGAATTGCATACAGCCTTTCCCTTTCCATGATTGCTTTAACCGTTTTCACTCTTATATGGCGAGGCGGGCCTAACTATGGCATAGATTTCGCCGGTGGCTTGGTCATTCAGGTCAAACTTGAGGAAAAACAAGCCCCTTATTCGATCAGAGAAGCTCTCAAAAGTCTCCAGCTGGAGGATAGTATCGTTCAGGAGTTTGAGGGCAAATCGGAGTATCTGATAAGGATCACGAAGCCAGACATTGAGATGACGCAATTAGGTGAGAGGGTAAAACAGGCCCTGGTGGCTAAATTTGGAGAAGGTATTGACCTTAGGCGTGTGGAGATGGTAGGGCCTCAAGTCAGTGAAGATCTGAGGCAAAAGGCCCTTTTCGCCATCTATTACGCTATCCTTTTTATGGCCGTTTATATTTCAGGGCGATTTGAGATGAAATGGACCTTAAGCATCATAATGGCCTCAGCTCTTTGCGGCGTTACCTATGCGGCATCTACATTTGGCGTCAACGTTAGCTGGCTGATTATCATTGCTCTTCTGGTTACCCTTGGGTTGTGCTGGTTTCTGAAATTAAAATATGCTCTTGGTGCCATTATTGCACTGATCCATGATGTCATTGTCACTATCGGGAGTTTTGCATTGACTAACCGTGAAATTTCTCTTTCCACTGTAGCTGCCCTTCTCACGATTGTCGGATATTCCCTGAACGATACAATTATCATCTATGATAGAGTTAGAGAAAACATCCGTCACTCAGGGAAACAAAGCCTTGCAAGGCTCATCAATGATAGTGTCAACCAGACACTGAGCAGGACTATTCTTACAACGGGAACCACCTTGATTGTGGTTGTGGCATTGTTTTTACTAGGCGGCCCCGTAATTCATGATTTTGCTTTTGCTTTGCTGGTGGGCTTTGTCGTCGGAACCTACTCAAGCGTCTACGTGGCGAGCCCCATTTTATTGCTACTTGAGGAAAGGAAAGGGGGATAGCAGCTCCAAACCCTGACTCCCTGATTTTTTCAGTGAACAATACCCTTTAGATTGCTAAGATTCTTCATGCTACTTACGAGAACCCCTATCTGAACATCGCCTGATTTCACCAGGGATTACGGAATCAAATGTGAAATATCAAGCTGGTATCGATTTCCTAGCCCGGGCTATTCATGAACTTAGAGGAAGTTTTTGAATAATAAACCTTTCTGGCTTCGACTCCGGTCTTTGCAGGCCTCCGCTCAGGGCTGGCCTTGAGCTGGGTGTGAAAGCACCGTGTCGAAACCTGCAGCAGAGATTCTCTCATTCTTGCAGGTGCTTATTAACGAAGCCTCTGGCTTAGTGAATAATGCAGGTTAGAGAAACCTTCATTCGCGAAAGCCTTTTTCCTGGGCGTATCTTCCTGCTCTTGGGTTTGGGATAGCAGGACCATGCCATCAATGAAAAGGGAATTTGATGGAATGTGCTCTTGGCAGGGTATCTGAAATCTCTGGTTGATAAATTATAGTGTACTGAAGAAAATGATTGTTGGAGGAATGAAAGACATGGCGTAGTGCCACAGCAAGGTATTTATTTCATCAGCACCCCTCTCTCCATAGGCGACTATTCCGTTACACCATACATCTTGACGGCATACCTGAAAGTACCATAACATCCTGGGCCGTATTTGTCATTCATACACAACGGCAAATTCCCTATGTTTCGGCTCACAATAGGGGTCTTCTTATGGCCTCATCTCACCGAAAGCTTGATATTCTGCGCGCGCAGTTAAGGACCAATCAAAAATTGGGAGGCCTTTGCATGTTATCATGGAAACAGTTCCACAATGAGCCCCTGCCGGAGACCTTGCCCCGGAGTTCTTCCCGGTGCGTCCATTTTTCAGTCCCGAATTTCATCGTGATTGTAATAATCTTATCTGCCTTTAATCTTGCCGGACTGGCACGGGCAGATACCGATGAAAAGAAGTCCAAGTGTGCGCAGATAGAGGACGACCCATAGTACCGATGATAACGGGTAATGCCGGAGGAGGGAAGGGGTTGACAAACAGGTGTATCGAGGAGGTGAAACAAGTGCCGGACTCGGAGCCGGGAAAAGCATGGTCAACAAAACTGAATCGACTATCGGAGATAGCGAGGCAAGAGCCAAAGGTAAGGTTCACATCTCTAGCCCACCTAGTGGATGAGGGAATTCCTGAAGGAAAGCTACAGGGAGCTGAATCGCTATGCGGCGGTTGGAATTGATCGGGTCAGCTATGAAACATACGGCAAGAATCTGGATGATAACAGAGCGAATCTGGTTGAGCGACTCAAGAGCAAGCGATACAGAGCCCAAGACATTCGGCGGGTAAGGATACCCAAGCCGGAAGGAGGGCGGCGCCCGGTAGGGATCCTTGTGCTGGAAGACAAGATAGTCCAGAGAGGGGTAGCAAAGATACTGAGTGCTATCTATGAGCAGGACGTTCTTGATGTCTCCTATGGATTCCGTGAAAACCGCAGCGGGCATGATGCACTCCGGGCCTTAGAATTGATCATCATGAAAGCTGGGACAAACTACCTGCTGGACGTAGATAGCAAAGGATACTGTGATAATATCGATAACATATGGCTCAGGGAGATGCTGGAAGAGCGAATAGCGGATCGAAGCATGCTACGTTTGATAGGGAAGTGGCTCAGAGTAGGGGTAGTGGAAGAAGGGAAGAGGACCCGCAATGAAGGAGGCGTACCCCAAGGTGGGGTGATTTCTCCGTTGCTAGCGAATATATACCGTCATTACGTCCTGGACGTATGGATCACGAAGAAGGTTGCCAGAGAGATCGAAGGCAGGGTATCTCTGATCCGCTATGGTGATGATTTTGTCATTGGCTGTACAGACCAGGGAGATGCGGAGAAGGTATGGGAAATGGTGCCGGTCAGGCTAAAGAACTTTGGGCTGGAACTATCCCGGGAGAAAAGCCGCCTCATTCAATTTGGCAGGAAGGCTTACCAGAGGAACAAGGAAAGGGGAAGGAAGACAAGCACATTCGATTTTCTTGGGTTTACGCATTACCTAACCCGAAGCCGTCGAGCTGGAGTAAGGCTGGGTCGCAAGATGATTGGTAAGCGTATGAGGAGAAAACTGATCGAACTGAATGATAAACTCAGGAAGCTACGTAAGGCGCTCGCTTTTCGAGAACTCTATCAGTATGGGTGTCGAATGCTGAAAGGCTACGATAACGATTATGGCGGTGCGGGGAACTACGCACCCTTGAACAAATTCGCATATGCAATAGAGCGGATGTGGTTCAAATGGCTCAACCGGCGTAGCCAGAGAAAGAGCTTCAACTGGGGAGGATTCCGGGAGGTGCTCAAATGCCATCCCTTACCCCAACCCCGGATACTGAAGACTTACCGCTGGATCTCCTCGACTAATCAGTGAGCCTGTTTGAAGAGTCCCGCTTTAGCGGGGGAAACCGCCCGTCCGGTTCTGTGAGCGGCTGGGGCCAACGGGTGTATGGTTGAAAAATGGTGGCACCGCCGGGAAACCAGGCGGCAAACGGAGAAAACAAACCTCAACCTGCAGGATCGGAAGAAACCGGTCTACTCGACTCACTGATAGAATAAAACCGGCGATACCCGGCAACGTCAAAGCGGACCAGAGCACCGCCAAAGCGCCGATCACGACGATAGTGTAAACGATCAGGCCGACATCCGCGATCAGCCCTGCCATCAGGTAATACCCCGGCATGAAGGCAAAAACGAGCAGCGCACCGAGGAGAGCGGCTCGGACACCTTTCTCAACGGAGTCTTTTCCCAAGCTCGGACCGACGGTGCGCTCCTCGACAACTTTCACGGGTGCGGGCAACGACCCTGCTCTCAAGACAAGGGCAAGATCGTGGGCTTCTTCGGAAGTGAAATTTCCCGTGATCTGGGCTTTACCGCTTAAGATCGGTTCGTTGATGACCGGCGCGGAATGAAGTTTGCCGTCGAGAATGATGGCAAGCCGTCGGCCGACATAACGGGAGGTCACCTCTCCAAAGGTCTTGGCTCCCCGGCTGTCGAATTCGAGGTGCACCATGGCGTGTCCGTATCTGTCGAAACCCACCGAGGCATCCTTGAGATGGGCGCCGGTGAGCAGTGCCGTCTTCCCCACCAGCAGCGATTCCCGACTGGCCGAATCCGCGGGCTTTACATGTTCGTATCCTTCGGGAAGATGACCCTCACTTTACATTTCGGGACCTTCGGCCACAAGCTTGAACTCCAGATGGGCTGTTTTGGCGACGACGCTTAGGGCGCGCTGACGATCGGTTACGCCCGGCAGCTGAACCACCACCCGGTCTTTTCCCTGCCTGGAAATCATCGGCTCCCGCACGCCGAACTCATCGATTCGGTTCCGTATAATTTCGGTGACGCGGTCCACGAGATCGCCTCCGGAATCAGCAGAAACTTTTTCGGTTTCGACCTGGAGCACAAGCTGGATGCCGCCCTGCAAATCGAGCCCCAGAAGGAGCTTCTCGCTGGGCGGATAGGCTTGCCAGATCGCAACGGCCACGACCGCGATGACCGCAAGCGCCTTAAGTCTGTGTTGCCGATTCCCGGCCTAAAAATAGCAGAAATAGTGTTTCTGTCAATCCGTGACTTCGCAAAAGTACTTGCTTTGAAGCGCATGGGGTCTCTGTTCCACAGATGAACAAAAAACCCCTCCTCAGGGGGAGGGGTTTTTGTTCTTCGGTAGCAACCCGTGAGACTCAGAGCTACTCGGTTTTCGGAGTTTCCTCCTCGGCGGGAGCTTCAGTCGCGGCGGGAACTTCAGCCGCGGCGGGAACTTCAGCCGGTTTAATCGACTTCAGCGTTTTCCCACTCTTTTCGATGGTTACCTTCTCACCGAGGGTGATTCCAGCGAGCATTTGTGGTTCCGCCTTCAGCGTTAGATTCTTGCCGTTGATTTTGATTACAAGATTTCCCTTCTTGGCATCAAACTTGACGACTTCCCCGGTCAGCACCTCCACCTTGGCGGCCTTTTTTGCCGCCAGCGAAACACCGGCTGTGAAGGCAACCAACATCACTACCGACATCAGAATCGCAAGCTTTTTCATGTGTACTCACCTCCTTTCTTCTCATGAAATTTTACCAACCTTCGTACTCCTAATATGCGAAGCTGATGCCAGATAAGGGCAGTAGGAAAAATAAATCTTATCAACTAAAAAACGATTAATTTTCAATAAGTTACATTTCTGGTGTGATGGAGGGTATTCATCATCGAAAGAGGTGCCGGAGGTGTGGTTCAACGTTTTGGTTTATGGCTTTCACCATTTCGTTGATTGCCCTTGGGAATGCCGTATTTTTTTACCCGATACTCAACCGTCCGGTATGTTGTGTTGAGAAGTTTTGCAGCTCCGGCAATACAGCCTCCGGATCTTTCCAGTGCCTTGAAGATAACCTGCCTTTCAATCTCTTCAAGCGGAAAACCATCCGGAGGGAATTCAAAATTAAGGGTGCCGCCGGAAGCATTTGCTTGCGCTTTGGGGATATCTACGTCGGTGGGAGACAACACCTCACCGCGTGCTACCAGTACCGCTTTTTCAATGATGGCGTCCAGCTGCCGCACGTTGCCCGGCCAGGGGTAGTCCATCAGCATTTTCAGCGCTTCGCTGCTGATGCCCCGGATCGATCGGTTGAAAATAAGATTGTATTTCTCTATGAAGTATTCCGCCAGGAGGTAGACGTCTGATGACCGCTCCCGCAAAGGAGGCAATTCGATGACAAACCCTCTGAACCGGTAAAAAAGGTCTTCCCTGAAACGCCCTTTTTTTATCTCCTCGTCCAGCTTTTTGTTGGTGGCTGCGATCAGTCGGACATCGATGGGAATCTCTTCATTGCCACCGATCCGTCTTATCTTTTTGTCTTCCAAAAACCTTAAAAGCTTCGACTGGGGACCGACGGGAAGCTCCCCGATCTCATCCAGAAGCAGCGTCCCGCCATCGGAGCTCTCAATCAGCCCATGTCTCTGTGAGAATGCGCCGGTAAAGGCGCCTTTTTCGTAACCGAAAAGCTCGCTTTCAAGAAGGCTTTCGGGCATCGACGCGCAGTTAACGGCCTGAAAGGCTTTGTTTTTCCTGGGGCTGTAGGAGTGGATGGCCCGTGCAACCAGCTCCTTACCGGTCCCGGTTTCGCCGGTAATCAACACGGTCACGTTGAGCGGGCCGACTAATTTGATGAAATCCAGAACCTTAGACATTTTCGGATGCTTTCCGATGATACCCTCGATGACAAACGGCCGCAGAAGTTGTTTTTTAAGCTGCAGGTTTTCCCTGATGAGCGCAAGGCGTTCGCATGCCCGATGGGTCGTCAGAATGAGCTTTTCCCGCTCGACCGGTTTTGTAATGTAGTCGAAGGCACCCCTTTTGATGGCACTAACGGCTGACTCTATGGTTCCGTGGGCCGTGAAAATAATGAATTCGTGTTTGTGAGGACCGGATGTGTTGAGCCGTTCCATGATCTGGGTTCCTTCCATATCGGGCAGTTTTAAATCGCAAAGCACGACGTCCGGATTGAACCGGTGGTAAATTTCGATGGCTTGTTCCCCGTTCGCGGCACATGTCACGGCGAATCCCTCGGCTTCCAGGATAACCCTGAGAATCTCCCGCTGGTATGCCTCATCCTCTACAATGAGTATTTTCCACTTCTCCATTATTGTCTCCGGGGAGCAGGAGGAAGTGAAACCCTGACACAGGTTCCCCTTCCGGGCGTACTGCTGATATCAATGCTGCCCTTATGGGATTCGATAACCCGCTTCGCAATGGCCAGACCGAGCCCAATGCCCCTATTTTTTGTCGTAAAATACGGCGCGAATAGTTTTGGGAGGTTATCCGGCTGAATGCCTTCTCCGCTGTCCTCGAATGCCAGATTGACCGATCCGGCACTTTCCATGATGGATATCCGCAGGATTCCGCCGTTGGGCATAGCGTCCGCCGCGTTGGCAACCAGATTCTGGAAACACGATTTCATCTTGTCAATATCAATTTCAACGATCGGTACCGGATCGCAATAATCCCGTTCTACTGAAATGCCCAGATCCCTGAGACGTTGGCTGTTGAGCCCCAGAGCCTCCTCCACCGCAAGGTTGGCCTTCAGGAGCACCGGGTGGAGAACGAATTCCCGGCCAAGGTCGAGGAAATTCGTCACCATCTGGTTTACCCGCTGGATTTCGGCTTTTATTTTTCTGATGAGGTCCCCCGGTCCGCTTTCACCGTCGGCGGTTTCAAGGGATTTCAGATTGCTCAGGTGATCGACGGAAAGACTGATAAAATTCAGCGGATTGCGGATCTCATGGGCAATGCCGGAGGCGAGCTGGGCCAGAATCGCCTGGTGCTCGGATCGCTTGAGTTTTTCTTCTAATTTCTTTTGCGCGGCGAGCATTTTTGACATGGCGTTGAGCGAGTCGGAAAGGCCACTGATGTCGGCATGCAGATTCGTGGGAAGGCTGGGCAGATTTCCCTGGGAAATAGAATGGATCGCCCCAATCAACGCGGGGATTGGCTTTGTGTACCAGTACGATATGAGAATGCACAGTATCAGGCCGATTACAACAACCGGAACCGCCCAGACTATTCTTTCCAAGAGTATCTCGCGGCTCAGCCTTTCAAGATCCTCGAAGTACATGCTGATATGAATATAACCTTGCAGCTGTCCCCTCGATATGATCGGAACAAATGCGCTGTAACGTTTTTTAGGTTTTAGGTCCTCATCGTCGCCGATTTTTTGCTGGATGAGAAACTCATTTTTCGAAACACTCAGCCTGCTGCCGATCAGCCGGGGGTTTGAGCTTAGGATTACTTCCTGCTGCTTGCCTAAAATTGAGACTTCCTCGATTCCCCGCGTCTGCAGTTGGTCGATAAAATTTTTGAGCCGGGCTTCGTCGCTTGATCCTGGGGCGTGGATCTGCTCAATGCTGATTTCGATGGCTTTCATCATGCCGTTGATCTCGTCCTGGATCAGATCGAGCACTTTTTCCTCGGTGACTTGTTGAAGGTAGACAAAGCTTCCGGCAAACAGGACCATCATGGAAAGCATGACGATGATGAGCTGGGTGCGTAGCTTAAAACGGAGAAGATGCTTCAGCATTGTGATCGGGCTCTTTCAACTCACACCCCACGTTGGTGTGGTACGGCGTCAGGTACCTAACAATGAATAAAATATCGATTCTGAATATGAGAAGAATATGCACATTGCGATTAGATGTCAATATTGGAAGGGTCTAAGAGACAAAATAGGCTGTGAAATTACCGATGGTCTCGAAAATTTTAACGATACGGATCGGATGGCAGTTTGCAAAAAAATAGTTTCTTAATTCTCTATTAAAGGGTCCGTTTGAAAGTCAGAATTGCCGTGCTCATCATGATCACCGTAAAGGCGGACAGAAAGCGATGTCGCCTAAAATATCTCCCAAAGCGACCCCTTGAAAAGAACCGACTTTAATGCATGCACAGCGTGGGCCTCGGGGTTAATTTTGGCAAACATCTTTGGCCACAACGGAAAACTCGCGATGGGATACACCGCACCGCTGGGGAAAAAAGGATGACGTTCATAAAACTGCTGACGATGCCGACGACTCTCGGATGCCGCAGTCTGCCGAGGAGCACGAACATGAGGCTCAACAGGCTGGTGGTGCTCAGCAGCAAGATCACCAGCAGCGATGCGAAATGCATCAGCGTTCTTGAAAAGGAGATACCGGTGATAAGCATGCTTACGGAGAGAATCACGACGGCGATCAGCATGGTAATCGACAACCCGCTGATGACCAGGCCGGCGACAATATCCAATTTGGCAAGCGGGGTCAGCAGATAACTTTCATCAACCCCGAGAAACCGGTCCATAACCAAATTAAACGCTCCCGTCGTCAGAGTCCCTAAAAATATGGCCATAATAACAACACCGGGGACCAGGGATTGGTTATAGTCGACTTTCTGGTAAAGGCTGATGTCTCTGAGCAGGACTTCCCCCGTTTTTTCTCTCACGGGCACATACTCCAGCCGAGTTGCCTGAAGAGCCCCGAGTACTGTATTTCTGATCGTCTCTGAAGATATAACATGCTCCTGTCCAAAAGTAAAATCACTCAAGATCTCATCAACATGCTTTTATCCTGGCGCCATTCGGGCTTCAATGTTTTTTGTGGACCAAGAATCCATCCCAGGGAGGAAGATGCCATGGAAAACCTCGCTCGCTATACTTGTCTGCCTATATTTGTGGCGGATTATCCGTGCCTCCTTCTCACAAGAGCGGATGACCTACATCCGAGAGGAATCCAAAGTCATATACAAATCAAAGGACGGGAGGCAACAGAAGGCCTTTGATGCCCTAGAATGGCTGGCTGCTATGTCTTCTCATATACCTGATAAAGGAGAGCAGATGGTCCGCTCTTATGGCTACTACAGTAATGTCTGCCGTGGGAGACGGCAAAAGGAAGACCAGGATGGGTTGATACCTTTTATTATTGAACCGCAAGAGGATTCAAAACAATATCGGAAGAATTGGGCAAGGCTTATTCGGAAGATTCACCCTGTTAAATAATAACTTTCGGATAAGCTCCTTGTTTTGAGTCTGCTGGAAAACGCAAGTATTAACACAAATTGCATCGCTCTATTTAACAGGGTAAATGAGGTTGATCCTCTCACCTGCCCTCAGTGCCAGGGAACCGTGAAGCTTGTCAGCTTTATTGAGGATAAAGATGTAATAGAGAAGATTCTGAAACACTGAGGGATCTGGTTAGTCAAAAAGAAACCCTCTGCCAGGGCCAACGCTCCACCAGTACATATCTGCTTAGATTTCTCAGATTCTCAGATCCCACCTAGTGAGGATCACCTCTGTAAAGATCCTGATTATCCGATTGAGACTTATACCTGCTAATTTCAAAGACGGCCATGGGAGTCAACGGAGGCCTTTAACCAGATTGAGCCAAAAAAGACGCAACACCGAATAAATTCCATCGTTGAAGAGATATACCTCCCTGCCCTTGACAGCCCTCATAAGCCCTCCCGCCATGGCCTACCCCAATAACGGCATATGTTGTAAGCCCGTTGACATACAAGGCCACTCCACCTATACTTTCCCTCCAACAAAGGGAGTTCTTATCACTTATCACTCTTGCTGTGCCGCAGCACGGCGGGCAAGGCAACTACGGCCTTGGGCTGGTATACGCCCGCGAGCAATTGTATGAAAAAGCGATTGAGCAGTTCCAGGAAAGCATTCGCCTGAATCCTGATTTTATTTACGGCCGTGCGGATTTGGCCTATGCCTATGCGGATGCGGGACAAATGGATGCCGCCGTTGAGCAGCTGAAAATAATCGCCAAAACGGATCCGGCCCTGGCCGACACGGTCAGCCGGTACCTGTATCGCGCCGAGGCCCCCCGCATCGAATTTGCATCCACCTCCAGCACGTTTCCGCACTATTTTGGTCCGTACACGCCGTTGTCCGCCCTGGATACCTATTTATTGAATGCCAACACCTCCAAAACCTTTACGATGGTCTTTCAGTTCAGCAAGGAAATGGACCGGGCATCGGTGGGAAACCCCTTTCACTGGAACATCAGCCGCTCCACGCGCGGCGACCCCGGTCAAGCTTACAATTTCGGCCAGGATGTTCCGCAAACCGAAGTCACCCTGGAACCTTTCCCGGAATTGGGAATTTATGACGCCGAAAACTTCCGGGCAACGGTGACCTTCAGAATCCACCAAAATGCCGCCGCCAATGGGACCATCGTTCCCTCCCATTTGGTGTTCAAATTTTCCGGCATAGACAAATTCGGCAACCGCATGGACGTTGACGCCGATGAGTACTGTGATTTTATCGATATACATTAAGGCCGATGAATTCCCACCCCCCGGACAAGGCCCGATTTCCGCCGCGCACCGCCTGGACCTGCTTGACACTTATCCGACGCTTCTCTATAGTTAACAAGCTGAGTTCAAATGAACTCACGTGAATCGCTTCTTTGAATGGTTGTAAGCATAACTGCGCATGCGTGCATGCGTAACGTTCGTTCCGAAAGATACCGATCATGTCAGACTGGTTCGGACCCCAAAATATCGGTGATTGGCTTCGCCGAATATGTGCCCGGCGTCCGGTGGCGGTGGCCCTTTTGATCAGCACTGTGTTTATCCTGGAGCTGAGATTCGATTGGATCGAGCGGGCCGTCGGCGCATATCTGGTAACCACCAACGCGGTGCGACCGGAATCCGGGGCGATCTGGGAGCAGGGCAAGCAGACGGTGGCTGCGCGTCAAACCCTCGAGCAGATCGTCGCCGACCGCCAGGCCATCCAGCGGGAGGCTCGCGGTGCGACCACGTTTAATCAGATCGCCGCCAACGTGACGCCGGGGCAGGGCGTGATGCTTTCCGCCGATCACTTTCGCAATCTCTATCTGAATCTTCCCCCGGAAGCCGGCCGGGAAATTATCTCGGCCTATGAGCTTTTGCGACTCGCCAGCCAGGGGCACTGGCGCCGGAGCTATTTTGAAAAGGCCGGTGACGGATTGATGGTCTATCTGCTGGATGCCGGCAACCGGGTTTTACGGCAGCTGAAGATAACCTCCGACGTTCTCTTGAATCTCGAGCGCCAGCAGCTGGCACCGGTGGAAACCCTGGAAGGCCTTGCCTATTTTGAAAATCGGATTTATACGGCCGCGCATTTTTTTGAAGCACTGGAAGCATTCCCGGAAGAGGTGCGCCGCAATATGCTACCGAATCCGGAAAGTCTGCTGCAGGTACCGGGAGATATTGTCCGGGTGGGGATCTCGGATGAGGCCGTTTCCGGATTCATTGAGCTCGGATTTGAAATCGTTGACGGATCGCGGCGCAAGGTGATTCTGATCAAGGGCCACGAATGGGCCGTTTGGCGGCTGCGGACCTATTTGGAAGGCAAAAAACGAAACGCGGAAGCCCCGGCTGACCCGGCAAAGAAGTGGACGTCTCCATGACATTTGGCGCACGTTTCATTCGACGCCTGAGCAGTATTTTTTATCTGGCGTTGGTTCTGGCCGGCGGCGGAGCGCTGGCGGTCCTGGCGCTCTTTTTTATCGCCGTGCGGGAGCTGCCGCGGGTCCCGGAGCCGTTGAGTCGCATCATCGAAACGCCGCCCACTGAAATTTTTGCGGCAACCGGCGAACGGGTCATGGTCATCGGCGGACGGGAGGCGATCCCCTTAAGCCGGGTATCGCCGCATTTCATCCAGGCCGTTATGGCCACCGAAGATCACCGCTTTTGGGAACACCATGGAGTCGACAAACTGCGCACGCTCAAAGCCCTGTGGGTCACGCTGTTTACGCCGGGAGAGGTTCAGGGCGCCTCGACCATCACCCAGCAGCTTGCCAAAAATCTTTTCTTCAGCTATCAACGCACCTACATGCGGAAGTTTCGCGAATTGCTGGTGGCGCTGCAAATTGAAGCCCAATATGACAAGGGCGCAATTGTGGAAGCCTACGTCAATCAGATTCCTTTCGGAGTCGGCGCGCACGGCATTGAACAGGCCGCCCAATCGTTTTTCGGCAAATCCGCTGCCGCCCTGACACTGGCGGAAGCCTCCCTGCTGGCGGGTCTGCCCAAATCTCCGACGCGCTACAACCCCTATCTGCATTTTGACCGCGCCAAGAATCGGCAGCGGGTGGTTTTGGCGCGCATGGTCGCGGTGGGGGCCATCAGCGCCCGGGAGGCACAAGACGCCGCCGGCCAAGCGCTGCATCTGCAGCCGCGCGGAGCCGGTACTTGCACCGGCAGCTATTTCCTGGATGTGGTGCTCAAGGAGCTGGAAGAACGCTACGGCCCCGAAGTGGTTTACCACGGCGGCTTGAAGGTGATGACGACCCTGGATCCCCAGCTTCAGAGCTGGGCGGTGGAATCGGTCCAGAACGGATTAATCAAACTCGATGCGCTGCTGGGGGTGGCAGGCTCGGAAGGCGAACGCCTGGATAGCGTGGACACGCGCCCTCAGGTGGCCCTGGTGGCCGTGGAGACGAACTGCGGCGCCGTCAAGGCAATGGTGGGCGGGAGAGCCTACTCCGAGACCGAATACAATCGGGCCGTGCAGAACAACCGCTTGCCTGGTTCCGGATTCAAACCGTTTCTCTATTACGCCGTTTTTGAAAAACTCGCCGTTTCGCCGGCCACTGTGGCCGTGGACCAAAAGATTAAAATTCCGGTGGTGGGCGCCGCCGACTGGCAGCCCAAAAATTTTGAAGGAACCTATGACGGCCCCATGATTCTGAAGCGGGCGCTGATGGAAAGCGTCAATTCGGTGGCCGCTCAGCTCGTCGAGCGTGTCGGACCGGATGCCGTGATCGAGGTTGCCCGCCGCTGCGGCATCAAAAGCCCGCTGACACCGGTATATTCGGTGGCCCTGGGAACCTCCGGGGTAAGCCCGTTGGAAATGGCGTCCGCGTTTGCGACCTTTGCCACCGGCGGCATCCGGCACGAGCCGTTTTTTATCCGGCGGGTGGAGGATCCGCTGGGCAGAATTCTCGAAGAGCACATTGTCGGCGGCAAACGGGCGCTGGATGCCGGTGTGGCCTATCAGTTGGTGGATATGATGCAGGGGGTTGTCAACACCGGCACCGGTGCGATTGTCCGGCGCATGGGCTTTGATCTGCCGGCCGCCGGCAAGACCGGCACCTCCGACGACTATCATGACGCCTGGTTTACGGGGTTTACTCCGAACCTGTGTGCGTCGGTTTGGGTGGGCTATGACCGGGGCGTGGGCATGCGGGACACTGCCGACCGGGGGATCGGCGGCGCCCGCGGAGCGGCCCCCATCTGGGCCGAGTTTATGATCCACGCCACGGATGGAGAACCGCCGCGGGAATTTACAATTCCGAGCGATATCCGCTTTGAAAACGTCGATGCCGTCACCGGCCGGGCGGCCGGGCAATGGAGCCCGCAGGCGGTGCGGGTGGCGCTGCGGGAGGGACAGCAATTGAAAGGTGAGGGGGAGACCTTCTAAACCTAAATTCATGGCTAACTTAGGGTTGCGGTCAAATCCACGGTGAGGGATCTCGCACTGCGACGCTTAAGGACGCACTTTGCTCCCGCCGGAAGCGGGGGGGGGAGCTCATCTTAGACACGTTGCAAGACCATGCCCCAAGCACTTAAACATTTTGCCACGCGCATCTGGCTTTCAGCCGTCGTCGGCGGGCTCATCAGCCTCCGGGTGCTGCCGCACATTCAGTTTCGCATCGGGCTGGAGTGGGTGCTGCTGCCGGCGGGTGTCATTCTGGCTGTACTTTTCTGGGCCTTCGGCTGGGCTTTCAACCGCTGGGCCATCGGCACCGTAAAGCGGCTGGTTCGTGAAGCCGGCGGCTGCGAACGGGACGGCATGTATCCGGAAGCCGAAAATTTGTTTCGCAGTGCCGCGGCGGTATTTGACAGCTTTTTGATTTCTCCGCTGGCCAGACGCGGCAAATCCAGCGCTCTGGCCGCGCGCATGGCGCGGTTTTATCTCGCACGCACCGATACGCACCCCGAATCCGAGAGGTTTCTGCGCGCCTACCTGTACGATCATCCCGAGGATGAGGAGATCGCCGAAAGCTGGCTGGCTCAGATTGGGCGCCGGGGGGGACTCAAAGAACGGCACGAGGAATTGGCGCATCGGATTGGAAATGCACTGCCCGCAAATAAACCGATTCAATTTGCCCTGGCGCGCTTCTACCTGCTGTTCGAGCGCACCGATTTTTTTGCCCTGCAAACCTACCGGCGCGTCTTACATCAAAACGCTTCCGTGCCTGCCAAATTTGTCGAGGATCTGGCGCGCCTTTTTCTGACCGAGCGGCGTGTGGATGAACGGGCGCTTCAAGTTTACCTGCAGGCCATGGGCGGCAACCTGGATCGATCCGAACTGCTGCGCGGCATCGCCGCCTGCGTGCGCTGGACGCCGGCCGCCGAGCGGACGGGCCCCTTGCTGCAACGGGCGACGGCGTGCCTGGACGGTTTCGATGAGCTCCAATTGGAACGAATGAGCGCCGATTTTGAACCGCCGGCGCCGCCGCCGGCGGCTCCCAAAATCCGGCGCAAAATTGGCCTCGGCACCTATCTGGCAAACAGCGTCCGCGGCCTTGCCCTGCGCATTTCGCACGGCATGTCCGCTGCCGCCGGCCGGGTCATCCAAGGGGCGACAGCGCTGGCCGGCGTGCTGCAGGGCTCCCGCAGGGCCCGCCGCGCGTTAGGTGCGGCCATGCTGGCAGGATTGACCGCCGCTGTTGCTTATTTGTCGATCAATACCGTGAGTTATCTGATCAAAGCCGAACCGACAGCTCAGGAAGCGGCGCTGCCCCAAAAGGTGACGATGACGGACCCGTTCACGATCCAGGTGGCCGCCTACCTGAAATCGGATTACGCCTTCCGTTTCGTGGAGCAGCTCAAAGCGCAGGGGCTGGGTGCCTACTGGACGCAAGCCGTCGGCGGCGACAAACGCTGGTACCAGGTGCGCATCTCCCATTTTCCGGACAAACAATCGGCCCGGGAATACGGAGAGTCATTGAAAGCCAGGGGGATTGTCGAGGATTTTTACGTGGCCAACTATCAGAGACCGTAGGTCTCGTTTATCCATCAATGGTGGCTGGGGATGCCGAAAACAATTTATTTATCATATTTTTCCAGGGCCTTTTTAAAATACTGCAGCTTCATATGGTCCGACATTGCTTTTTTTGCCATGTTTATATCCTGGCACTCAATATAATTGAAAATTAGTTCGTGATTTTTCAAATCTTGTTCAAGAAAGGAAGGGTTGGAAGGACACCACTCGGTTTCATCAGATTCAGTGAAACCGTCTGAATCGGCTTTAGATTTCTTTTTAGAGTAGATTTTATATGCAGCTTTTCGTGCGTTTTCAAGCTGCTGATAAAGCTTTTCCATAATATCGATCATAACAGGGTTTTTTGATGCCTCTGTCACAGCTTTATGAAACTGCAACTCATTTTCGATATATTTTTTAGGATTATCCAAAGTGCATCGCATTTTCTCCAGCGCTTTTTTCATGACGGACAGGTGCTTTCTTTCTCTGCGCTCAGAAGCAAGCCCTGCAACTATTACCTCCAAAGCTTGCCTAGCTTCATAAATATGTAAAACATTACCTGATTCCAATGAAATTATTATAAATGGTTCAATCGGCCATTGTGCGGGTGAGCTTCTAAGAAATGTCCCTTTTCCGGGTTTATTTTCCAGGATGCCGAGCAAACTCAACGTTTTTAGCGCTTCGCGCAAGGGGGGTCGACTCACGTTCAGCATGCTGGACAGCTCTCTTTCGGTTGGTAATTTATCCCCGGTTGATATTTTTCCCATATCGATCAATGATTTTAATTCTTGGATTATTATCTCCGGAATCTTTTTCTTCTGTATTGGCTTGATCTCCAGCTCTTTTTTTTCCATTAGGCCTTCCCGAAATTCTTTTAACGATCCTTCGTCTGAATCAAATGAGATTTCCTGTCAGGGCCGGTAGGAAGGCTAGGTGGAAAATGGCAACTCCCGGAAGGAGAGAAGGCAGCCCTTCTCAGCCCGTTGACCCTCGGTTTGGCAATGTTTATACTGCATTATGGACGTAGGCCAAGAACACGCCTCTGAGAAAACTGAGGCTTCCAGGGACCAACTTAGGAGTGCTTTGCACCGAAGCATAACCTACGCAAAGCCCGAGGGCACAAGGAGGGGAACATGGAGGTAACGATCTACAAACCGGACTTTACAAAGAGGTATGGAAAACGGCTTACTCCTTCTACTGTTCTGGAGTACGTGAAGCAAGAATATCCCGTAGATGAGAACCTTACCGAGCGAGATATCGAAATCCATCATGAGGCGGATTATGCACGGGTCATAATCAAGAGGGACTGATGCCGGCTTGGATTTAGCAGCGCCACTAGTGGGTGATCGGTCAAAAGGGGCGGTAAGGCTAGGTGGCATTTGGCTCGGGAACTGGTTTGTTCTCCTTGAGAATAATCCTGGCGTCTGCCACGACGCATCTCCTCGAAGAACACAGAACCGGGTTCAGGTCAATGGATTCGATTGATCCCTCGATTTCCATAACCAGAGCGGAAAAGGTAACCACCATGCCTTTCAATTCCGTCAGATTGACAGGCTCAGATCCGCGGTACCCCTCGAGCAACTGGTGGGCCTTAAGATCCCTCAGCATAGACTCCACATCCTTTTCTTTCAAAGGAGCCATTCTCAAGGTCGTATCCCTGTAAATCTCCACTCCGATTCCGCCCATTCCCAGGAGAATCACGGGCCCGAATTGGTAATCAACCTTAGCTCCTACTATGAGTTCCACCCCTGAAACCATTTCCTCGACCAGCATACCTGCAAAGCCCTCGAGCCGGCTGAATCGACCAAAGCTCTCGCTCAGCTTCTCGTCACTGCCTATGCCCACAACCACACCACCGACGTCGGATTTGTGTAGCACGCGAGGAGAAACGACTTTAGCCACTACAGGGTAACCGATCTCTTGAGCGAACCGAACCGCTTCTTCAATCTCAGTTGCCCACATGAACTTGGGCACATCCAATCCAGCGAGGGAAAAGAGGCGCTTGGCTTCCGGTTCCAAGACCCAGCCCAGCTCACAGGAGGCCGAAAGGATATCCTTGATTTCATCTGTCAGCATGGCTTGCCTCTCCTCAGTGCCTCAGCCATGAGAACTGCGCCCTCGATGGAAGGCGACACAGGCATTCGGTTGAGTTCAAATCCCTCGATAATCATTCGATATCTCTCCACGTGAGGCACATAGGCGACCAAGGGCTTGTGTTCCTGTTGGTAGATCTGGCTTACCCTGGCTCCGATATCTGACGTTATACCGGGCAGGTAGGGAAGGAGCAACATTACGATACAATCGATCTCTGATCTCCTGCTCAGGTAACCGGTTGCAAAGACGAAGTCATCGTCCACAGCGCTGCCTGTCAGATCGATTGGGTTACCAAGCGAGGCAATCGATTGCACACTCGAAGATAGATTTTGCCTTATTTCGGTTTGGGCTAGTTCAGGGAGATACGGCACCGCAAGACCGTGGGCGGAACAGAAATCCACGGCCAGGGCTCCATGCCCGCCACTGCCTGTTATGATGCCTATGTTGCCCTCGATTGATCTTTGGTAGCAACTGAGCGATTCGCAGAAGGAGATCATTTCCAGTTGGTCCCTTGCCTCAACAACGCCGTACTGGGAAAGCACGGTCGAAAAGGTCTCATAATCGCCGGCAAGGGAAGCAGTGTGGCTGGAAACAGCTCGGCCTCCCCCGGGGCTCTTGCCGGCCTTTAACACGATCACGGGCTTTGGACATTGACTTGCCGCTAGAACGAACTCGCGGCCCTCGTTCTTTCCGAAACCCTCGACATAGAAACCGATGACCGCTGTCTCCGGGTCCTGGGCCAGGTAACTGAGGAGATCGAGCTCACCGATGAGGGCCTTGTTGCCGATGCTTATCGCCCTTGACAAACCAACTCCCTCCTCCGCGAACTTGACTATCTGGTCAACCAACACGCCTCCGCTCTGGCTTACCAGGGCCACGTTTCCGGGATTGGGCCTGACCATTCGCTCGGGCGGGAGGAAAAAGGTGTCCATATGGGAAGGGGAATAGATGCCCAGGCAGTTGGGCCCCACAAAGGGAAAGTCCGCCTCTCGGGCTATTGAGACTATGCGATCCTGCAGATCGAGCCTCCCGGTTTCCGCAAATCCCGCTGAAATGATTATTGCGGCATTCACCCCGGCCACAATGCAGTCGGACAAAATAGTGGGAACCTGCTCGGCACGAGCTGCGATCACCGCCAGATCAACCTTTTCCGGAATCTGTGAGATGTGAGTAAATACCTCTTGTCCTGCGAGAACCCCTCCCCGAGGGTTAACCGGGAAGACCTTAACCGGGTACCGGAGGTGATTTTTGGCATACACGACATTGGCCGGATGACGATCATTGGTCAAAGAAACGCCGATGACGGCCATGGTCTTGGGTTCAAACAGTGCCTGAAAGTTCACCACTCCCTCCTTTCTCAAGAGTAATGGGCTAACATCCAGAACCCTGCCAAACTAAGCAGCAAAAGTTCCCTTGCAACTGGCTGGACTGCCAAAACTACAAGCATTGTGACGGTCACACAGCCGTCTTTCCATGGGCTAAATGGTCTGGGCGAACTGGTGCTTCTTTGATGCCTCTGAAGGAACGTAGCTCTAATGCCTGCTTACTGCACCGTCACCTCGACATAGCCCGCATTCCCACTCCGGTGATCAAGGGCGAGCACCGCTATTCTCTGACCTGGCTTCACCGTGCTCATCATTCCGGAGAAGTCTTCCACGGTCTCAATCGGCCGGCCGTTGATTTCCAGGATCACATCTCCCACCTCAAAGCCGGCCTGCCCGAGGGGGCCCTTGGGATCTAGCCACGTGATGGCAACTCCCTGTTGCGGATCGAGGCCATACTTCTCTACCTCCTGGGGTGTCACGGGGCGGACTTCTGCCCCTAAGCGTTCTTTGATAGATGAGGACAGTATTTTTGTAGCATCCTCCAGGTTACCGATCTTAACCGTAATCTCCTCTTTCTTACCGTTGCGGAGAACGGTGACCTTCGCCTCTTGACCGATGGGGCCAATGGCCACCTCATTTCTGAGGGTACTGGCGCTGGTAATACCTTTCCCCTGATAGGCGATCACAATATCATCCTTTTTCACGCCGGCCTTCTCGGCGGGTCCTCCCTTAACAACTTCAGCAATCAGTGCACCCTTAGTTCCCTCTGCGCCCAATGACTTGGCCAGCTCGGGGGTGAGATCCTGCACGCTGACACCCAACCACCCGCGCTCCACCTTGCCGCGGGCAATCAGTTGCTCGGCGATGTAGAGGGCCATCTTGCTGGGGATCGCGAAACCAATCCCTTCATATCCTCCTGATTGGGACACGATCGCCGCATTAATCCCGATCACCTCCCCCCGAAGGTTCAATAAGGGGCCGCCGCTGTTGCCCGGGTTGATGGCAGCGTCGGTCTGCAGAAAGTCTTGATAGCTGCTGGGATCCATGATCTCCGTGCGGTGCTTGGCGCTGATGATCCCCTGGGTGACGGTCTGATCCAAGCCACGGGGATGGCCGATTGCCACCACCCACTCACCCACTGCTACCTTGTCCGAATCGCCAAAGGATACCTGGGGCAGCGATTGCTTTGCCGAAATCTGGATGACCGCCAGATCCGTCTTGGGATCGGCCCCCACTACGGTGGCAGGGTACTGTTCACCGCTGGCGAGCAGTACCTGGATCTTGGTGGCACCTGCCACCACATGGTTATTGGTGAGGATGTGACCCTTCGAATCCATGATCATCCCCGTTCCCAGTCCCTTTAATTCCCGCTTGAACTTTGGAGGGGCCTCGGGAGCGCCAAAGAAGCGTCGGAAGAAGGGATCGTTCTCAAAGGGCAACAGAGGACTGGTCACGGTCTGAGCTTGGGTCACCTCGATATGCACCACCGCCGGGATGGCCTGCTGTGCCACTTGCACGATGGCGGTGCTCAAGTCCGCTGCGCCTTTCGCAGGCGCTGGCTCTTGGGCAGCCGGCTGGGGTGAAACCTGCGCCGGTTTCTTGGCCTGTTCTTCCTGTTTGGCACAACCGGCTAAGGCCCAGATCGTCACGGCCACCAGCACCATTCCCAGGGCAAAAATCTCAAAAAATGGCCTGGATAATAAAGAGTTCCTGTTATAAAGATTATTTCCCATACCTGTCCTCCTTGTTTCAGGTTACATGGATTGTTGCAAGAAATTATACCTCCAGCATAATGCCGGCGCCTTACCCCACCGGTCCTGCTGGTTTCCGCTGGAACCGGTGTAAAGAAAATAGGATTTAGCCTTGCATGCTGGGCTGCAGGGCCTGCTATTCCTCGAGTTCCACCTTGAGCGAGAGCAATTCCAGGACATCTTTGAGGGCTATAATCCCTACCAAACGTCCCCCCTCGACCACCATGAGGCGGCTGTTACCGGTTTGTTTCATGATTGCGACGGCCTTCATGGCATCGGCGTGTGGTCCGATGGTATTTTCGGGAGTGCATTGCGAGGCGACATCTCCAACAGTTCTCCTGCTCCACTCTTCCCTGGGAATCTCCTTTATCTGTTTCGTCGTGACACAGCCAAGAAGCCTGTCGTGGTCTTCCACAACAGGGAACATCTTAAAATGGTATTTGTAGATATAATCCTCAACCAGGTGTTCAAGGGAGATAGATGGTGCCACTGTCACGGCATCGGTCTTCATGAAGCGACTGATGGGCTCCCCTTCAAGGGCTCTTCGCGTAAGGAGCTGTTGATAGGATGCTTTTGCCGCTCCCTGAAGGAACATCCCGATCAAGAACCACCACATTCCGCCGACAAAATTACCCCGAAACACCTGGATAACGCCCAAAACGATCAAGAGGATCCCAAAGCCGGAACCAATCCTGGAGGAGACGTATGTGGCCCAGCGAAGGTTCTTCTTCACGCCCCACAGAATCGATCGGAGCACACGTCCCCCATCGAGAGGGAAGGCGGGCAGGAGGTTGAAGCCAGCCAGGATGGCGTTGATCCAGGCAAGATACCCCACAACCCCGTTAATCGGCTCAGCTAAGCCGGCCTGCTTGCCTGCGGCGTGAATCCCGTAAAATATGAGCGCAATGAGGATGCTGGAAAGGGGTCCGGCGATCGCCATCATAAATTCGGCCTTGGCGCTCGGCGGTTCCTCCGCCATCTCGGCGACGCCGCCAAAGATAAAGAGGGTAATTCCCTTCATGGCCAAACCGTATCTTCTTGCCACCAAAGAGTGGGAGAACTCATGAACGATAATGGACACAAAAAGCCCTGCCGCACCGATAATCCCCATCCACCAGTAGGTTTGTGTGGAAAGACCTTTGTAGTAATAAGGGAACAGCCCCTTTGACAGCGACCAAACGATGAGTATGGCGATGATGATCCAGCTCCAATCGATTCGAACCTCAAAGCCCAAAAGTTTAAATAGTTTGATCCGGTTTCCAAACATCTTTACCTCCTTGTTTGTGGTTAGCTCGATTCGGTGTTTGCATTCTCCCTGAGCACGCTCCTACGCATGCGTCTCGATCATCGCACTTTATATGCATCCGGGTTTGGCGCTGCCTCTTTTGGTATTATGCACCTTTCTACTGGCGCCGGCGGCTTGGCTCAATCGGCTGTCTTTCAGCCTCAACGGTATTAGACCTTATTCAGTGCCTCTTTGATTCTCTTTGCGGTCATGGGGAGTTGAAACAGTCTGACACCGACTGCATCGTAGATTGCGTTGGCAATCACAGCACCCATGCATATGATGGGTGGCTCCCCCCCTCCCTGGGGAGGAGAGTCTTCTGCCCTGACAAGCACGGTCTCGATCTTCGGCAACCAGGAAAAGCGAGGTATTCCATAGGTGTCGAAATTGAGGTCGAAAATCTCTCCCCTTTTGAAGCGGATCTCCTCGGTCAGGGCATAGCCCAGGCCCATAGTGATGCAACCCTCCATCTGAAGCTTCGCACCCTCAGGATTAATCGAAAGACCCATATCCTGTGCGCAGACTACCCGCTTAACCACCACCGCTCCCGTATTCTTATTAACCTCGACTTCGGCCATGGTCGCGACGTAGGTTCCTGATCGAATGCCACAGGCTACACCGAAGCCTCGCCCGCTGGGGATTTTTGCCGGTATCCAGCCGAACTTCTCTGCAGCAGCCCGTAACACGCTCCGCATCTTTCGATCACGCAGGTGATTCATCCGGAATTGCAAGGGGTCCATCCCCGTTTTTGAAGCCATAATGTCGATATGCGATTCTCGAGCGAAAGTATTGGTGTTGGTGCCAGGGGCTCGCCAGGGACCCGTACCAAACGGATGATAACCGGAGGCACCTTGCCAGTGCCCGTGGGAGACTTCTTTGTGATGTGGTATATCGTAGAACTGCTCCGCACCATCCGAGCCTGCAAAATAGACATCATAATCCCATAGCACAATAGTGCCAGAGCCATCAATACCCGAGGTTATCCTCACCACTGCAGCCGGCCTGAAGGTATCATAGAAGAACTCCTCGGCACGGCTCCACGCGACGTGGACCGGTCTTCCCGTTAATTTTGCCAATCGCGCTGCCTCTACAGCTTGCATGCTGAAGCTCTTTCCACCAAACCCTCCCCCGAGGAAAGGAGCAATTACACGGACGTTCTGAGAAGGAAGACCCAGGCTGTTGGCTATCTCTTCTTTGACACCAAAAGGGCTTTGAGTAGATGCCCACACAGTGGCCTTACCCTTTTCAAGTTTGGCCACAGCAGTATGCGTTTCAATAGGGGCATGGGCGACATAACTATTCAAGTATGTTTCCTTGAAAATCTGACGAGCGAGTTTGTTCCCCGATTCGAGCATCCCTCCCCGAGATACGATACTCCCTTCTGGAGCGACCTTGAGCAAATGATCGAATATGTTTTCGTCGTCCAATGTTGTCTTGGGCACGTCAAATTCGGCTTTGATTCTGCTTAAGGCCTTTTCAGCTTCGTCCGGATGTTCATGGAGAACGGCACACAAATCCCCATCTTGAACCACTAATACATCTTTCATCTGTTTAGCACCGGATGTATCTAAGCCCTTCAGCTTTGCTCCGTGAGCCGGGGGTCTCAAAATCCTGGCGTACAACATGCCAGGCAAACGGATATCTCCAGCATACATGGCCTTGCCGGTGACCTTGTCTACGGCATCTTCCCTTGGAAAGGGTTTACCCGTCACGGTAAACTCGGACGCAGGTTTCAAAGGAGGTTTTCTCTTCACATGCCTCTCAACTATGTTCCCTTGAGTCAGTTGGGCATAGGTAACCCGATTCCCGGTTTGCCCCTTGTCAAATATAACGCCGTCCTTTGCCATCAACCGTTTGACAGGCGTCTTGAGATATTCGGCTGCCAACTCCATCAATACAGCCTTTGCTTCGGCAGCCGCCTCCCTGAGAATAGGGCCAAAGAAACGAGTGGTCATGGATCCCCAGGTCCCACGATCCCAGGGGCACAGATCCGTATCTCCCATCACCATATCTACTGAAACAAAAGGGACATCGAGCTCATCGGCTAACATCTGGGCAAGGGAGGTGATGATACCCTGGCCCATTTCAATTTTGCCGGTAAAGCACGTGACCTCGCCATCGACTCCGATTCTCAGAAAGGCGTTGAAATCGTGTGGTACGCCGGCGAAGAGAGCGCCGCTTCGAGGAGGTTGTGCCAGGGCGGAGGGATCTCCAACCGAGATATAGACAACGATACCGCCACCCAGGATTCCCATCCGCTTGAGAAATTCCCGACGGGTAACCGGTAAGGAGGATGTCATATGAGCGAGGATTCGTCCTGAATCTTCACCTTTTTTCATATCTCATGTCCTCCTTTCAACTCCCTTGCAGCTGTTTGAATTGCCTCGACGATTCTTATGTGCGATCCACAGCGGCACAGGTTCTCATCCATTCCTTGAATGATCTCTTCTCGAGTAGGCTGGGGATTTCCTCTTAACAGGCTATAGGCCTTAAGAATCATCCCTGATGTGCAGAAACCGCACTGAAGGGCATCATGCTTAATAAATGCCTTCTGCAGCGGATGAAGTTTACCATTCTGAGCCAGCCCTTCGATAGTAATGACTTCTTTTCCGTTAAGTTCTCTTACGGGTGTTTGGCAGGACAGAACAGCCTCATTATCCAGGAGCACCGTGCAGGCACCGCACAGGCCCTCTCCGCACCCGTATTTGGGCCCGGTGACCCCCAGATCGGTGCGAAGAACCCACAGGAGCATTCGCTGGCCATCCACGGTCATGTTCACAGGCTTATCATTTAGCTTGAAATGAATGGATTCCTCCATATTAGTCCTCCTTTCTGCTTAACCCTCCATGTATCGAAAGCAAGCTTCCGGCCGCAGAACTCCTTACGCGGCACAGAGGTGTGACTCTCATTATTGTATCAAGTCCTCACCCCTATAGTCGAGCAGAGAGTAATTTTTTTAATGGGAATTCAAAGAACCTTCAGTCATTGATAATGACCTCTAAGAAAGGATGTCTAACTCGTGGAACGGGAAAAACGCTTTCGTGCCAAGAAAAACCAACTCTGAAACGCACGGCGAGTAGAGATTGTTGCACCAGGAAAGGATGATAGCACCACGAGGACTGCTTCGTTTTCTTGCCAGAGCTTCTGTCTGAACATCGCCTGATTTCACTAAAGATTATGGAATCAAGTAGGAAATAGCAGGCAGGTATCGATCTCTGAGAGAAAGTCCCATTCCTGAAAATCTCTTTGTCAGGCGTACATTAACAAAAATGGTCTCCAAAACGTCTAGATGAGTATGGGCACAGTTGACACAAAAGGAGACTACACCGTTTCGGACGATGTGGCGCTTGCTCCTGGCAGATAAAAACGTTCGGCATAGTCTTTGACCATGCGGTCTGCGTTGAAGCGCCAACCGAGACTCTGGAATGCCCTCTTCATCCTCTCAACCCAGTGATGCGGAATCCCACTCGCATCCCGCTCATAATAGAGCGGAATCACTTCCTTTTCAAGGGTCTCATAAAGATATTCGGCGTCCCGCTGATATTGTATGTTTGGGTCGTTGTGCATTCCGCCATGACCAATAGCGAAACCGTTCTTACCATCGTATGCTTCATTCCACCAACCATCAAGAACCGAAAGGTTTAGGCCCCCGTTAAGAACTACCTTTTGACCGCTGGTGCCGCAAGCTTCCAACGGACGTCGGGGATTGTTCAGCCATACATCCACACCTTGCACAAGGTGGCGGCCGACGTTGTAATCGTAGTTTTCAACGAAAACGATTCGCCTCTTGTAGGCGGGATCAAAGCTGTATTGAGCGATCCGCTGTAAGATCCGCTTGCCCTCGTCGTCCCGAGGGTGAGACTTCCCAGCAAAAATGATCTGGATCGGTCGGTGAGCGTCCTCGACCAATTTGGCCACACGCTCGGGCTGAAACAAAATCAGGTCTCCTCGTTTATAAGTTGCAAACCTCCGGGCGCAACCGATGGTGAGAACATCTGGGTCGAGAATCTGCTCGATTTGTCGGATTGTCTCGCGATGGCCCAGACGCTTGGCTTGCAAAAGCAAGCGTCGGCGGACGAAGCGAATGAGGCGCATTTTCAGACTCTGGTGCGTCTCCCACAACTCCCCGTCATCAATATCGGCTACCTTTTCCCATACATCTGGGTGCACCATCCTGGTGGACCAATCTTGCGCAAGACGCGTCTCGAACAACTGGTACATTGGGGGTGCCAGCCATGACAATACGTGCACCCCGTTAGTAATGTGACCGATAGGAACTTCCAGCTCGGGCCGCTCTGGCCAGAGGCAATGCCACATACGACGACTGACGTCTGCATGAATCGCAGATACGCCGTTTGCGCGACGTGAGTTCTTTAAGGCCAAAACCGTCATACAGAATGTTTCCGATCTGTCTTCCGGATTGACACGCCCAAAGGCCATAAACTCATCGTGAGAGAGCCCCAGTCTTTCCCTGAATATGCCGAGATGCTCTTCGATCAGCTCTGACGAGAATCGATCGTGGCCGGCAGCAACAGGAGTATGGGTTGTAAACACGGTATACAGTGCTACGCGTCGGCGAGCACGGTGAAATACGATCTGGTCGTACTCCATAACCCGCCGGATCTGTTCGAGGATGGCAAAGGCGCTGTGCCCTTCGTTTAAATGCAACACCCCAGGAAAAATATTCAGCGCTTGTAGGATGCGCGCGCCACCTATCCCCAGCAGCAGCTCCTGTCGAATGCGCAACCTATCATCGCCGCCGTAAAGTCGGGAAGTCAATTCGCGGTCTTCGGTTGAGTTTCCTTCCACGTTGGAATCGAGCAGCATTAGGTGAACCCGTCCCACCTGGAGTTTCCAAACCCGAGCTTGGAGGAAGCCGCACCGGGTATCAACTCGTATAATTAAAGGCTGCCCATTGGCATCCGTAATCGCCTGCAGGGGCAGCTCGTTGGTATCGAGGTTGACGTAATCCTCTTCCTGCCAGCCATTCTTGTTCAGGCGCTGGCAGAAATAGCCCTGGTCGTAAAGAAGCCCGATTCCTATCAAGGGAATCCCAAGATCAGAAGCGCTTTTTAGATGGTCTCCCGCCAAGATACCTAAGCCTCCGGAGTAAATCGGCAGCGATTCATGGAGGCCGAACTCGGCGGAAAAATAGACTACTGGCCGGTTGCTCAGATTGCCGCAGTGGACGGCTCCCCATGTTTTATCCTTTTCAACATACTCATTCAGCCGCCGGAAGGCGTAATTGATTCGACTGTGGAGAACCAGCTCAGCGGCTCGTTCCTCGATTTGTTCCGGTGTGATCTGATTCAGAAAGGCAATAGGGTTATGGTCCACCTCACGCCAGAGATGCGGGTCCAGGTCAGTAAAAAGGCTGATGACCTCTGGATGCCATGCCCACCAGAGGTTTTGAGCTAGCGCGCGAAGTCGCGTATGAAGATGGTTGTCCGGACCTGTCATTAGGAACTCTCCTTACTTTGGTCCAATGATAGAGCTATCTTATGTAGTTAAATCCCTTTATCCAAAAAACTGAGGCCCAATAAAATCGAAAGAATTTTTGCTTGGTAGTTTTCTTTCAAATAACATGCCAAGGCACAGGCATAAAAGGTGATGAACAGAACCAGTGCGATATGAGGTAGTTATTTGAGGGGTGGTCATTATTATACTCCATCTGTTATGTATTTTACATGAGATGCAGGTCTTCCGTTCACAAAATTGAAAAGGAGCAGAAGTTGGTAGGCGAATACAGAAAGCAGAAGAAGGGGTTGGAC
>Ga0307379_10000760_pt1 | contig 52861 bp, 33 predicted proteins | sample UN2MG_FD_202237 | JGI IMG/M metagenome (GOLD analysis project Ga0307379, IMG submission 202237) | Soil microbial communities from Risofladan, Vaasa, Finland - UN-2 | ecosystem: Environmental > Terrestrial > Soil > Coastal area > Acid sulfate soil | place: Finland: Risofladan, Vaasa | collected... | reverse complement strand
ACCTTTCTTGCAAGAAAGGTCTCCCCCCGCCTGTCTTACGCCTTCCGCGTCTCCCATTTTCCCTTCGTGAAGTCGGGGATTTGCTGGGGGGCGCCGCCCTCGGTGATGGACTTGGCGGAGAGGGGGATGATGCAGCTCCAGGCGGCGGCATCGGCGGCATCAATCGGCGGCGGGCCGCCGGAGCGAACGGCCTGGAGGAACTCGCGGATCGGGAAGTAGTCGGCCCCCTCGTGGCCGGCGGCCTTCGCTTCGGCGCCGTGCTCGGTCCACTGCGGGTGCTCGAACTCCTTCATATACTTGCTCAGCTCCTCCCACCGATAGCCGTTCGTGCGGCCGTCGAGCCAGAGGAACTGCTGGCGCGAGTCGTAGCTCGCCTTCAGGCCCTGGAGAGCGTAGTAGGTCGTCGTGGGGTGCGGGCGTGCCGAGCACATGTCGAAGCGGAGGTCAATCAGGGCGCCCTTCGCCGTCCGAATCAGCGTGCTCGTCGAGTCGGGCAACTGGAAGCGCACCTGGCGTGCGGGGTGGCCCTCGGGGAAGCGCTTCGCCACGTAGTCGTTCAGCGCGGCGGAGGTCGTCCTGCCCGCGACGAGCGAGACCAGGCGGTCGCCCCGGTTGATCCCGAGCCACTGGGCGACGGGGCCTAGGGAGTGGGTGGGGTAGACGTTGCCGCAGCAGTCGCGTGCCATCTCGCCCCGCCAGGTGAGCGAGCCGTCGCCCTGGAAGAGGAGCGAGCGGCAGTCGTGCACGTAGCCGCACTCGGCGTAGGTCAGTTCGCCGAAGAGGCCCTTCTGGACCATGTTGAGGATCATCAGGCAGTGGTACCAGTAGCAGCAGTTCTCGGCGAGCATGTAGACCTTGCCCGTCTCCTCGGCGGCGCGGACGATGCCCCAGCATTCGTCCACCGTCATGGCGGCGGCGACCTCGCTGAGCGCGTGCTTGCCCGCGCGGAGGGCGGCGACGCACATCTCGGCGTGGAGCTGCATCGGCGTCGTCACCAGCACCGCGTCGAGGTCGTCGCGCTGGAGCATGCGCAGGTAGTCCTTCGGGCCGTTCGGATAGCCCTCGGGCTTCTTGCCGCCTGCTTTCTCGACGATGCCGACGCCGCGGGCGATGGCGCCGGGATTGATGTCGCACAGCGCGGGCACTTCGGCCCCTACTTTCAGGGCGAGTCCGAGCAGGTAGGAGCCTCGTCCGCCGATGCCGATGACCCCGAGCCGCACGGGCTTCGGCTGCTCCTGCCCAAACGCCTCGGCGGCCAGGCCCACTGCCGCGCCCGCCGCCACTCCTGCCTTGAGGAACTCCCTACGCAGGATCTCGCTTTCCATGCCGAGCCTCCTTGCTCTCACCGTTCGGTCCGCGTCACGCGCCCACGCGATGCTACACCCGCCGCACCCGCCGCGCAAGAGGGCGCGAAGCAGAATTGCATACTTGTTCAAGTATGCAATTCTGCTCGACGCACTTGCGGGAGTCGAGCTGCGCGCCTATGATCATAGCTCATGCTCGTCACACTGGCTGCCCCCTTGGCCTTGGAGGTCACCACATGCTTGCGGCGAGGTCACGCTACGTGCTCCTGGCGTTTCTCGTTGCCCCGCTGCCTCTGCCGGCCGCGGACGCCCCCAACGATGGCCCCATACGGGGCGACATCCGCCACGCCTTTATCCTCTCCGACAGCGGGCGCGGCAAGGTGCTGAAGTTCGACGCCGAGGGCAAGCTCCTCTGGGAGTGCGACGCGCCGAACTCCTACGACTGCTGCCTCGCCCCCAACGGCAACGTGGTCTTCACCTGCCGCATCCAGGGCAGAGACCACGGCGTCCGCGAGGTCACGCCCGACAAGAAGGTGGTCTGGGAGTACAAGGCGACGGGCGAGGTTTTCGCCTGCCAGCGCCTGGCCGACGGCAATACGCTCGTGGGCGAGAGCACCAACGGCCGGCTCGTCGAGGTCGCGCCCGATGGCAAGGTCACGAAGGAGATCAAGGTCAAGTGCAAGGCTGCCGGTCACGGCTGCATGCGCATGGCCCGCAAGACCCAGGCCGGCACCTACCTCGTCGGCCACCCCGGCGACCGCATGGTCCGCGAGTACAGCGCCACGGGCGACGTGCTCCGCGAGATTCCCGCGCCCGGCCCGGCCTACGGCGCGCAGCTCCTCGACAACGGGCACGTGGTCTTCTCGTGCGAGCACTTCGTCATCGAGGTGGACAAGAACGGCAAGGAGGTCTGGCGGCTCTCGGACAAGGAGATTCCCGAGGTGGGGCCGAAGTGGCTCGCCTGCATCGCCCGGCTGCCCAACGGCAACACGGTGGTCGGCAACTGGCTCGGCCACGGCCAGGAGGGCAAGGGCGCGCCCCTCTTCGAGGTCACGCCCGACAAGAAGGTCGTCTGGCAGTTCACCGACGTGACGACGACGCGGAACGTGACGGGGTTCGCGCTCCTCGACGGTCGGTGACGCACCCGCGGCGCACCCGCGGCTCGGGGCCGGGCAACGAGGACCCGCTGTCGCCTTCTCTCAGGGAAAGGGAACAGTGCGTGCGCGCCCACGGGCGGCCCGCGCTCGGCTATGCATCGCCCGCTCGGAACAGGCGCGTGAGCACGAAGATGCCCGCCACGGCCGCCGCGATGCCCGCGATCAGCGGCTTGGCTCCGACCATCACAGCAAGCAGGCTCCCAACGCACACCAGCAACGCCAGGATTCCGGGGACCCCCAAGCGATCTAGCACCAGGGTGGCCCTCCTTTCGACCCCCAGCATACGCCTACTGCCCCCCATGTGTCAACTCCCCGGACGCAATCGGGTGCGGCCCCGCCCTTGCTTCCTGGCCCCGATCAGGGTATATTGCCGGGGGCGGGGCCACCCAAGGCCCCTCGTCTCGAATCACTGAGGATCGCAGGCCATGGCAAGACGACGAGATGCGCTCGAGGTTTCGGCGATGATGCCCGGGAAGCTGTTGGGAATGCAGCGGATCGCGAACCCCAACGGGACGTTTACCATGCTGGCCCTCGACCAGAACAACTCGGTCGTCAAGATGGCCAGGACCGCCCTGGCGCGGCGGGGCGAGGAGCGCGAGCCGACGTATGCCGAGATCGTGCGGGCCAAGCTCGACCTCACGGCGGTCCTCGCCAGGAAGGCGAGCGCCGTGCTGCTGGACTCGAATTACGGGGCGTGGCACGCGGTGTGCGCGATGAAGCTTTCCCCTCGGGCCGGGCTCATCGTGCGCCTCGAGCAGTCGGGCGCGCCCTCCACCGCCGACGGCATCGGGAAGCTCACGGCCATCGAGCCGGGCTGGAGCGTGGCCAAGATCAAGCGCCTGGGCGCCCACGCCGTCAAGCTCCTGGCCTTCTACGAGCCGACGCACACCGAGAGCGCCGCCGCCCAGCGCGCCCTCGTCGAGCAGGTCGCACGCGCCTGCGACGAGCACGACATCGTGTTCCTTCTCGAGACCCTGAGCTACCCGCTCGGGGGGGAGGACAAGGGCTCCCCCTCGTACCTCGACCGGAAGGCGACCACGGTGATGGACTCCGCTCGGCACCTGAGCGGCCTGTGCGACGTCTATAAGGCCGAGTTTCCCGGCACCCTGGGCCGCGAGAGCGAGGCCCAGCTCGCGGGCAACCTCGATGCTCTCGACCAGGCGTGCGCCCGGCCCTGGGTGCTGCTGAGCGCCGGGGTGGACTACCCCGACTACGAGAGACAGGTTCAGATGGCCCTCCAGCACGGCGCCAGCGGCATCCTGGGCGGGAGGGCCTTCTGGAAGGAGTACTTCGACTTCGACGACGGGGCCGCGCGCCTCGGATTCCTCCGCACCGAGGGCGTCCGCCGCCTCACGGCCATCGGCGACCTCGTGAAGCAGCAGGCCGTGCCCTGGTTCAAGCGCTACGGCCTCACGAGGGCCAGCTTCGCACGAGTCCGCATCCCCGAGGGCTGGCAGCGCGACTACGCCGCCGGAGCCCCCTCGGAGCCGCGGCCCGCAGGCCCGGCCGACACACGGGGGGACTACTGATGCCCCCGGTCTGACCGCTTTCCGCTGCCGCTCGCAGCAAGGAGTGAACCCATGCGGCCCCTCCTCCGATGCCTGCTCCCGCTTGCCCTGGCCCTTCCCGCGCCTGCCGGCGCGCAGGAGACGAAGGAGTGGACACCCCAGTTGCTCACCAAGGAGCTGGCCGATGTGGACCGGCGGCTCAAGGCCCTCGAGCAACACACCAGGCCGACCGGCCGCCGCATCATCGAGCTCGAGGACCAGTTGCGGGGCCTGCGCATCAAGGCCGAGGCGCTCGAAATGCACGTCAAGAACCTCGAGGACACGGTGCAGGCCCTGCGCAAAGAGCTGGCGGCCCTTGCCGGGCGCACCGACGCCATCGAGGCCCGGCCCACCCCGGGTCCCGCCCCGGCCCCCGCCACCAAGGGCACCCTCGTGCCCTCCGCCGCCGGGTCCATCCGCAGCCAGAAGGTCTCCACGGAGGCCGAAATGGTCACCATCACGGGGGTCGTGGCGAACACCGGCGAGAAGCCGCTCGTCTTCGTCATCGTCCAGGCCGAGTTCCTCGACAAGGAAGGCAATGTCGTCAAGACCGAGTCCACCTACACCGAGCCGCGGGTCGTCCCGGCCGGGTCCACGGCCACATTCGTCCTCAAGGCGGCGCGCGACCCGCGTGCCCAGGACCACCGCCTTTCGCTGAGGACCGAATGAGCGTTCCTCGGACCATGCACGCCTGCCAGGAAAGGAGACCAGGATGAAGGGCCTGACGCGCGGACCTTCGCGGCGAGAGTTCTTGCGAGCCACGGCGGCGGTGGGGGCGCCGTACTTCCTCGCCTCCACGGCGCTGGGCGCGGAGGGGCGAGCGGCGGCCAGCGAGCGCATCACCATGGGCGGCATCGGCATGGGCGGACGCGGGAGCGGCGACCTCAGGGGCTTCTCCAACTTCCCCCAGGTCCAGGTCCTCGCCGTCTGCGACGTGGTGAAGGCCAAGCGCGACAACATGAAGGCCGCGATGGACCAGAAGTACGGCAACAAGGACTGCGCCTCGGTCAACGACTTCCGCGAGATCATCGCGCGGCCCGACATAGACACGGTGATGATCGGCACGCCCGACCACTGGCACGCCATCATCGCCTGCGAGGCGATGAAGGCCGGGAAGGACGTGTTTTGCGAGAAGCCCGAGACGCTGACGATTCGCGAGGGCCGCATCATGGTCGAGACCGCCCGGCGCTACGCCCGCGTCTTCTCGGGCGGCAGCCAGCGCGTGCTGGGCGACTACGGGGCGCTGGCCCGCTACATCCGCAGCGGCGCCATCGGCGAGGTCAAGGAGGCATTCGTCAGCGTCGGCGGCCCCTCGCGCGACTGCGACCTGGCGCCCGAGCCCGTGCCGCCCGGCCTCGACTGGGACCTCTGGCTCGGCCCCGCCCCCTGGGCGCCCTACAACCGCGGCCGCCTCGGCTTCCGCGCCTGGAAGGACTACTCGGGCGGCGGCATGACCGACTGGGGCGCACACAAGTTCGGCGCCGTCGTCTTCGCCATGGACCTTCAGGAAACCGGCCCTGTCGAGATCCTCCCGCCCGACGGCAAGGACGTGAAGCTGCTGACCTACGTCTACGCCAGCGGCTTCCGCCTGTACCACGGCGGGGGCGGCGACATCACCTACAAGGGCACCGAGGGCGAGGCATCGCGGCGCCAGATGGGCCAGCCCATCCGCCCCGTCGAGATGCTCACCTACAAGGGGAACGGCGGCCTGGCCGGCGACTTCCTCCACTGCGTCGTCACCCGCGAGCGCCCCTTCCGCGACATCGAGTTCGCCCACCGCGGCGTCAGCGTCTGCCACCTCGGCAACCTGGCCTACTGGCTCGGACGCCCCCTCAAGTGGGACCCCGTGAAGGAAGACTTCGTCGGCGACCCCGACGCCAGCCGCTGGGTGGACCGGCCCAAGCGCGAGCCGTGGACGCTGTGAGGGGCGGCGTTCGGCTCCCTGTGCTCGGGTGCAGCGACTGCTGCCGCGCCCTCAGGGCAGGATGGGCGATGCTTGACATGACATGGCAGTGTCTGGTACCATGTCATGCCGGAAAGGAGACCAACATGGTCACGGTGACCTTCACGGACCTCCGGAACCACGCGAAGAAGTACTTCGATGCCGTGCAAGAGGGCGAGACGCTTGAGGTCTACCGACACGGTAAGCCGATCGCTGTAGTATCTCCCGCGAGACGGCCGGCCTCAGACTACTGGAAGCGTCGCGTCGCTCCCCTGGCGATCGAGGGGCTGTCGCTGAGCAAGGAGATTCTGGCTGACCGGGAGGAGGGCCGGTAGTGCGTCTGTTCGCCGATTCTTCGGCCTTGGTCAAACGCTACATTGCCGAGCCTGCAAGGGAGTTGGTTCTGGCCCGTTGCGCAGAGGCCGACGAGATCCTCGCGAGCATCATCGCCATGCCCGAGATCATGGCCACGCTCAACCGGCTTCAGCGGGCCGGCACACTCTCCGACGAGGAGTACAAAGCGCTCAAGCAGCGCGTCCTCGCGGACATGGAGCACGCGACCATTGTTTCTATCACGCCAACGGTGCTGGCGAGCACCATCATGTCGCTGGAGCGCGCACCCCTGCGAGCGATGGATGCCATCCACGTCGCCTCTGCCTTGGGGTGCAGTCCCGACCGTTTCCTCACCGCCGACCAGCGCCAGCACGAGGCCGCTGAGGCGATGGGACTGAAGTCGGAATTCGTCGGCTGACCGAATCGCCCGCCCCGCGTTGATTTTCCCCACCACACGGCTATAATGCCCGGCGGACATACCTTTCGCTCAGGAGAGCGCCATGCCCTATCGCGACATCAAGAGCACCCGCGACATGTGGGAGAACAATCTCCCCAGGTTCCCCCGCAAGACGGCGATCGTCGAGGGCGATGTAGCCCTCACGTTCGCCCAGGCGGACGAGAAGATCGAGCGGCTGAGGACGGCGTTCGTCTCCCGCCTCGGGATCCGGCAGCACGAGAACGTGGCCGTGCTGCTGCCCAATTGCCTCGACTACTTTCTCGCCTACTGGGCGCTGGTGAAGCTCGGCGCGGTGGTGGTGCCGGTCAACACCCGCCTCCGCGCCGAGGAGATGCGCCACATCCTCAGCACGACCGACGGCTCGACCCTCATCGCCCACAAGAGCCTCTGGAAGACCGCCCGGGCCGCGCTCGCCGAGTGCCCGAACATCCGACAAGTCGTCAGCGTCGGCTTCCAGGAGGAGGGGCTGATTCCCTATGACGAGCTGCTCGCCACCGAGGCCCAGCCCTACTCGCCGCCCGACATCCAGCCCGACGACCTGGCCATCATCATGCACACCTCGGGCACCACGGGCCAGCCCAAGGGCGCCGTGATGCACCACGCCGACCTGCTGTTCAACGTCCGAATGTCGCTCCTCGCGCACGGCTGGCGGCACGAGGACGTGCATCTCCTCGTCGTGCCGATGTTCCACGCGACCGCGCTCTACTCGATGCTGCCGGCCTCGGCCTACCTCGGCTCCACCGTGGTCGTCGCCCCAAGGCCGCACGTGCCCGAGCTTGTCGCCCTTATCGAGAAGCACCGCTGCACGACCTTCTTCGGCGTGCCCACGCTCTTCTACTGGCTCGCCACGTACCGCGACCTGGCGAAGCACGACCTGTCGTCGCTCCGCCTCATCGCCTACGCAGGCTCGATGATGCCGCCCCAGACGATCCACAAGCTCCGCAAGCGCTTCCCCAACGTGGCCCTCCACAACTTCTTCGGCCTCACCGAGACCATCGCGGCCACCCACGTGCTGCCCAACTGCGATGCGACGGCTCGCGCCGACTCCATCGGCAAGCCGCTGCCCGACATCCATCAGCTCGTCGTGGACGACGACCGCAAGCCCGTGCCCGCAGGCACCGTCGGCCAGCTCTGCTTCCATCGCTCCAACATCGTCCGCGGCTACTGGAAGCGCCCCGGCCTCATCGAGCAGGCCTGCTTCACCCACGAGGGCGAGGAGTACTTCAACACGGGCGACCTGGCGATGGCCGACGAAGACGGCTACGTGTACCTCAAGGGCCGCAAGAAAGAGATGATCATCGTCGGCGGCGAAAACGTCTACGCCCTCGAGGTCGAGAACACCATCCTCACCCACGAGGGGGTGATGGAGGTGGCGGTGGTCGGCGTCGAGGCCACGGGCGCGAGCGCCTACCTGGGCGAGCTGGTCAAGGCCGTCGTCGTGCCCAAGGAGGGCCGCAAGCTCACCGAGCTCGACATCAAGCGCCACTGCGCCGAGCGCCTCGCCAGCTACAAAGTGCCCAGCCTCGTCGAGTTCCGCGGCGCCCTCCCCCGCAACCCCGGCGGAAAAGTGCTGAAGAGGGAATTGAAGTGACGTAGGCGTGTGCGGGGGGAAACTTCTTGGAAGAATTGTCCCCCCGCACCCCCCTTCAAGAACTGTTGAACTGGGGACCAGCCAATGGCTCTCCACCGTTCAAGCGTTGGCGCATTCATTGCCGCTGCGTTGGCAGCCTCGGCGATGGCAGCAGAGCAGCCGAAGCCAGGCATCGGCGTGTTTTTCAAGGCTGATGAGGTCGCCGCGCTGCGCGAGAAGGTGCAGAAGCCGCCGTGCAAGGCGATCTATGAGCAGCTTCTGAAGCGGGCCGACGCGGCACTGGCGAAATGGCCAGAGGACAAGGCGAAGCTGCGCTTCGCCGAGCTAGTCCCCAAGCTGCCCGATATCCAGACCGAGTTCGTGCCCAAGGAGTTCCTGCCCGAGGGCGGCAAGGAGGCGGGCATGGCGCTCGGCAACTACGGGAAGGACGGCGCGCCCGCCGCCGCATTCGTCTATCTCATCACGGGCGAACGGAAATACGCGGAGTTCGCCTGGGACGTCTTCGAGCAGTGCGCGAAGGCGAATCGCTGGGGCTGGTTCCCCTGGGCCGGCTCGCACATGCCGCAGATCCACTTCGGCATCCTGAGCCGCGCCCTGGTGCTCGTGGCCGACTGCGTGTGGGACACGCTGACGCCGCAGCAGCGGCAGCACGCCCGCGAGGTGATCGCCGACAAGTGTGTCGAGCCCTACTTCCGCATCGTCCTCCAGACGCCCGGCATGGGCCTCTTCCACCTGCGGTCGCGCAACCAGGGCAGCAACGCCCTCGCCGCGGCGGTCGTTGGCAGCGTCTTCGTCGGCGACGCGGTGCCCGACAACCGCGTCTGGTTCAACTCGCTGCTTCAGACCTTTCACTGGGCGATCACCCACGACATCGGCTGGATGGGGCAGAACCTCGAATCCGGCCTCGGCGGATACTGGTCGGTCTCCATGCAGAACCTCTACACCGCCGCCGCCGCGCTCTGGAACGTGCGGGGCATTGACCTCCGCCCTCATCCCGGCTTCGACCAGGCGACTTACTATCCCATCATCCACGAGACCACCGTCCCCGCCGTCAACCACTTCACCGACCCGATTGACCCGGCTTCCAAGGCGACGCCCGGCATCATCTCGGGCAAGCCGATCGAGCTGCCCCACGGCGGCCGCTGCGGAGCCTGGTGGCTCGACTACGCCGCCAAGTTTCCCAACTCCCCCGCCCATTACTTCATTCGTAAGGAAATGGTCGGCCCCGACCGCCTGAGCGTGGCCGACTGCCATCAGGGCGCGCTCGGCCAGGTGCTCGGCATCGCGTGGTGGGACGACCGGCTCCTCGCCGACCCCAAGCCGCCGACCAGCCTCGCACAGTTCACCGACCGCATGGCCGGCATCCGCTCGGGCTACGGCCTGGGGCAGACCTATCTCTACTTCAACGGCGACCTCTTCCTGAGCGCGCGGAACGAAATCCTCTGCACCACGTCGGGCATGTCGTGGCACTTCCCCTGGCACCAGTACCAGGTGTCCGAGACGGGCATCGAGACCGAGGGGGAGCCTTTCGCCCCGAGCATGGTGATCAAGGAATCCTACAACGACGAGCGGTTCGCTTTCTTCCGCGCCGAGAGCGGCTTCAGCAACGTCGCCTACTACCCGCGCCCCGGCCAGCGCGAGAGCCACACCCACTACAACAAGCGCGAACGCTCCGTCCTCTATGTCCGCCCCGCCGACGGCGCCCCCGACTACTTCGTCTTCTCCGACATCGTCCGCCACAAGGACCCGAAGCCCCGCTGGCACGCCTGGACCTGGCACCTGTGGAACCACGCGGCGAACCCCAAGAACTTCGGCCGCTTCGTGCCACAGAACAGTGGCTGGCGCGAGGGCGCGATCAGCGATGCTGTGCGGATCGAGCGGCCGAATGCCGACCTTTGGGTCTTCTTCCTCAGGCCCGCCGAGCATGTGGGCGTCGCGCCGCTGAAGGTGGCCATGGAGCAGCACGGCGTGCCCTCCCAGCCCTGCGTCGCCTACCAGATGGACCACAACGGCCAGATGCTCCGCGCCATCGCCGGCGGCTACGACCCGACCGATGCCAAGCCTGTCACCCTCCCCGTCACCGCCTGGAAGGGCCTGGGCGTCGTGCAGGACGGCGTCCTTTACCTGGAGAAGCCGCCGACCAACCAGACCGTCACCTCGGGCGTCGTCGGCGGGCTGGTCGGTGGCAGCCGCTATCGCCTCTCCCTGAAGTGCAAGGAAGAGAACTATCGGGTCTACGAGGCCACCGCCTGGGAGGTGAGCCTCGAACTGCTCGACCAGGACGGCAAGGTCGTCGCCAAGCCCGAGACCCCCTACGGCCATCCCGATCCGCTGCGGCTCGGTGCGCCGAAGAGCGACATCAAGACCCACGATTGGACCGAGACGGTGGAATTCGTCGAGGTGCCCGAGGGTGCCGTCGCCTGCCGCGCCAGCTTCCGCGCCGTCGGCGGCGCACACTACTTCACCCTCGGCAAGCTGTGGCTGAGCGCCATCGAGCTTCAGCCCGTTGGCAAGCCGGTCCGCAAGAGAGAGCAGCGGTTCCTCACCCTCGTGATGCCTGTCGGCAAGGGCGAGCGGCCGCCGCAGCTCCTCAACACCTCAAGCGGCAATGTGGCGCTCCGTCATGCTCCCGGCATCACGGATGGGATAGAGCTGACACCCGAAGGCGTCCCGGCAGTCCATAGGCGGGTCAAGGACTCTATCGTCGCGCTGTTCCCCGACCCCAAGAAGCGCGGCGGGGCTTCTGGCGCGCTCAAGACCAACTCGGACGAGAATGCGAAGCAGCTTCTCGCGGGGCTGAGGCCCGTGCTCGACCAGCTTGCCGCCGAGCGCGATGCGCTGACCGCCAAGGGGAGGAGGAATCTCGCCCTCGACGCCAAGGTCACGGCCTCGGCGAGCCGCGACGAGCGCTTCCCGCCCTCGAAGGTGGTTGACAACCAGGTGGCCGAGTATCCCCTCGACGGCCATCTCGACTACACGCTCGGCATCGTGTGGACCTCCAGCCGCTTCGCCGGCTACGGCTCGGGCAAGGAGTCGCTCCTCGACAACCGCGACTACTTCCCGCTCTACGTCCGGCCCACCTACTGGCTCCTGCCCGAGGACAAGCTCGGCCACGTCGAGCTGGAGTTGAAGGAGCCGGCCGCGGTGGACCTCGTGCGCCTCCTGAACACCAGCAACGCGGGCCTCAACGACTTCGCCGCCCACACGTTCCGCGTCGAGCTGTTCGATGCCGACCGCAAGCCCCTGGCGAGCAAGGACGGGGCCTTCGGCAAGGTCTTCGACCGCCCCTTCCAGCACGCCTTCTTCGCACCCAAGTGGTTCGACCACTACACGCCCACCTTTGCGGGGATGCTGGAGCCAGGCGTGACCGTGCCTTTCGGCGACGGCTGGCGGGAGGTCGCCTTCGACGCCCCCCAGGGCGTCAAGTTCATTCGCGTCGTCCTCACCAAGTTCTGGGGCATCGGCGGCGGGCTGAACGAGATTCAGGTCTACGGCAAGTGACCCTTGCGGCCTGTTTATCATTATATGACGCTGCTAAGTGTCTTGCTGACAAATGGTTATGGCGCCGCCCGGAAAAACTGCGTAGGAACGCGTACAGTGCGTCCGGAGGGCGTCATTGGGCTCCTGATACCTTTGGTCGCCGGCGGGAGGGTGCCGGAAGCCACAAGCGTAGCGCTGGACTATTCTTGCGGCGATGGCACTCCGGGCGGTGCGCGGACCACATGACGGCCTGAAATCGCGTTTTTTTCGCACCGGCCCTCTACCCTGGCAGGCAGGTGCCTGCGGCGGCAATTGACCGCGGGGTGGCGGCGGTGTAGAATCGGGCGGTCGTGGAGGCCGAGGCGTCGTCTGTTCTCCAGGCTCAGGAGGATTGCCCCTTGAGGACTCTTCGCATCGTCGGGCTGGTGGGGGTTGCGTGTGCCGTCGCGTGCGGCTGCGGCATCGGGCCGCGGGCGATTCGGCGCGAGCGGGCGAGCTACAACATCGCCCTCCAGCAGACGGCCGGCGAGCAGATGCTGCTGAACCTGGTGCGGCTGAAGTACCGCGAGCCCACGCTGTTCCTCGAGGTGGGCAACATCTCCGCTCAGTTCGAGTATCTCACGGAGACCGAGGGGATCGGCACCTTCGTGCGCGGCGGCGGCAGCGCCTACACCGGCAGGGTGATGCCGTCGTACTCGGAGCGGCCGACGATCACATATACGCCGCTCCAGGGCGAGGCGTATGCGAACCGCGTGATCACGGAGATCGGGCTCGGCCGCCTGGCGCCGCTCTACGCGACAGGCTGGCGCGTGGACCGCCTGATCCGGATGCTGGTCGAGCGCGCGGGGGACATCCGCAACGACCCCACGCTCGTCCCCGCGCCCGGCGAGACCCTGCGGCCGCACCAGAAGCTCCTCGAGGTCGCCCGCATCTGGCGAAAGCTCCAGAAGAACGGCGACCTGGCCTTCACGACGCCCACGAGCGAGATGGTCGTGGCCGCCGGCATCCGCCCCGAGCAGGTGACGCCCCAGTGCCACATCGTCGCCGACAAGGACGGCTATCGCTTCTGCCTCGCCACGGACGGCACGTGGGAGCTGCGCCGAAGCGTCCCCAGCGGCCTCATCATCCGCGCCGCCTACTCGGAGGAGAAGGACGCGAACACGGTGGACGGCTATCTGAAGATCAAGCCGGGGCGCACGCGTGACCAGGGCGGCCGCTTCGTTGAGCGCATCCGCCTCATCGCCTTCAGCGACGTCCGCGACGGCGGCGAGAAGCAGGAGATCGCCGAGGTCCCCGTCCAGATCCGCTCCCTCAACGGCATCCTGTTCTACCTTGGCCAGGGCGTCGAAGTGCCCCCGGCCCACGCGGAGAGGGGGCTCGTGAAGGTTTACGCCGACGAGCAGGGCCAGGACGTTGACTGCCACGCGGAAACGAGTGACCTGCTGAACATCCGGTGCAGCCCGACGCGGCCTGCGGACGCCTACGTGGCCGTCCGCTATCGCGGCCACTGGTTCTACCTCAACGACGCCGACACGGATTCGAAGGACACCTTCTCGCTCCTGCTCATCCTCTTCGCCCTTCAGTCGGGCGACGTGAAGTCGGCTCAGCCCCTGTTGACCATCCCGATCGGGGGCAGGTGAAGGAGGGCCGCCATAGGATCGCCCGGGCTCGTCCATCCGCCAGACTTCCACCAGAAGGTCATCGCGCAGGAGGCGCCAGGGGGCGAAGCGCGGGAGGTGGCCCTGGTCGCGCCGACGGTCGTGGCGCCCGGGGAGCCGTTCGCGCTCAACGTCGCCGTCCTCGACGAGCACGGCTACCCCTCCGTGGAGTTCAGCGGGAAGGTGCGGATTCGCGGCGAGTTCACCCACTCGCCGCTGATCGAAATGCCGTTCCGGAAGGGACGGCCCGCGCTGGCCAGGGCCGAGGGCCTGGTCGTGCCATCGGTGGGGCTGTTCCGCTTCGAGGGGACGCTCGGCGGCGAGGCCTGGCACAGCAATCCCGTGTGCTGCCGGCGCGGGCCCGGGCTCCGCGTGGCCTGGGGCGACCCCCACGTGCACACCATCCTGAGCGCGTGCCACGCCGAGGGCGCGCGGTCGCTCAACTTCTGCTACGCCGCCGCACGCTACATGAGCGGCCTGGACTGGGTCTCTGCCGCCGATCACGTCTCGAACGGCCGGTGCGACTTCTCGAAGTGGCGCGAGCAGATGGCCGCGTGCCAGGCCCACGACGACCCGCCCGACTTCGTGACGCTGCCCAGCTACGAGGCCTCGCTGAAGGGCGGCGCGGGCGGCGACACGAATCCCTACTTCCGCCGCCCGCCCGAGATGTTCATTGACGAGTACGAGGCAGGGAACGCCAGGACGCTGTGCGAAAAGCTCGGCGAGCGGGTCGGCCGGGAGAACTTCTTCGTCGTGCCGCACCACACGACCCGCACGGGCAAGCACGGCGAGATCCCCGACGAGGTCTACCCGGGGGAGGCCCTGATGCCCGTCATCGAGATCCACTCGAAGTGGGGCACGAGCGAGCACCGCGGCAATGCCAACCCACTCCACCAGGTCCACCCGGGGCCGAGCTACGCGGTTGACCTGCTGAATCGAGGACTCAAGCTCGGCTTCATCGCGGGCACGGATTCCCACGCGACCATGCCCTCGGCGACGGGGATCGAGCCTGGCCACATCGACCGCCTGCCCGGCCTCACGGCGGCCCTCGTGCCCGAGTTGAGCCGCGACGCCGTGTTCGACGCCCTGCGCTCCCGCCGCTGCTATGCGGCCAGCCGCGAGCGCGTCTACCTCGACGTGTCCGTCGGCGGCACGCCGATGGGCCAGACCGCGGCGTGGCCGGACCGTGCGAAGCCGCGGACCATCCAGGTCGCCGCGGCGGCCCAGAGCGACATCGTGGCCGTCGAGGTCGTCCGCAACGGCGAGACCATCCATCGCCATCCCGCCGGAGCCTGGCAGGCCGCGCTGCTCTTCGACGATGAGGTGAGCCTGGACGGGCTCTGGCTCGAGTCCGAGCACCTCGGGTGCTTCGCCTACACCTATGTCCGCGTGACCTGTGCCTCGGGCGCCCGGGCCTGGTCGAGCCCCGTCTGGTTGCTCAAGGCACCATAGCGCGACTCCCCTTGCCGGCCTTGCTCTCGGCCCGCCCGCGGAGTATCCTATGGGCTGCGGGCCAAGCCAGGCTCGAGCAACTCGCGGAAAGGAGACAGGGAGATGAATCGAAGGCGATTTCTTCAGGCGATCGGGGGCACGACGCTGGCAGGGGCGGCGCTCGGCGTGCCGCGCCATGCCCTTGCTCAGGGACGGAAGAAGCCGAACATTGTGTTCATCCTCGCCGACGACTTGGGATACGGCGACCTCGGCTGCTACGGCCAGAAGCAGATCAAGACGCCCTGCCTCGACAAGATGGCCGCCGAGGGCGTCCGCTTCACCGACGCCTATGCCGGCTCCACCGTCTGCGCCCCGTCGCGCTGCGCGCTGATGACCGGCGTCCACATGGGCCACGCGCTAGTGCGCGGCAATGCCAACGTGCCCATGCGGCCCGACGACGTCACCGTCGCCACGCTCCTCAAGCGGGCGGGCTACGCCACCGGCATCATCGGTAAGTGGGGACTTGGGGAGGCCGCCTCCACCGGCATCCCGACGAAGCAAGGCTTCGACTACTGGTTCGGCTACCTCAACCAGCACCACGCGCACAACTACTGGCCGACCCATCTCTGGCGCAACGAGGAGAAGGTGCCGCTGAAGAACGTCGTGCCGAAGGAGGACCGGGTGGGCGGCGGCGTGGCCTCCGAGCGCGTCGAGTACAGCCACGACCTCTTCGCTCAAGAGGCCCTCGCCTTCGTCGAGAAGCACAAGGACAAGCCGTTCTTCCTCTACCTCGCCCTCACCATTCCCCACGCCAACAACGAGGCGGGCAGGCTGGGGATGGAGGTGCCCAGCGACGAGCCGTACACCAAGGAGGACTGGCCGCAGCCGCAGAAGAACATGGCTGCGATGGTCACCCGCATGGACCGCGACCTCGGCCGCCTCTTCGACCACCTGAAGAAGCTGGGCCTGGACGACGACACGATCGTCTTCTTCACCAGCGACAACGGCCCGCACCACGAGGGCGGCAACAACCCCGATTTCTTCGACTCCAACGGCCCGCTCCGCGGCATCAAGCGCGACCTCTACGAGGGCGGCATCCGCGTGCCCATGATCGTCCGCTGGCCCGGCAAGGCCAAGGCCGGCACGACCAGCGACCTGCCCTGGGCCTTCTGGGACTTCCTGCCGACCGCCTGCGACATCGCCGGCGCCGAGCCGCCGAAGGGCATTGACGGCATCTCGGTGCTCCCCGCCATCCTGGGCAAGGAGCAGAAGGGCCACGACCATCTCTACTGGGAGTTCCACGAGGGCGGCTTCAAGCAGGCCGTGCGCATGGGCAAGTGGAAGGCCGTCCGCAGGGGCACGACGCAGCCCATCGAGCTGTACGACCTGACCGCCGACATCGGCGAACAGAACAACGCGGCCGACAAGCATCCCGACCTAGTGGCGAAGATGGCCGACGTCCTCAAGTCCGCCCGCACCGACTCCAAGCAGTGGCCCGTCCGCGAAGGCCCGCGGCCAAAGCCGAAGAGCAAGAAGTAATCACGAATCACACGAATGGATGAATGGCACGAATGGAAGAAGAAGGGGGACACGAGCATGCCCGGCGAGAAGATTGTGTATCCCGAACGGTCGTACAAGATCATGGAAGCGGTGTTCGAGGTGCACAACACCCTGGGGCCGGGATACGTCGAGCAGATCTACGAGGAGGCGCTCGCCTGCGAGCTGGAGCTCAGCGGTGTCCCCTTCGAACGCCAGAAGCGCATCACCGTGGGCTACAAGGGCCGCATGGTCGGCACCCATCAGCTCGACTTGGTCGTAGACAGCAGGGTCATCCTGGAACTCAAGGCCGCGAGCGCCCTCGCCGACGTCCACAAGCAGCAACTCCTGTCCTATCTCAAAGCCACGGACCTCAGACTTGGCATCCTCGCCAACTTCGGGACCCCTCGCGTGGAGTATGTCCGCATCGCGAACTGATGCTCGACCGAGCCCCATTCTGCCTTTCTGGCCAGTGTCGCTATCTCGTGCTCGCATTTGTGCTATTCGACGATTTGTGTTATTCGTGATTCGCTTCCGAGCTGCCGTCAAAGGAGACGACGAAGATGGTACGGTCACGGGACAATGCCTCCGGCTTGACCTCCTGGGGCGCCGTGGCGTGCGGCTTCTCCACGCTGTGCGTGTGCGCCACGGCGATCATCATCACCCAGATGGTCCTGAACCGCAGCCAGACCGAGGCGGCCGGCCCTGGGCCTCAGGCCGCCGCGGCTCCGGCCCCCGCGCCTCCGCCGCCGGTGTCGGTCGCGCCGGCCTCTCCTGTGCCGGCGCCCGCCCCGCAGCCATCGCCCGCGCCGGCGCGGGTCGCGCCGCCACCGGCCGCGCCGCCGAAGGTCGAGGGCAATCTCGTGCGAAACGGCGGCTTCGAGACCCTCGGTGGCGAGGGGGCCTCGCTCTTCGACGGCTGGGGGTATTGGGGCCGCTGGGAGAACGGCAACTACACTCTCGAGAGCGCCCCAGGGCACACGGGCAAGTATGCCGCGCGGATGAGCTGCGTGACGCCCGGGCGCGGCGGCATCTCGCAGAAGCTCGACGGCTGCAAGCCCGGCGACAAGCTCCAGATCACGTTCTGGGCCAAGGCCGACAAGGCGGCCGGCGGACGGCTCTTCCTCAACCTCGAGGGCACGCCCGGCGACGGCTGGGCCTCGATGGACATCAAGCCCGGCACCTACGACTGGCAGGAGTTCACCAAGGTCGTCACCTGTCCGCCGTCCAGCGCGCCCGACTACAAGATCGTGATCTTCTTCTACAACAAGACCCAGGGCGACGTGGCGATTGACGACGTCGCCGCGGTGAAGCTGGCGCCATAGGTTCCCCTGATGAAAGCCCCGCAAGCGCTGATCGTCTGCCTGTGCGTGCTGATGCTGTGCCTGACGGCGATCTACGTCACCGACCGGCTCACGGAGCGGCGGAGCGGCAGGCCGACGCCCATGGGCCGGAGGCCGGAGGCCGGTGGCGGCGCGGATGCGGCCGTCGGGCGCCGGCCGTCGGCCTCCGATCTCCCATGGGCCGTTGGCGTCGCCTCGACCATGACCAAGGTCTTCCGCGACGAACGGTTCGCCGGGCCGGCCGCGACCCAGGTCGAGATCGCTCTGGCCCGCCAGGAGATCGAGGGGATTCAACTCGTCGTCGCGGCCCAGACGCAGGAGCTTCGCGACGTCGCGGTCACCGTGTCGCCGCTGCGCTGCGCAAGCCACACCTTCCCGGCCGCCGATATCACGTGGCATCTCGTCGGCTACGTCGAGACGAAGGGCGAGCGGCCCTATTGGACCGACAAGGTGGGCTTCTGGCCCGACCCGCTCCTGCCGCCGCAGAAGTTCTCCGTGGCGAAGGGGGCGGTGCAGCCCGTCTGGCTCAATGTCTACGCCGCGCCCGACACGCCGCCCGGCCTTTACCAGGGCACGGTGACCCTCGCGCCGGCCAACGCCTCGCCGTGGCGGGTCGAGCTGTCGGTGCGCGTGTGGAACTTCACGCTGCCGCGGACCGGCCACCTGAAGACCCTGTGCTGGATGGACCCGCAGCCGCTGCTCCGCTTCTACGGCCTCGGGGGCCTCGACGACCCCGCGGCCGTGGCCGTCGTGAAGGACTATGCGGCGCTGGCCCTGCGCAACCGCCTGGGGCCGGGCGGCACGCTGGGCTGCGGCTTCTCGTGGGCCAAACCCCAGTGGCCCGTGCGGAAGACCGACAGCGGGTACGACTTCGCCCAGGCCGAGGAGCTCCTCCGCTTCGGCTTCGACCGCGGGATGAACTGCTTCCTGATGGCCATCATCCCGAATCTCAAGAGGACAGGGTGGCCGAGCTACAGCGACGCGTGGAAGGCCGACTTCCGCGACTTCGTGACCCACTACGCGCGCTTCCTGCGCGAGCAGGGCTGGGAGAAGCTGGCCTACGTCTACAACTTCGACGAGGCGCCGCGCGCCTACTGGGAGGTCGTGAAGCAGAACTACCAGATGGTCAAGGCCATTGACCCGAGTCTGCGGGTCATCCAGTGCCTCAACGAGCCCGAGGGGGTGAAGGCCCTCATCGGCTTCGCCGACACGTGGGACGTCTACGTCGTTCAGCACCACCCATCAGGCGTCGCCGAGCGCGTGGCGGCGGGCGACGAGGCCTGGTGGGCCGTGTGCCTCTATCCCAAGGAGCGGCCCAACTTCTTCGTGGACTACCCCGCCATTGACGAGCGGATCATCGGCTGGCTCGCCTGGATGCACGGCATCGGCGGCTTCGAATACTGGAGCATCATCTCCTGGGGCCAGGAGAACGTCAACGGCCAGGACGGCAGGAGGTGGCCCGACGTGCCCTGGAAGTTGGCCAAGTTCGCGGGCGACGGCTACTTGTGCTATCCTGGCCCCGACCGCAAGCCGCTGTCGTCGGTGCGGTTCGAGAACCTGCGCGACGGCTTCGAGGACTATGAGTACCTGTGGCTCCTGCGCGCGAAGCTGCCGCGCCTGGGCGGCGCCGCGCGAGCCGATGCCGAGCGCCTGCTGCAAATCGGCGCGCCGCTTGCCGAGAGCAACGTGGTCTACGCCGACGACCCGGCCGTGATACTCGAGCGCCGCGCGGCCATCGCGCGGTGCCTTGAGAAATAGGTTCTCTGTCCGCAACTTGGGGACAAAGGGTGCTTGAGGGGGATGGATGGATGAATGGATGAATGTCTGACAATCATCCAATCATCCACCCATCCAATCATCCCGTTCGTTTCTCTCGCCGCGATTGGCAAAGGGGCTACACCATGGAACGACGCGAGTTCCTCCGCCTGATGACCACAGGAGCCACCGCCATGGCCGCCGCGCCGCTCGCACGGTTCGCCTCGGGCGCCGAAGCCGAGCGCCCGAAGCGCAACGTGCTCTTCATCGCCGTGGACGATCTGCGCCCCGAGCTGGCCTGCTACGGCCATTCGCAGATCCTCTCGCCCCACATGGACAAGCTGGCCTCCCGCGGCCTCCTCTTCGAGCGGGCCTACTGCCAGCAGGCCGTCTGCGCCCCCTCCCGCGCCAGCCTGCTCACCGGCACGCGCCCCGACACGACGCGCATCTACGACCTCCAGACCCCGCTGCGCAAGGCCATGCCCAAGGTCCTCTCGATGCCCCAGCACTTCAAGGGCCACGGCTACGAAACCGTCTCCCTCGGCAAAATCTACCACCACCACAACGACGACAACGGCATCGGCTGGAGCGTGCCCGCCTGGCACCCGACGGGCGAGTGGAAGGGCCGCGGCTACCGATCCGAAGCGTCGCACCGCGCGATGGCCGAGCGCGATAAGGCCCACCCCGACAGGAAGGGAATTGGCCCCGCCTTCGAGTGCGCCGACGTGCCCGACAATGGCTATCCTGACGGCGCCACGGCCGACAAGGCCATCGAGGAACTGCGCAGGCTCAAGGGCAAGCCCTTCTTCCTCGCCGTCGGCTTCCTCAAGCCCCACCTGCCTTTCAACGCCCCGAAGAAGTACTGGGACCTCTATCGCCGCGAGGACATCAAGCTGCCCTCGAACCGCAATTGGCCCAAGGACATGCCGCCCGTCGCCGGTTCGAGCTGGGGCGAGTTGCGCGCCTACACCGGCATTCCCGCCCAGGGCAACCTGCCCGACGCGCAGGCCCGCGAGCTGATCCACGGCTACTACGCCTGCGTGAGCTACACCGACGCCCAGGTCGGCCGCGTGCTCGACGAGCTGGCCCGCCTCGGCCTTGCCGACGACACGGTCGTCGTCCTCTGGGGCGACCACGGCTGGAAGCTCGGCGAATACTCCGCTTGGTGCAAGCACACCAACTTCGAGCTCGACACCCACGCGCCCCTGCTCCTCAGCGTGCCCGGCCAGAAGAACGCGGGCAAGAAGACGCGGGCGCTCGTCGAGTTCGTGGACATCTATCCCACCCTCTGCGAGGCCGCGGGCGTGCCCGTGCCCGGCCACCTCGAGGGCACGGGCCTCCTGCCGCTCACCGAGAATCCCGAGCGACCGTGGAAGCCCGCCGCGTTCAGCCAGTATCCTCGCGGCAGGATCATGGGCTATACCATGCGCACCGACCGCTGGCGCTACACCGAGTGGCAGGACCGCAAGACGGGCGAGGCCACGGCCCGCGAGCTGTACGACCACGAGGCCGACCCCGGCGAGAACGTGAACCTCGCCGGCCGCGCCGAGCACAAGGAGACGGTCGCGAAGCTTGCCCAGATGCTCAAGGCCGGCTGGCGCGGGGCGTTGCCGCCGGCGTGAGGGACTGCGCGCCGATGAACCGACGAGAGTTCCTTCGTTCGGCCGGCAGGGCAGCCGTCGCGGGCGCGGCGCTCGTCACATCGCGCCACGCCTCGGGCAAGGAGGAGCGAGTGAGGCCCAACGTCCTTCTGATCCTGTGCGACCAGCTCAACGCACGCGTCCTCGGCTGCTACGGCGGCCCCGTGCCCACGCCCCACATCGGCCGCATCGCCCGGGAGGGCGTCGTGTTCACCGACGCCGTGTGCCCGACGCCCTACTGCTCTCCGAGCCGCGCGGCGATGATCACCGGGCTCTATCCTCACACCCACGGCATCAACTACAACGTCAACCGCCGCGACTACCCCGCCATCGCTGCGCCGCCGACCGAGGAGGGCATCAAGGCCACCGACGCCACCACCGAGAAGCTCCTCCACGCCGCCGGCTACGGGACCCACCACTACGGCAAGTGGCACCTCGGCGACGAGGACCTGCCCTACTACCCCGACATGTTTGGCGAGCACCTCCACTACGGGCGGGAGATGGCCGCAACGTTCGCCCAGGTGCGCCGGCAGCCGCGCGACACGTGGATGGAGTGGTACGGCTGGGCGCTCCCCGTGGCCATCGCCCCCGCGTTCCAGGCCGCCGTCGCCGCGCTCGGCGACAAGTGGAAGGCCAGGCACTACGCGGAGTTCATCGTCAAGATGGGCCGGCTGAAGTTCCCGCTCGAGCAGGTCTTCGACGTGCAGGTGGCCGACCGCACGATCGCGCGGCTCCGCGCGGACAAGGACCGCCCGTTTCTGGTCACCTGCTCCTTCAACTACCCCCACGACCCCAACGTGGTGCCATCGCCTTGCTACGAGGCGTTCGACCCGGCCGCGATCGAGTTCCCGGCCAACTTCGGCCGCCGCGAGCAGCGTTTCGAGCGCGAATGGTCGCGGCAGATCGTGGCCGACCTTGGCGACGCGGGCGCCCGCGAGTTCCTGCGTCTCTACTATGCCGCCGTCAAGCTCGTGGACGACCAGGTCGGCCGCATCCTCACGGCCCTCGACGAGACGGGCCGGGCCGGCGACACCGTCGTTGTCTTCACCGCCGACCACGGCGACATGGCCGGCGGCCACGGCATGGTCTGGAAGAGCACCTCGGCCTTCTACGACGACGTGGCCCGCGTCCCGCTCATCGTCCGCTTCCCCGGCCGCATCAGGCCAGGCCGCACGCGCCTCGCGGCGAACCTCACCGACCTCATGCCGACCCTGCTCGACCTCGTTGGGCACCCCATCCCCAAAGGCGTCCAGGGCCACAGCCTCGCGCCGTACCTGACGGGACGGAGCGACCCCGCCACGGCTCCTGCCTACGCCTTCAGCGAGCGGGTGCACGCCAATCCCGGCCACACCCGCTCCGTGGCGCCGGGCACGCAGGCATCCTTCATGGCGCGCGGGCAGGGATGGAAGCTCATCCGCTACCCCGGCGGAGCCGAGTTCCTCTACGACCTGACGACCGACCCCGGCGAGACCCGCAACCTGGCGGCCGACGCGCGGTTCGCCGAGCGTAAGCTCGCGCTCCGCTCCGAGCTGGACGCCTGGCTCGAGCGGACGGGGTTCCCAGGCCGCAATGGCCGCGATCCGTGAGAGTGGAGTAGACGATTCCTCCTGAGGGCAGAATCATGAACCGCAGAGCGTTCCTCGGGGCAGTTGGCGCGGCGGCCTTTGGGCTGCCGCGGTTCGCCTTGGGCCAGGGCCGGCGCAAGCCGAACATCGTCTGGCTGATGGCCGACGACCTGGGCCTCTACGACGTCGGCTGCTACGGCCAGAAGCACATCCAGACGCCGCACATAGACCGCCTGGCCGCCGAGGGCGTGCGCTTCACCCAGTGCTATGCCGGCAGCACCGTGTGCGCGCCGTCGCGCAGCGCGCTGATGACGGGCCTCCACACCGGCCACACGACCGTGCGCGGCAACTCCTCGGCCATCGGCAAGGGGCGCGTGCCGCTCAACGCTGACGACGTGACGGTCGCCGAGGCGCTCAAGGCCGCGGGCTACGCCACGGGCATCATGGGCAAGTGGGGCCTCGGCGAGCCCGGCACGCCCGCCATCCCCAACCAGCAGGGCTTCGACTCCTGGTTCGGCTACCTCAATCAGGCCCACGCCCACGAGTACTACCCCGACTACCTCTGGCGCAACACCGAGAAGGTGCCTCTCAACCAGGGCGGGCAGAAGACCGACTACTCGCACGACCTGATGGCGAAGGAGGCCCTCGACTTCGTCCGCCGATCCAAGGACAAGCCTTTCTTCCTCTATTTCACGACGACCATTCCCCACGCGAAGTTCCAGGTGCCGAGCCTCGAGCCCTACGAGGACAAGCCCTGGCCCGCCCAGGCCAAGGCCTACGCGGCCATGGTGACGCGGATGGACCGCGATTTCGGCCGCCTCATGGCCCTGCTGAAGGAGCTGGACCTCGACCGCGACACGATCGTGTTCTTCACCAGCGACAACGGTGGCTACCCCGACGGCGAGGCGCGGAAGATGTTCGACCCCATGGGCCCGTTGCGCGGGCAGAAGGGCAATCTCTACGAGGGCGGCCTGCGGGTGCCCATGATCGTCCGCTGGCCGACCAGGATCGCGCCCGGCACCACGAGCGATGTGGCGTGGGCTTTCTGGGACTTCTTCCCGACCGCGTGCGAGCTGGCGGGGGCCGAGCCGCCGCGGGGGCTCGACGGCGTCTCCATGCTCCCGGCCATCCTCGGCAAGGAGCAGAAGGGCCACGAGTTCCTCTACTGGGAGTTCCGTACCGGCGGCTTCAGCCAGGCGGCCCGCTTTGGCGACTGGAAGGGCGTCCGACACGGCACCAAGGACGCGCTCGAGCTCTACGACCTGAAGACCGACCTCGGCGAGACGAAGAACGTGGCCGCCGAGCACCCCGACGTGGCCGAAAAGATCGAGGCATTCATGGCCGGGGCCAGGACCGAGTCTACGCACTGGCCGGCCCTGGAGCAGCGGCCGGCGAAGAAGAAGTAGCGGCGCAGGCCGCAAGGAGACGACACATGGCAACGCGGGTCGCAGGAATCGTGCTCGCGCTGAGCGTCGGCGCGCTGGGCGCGGCGGGCGAGTTCCAGGTGCTCGGCATCGGTGGGGGCGGCGGGATGTTCACGCCTGCCGCGTCGCCCTACGACCCCGGCCTGATCCTGATGTCGTGCGACATGAGCGGCAGCTACCGCTCGCTCGACGGCGGCAAGCATTGGGAGATGATCCACTGGAGCCAGCTCCACTCGTCGCTCAACTGCCGCCCCCTCTTCACGCCCGACGCCATCTATTGGGTGTGTGGCTCGGAGTTGCGCGTGAGCCGCGACAAGGCGAAGACGTGGACGCCGGTCGTCGCGGGCAAGGCGCCCTGGACCGGAGCCCCGACCCGCTTGGCCGCCTCAAAGTCGTCGCTCTTCGTCGGCACCGATGCCGGCCTCTGGCGCTCGCCCGATGGCGGGAAGACGTGGGCCGAATGCCAGAAGGGCAAGTGCTACGCCGTCCTCGCGCTCGGGACCAAGGTTCACGCCTCTGTTGACCTCAAGTACTTCGTCAGCAGCGACGACGGCGCGACGTGGCAGCCTGTCGCGGTGCCGCTCTTCGACGGCCGCGGCTTCATGGCCCTCGCCGGCGGCGGCACGCGACTCTTCGGCGTCGTCTTCAAGGTCGGCATCCTCAAGTCGGACGACGAGGGCAAGACCTGGGCCCTCGCCGACCAGTTCCGCGACTGCAACGACATCCACATGGCCTCGAACCAGACCGGCGTCGCCTACGCCGTCCAGGAGGGGCGGAGGGGCGAGCAAGGCGTCTGGCGCACCCGCGACGGCGGAAAGACGTGGGAGAACTGCTTCCGCATGACCGGCCCGAAGGCCAACGTCGAGCGCTCGTGGGTCCAGACCGAGATTCGCTGGGGCTACTACATCACGCCGCTGGGCTTCGGCATCAATCCCGCCGACCCAAAGGTCGCTATGGTCACCACGCAGGGCGACATCTACATCACACGCGACGGCGGCGAGAGCTGGGAGCAGGCGATGAACACGCCCGCCGGCACCCAGCCCGACGATGGCCGGCCACGCTTCGCCCCAAATAGCCTCGAGGTGACAAGCTGCTGGCAATACCTCTTCGACCCGTTCGAGCGGAACCGCCGTTACATCGCCTACACCGACATCGGCTTCGCCCGCTCGCTCGATGCCGACAAGACCTGGAGCTGGGCCGCCAAGGGCTGCCCCTGGTCCAACACCTTCTACAGCGTTGTCTTCGACCCCGCCGTCAAGGGCAAGCTCTACGCGGCGACGAGCAACCGCCACGACATCCCTCATTGGACACATACGGATGGGAACAAGCCCGGCCACGCGGGCGGCGTGTGCGTCACCGAGGACCACGCCCGCTCCTGGCGCGTCCTCGGCACTGGCCAGCCCAAGCTCCCCTGCACCTGGCTATGCCTCGACCCCAAGACGACCAAGGCGCCGCTGACCTTCTACGCGACCTTCTACGAGGGGGGCGTCTACAAGTCCACCGACACCGGGCAGACCTGGGTGCAAAAATCCGAGGGCCTCGGCAACCCCGGCAACCTGCACGCCTACATGGTCAAGGTGCATCCGAAGACGGGCGACGTCTTCTGCTCGATCACCGCCCACCGCGTGGGCGGCCGCGACTTCCCGGTGCCCGGCGGACTCTGGAAGTCCACCGATGGCGGCGAGAGCTGGGCCGACCTCACGAAGACCCTCGGCCTCAAGTGGCCCGGCGGCTTCGCACTCCACCCCGACGACCCAAACCTCATCTACCTCACGGCGGGCACCGTGCCCGGCGGCCCCCAGGGCGGCGTGTACAAGACGACGGATGGCGGGAAGAGCTGGACGCGGCTCATCGGCGACGCCGATTTCGCCAAGAGCGCCCCGCCGGGCTACGTCCACTGCTTCTACGTGAATCTCCACCCCGACAAGCCCGACTGGGTCTACGCGGGCACCGTCGCTCACGGCCTGTGGCTGAGCCAGGACGCCGGCAAGACCTGGAAGCGTTTCGACGCCATTCCCTTCCGCGCGTGCCAGAACGTGGCCTTCGACCCTGAGGACAGGGCCGTGATGTATGTCACCACGTTCGGCGGCGGCGTGTGGAAGGGGGCAGATAAACCCGAATGACCCATGACCAATGAGGAGAAGGCAGGGGAAAGCCGATGAGGAAAGCGATCCTCGCGTTGAGTCTCGTCGTGGCCGCGGCCCACGCCGGCGCCAGAAGGCCAATGGGAAAGGTGCCCGGAATGACGCCCACCCGCACGCTCGTCTACAAGACCGTCGGCGATGCAAAGCCCCAACTCCACGTCTTCGAGCCCGAGGGCCACAAGGCATCCGACAAGCGCCCCGCCATCGTCTTCTTCTTCGGCGGCGGCTGGACGGGCGGCACGCCCACGCAGTTCTTCCCCCAGTGCAAGTATCTCGCCTCGCGGGGGATGGTGGCCATCAGCGCGGAGTATCGGGTCAAGAGCCGCCACGGCGTCTCGCCCTTCGAGTGCGTGACCGACGGCAAATCGGCGATCCGCTGGGTGCGCGCCCACGCGGCCGAGTTGGGCATTGCCCCCGAGCGCCTCGCGGCGGGCGGCGGGTCGGCGGGCGGCCACGTGGCCGCCTGCACCGGCGTGATTGACGGGCTGGACGAGAAGGGCGAGGACGCCGCCGTCAGCTCCAAGCCCAACGCTCTCGTGCTCTTCAACCCCGTGCTGGTGCTCGACTGGGAGGAGTTCAAGAAGGCGGGCATCCCCGACGAGCGGATTCGCCAGCTCAGCGACCGCTTCGCGGGCCGCGACCCCAAGGCCGTCTCGCCCTTCCACCACGTGAACGCTGGCGATCCGCCGACGATTGTCTTCCACGGCAAGGCCGACACCACCGTGCCGTTTCCCACCGCCGAGCGCTTCGCCGAGGCGATGAAGAAGGCGGGCAGCCGCTGCGAGCTGTTCGGCTACGACGGCCAGGCCCACGGCTTCTTCAACTTCGGCCGCGGCGACGCCTTCTACGCCACGCTGCGCGAGGCCGACAAGTTCCTCGTCTCCCTGGGCTATCTCCAGGGGGCGGACACGCTGGATGACTTCCGCAAGTCGCTTTCGCAGACGGATCAAAGGAGATGACCGTGGAGCGCGAGTTCTCCCGCCGCGACGTGTTTCGGGTCCTGGGGGGCGCGAGCCTGGCGGCGGGCCTGAGCCAGCTTGCCCTGGCCGATCCTGCCACGCGCAAGGACGCGCCGCCCGGCACGAAGGTGACTGGGCCGACCGGCCACGCCGCGAAGCTCGTGGACGGCAAGGTGATCCAGCCCCAGCGCGAGCTGCCGCTGCTGCACGAGACCGACGTGCTGGTGGTCGGCGGCGGCCCGGCCGGCGTCACGGCGGCCATCGCCGCGAAGCGCGCCGGCGCCCGCACGACCCTCGTCGAGCGCTACGGCCACTTCGGCGGCCTGTGGACCGGCGGCCTCGTGGTCCTCGTCATCGGCCACTGGGTGCAGGGGCCGAAACAGGTCTGCCGCGGCATCGGCGAGGAGATGCTTCAGCGCCTCGAAAAGCTCGACCGCGGCATCGTCAACCGCCGCCCAGGCGTCAACCCCACCGTGGACGCCGAGGCGCTGAAGTACCTGATGGTCGAGATGGTCGTCGAGGCCAAGCTCGACGTGTTCCTGCATTGCTGGGGCGTGGACGCGATCATGGACGGCCAGACGGTCCGCGGCGCCGTGTTCGAAAGCAAGTCGGGCCGCCAGGCCATCCTGGCCAAGGTGGTGGTGGACGCGACGGGCGACGGCGACGTCTTCGGCGCCGCGGGCGCCGAGCACGAGCGGCGCATCTACCACGCCGGCCTGCCCTACCGGATCGGGAACCTCGACAAGGCGGACCGGCAGAAGGCCGCCGCCAGCGGCCGCAAGCCCAAGCACACGGGCGCCGTCACGCCCATCCCCGGCGTCAACTGGGTGAACATGCAAGGCCCCGACGCCAACGCCCTCGACGTGCGCGACCTCACCCGCCTGGAGTTGAACCACCGCCGCCAGGTGTGGAAGCAGGTGCAGGAGCTGCGCGGCACGCCCGGCTACGAGCAGGTCTACCTGATGGAGACGGCGCCGCAGCTCGGCGTGCGGATCGGCCGCGTGCTCTCGGGCGTCGCCACGCTGACGATGCAGGGGGTGAAGGACGGGCGGAAGTTCCCCGACGTGGTGGCCGTGGGCGGCGCCTGGGCGGGCGATCACGCCGAGTGGCAGATTCCCTACGGCGCCCTGCTGCCGAAGGACGTGGAGAACCTGCTGGCGGCCGGCCGCTGCATCTCGGGCGAGCCGCTGATGTCCGACCTCATCCGCGTGATCCCCAACTGCTGGATCACCGGCCACGCGGCGGGGTGCGCGGCGGCCATCGCTGCCCAGGACAAGTGCCGCGCCCGCGACGTCGAGGTGCCGAAGCTCCAGAAGCTCCTTCGCGAGCAGGACGCCTACCTGGGATGAGCCCCGTAAGCGAAGAGTCGTCTGCCCAGGGGAAGGGTCGTCGTGGGCTGCGCCTGGGGCTCCGAATCGGGGCGTTGGCGGCAGCCGTCGCCCTGCTCGTGCCCCTGGTGCCTTGGCCGTCCGCGTCGGTCGTAGTCCCCTCCCTCAGCCCGTTCGTTGCAGCGAGCGGCGCGCTCGCGGCCCGAGCCGTCTCGACGGCGGCTCTCATCGCCCTGCCCGTGCTCGTGATGGCCATTCTGCGCGGGCGCTGGTTCTGCCGCTGGCTCTGCCCCGTCGGGCTTCTGGCGGAGCAGGCCGGCCGCGTGGGCCTGGGAAGGGCGTCGTGGACGGCTCGCGTGCCTCGGGTGGGCAGGGGGATCGTCCTGCTCACCCTGGGCGGCGCGTGCCTGGGGTATCCGCTGCTCCTCTGGCTCGACCCGCTGGCGTTCTTCAGCGGCGCGTTCGGCGTGCTGCACAAGCCTCTTGCCGTGGGTGGCACGGCCTCTGCCGCGTTGCTGGGCGGCGTGATCGCGCTCGGCCTGATTCTGCCGGGGGCGTGGTGTGGCCGCCTGTGCCCGCTCGGTGCGACGCAGGAACTGCTCGCCGCGTGGAAGGGGCTGTTCCGCCGGCCCGAATTGCCGGGGGAAGGAGGGCGGCCGGTCGTCCGGCGTGCGTGGCTGCGGTTGGCTCCGGGAGCGCTCCTCGCGGCGGCGGGGGCAGGGCTGGCGCTGCTGGTGCGGCGCGTGGCTCTTGGCCGGAGCGACCCGCCGATCCGCCCGCCGGGCGCGCTCGACGAGGGCCGCTTCGCCGGCGTCTGCGTCCGCTGCGGCAACTGCCTGCGGGCCTGCCCCACGCGCATCCTGCGGCCCGACCTGGCCCCTGGCCACCCGGAGGGCTGGCTAGCCCCGGTCGTCGTCTTCGAGGACGACTACTGCCGCGAGGATTGCACGGCCTGCTCGCAGGTGTGCCCCAGTGGCGCCATCGCCCACCTGTCGCCGAAGGCGAAGCGCCGGGTGGCTATGGGCATGGCCAGGGTCGAGCTGGAGTTCTGCTTCCTGTCGAACGACCACGAGTGCCAGATCTGCCGCCGGCACTGCCCCTTCGATGCCATCGCCTACGCCTGGGACGAGGCGGCCTACAGCCGGACCCCCGTAGTTGACGCGGACCGCTGCACGGGCTGCGGCGCGTGCGAGGTCGCGTGCCCCTGCACGAGTGGGGAGGGGCCGACGCCGCGGCGCAAGGCGATCCGGGTCGTCCCGCGTCGGGCGGTCCTCGCTGCGCCCCACGCCTAGTCGCCGTAGTGGATGTGCATGTACTGGTTGAAGGCGTAGTTGATGATATTGACGCCGAGGCGGTAGGCCTGCATGGCCTGCGTCTCGGTAGCGCCGGAGTGGCCGGTCTTCCAGGCGTCGTTGACATCGCCCTGGTGGTAGAAGACGATCCAGCGCTCGTTGTGCTTGAGGCCGATGGCGCGGTTGCCCGAGTGATGCCACAGCGGCGGCGCGCCGCCGGGGAAGACGAACGGCTGGCGGTACAGGATGTCGTCGTTCGAGATGTCCACCCACTCCAGCTCGGGGAAGCAGCGGCGCATGAGGGCGCGGAAGTGGTGGTTGAAGCTCCCGCCGCCGTTGTCGGCGAAGATCAGCCCGCCCTCCTCGAGGCAGTACCAGCGGAGGGTCTCCACCTCCTTGCGGGTGACGGAGATGGCCTTGCCGCCGGTGAGGAAAACGAAGGGGGGGCCGCGGTGCTTGGGGAAGCGGCGGAGCTGGAGGATGCCCAGGTGCTCCGTGTTGTCGGCGATTCGGAAGCCGGTCATCTTGTGGAACTGGAGCAGCAGGTTGTAGTCGGCGCTCACCCCCATGTCCTGGTCCCAGTCGCCGCCCTTGTACTCGAGGCGGATGAAGCGCACCTTGGCGCCCTCCATGCCGCTGGGCCAGCCGCCGCCCTTGCCGCCCCCCTTGCCCAGCTTACCGTCCTTGAGCGAGGTCGCCACGTAGATGTCCTGAGTCTCCTGCTCCACCTGCTTGAGGATCTCGCTCTCATCAATGTCCGGGCGATAGAAGATGATCGGGCTGTCCATGTTCAGGACGAATTTCTTCTTCTTCGGCTTCTCCTTCTTCTCGATCCGCTTGACCTTGACCAACTGGACGATGGGGTTCCCGCTCCCCTTGGGCACGCCGTAGGCCTTCTGCATCCCCCAGTCGCGCAGCAGGAACGGCAGGAGGAAGAGCACCGCGAGGTGGAGGAAGACGGACCAGTAGGACGACGTGCGCCAGCGCGGGTCCGCGGGCGACCTCAGGGCCCGCACCACGCGGTCGCCGAGGCGCTCCCTCGCCGTGTCGCGCGCGCCGTAGAACTCCGCAACCGGGCGCCGGCACAGGGCGAGAAAGAACACGGCGACCAGCACGGCCCCGGGCACCCAGGCCCAGCCCCCGGCCACCCACAGGTCGTTGCGGCAGGACTTGTCGAACGTCTTGGCGTCGGCGACGTACAGCGCGCTGGGCGCGCCAATGACGAGGAACAGCAGGTAGGCCCAGACGACGGCGAAGGCGGCGCCGCCCGCCCGGAGGAGCCACAGGACCGCTCGATGTCGAAGGAAGGCGCCGACGGCAGCCGCCGCGAGCAACAGGCTCACGTAGCGGGCGACGAGACTCAGCCCCCGGAACGACTCGAGCACGCCCTGCTCGGCGAGGGTCCTGATCTGCTTCGGCTCGAGCTCGGCCGCCCGAAGCAGCGCGTCGTACCCATACACGCCGAGCCAGACCGCGAGGAGGGACATCGCGGCGGCCAAGGCGGCGAAACGGCACGACCAGGGAAAAGGCCCCAACACCCAGCCGCTCGCGCGGCCCAGCCAGAGGACGAGGCGGCCCGCGCCCGCATGCCCGCGGCCGCACAGCCAGAACGACGCGGCGACAAGCCGCTCCATGTTCGGAAGCCTCGCGCGGGCATCGAGCCCGCGGGGGGCCAGCTTCTTGCTCACGGGTTGTCCAACTCGTTCAGCTTCAGCGAGGACTCCTTCGGCCGCGCGCCCGAGGTGGCCTTGAGGCCCTTGGGCACCGTCCCCTTCTCGGCGTCGCCCTTGGCGTCGGGCATGCCCTTGTCGAGTGCGCCCTTCTCGTGAGCCGTCGCCTTGGCCTGCTCGGCGAGGAACTTCGCGTGGGCCGCCTTGCGCTTCGCCTCGGCCTCCTCCTCGCGCCTCTCCTTGGCGGTGCGTTTCATCTCGATGCGCGGGTGCCACGAATGGTACTGCCGCATGAGCCGCATGTAGCCGATGGAGGTGCCGAGGATGGCGACCACGTGGACGGCGACCGACACCAGGAGGACGGCGACGAACGACCGGCTCCTGACGCTCTGCATCAGGTCGTCGGGGTTCACGGCTTCCGGCGGGCTGGGTCCAGCCATAGGGCTTATTCCTTCGCTTTCTGGCCGATGAGGGCAAGCTCGGCCCCTGCGCGGCTGAGGGCAAGGAAGACCGGGCCGAACTTCTCCTGACGGATGTCCTTGTCAATCTTCAGCATCACCGTCTTCTCGCCCAGCTCGGCGATGAGGGCCTTGACGCCCTCCTCGAGGACCTCGACGGGGCAGGGCTTGCCCTGGAGCCACAGGTCGCCGTTCTTGTCCAGGGCGACCGAGACCTGGCCCTCCTTCATCGGCTCGATCTCGGGCGAGCGGGGCTGGGTGAGCTCGATGTGGCCCTCCTTGATGAAGTTCGACGTGACCATGAAGAAGATGTTGAGCAGGAAGGCGATGTCGGCGAACGACGCGGTGGGCACGATGGCCCTCATGCGCTTTCGGCGGCGGACGCTCATTTCTTCGCCTTCTCTTCCTCTTCGAGGAGGGCCAGGACGCCATCGGCGCCGTGGATGGCCATGACGACCTCGAAGTAGAGCTCGTAGGGCACGTCGGGCCTCGCGTTGACGATGACGATGCGCTTGCCGGGCGGCTTGGCGCGGAAGTTCTGGCCGAGCAGCTTGCGGCGCAGGTCGTCGAGCGTCACCCGTTCGCCCTGGGAGCCATAGCGGATGTCCTGGCCGACCAGGGTGATCGTGAGCTGCTTGTCCTCGCTCTTCGCGGGGTCGGCCGAGGCCGACGGAATGTCCAGCTTGTTCCCCGCCGGCGTGATGAACGTCGTGGTGAGGATGAAGAAGACGATGAGCAGGAAGGCGATGTCGGCGAACGAGGTCAGCTCGGGCTCGAAGAGCGACTTGGACTTGGCGAGTGGCACGACGCCCATCCCTCAACTGGGTTGCGGGGGCTCACTGTCGCCGAGCGCGATGAAGTCCAGCAAGTCCCGCATCGTCTGCTCGATCTCGAGGACGTATCGGTCGGTCTTCCTGGAGAAGACGTTGTAGGCGACGACGGCGGGGACGGCGATGAGGAGGCCGGCTCCCGTGGTGGTGAGGGCCTCGGCGATGCCGCCCGCCACGCCGCCGGCGTCGAGTCCCCCCATCTCGGCCATCGTGTTGAACGAGGCGATCATGCCGGTGACGGTGCCGGTCATGCCGAGGAGCGGCGCGATGCTGCCGATCATCGAGAGCAGGTTGAGGCGCATCTCGAGCGGCTCCATCGCGTGGGGAGCGTAGTCCTCCATCGTCTCCTTGACGTTGGTCTCGATCTCGACGACGGCCCGGCCGCGGGCCTTGAGCTTGCGGTAGCGGTCGAGGCCGGCCAGCAGCACGGCGGCCACGGGGCCGTGGTACTGCCGGCAGACGCTCACCGCCTCGTCAATCTGGCCGTTGTCGAGGCAGCCGGTGATCTTCGAGCGGAGGCCCACGGTGTCGGCCTCCACGGCCCGGAAGGCGCGCAGGCGGTCGAGAATCACCGCCAGGGCCACCACGGAACAGGCCACGAGGGGGTACATGAGCAGCCCCCCGTCGAGGATGTACTCGAGCATCGCCTACCTCATTCCTCTTTCTTCTCTTCGGCCTTCGGTTCGTCCTTCGGCTCGGGGGCGTCGCCTCCACCGCCGATCTTCTTCTCGATGATCTCCGCGAACTGGCGGGCCTTGGGTGCCAGCGGCGAGTTCGGATACTCGGCCAGGAGCTGCTCGGCCTTCTGCTTCGCGCCCGGGAGGTTGCCCACCCGGTAGGCCGCGATCACCCACTTGAGGAGCATGCGGTCCAGGAAGCTGGCGTCGGGGTAGTCCTGGAACACGCGCTCCATCAGCTCGATGGCGCGCTTGTAGTCCTTGGCGAGGATGTAGTAGTTGGCGATCTGCTCGAGCGCGTCGCCGGCGAAGGGGGAGTCGGGGTAGCTCTCGGAGCACTTCTTGTAGGCGGTCATCGCCTGGCTGAGATCGGGGTCGCGGCCGCTCTGCTTGGCGTGCTCGTTGGCGACCTTCTCGAGGACCTTGCCGATGTGGAACTGGGCCTCGGCCTTGAGGTCGGACTTCGGCAGGCCGATGACGGCGTTGAAGATGCCGATGGCCTCGCCGGGGCTCTCGCTCTCCATCCTGGCCTGGCCGATCTTCAGGAGCGCGCGGTCCACCAGCGTCGAGTCGGGGAAGAGCTGGGTGAGCGTGCGGCACACGCGGATGGCCTCGCCCAGCTTGTCCTGCACCAGCAGGAGGTCCCACTTCACGCTGAAGGATTCCTCGACCAGGGAGCGGTCGAGGCTGGCCTTGGTGCTGGTGCGGATCACCTCCTCCACGCGGTCGAGGCCCTCCGTGGCCTTCTCCGTGGCCTGCTTCTGGAGGCCGACGTCTTTGAAGATGCTGCCGAGCTTGAGGTAGATCTTCGCCTCGATGAGGTTCTTGCGGGCCTTCAGGTCCAGCGTGTCCACCTCGCGGTGCTCGATCTTGACGTCCTGGATCTGGCCGATGAGGAGGCGTGCGCTGGCGCGGACCTCGCGCGGCTCGGTGCCGGCGATGTGGGCCTCGTCGAGGTACTCGACGACGAGCTCGTCGCCCTTCATGGCCGAGAGCTTCGGGTCCCCCTGGTGGACCTCGCTCCTGTCCATGGCCACGTGGGGCACCACAGTGCCCACGAAGATGCCGGAGTGCGGCTCCGTCTCGGTGAGCTTGACCTGCACGGTGTCGCGGACGACGGATTCCTCCTGGCGGCCGAAGTCCAGGCTCGAACGCTCGGCCTCGGGCTCCTTCTCCTGCTTGTATTGGGTGAAGACCTTCACGGTGATCTGGTCCTTCTGGGGCGTGGTGTCGCGGTCGAGGTCCTTCACGCGGATGAAGGCGTCGCCGTCGCCGAAAATGCCCTGGGTGTACTCGCGGTACGCCCCGTCGGTGAAGCCCACGGACGCGGTGGAGACCATCTTGATCGTGGCCACCCGCGTCTCGTTGCGCTTGCCGGACTCGGTATTGGCATCCACGGTTTCCACGGCGACGGTATCGCCGCCGGTGACCTGGAGCAGGTTGTCGCCGGGCTTGGGGTCGCCGGGCAGGGTGGGGAGCGAGCCGATGTAGAACTCGCCGCTCTGGCCCAGGGTGTCGAGGGGGATCCCCTCCTTGTCGCCGCTCTTGGTGGTCAGGATGGCCTTGGGCTTGCCGCCGAGGGTCATGAGCACGACCAGGTCGCGGTCGAAGATCTTCACGAACAGCCGCTGGCCGGCTTCGGCGAGCGTCTCGCCCTCGGCGTTAGTGGGCACGCTGGTGCCGACCTTCTCCAGGGCGTCCACCGCCTTGGACCAGCGCCCGAGCTTGAAGTGGCACTGGCCGATGTAGTAGAAGGCCTCGTTGGCGTAGACGCTCCAGGGGAACTCGTTGGTGACGCGGCGGAGGGACATGAATGCCTTGTCGAATTCGTTGAGGTTGTAGTAGCAGATGCCCTCCTGGTAGAGGGCCTCGGCCTGCTGGTCGGGGTCGTCGGAGTCGGCCAGGTGGCGGAACTGCTTGATGGCGAGCTCGAAGTTCCGCTTGTCCACGTGGTGCTGGCCGAGGACGAGGTAGGCCTTGAAGCGCGCCTTGGAGGCGGGGAACATGCGCGGGACGGACGAGATGAGCTTGAGGGCGCGCTCCTCCTGCTTCAGCTCCAGGAGCTCGGTGCCGCGCCGGAGCATGTCGGCCGCGCGGTACTCCGTCTTCGCGTTCTCCGCGGGGTCGCCTTTCGCCTTCGCAGCCGGCTCTCCGGCGAGTGCTGGAGCGGCCAGGAGGAGCGCCGCGATGAGAAGAGCCGCAGTGGAAGCGAGCTGCCTGTTCGTCCTCATGAGTACCTCCGTGGTATGGAAGCCCAAAACGCCGAACGAGAAATGCAGAGTCCAAAATGGAAAATGCAAAATCACCGGGTGTTGGCGTCCTGCCTTCCGCCAGGGTCATTCGGCCTTTTGCACTTTGCAGTTTTCATTTTGCAGTTCCTATTCCTCCTCAAACACCCCGCCGCCCGTGGCCACGCCGTAGCCCTCGAGCAACTGGTGGGCCTTGGACGCCTCGGGAGATGTCTTGTACGCCTTGAGGATCTTGCGCGCCTGGGCAATGGCCTTCTTGCCCTGGTTCGCCTGGTGGTAGTAGTGAGCCTTGTGCCAGGCGGCGCGCGCGGCGTCGTCGGGGAACGAGTTCTCGATCTCGGACAGGGTGGTGATCGCGTCGTCGAGCTTGCCCCAGCGGATGAAGCACTCCTGGATCGCCCAGAGGGTGCCCGGGGGCTTGTTGATCTCGCGGTAGATCTTGATGGCCGCCTCGTAGTTCGCCAGGCAGTCCTTGTAGACCCAGGCCTTGCGCTCCTGGGCGGTCGCCGCCCACTGCGGGTTGCCCATCTTCTCGACCTGTTCGAGCTTGGCGATGGCCTCCTTGTACTTGGTCTCGTGGACGAGGAGCTCGGCCTCCTTGTAGCCGGCCAGCGGCGGGTCGGCGATGAGGCCGACGACGTAGCGGGCGCGGGCGAGGTCGTTGCCCTCGCGCAGGCGGTCCACGATCCAGGCGTACTTGCTGTTCGCGTCCTGCTTGTCCTGGACCTTCTTCACGAGGCCCACCAACTCGTCCACCACGGGGTCGCGCTCCTTCTTGTTGCCGTAGTGGGTCGTGAGGAAGGAGAGGGCGCGGGACAAGTAGTCCCACGTCTGCCCGGCCTTGTCGAACCAGGGCTTCTGGGCCTTGAACCAGGCGAAGCAGGCCTTGATGGCCTCGGCGCGCTCCTGCTGCTCGAACTGGTTGTAGTGCCCCGTGTGCCCGGGGAAGATGCGGTGGTGGGCCTTGTCCATCACCTGCTGGGCCATCCACACGCGGTGCTTCGCTTCGTCGTAGTCCTTCGGCTTCGCCTCGCCGGTGGGGATGAGCCAGGCCTCGTAGGCGGCGTAGTCCTTGCTCTTGATGTAGCAGGTGATGAGGTTGTCGCGCGCCTGCGACGCCTCCTGGCGGTTCGTCTCGCGGAAGTCCCGGACGACCTGTTTCCAGTACTTCACGGCCTGGTCGGCCTCCTTGTTTCGCCAGTGGTGCTCGGCGAGGCGGGCCAATGCGCTGCCGGCGAGAGGGTGCTTGGCGTAGGCCTCGGTGGCGAGCATCTCCTTGAGGCAGGCGATGGCCTGGCGGGTGTCGCCGTTCTCGAGGTGGGCGAGGCCCATGAAGTACTTGGCGGGCGCCGCGTCGCCCACCTCGTCGGCGAAGTAGTCGAGCACCTCGTGGTAGGTTTTGATCGCCTGGTTCCGCGTCTTGGCCTGGTGCAGGCAGTAGCCGCGCATGAAGAGCACGTAGGCGAGGGCCGGGGAGTCGGGGAACTGGACCTTGAATTTCTCGAACTCGCTGGCGGCGGCCTGGAAGTTGTTCTCCCGGAGCAGTCTCGCCGCCTTGTCGTACTGGGCGCGCTGGAAGACGTCCAGTTGCCGATACCGGGCCACCGGCAAGTCCCATTTCCAGTCGGCGGCCCAGGCCACGGAAAGGAGGGCAACGCAAGAGGCAAAAGGCAAGAGGCAAAGGGCCGACATTGGAAGTCGAAATGCGGAATTCGGGGCGCGGAATCCAGGTTCCTGCATTCCGCACTCCGCACTCCGCATTCCGCATTCAGGTTTCGTCACATGCGCTCCTCTTCGAACCGGGCGAGCACATCCTCGGTGAGGCGGCCGCGGGCGATCTTGGCCCACTTGCTCTCCGGGTAGTCCCAGGTGAGCTTCTTGAAGGTCTGGTACGCCTTCTCGTAGTTGCGGTCCTTGAAGTACGAGTCGCCCAGCCAGTACATGGCTTCGGCGCGGACCTCTTTGTCGTCCGTGTACTCGTCAATGAGCAGGGTGAGGAGTTGGACGGATTCCTTGAAGTCCTCCATCTTCATGTAGCACTGGGCGGAGAGGAAGAGGGCCTTGCAGGCAAGCGGATGCGTGGGGTTGCGCTGCTGGAACTTGAAGAAGACCTTGCCTGCGACCTTGTAGGCCTTCTGCTTGTAGTAGTAGTTGCCCAGGCGCACCGTGGCGTCGGCCACCAGCGGGCTGTCGGGGTAGATGTAGGTGACCTTGACGTACTCCTCGCAGGCCTGCTCGTAGTTGCCCATCTTCTCGAGGCAGATGGCCTTCTTGAACTGCGAGCGGCTGGCGTAGTCGGAGTCGGGCCAGTTGCTGATGATGTTGGCGTAGCGCCCGATGGCTTCCTGGTTGCGGTCGAGCTCCTGGGCGAGGTTGGCGAGGAGGAACTCGCCCTGGGCGGCGAGGCCCGTGTGCGGGTAGTCGCGCAGGGCCTCCTCGAGGATTTGTTTGCCGCGGGCGATTTCGTCGTTCGCCTTGTCCGTCTGCGCCAGCTTGCGGTGCTCCTTGGCCATCTCGAAGAGGGCTTCGGCCATGAGGAACCGCGTTTTCACCGCCATCTCGGGGTCCTTGAAGCGCTTGGTGAAGGTGGCCAGCTCGCAGTCGGAGCCATAGTGCACCTTGCCCTTCACCACCACGTCCACGGGTTCCCCAGAGAGCATCGAGGTGTCGTCACGGTAGGTGAAGGTCACCTCGTCGCCGAAGCAGACGCTGAGCACCTGGTCGTCGAGCTTGGGCGCGGGGGCCTTGTCGCCGACTTTCTCGCCGAGGAACTCGGGCTTGAAGCTGCCCGTGAAGGCGCCGGAGTGGGGCAGGGTCTCGGTGAGCTCGAGGGTCAGCTTGTCGCCCGAGCTGGCCGCCACCTGCACGGTCACCTTGTCCTGCCCGTCGGAGCGGTCGTGGTCGGGGTCCACGACCCGCACGTAGAAGCTCTCGCCGAGGTGGATGGCCTCCTTCTGCGCGGTGTAGGCGATGTCGAGCAGCTCGAGGCGGCCGTTGGAGAGGAGCCGCACCTTCGTGACCGTGACCTCCTTCGACTCGACGTCCTCGACCCGCAGGTGGACGACGTCGGAGCCGGCGACGATGAGGGTGGGGACGCGGTAGTAGTACTGGTCGCGCGTCTCCTCGGTGGGCTGGGTGAACTCCTTGGTGCCGCCGACGACGAGATCGTCGATCTGGTCGCCGGGGCTGCCGATCTGGAGGCGGATGATGCCGCTGAAGCGGCCCTCGACCAGCCGCTCGTCGGTCAGGATTCGCTCGAGGGACTTGCCTGGCCGCGCGCGGCGCGGGAACACCGCGTCGGCCTTCGGACGCAGCACCTGGAGGTTGCGGTAGCCCTTGTCGCGAGCCACGGTGGCGATGTCCTTGAGGTACAGGGGCACCTTGAGCTCGGCGGGCTTGCGGTTGGCCTTCCTGGCGGCGGCGATCTCGGACTCCGCGACCGCGGTGATGTGGAACACACTGCCGGAGTTCAGCGCTACCTTCGGATAGGTGATCTCGACGAGGAGGGGGGCCTGGACGCTTGCCGTGACCTCGGCGGCGATCTTCTCGGCAGGGGGTTGGGGAGCCGGGGCCGGGGCTTTCTCGCCCCCGGCGGGTCCTGCCTTGCCGGCTTCGCCCTTCGCGCCGGGCGGGGCCTTCGGGGCTTCGGCCTTGGGGGCCTCCTTGGGGGGTGCGGCCTTCGGCGCCTCTTTCGGCTGTTCCTTCGGGGCTTCCTTGGGCGCGTCCTTGGGGGGCGGCTCCTCGTAGTCGGGGTGGCGGGCGACGACTTCGTCGCGGTAGATCACCATCTCCTCGGCCTTCTTGCCGCGGAGGGCCATGCGGCGGAGCTTGGACTTCGCCTCGTCGCTCTTGTCCTCCACGCTCTGGAGCGTGGTGCGGTAGACGAAGAGCGCGGGCCTGCTGCGGCCGGCCTCCTCGACCTCGTAGGTGCGCTCGACGGGCACGCCGGGCTTCGTGTTCTCCTTGTCGAGGTAGCTGGCGGTGATGACGTCGCCGGGGGCGACCTTAAGGGTGTCCTTCTCGGTCTTCGCGCCGATGCGGAGGAGGGCGAGGAAGACGCCGCTGTGGTTGTGGCGTTCGCCGGTCGTGTCGTTCACCCAGGTTTCCAGCGCGCTGAGGGTGAGCTTCTCGCCACTGGAGCTCTTGACCTCGACCTTCGCGGTGTCGCGCTTGTCGGTGAGGTCCTCGTCGTAGTCGGTGACCAGGACCATGAGCTGGTCGCCCTCGCGGCAGCGCTTGGCGGGCTGGTACTCCGTCCACCTCTCGTCGCCGCGCTGCTCGATCACCTCGTTGGCGAGCAGGATGGTGCCGTTGTAGTAGGAGGAGTTGAGCGTGACGGTGAGGTCGGGCGTGTCCTTGGTGTTGCGCCGCTCGTCGTTGTAGGTGACCTCGATCTTGTCGCCGGGGGCCACCTCGAGGGTGGCGTTGGTGGTGCCGGTCGTGAAGTCCTCCTTGCCGGGCACCGCCACCTTGTCCTCCGCGTCCTTGAGGGTGATCTTCTTCACCGTGACGGCTTCGCCCTCGAAGTCGTCGAAGACCCAGGTGAGCTTGCGGAGGCGGATCGGCTCGGCGAAGGTGACGGAGAACCCTGTGTCGGTGGGCACGATGTCGGCCTTCGGGGTGGCGGCCTCGGCGGCCTCGATGCCGGGGAAGAGCTGGGAGGTGGGGACGACCTCTTTCTTCTGGCTCTTGCTCGACCACGAGAGGGTCATGGCCGCGTCGCCGGTGGCCTGGAAGTACTCGATCATGATGTCGTACTTCCGGCCGGCCTCGAGGTCGATCGTCGCGTTGTCCTCGGCGGCGCCGCGCACGACCCACCTCTCGAGGACCTTCTTCCCGTCAATGAACAGGCGCACGCCGTCGTCGCCGCGGACGCTGAAGGTGTAGGTCTCGGAGAAGCGGGGCAGGATCTGCCCGGTCCACCGCACGGAGAGGTTCTGGGTGCCGAGGGCGCGGTCGGGCGCCTTCTTCGAGAAGTCGAAGTCGATCACGGGGTCCACGCGCGCGAGCTTGAGGGCGTTGGGATTCAGGCTCGTGCCGGTGTAGTACTCACCCTTGAGGCCGTTGCCGCTGCCGCGGTAGCCCTTGGGGTGGGCGGCCAGGAGCAGCGTGTCGTCGGCCAGGGCGCCCAGCAACGCCACCTGCTTGATCTTCTTCGGCTCCGGCATCTCGAGCAATACGGTCTTGACGAGGTGGGAGCTCATGGTGTCCACCTCGACCCACTTCGGCTTCAGGCCGTCGGCGAGGCTGATCCAGGCGTCCGGCTTGGTGGCGTTGATCATCACGCTGGGGTCCTTGCCCTCCTGGGTGTCGGAGGCGGATGCCTTGGGCAGCGGGATGCCGGTGGGCACGGCGGCTCGGAAGATGCCCGTGTGGGGGCCGGTCTCCTCCAGCTTGAACGCCTTCAGGGCGTCGCCGGTGCTGGTCTTGAGGTCCACCGGCACCTTGTCCTTCTCGTCCGAGAGGTCGCAATCGAGGTCGGTGACCTGGACGTAGATGGCGCTTCCGGGCCGCACGACGGAGCCGGAGCGTCCTTCGAAGCGTCGGCTCTCGGCGACGCCGCGCTCGCGGGCGAGGCGGAGCTCGAGGGCGCGCTTCTCGGCCTCCTCCTCGCTGAGGATCTCGCCGGCGCTGGCGACGAGCCGGGCGTCGTACTTCACCTCGAGCATCTTGGGAGGATAGTGCAGGTCGTTGGCCTTCTGGAACCCGGGCTCGATGACGTAGCTGATCGTGTCGGTGCCGCGGATTTCGAGCTGGAGGTTGTTCTTCTCCACTTTGCCGAGCGCCGTGGCGATCGTGCCCACGAACAGGTTCTTCTCGCCCGAGCTGGGCAGCAGCTTCACGTGTTCCTCGTCGCCGCCGGGGGCCGTCGTCACGACGACCGGCACGGCCGCGCCGCCGCGGGCGACCGAGAGGTTGGCGTCCTGGAGCTTCAGCGTGAGGATGCGCCCTGGGATGGCGACGGTGCGGAGGCGCGGGTTGCCGATGAGGACTTCGGTGGAGGCGAGGCCGCGGGGGACCAGGAGCTTGAGCTCGCCCTCGAGCAGGCGGGCCTCGACGTGGTCGTGCTTGCGCTTGAAGACCTCCTTGAGCTGGTCCTTGGCGTGCTCGTAGTCGGCCTGCTCGTAGGCGATGCGCGCGTAGAGGTAGTAGGCTTCGGCCTGCGTCTCCAGGTTGTCGGATTCGACCAGGCGCTCGAGCTGGCTCTCGGCCGCCGTGTAGTCCTTGGTGAGGATGAGGAGCTGGATGAGGCGGTACCGGGCCTTGCTGCCGGCCTCGGTGCGGTTGTAGCGCTTGTTGTTCTTCAGCCCCTCGTACTCGATGCGGGCGGCCTGGTAGTTCTGCATGTCGGCGTACACGTCGCCCTTCGTGAGCGACACGGCGGCGGCGACCTCGGGGTCGAGGTCGAACTCCCGCAGCAGCACGGTGAAGGAGAGCTCGAGGGCCTCCTTGAGGAGCTTCTGCTTGCGCATCTGGTCCACCGTCCAGGCCACGTAGGCGGGGTCGAGGCTGGTCCAGGCCTCGGGGAGGAGCTTGAGCTTGGGCGCGGTGAGCTCCCAGGCCTTCGACTCGTTGCCGAACGAGAGGGCCTGGGCGGCCACGTGCAGGTCATAGGTCGGATGCCCCGGGGCCACGGGCAGCAGGCCGGCGATCTCGCGGGCGACCTTGGACTTCAGGATGGCGAGCTGCTTGGCGAACTCCTCGCCCGGGCGGTTGCGCCGCTCGACCTCGTGGAGGAACACGTAGGCCAGCTCGTGCGCCGCCTTGGCCTGGAGCCTGTCCACGACGGGCACGATGTGGTCGTTGTAGACCTTCGACCAGTCGTTCTCCCAGCGCAGGATTCCGGCGTAGAAGCGGGTGAGGCGGCTGACCTGGGGCCACTCGCCCTTCTCGACCGCCTCGGCAAGGCGGCGCTGGACGGGGCCGAAGAGGCTCGTGCCTCGGCCCGAATGCCGCACGCCGTCGAGCACCATGTCCACCTGGAGGCGAAGGAACGCGATGGCCTCGGTCTTGTCGGCCCCGTCGGGCCAGCTCGCGGCCACGCTGTTCACGTCGTCGAGCACCTGGTCGTAGACCGTGCACAGCGGCCAATCGGCGGCGGCGACTCGCTCGTAGACGGGGCGCAGCCGCTTGAGCAGGGTGTGGAGCCGCTGGCCGGGCACGAGCTTCTTCCCGGTTTCGACGGGCAGCGACTGTGCGATGGAGGCCAGGGCCTCGATCTGCTGCGGCGCCGGCCGCTTCCCGATCGCGTCGAAATACTGCGCGAGGTGTGCCGCCGCCTCCTTGGCCAGCTCCAGCTTCGTGTAGAGGCCGTAGGCGTACGCCTCGGTCATCACGTTGTAGTTGCCGGACTTCTCCTCCTCAGCGCGATAGAAGTCCCACAGGGCCTGGATGAGCTTCGGGGCAACCTTGCAGGTGGCGCCGGCGCGCTGGTAGAGCGTGTTGATGAGGCCGCTGGCCATCGCCCGGCTGGTGAACTTGAAGCCGGGCATGGCCGCGATCTTCGCCATCTCGTCCGCCACGAGCTGCGCGTCCAGGGCCTCCTGGCCGGCGAGGTAGGCGAGGGCGTTCTCGGCGCCCATCTTGCCGTAGACGCTGGCGAAGAGCGACTTCGTGTCGGTGCGCGGGTTGAGGGCGTTCTTCAGGACGGCCCAGACGGCCGGGTCGCCCTTCTCGTTGCCGCCGCACAGGGCGATGTAGTTCGGCGCGATCTTGTAGAGGGTGGCCCGGCCCTGATGCTCGCTCACGCGGCGGGCCAGAGCCTCCCAGGCGGAGCCGAGGCCCAGGCGAGGGGCCGTCAGCTCGGCCACCTGGCACTGGAGCTTCCCGTTGTCCCGCGTGCCCTCGCGCATCCGCTCGAAGATGCCGAAGACCAACACGTCCTGGACGCTGGCCGTGGCCTCCCAGCCGCCGGGGATGCGGCCCGCGTAGGCCTTGAGGAAGGCTTCGCAGGTGTCGAACGCGGCCTGGGGGGCGTTGCGGCCGTCCATCTGGAGGCCGTGGAGCGTCACGTGGGCGGCCATGAGGGGGTCGCTGCCCGCCTTCTTGCCGTCGAGGTCGCGCCTCATCGCCTGGAAGCGCGGGTGGTCGGCCCAGGGGCGCTTCTTCTCGGCGTCCGTGATCTTCACCAGGTTGTTGAACAGGTCATTCAGCGGGCGGCTGCCTCCGCCCTTGGTCAGCATCTCCTGGAGGAGGTCGAGCTTCGCGTCCATGTTGATGTGCGGGCTGAGCATCACCTGGTGGTAGATGCGGCCCCAGTCGAACGTGCCGGGGAAGGCGGTCAGGTATTGGCTGGCGTAGGCGAGGACTTGGCCGCCGTTCTTCGCCGCGTTGTACCAGGGGAAGGCCTGGCACTTGAGCTCGAGGACCTCGTGGTAGCCCCGGCCCTCGCGGGCCGCGGTGAGGAGGGCCTCGAAGCCTTCGCCCTTCACGGCCGCCAGAAGCTCGCCGAAGAGCTGAGGGTCCACGATCGTGATGTGCTTCTTCACGAAGGCGACGGCGGCCGGGTTGGCCATGCCGCCCAGGTAGTTCGACGCGATACGGCGGACGTGCGGGCGCAGGACGTAGGGGCTGTTGGCAAACTTGGCGGCGAGGGCGTCGAACCGCTGCTGCATGTCGTTGGGGCCGACGAGGGCCTTGCCCTGGATGGCGAATGCCTGCGGCGAGTCGCCGAGGACGCTGAGGAACTGCTCGTAGTGGGCGGGGTTCTTGCTGTTGCGGTAGAGGGGTTCGAGGGCGAGGAACTTGCGGGCCTCGGCGAGGCGCGCCCCCTCGTCGGCGATGCTGCGGATGTTGCCGAAGCGGGAGAAGGCGCCCCACCAGAGGGGCTCCTTGTGCAGGGCCTGGAGGGCGACGGTGTGGGCCACCTGGTCCTCGGGCGGCATCACGCGGGCGGCGTTGGCGAACATCTGGTCGAGGTCGCTCCACTCGTCGGGCCGCCCCTTGAGCATGACGAGCAGCGGGGCGAGATAGCGCTCCTTGTCGCCGCCGCCCATCTCCATGCGGTCGGCCGAAGCCTTGAGGCGGCGATGCACGCCCCCGACGCGGCCGGGCGTGGGGAAGCGCTCGATGAGCACGCCGGCGATGTCGAGGGCCTTCTCGGCCTCGCCCCCCTGGAGCAGGCGGTCGAGGAGCGCGGTGCCGAGCGCCCAGGCCGTGCCGTCGGCGCCGAACAGCGCCACGTACTTCTTGAACTCCTCGGGATAGGTGTTCTTGCGGAGCAGGTAGCGGAGGGCGGCGGCCAGCTTGTCGCTCTTCGCGTTCTGCTGGCGGGCGAAGGTGAGGAAGCGGGCGCCCGCCAGGTTCGTGTCGTCGGCCCGGTCGGCGAGCTCGCCGCCAAGGTACAACAGGTCGGGGGTCTGGGTGAGCTGGAGCAGCGCGGAGACGCGTTTCTGGGCCGTGAGGGCGCGCCCGCTGGCGAGGGCCGCGTCGAGCGACAGGCGGAGCGCTTCCTCCGGCGGCTTCTCCTGCGCCAGGAGCTTCTCGAGGGCCACATCCACCTGGCCATACTTCTTCTGCGCGAGGGCGGCCTTGGCGTCCTCAACGGCCCCGCCCAGGGCGGAGGAAAGGCAGAAGGCAAGAGGCAAAAGGCAAAGGGCAAAAGGCCATTTCGGATTTCGGATTCCCGATTGCGGATTGGCAGGACCGAATGGCCTCTCGTTCATCGTCTTCATGGTCACCCCCAGGAGTTGGCGCCCGCGGATCACGCGAGGCACACAGAAAGAAAACCGCGATTGAAATCGGGAACCGGCAACCGAGAACCGAAAATCGTGCTCACTCCTCCTCCAGTTCCAGCTTGATACCGTCGTCCATCCCCTTGCCTCCGGGCGTGAGGTCCTTCGGCTCGGTCATGCGGATGCCTTTGGCGCTCTTGTCGAAGAACCGCACATAGCCCCACAGGTCGGGGTGCAGGGCCGCTTCGGACGGTGCGTCGGAGAGGACGGACGTGGCCTTGTTGGCCCAGTAGTGGCGGCCGAGGACCACGGTGCCGCCCTCGTCGGTGGCCAGGACGCCCCAGTCGAGCTTCAAGCGCACAGGGTAACCGGCAGTGGCCCCCGAGCCACTTGGGAAGCTCAGGCCCAAGGCGTCGAGCGGAACCGCGGCCTCCACGACGTATCGGTCGCCTCCGCCCGCCCGCGCCATCTTCACGGTGTCCACTATCTTAACCAGATCGAACGACAATTTCCACACGGGGGACGCGACTTCCCACCCCTCGCCGGGCTTGGCTTGCGGGGCCACGGGCTGATAGAGGACGGCGACGGGTTTCTCGGCCATCCAGGTCATCAGGAGGCGCACGTCGCCCGCCACCGCCTGCTTGCGGCCGGGGTCGGCCTTCGGGTCCGCTCCCAGGCTCAGGTCCACCGCGGCGCCGGTCTTGAACAGCTTGTCCCACTGGTTCCCGCTGTTCCGCAGCGGCCCGAGGCCGCGGACCTCGTAGGCCAGGTAGAGGTGCTGGGCGTCGTAGGCCATGCGGAACGACGCACTGTGAGGGATGCCGTGGATCTTCGCATAGTCTGCGGTCACCAGCGGCATTGCCTCCACGCCGTCCCAGTCGCCCAGGTCGCCGTCCACCTTGATGGGGCTCAGGGCTCGGAAGCAGTCGAGCACCTTCACGTCGCGGCGAGCCACCTGCTGGGCGTGGTGGTGCTCCCACTCGTGGGCCTTGCGCACGTCCTCGGGCTTGACCGTGATCGTGCCGCCGAGGCGCCGGAACTTGTCGAGCCCGCCGACCTCGACCACGCTCGCGTGGTTGTGGCCCGCGACGGCGTAGTACTTGTTGTCCTCGAACGTGCGGCAGAAGTAGCCGCTGAAGTGCTCCTGGGCCGCCGTCACGTCGTCGAGCCGCAGGCCCCGCTGGTGCTCGCGCATGGACCAGGGGAGCCGCTTGGGGTCGCGTATGTCGCGGAAGATGGGGCCGGCCAGCAACCCGTCGCTCGTCCAGAGGGTCCACGAGCCGACGTTGGTCTTGAAGACCACGAACTCCCCGAGGTCGCCCGCGTGAGCGGTCTCGTGGCCGATCCAACCGAACTCGCACACGACTTGGGCGGGATGCCAGGGGCCGGCCGTGTTGAGGGCGTGGCCGCCCGCGCCCTCGGTCTTGTAGGACCAGAGCTGCTCCCCGTCGGCGCTGAAGGCGGCCTCGGGGTTTCCCATGTGGAAAAACGTCCCGTTGTCGAGCCGATAGAGGGTGGACATCCAGCCCTTCGTCGCCGCCTCGAGCTTGGGAAGCTCCACGGCCTCGTAGACGGGCACGCCGTTGGGCAGGAACTCCTTGACCTGGAACCGCGTGGTGCCCGCCTGCGCGCCGAGGTCGCGGTTGAAGAGGCTGATGCCGTGGATCTTTTTCGGCGCGAACGTGACCTCGGCAAGCTGCACCTCGCCGTCGCCGTTGCGGTCGGCCCAGACGAACTGGAAGTCCTCGAGCACCTTCTTGCCGAGGTAGGCGAGGACCTCGCCATTCGTCTGAAGCGCTCGCCAGTAGTTGGCCAGGCCGAAGGCCGCCACCCGCTTGAGCCGATCCTTGTCATGGAGATACACGATTCCCACGGGAATTGTCGGGCCGGGGCCGTTCGGGCGGGTGACCATGTAGACGCGGTCGCCGATCTGGATGGGCTGCTCTGCGGCCTCCCAGCCGTCGGGCCAGGTGAGGCTCTTGAGGCGGGTCGTGCCCTTCTCCCAGTCCAGCTCGAACTCCAGGTTGCCGTAGAACAGGCGACGCTTGTTCCACGGGTCGAGCACGCCGCCGCCGCCGTACGACGTGTTGCCCAGGAACTCGCGGAGGAACTTCCCGTCGCGCCCATTGCCAGCAATGGGCACCCGCCACTGCGTGATCCGCTTCGGCCAGTATTGCTCCTCGACCGCCCACAGGTGCCCCGCCGCGTCCACGGCGAGGGACGACACGCTGCCGAAGCGCGTGGGGTCCCACGGCCCGACCTGCGTGCCGCCCGGCGTGCCGATGGTGCGCAGGAACTTGCCCGCCGCGTCGTATACCCGCACGTTCCGCCGCTCGGGCGCGCTGTCGAAGACGTAGAGCTTGCCGTCACTGTCGAAGGCCAGGGAGGTGGGCCTCACGAGGTCGGTGACAAGCGTCTGGTGCTTCCCGCCCTCCAAATCCACCTTCATGACCTTCGACTGCGAAAGGGTGTACAACTCGCCGGCGGGGTTCAGGGCGAGCGGCCCGGGGCGGTCGAACGCCACCTCCTTGACGATCTTCCTGGCCTGCGGGTCCACCACCTCGATGCGGCGGGTGACCATCGGGTCGGGGGCCTGCTCGCCGCCGAGCGACTGAAGCGGCGCCACGCCGTAGACGCGGCAGCGGGTGGGGTCGAGCTTCAGGCCGCCGCGGTCGGCGCGGATGCCATAGAGCCCCGCCCTGTCGCCCTCGCGGTGGACCCATTGCTCGACGACCCGCAGGCGGATGGCCCGCGTGGCGACCTCGCTGCCGAAGTCTACGTAGCCGTCCATGTAGCGGGCGTTGCCGTTCATCTTGTCGTCGGGCCAGTAGAAGTAGCGCCGCGCCTGGCGATAGGTCGCCAGGTGCTTCCAGCCCTCCTTTCCGGCGATGTCCACGGGGCCGGCCTTGCCCTCGTAGGCGTCAATCTCGGTGCGCTTCCCGTCAATCTCCATGATCGCGAGGCCGCGTATCCTCTGCGGCTCGGGCCACTCAAGGGCGTAGATGCCGGGGCTCTCCTCGGTGACCGGCTCCGCCCGCTCGGCGTCCCACGAGCCGTCGGGGGCCACGGTGCCCGAGCTGACGCGCACCTTGGCCGTGCCGAAGAGGTTCCTGTAGCGGCGGCGAAGGAGCTTGGCGCCCTCGAGGCGGGCGAGCCAGTTCCGCTCGTCCTTCTCCTCGCCGCCGCGCTTGGGCTCCAGCTTCAGGCCCTTGGCTTCCTCGGCCGTCTCCAGGATCGCCTCCAGCTCGTCGTCGGCGCCCTTCGCGAAGGTGAAGCGGAGCGCCCGTGTGACCGTGTTCTCCGGCGCCGCCACGACGTCCCATGCCAGCTTGCCGCTGTCCTTGAACAGCGTCCAGTGCTTCGGGTTCTCCGGGTCCGGCGGGTAGGGGGCATCGGGCTTCAGCACGCTGATCTTGAACCGCACGTCCTCCATTGTGGGCGGCGTGTCCCCACGCCGCGCATCGCGGGACGGGGACGTCCCGCCTACAGGGTTGGGCACGGGGAGGACGATGCTGCCGATGGCCACGGGCCGCTGGAAGGCGAGCAGGATGTGCTGCTGGCGGCCCGGGCCTCTGGTGGACTCGAGCCAGGTGAGTCCGCCGGAGCAGCCGGCCGGCGTGCCCTTGATGCGGAAGAGGCGGACGAAGTCGTCGCGCGGGTCGGGCACGTAGTCGAGGCCGGAGCGCTTCTTCCGCGGGTAGGGCGGGAGGCAGTTCTCGATGTCCACGTCGCCGATGCCCACGGCGTTGTTCAGCCAGTCGCTCCCCGCGTCAATGGCCAGGTAGAGCCTGCCGCCGCCCGCCGCCATGCCCCGGATGCCGCGGTGCCGCTTCTCGGTCTGGCTGGCCATCAGGACCTCGGCGACCTTCTGCGCCTCGATGTCCACGCCCCACACGCGGTCCATGCCCTCCTCGCCCGAGGCGCTCCAGCCCTGGTTTTCTACAAACACGGTCTTGCGGTCGGCGGCCATGCGGTGGGGGCCGCTCCAGGCCGCGAAGCTGTGGATGCCCCAGAGCTTCCTGCCATCGAGGTCGCAGGCGATGAAGCTCACGCCGCTCTCGGCGCAGCCGGCCCCGAAGAACACGCGGTCGCCCAGCGTCGTGACGCAGCAGGGCGGCGTGTGGTCGGCCATCCAGCCGCCGGGGCCGCTCGCGCCGTTGAGCCACGGGGAGTTGTCGGGCGCGTTGGCCTCGACGTTCGGGTAGGGAGTCATCTCGTAGCGGAGCTGAAGCGGCGGCCAGGCCAGCGCCTTCCACTCGTACGTGCCTGGGGCCACGAAGGTTCCGCGTTCGTCCTTGAGGTCCCACTGCTCGGCGTTCGCGCCCTTCTTGCGTCCGGCGCGGGCGGCGAGGTTGCGCACGCGGCGGCCCTGGGCGTCGTTGACGGCTACTGTGACCGTGAGGTCGTCGGGCAGCGTGTAGGGGATGGCGAAGGGGGGCGGCGCCGCCTCGCGGTGGCGGAACTCGGGCACCGGCGCGTCGCCCAGGTCGCTGTACGCGTGCATCGCCTCGATGCGGGCGACCTGTGCGGGATTGGACTTGAGGATGAGCAGGCGGATGCCGCTCGTCTCGATGGGCTCGAAGGCAATCCACCGGCCGCGGTCCTCCTGCTTCTCGGCATAGTCGGCCAGGCGCTTCCACTCCTTCTCCACGGCCGCCACGGGGCTGAGCGTGGGCGGCCCGCGAAACGTCTCGATCCTCATGACCTCGAAGTTGTCGCGGAGATACAGCCCCGCGATCGTCCGCGGTTCGTCCCACGAGAGCACGAACCAGCTCGGGTCAATGTCGGAGACGGGCGGCCGGGGGATGCGCTCCTGCTGGTTCGGCCCTGTGTTCTGCCAGGCGCCCCAGCCGCCGGTGATGCTCGATGCCCGATAGGTGTGGGGCGGGCCGAGCTGCGAGTACTGCGTGAACTCGCTCTCGGCCTGCGCCAGGGCGTCGGGCGCGATGTTGTGGAGCCGACGGGCCGAGAACCGCCAGCTCCGCAGCGTCGAACGGCGGCGCGACCGCGTCTCGGTGCACAGCACGGCGCGGGTCCTCGTGCCCGGCGGCAGGGTCACCACGCAGGGGCGGGACTGATTGGGGTAGGCGGGCGCGGCAACCCAGTGCTCGTCCTTGCTCGGGTCGCCGGGGTACGGCGCGCCCTCCTTCAGGCAGCGCAGTTCCCCAAGCTCCATCCACGCGGAGCCGATGGGCACGGGCTTGCGGAAGGCCACGAGGTAGTGGAAGACCGAGGGCTTGTCGTCGGAGGCGGCCTCGCCGGCCGACCAGCCGCGGCTGTCGCGCGGCCGAGGCCCGAGGCCCAGGACGGCGAGCACCTCGTCGGGGCTCGACGGCGCCGCCACGCCGTCGCGGAAGGCCTTGCAGGCGGCGAGATCCACGTCGGCCTTCGCGAAGGGGGGCTGGAACAGGGCGGACCCGTCGCCCGCGGCGCACAGCGCGCATGCGGCAAGCACAAGGCCGAACACGAACAGGCCCTCCGGCCTGTCGGGTCGCCTCCCGATCGGACCCGGACTGCGTCGTTCCACGCCGAGCTTCCTGGGAATCGCCAACGTGTGGGATGCTCTCGCCAACGAACGCTTCCCATTCTACTCAACGCCCGCGCGAAATGCAAAGCCGGCCCAGACCCAGCGCGTGCTGGCCGGGTGCGAACGGGGGAGGGGGCGTATGGCTGTCAAGGCGCTCAAGATGATCACGCGCGCGCAATAGGGTCTGATCACCTTGGCGGCTCTCCCGGACTGGGCGAGAGGCCGCCATAAGCCTCCATTTTCCCTGGACATGCGGCGCCCTCCGCCCGTGATCATGACCGCAGTCAAGATGATCAAGCCCTTCCGGCACGAGAGGGGGTGATCATCTTGAAGGGGTCGGTCAGAACTCGGCCTTGGGCCAGCGGACGCGGAAGCCGATGTCGAGGGGCTTGCCGTCGGGGCGGTGCTGGGTTGCGCCGCCGTCGTCCTTGCCGTCCTCGCCGAGGGCGTAGACGGTGAGGCCGGCCCCGTCGGCCTTGTAGCGCAGCGGCTTGCCGTCGAAGGGGTCGGGGGGCACGGCCTTGAGGAAGTCGGGCATCAGGGCGGGGAGGTCGGCGGGCAGGCGGCCATGCTTGGCCCTGTAGCGGAGCGCGGCGAGGGCGACGCGGGCGCTCTCGCAGCGGGCGATGTGCTGCTGGCCGGTGCTGAAGACGCGCCCGAGCGCGGGGAGGATCATGCGCGAGACGACGTAGTGCCTGGGGATCCGCTCCTCGAGGTCCTTGCCCACCCGCGTGCCGGCAATGTAGCTCTCGGGATAGGGCTTGCGGGCCGCCGCCACGTAGTCGTTCATGATGTCGAGGTAGTAGCACATGTCCGTCTTGAAATACGCGTCGGGGATGAGGCGAAGGGCCAGGGGCAGCGGCATGTCGCCGGCGCCGAGCTGGCCGAGGAGTTCGCCGCGTTTCGGCGTGAGGACATAGGTCTGGTAGATGTCAATCCCGAAGCAGCGTTCGCCGACCATCGCTCCCTCGATGAGCTTGGGGTCGGCCGCGGCGGCGAGGGCGGCTTCGATGCGCTCCAGGGCGGCCGGCGAGGGCTTCGCCCGGCTGGCCCAGCGCTCCATCTGGGCGACGGCGAGCGAGTTGCACGCGACGCGGACGAGGGCGCTGATGAGGATCGGCTCCTGGCGCACGCACTCGCCCATCCGCAGCGCGCCGAGGAGTGAGCCGCCCGCCTCGTCGGCCTTGCCCGTCTCGACGCGCTCGATGGCTTCGAGTGCGAGGAGCCGCGCCCCCTGCCGCAGGTGCGACAGGTGGGGGAGCAGCATGCCCGGACCCTTGGCGAAGTCGAGGTCGAACTTGCAGTCCTCCCGCTCCGCCGCTTTGTGGAGTAGGGCGAGAATCTCCCCGTTCGCCGCGAGATAAGCCCGCGCGTTCTTCAGAACGATGGGCGGCAGCGCCTCGCCGACGTCGGGCAGGTTGACGGGGCCTACGATGGGCGCCCTGTTGCCGAGTTGCTCCACGGCCTTGTTCTCCGCCTCCATGAGCTTGAAGGCGGGGTTGAGGAACTCGGCGGCGTTGTGGCCGGGTGGCGGGTCGGGGTAGCGCTTCGCCAGTTCGGTCATGCTCGCCGGGTCGCCGGCCTCGGTCACCACTTTCATGCGGGCGGCGAGCCGCGCGCTCGCCACGGCGTTCCAGGCGTCGAGGAGGGAGAAGGGCAGGCTAAGGATGGACGTCAAGAGCACTTGGAGAGCGACGGGCATCGGCGGTCTCCTTTCCATCGGATTCTACCCAGTCGCCCGCGTCCACGCAAGGGGGAGAGGGGGCGGGGTGCGTGTAATCTCCTACGGTCAAGGGTGCAACGTGAACGCCCGTAGGGCGTGGCGGAGTACAGCCCACGGTGCAGCGAAGCGGAACCGTGGGTTTGCGTCCGAGAAGAAGACCCAGCCCC
>Ga0307379_10000758_pt1 | contig 52908 bp, 51 predicted proteins | sample UN2MG_FD_202237 | JGI IMG/M metagenome (GOLD analysis project Ga0307379, IMG submission 202237) | Soil microbial communities from Risofladan, Vaasa, Finland - UN-2 | ecosystem: Environmental > Terrestrial > Soil > Coastal area > Acid sulfate soil | place: Finland: Risofladan, Vaasa | collected... | reverse complement strand
GGGTCGGAACCACGTACCTTATTGCTGCCGCGCTACACTAATTTCGACGAGCAGTTGTCTCCAACCGGTTGACACGTTCCGCCGAGCCAAGGGGGGATGCCGAGTGTGTAGAGGGGGATCCGGTGGTAGAGAGGGGGATCCGGGGAATATAGAAAGGGCCTCGCGACCTTCCAGCGGGAGGTATCACCGCGCTTCTCGGTTCTGTTAGAATAGACGCGAACAGACGGGCCCGCAGATGTGTCTTACGGCGCCGGTTCTTGCCGGCGGCCGAATGGTTGGGGATTGTGCCCATGACCAGGGTACTCGTGGTTGACGATTCGCCGGTTGACCTTCAGCTTGTCGGCAAATTTCTCCGGGAGGACTCGACCCTGGAGGTGGAGAACGCCGTCGATGGCGCCGACGCGCTGGTGAAGATGGAGCAGACGCTACCCGACGTGGTCGTGACCGACCTGGTGATGCCGGAAATGGACGGCCTGGCCCTGACGGGGGTCATCACGGAGAAGTTCCCGCTGGTGCCGGTCATCTTGATTACCGCCCGGGGCAACGAGGAAATCGCCGTCCAGGCGCTGCACCGGGGCGCCGCCAGCTACGTCCCCAAACGGAGGCTTGCCGACAAGCTGTTGGACACGGTCCGCGAGGTGCTGAGGCTTTCCTACCGCAAGCGCCACCAGACGCAGCTTATGGGCTGCATGACGCAGCATGATTGCGGCTTCGCGTTGGACAACGATCCGGGATTGATCGGCGCGTTGATCGCCCACTTGCAGGACGAGGCCGCCCAGCTCGGGCTCTGCGACGTGGTGGAAGGCACGCGGCTCGGGGTCGCTTTGGAGGAAGCGTTGAAGAACGCCCTCTATCATGGGAACCTCGAGATCGACCAGCAGCTCCGAGAACAAGACAAACAGGCTTTCGACGCGCTGGTGCGAGAGCGCCGCGAGCAGGCACCGTACCGAGATCGACGGATTCACGTCGTGGCGAAGCTTTCGCCGCACGGTTCGACGTTCGAGATCCGCGACGAAGGTCCGGGCTTCGATGTTTCGATCCTACCGGATCCGGCGGACCCGGCCAGCCTGGAAGGGACGAGCGGACGAGGCGTGCTCTTGATACGGACGCTTATGGACGACGTCGTCTACAACGAGGCGGGAAACGCCGTCACGCTCGTCAAACGTCGTTGTTCCAGGACCATTTGAAGAAGAAGCGAGGGTTTTGATGTCCATGCCGAAAATGTTCGATGCCAGAATCGAGGGCGACACGCTCGTTGTCGAATCCTTGGGCAATGCCGGGAGTCTGGTCGGGGAGGAGATGGCCTACGAACTGACCGGCCTTCTGGACCAATTCGAGAAATCCGATCTCCACGGCGCCGTGATCGATCTGCGCAACTCCCCCTACTTCGGCACGAGCATGCTGCAAGTGATGACCGCGCTGTGGAAGCGGGTTCGCGCCCGGGGCGGGACGATGGCCGTGTGCGGCTTGTCGGACACCGGTCTGGAGATTCTCCAGGTAACGCGGTTCGACACCCTCTGGCCCATCTGTTCCTCGCAAGAGGAAGCCCTCAAGGCGGTGGCGGAACCATGAGCGACGGGAACCCACTCGGCAAACCGATCGACCAGGACCGCACCTTCTCCATCGAAGTGGCCGAACGCGTCAAGCGGCTGCCGCCCTACCTGTTCGCGCGGATCAACAAGCTGATGTACGAGAAGCGCCGGGCGGGCGACGACGTGATCGACCTGGGGATGGGGAACCCCTCCGATCCACCCCAGGACCTGGTCGTCGAGAAGCTGGCCGAAGCCGCCCGGGATCCTAAGAACCACGGCTACAGCGAGTCGTTGGGGCTTTTGAACCTACGCCGCGAAATGGCCGGCAAGTACTTCAAGCACCACGGCGTCCGCCTCGACCCGGAACGCGAAGTGGTCGTCTGCCTGGGGTCCAAGGAGGGGTTCAGCCACATGTGCCTGGCCTTGATGGGCCCGGGCGACACGGCGATCGTGCCCGCCCCGTCGTATCCGGCCCACCTGTTCGCCGTGGCGCTGGCCGCCGGAAACCAGATCCTCCTGGAAGTGGCCGACAGCGAGAAGTTCCTCGCCAACGTCGCCTACACCTGCCAGCACCTCTATCCCCGGCCGAAGCTGGTGATCGTCAACTTTCCGCACAACCCCACGACGGCCACCGTCGAGGCCGACTTCTACGTCGAGCTGGTCAAGCTGGCCAAGCGATACGCGTTCATGGTCATCAGCGACCTGGCCTACGCCGACGTCTCGTTCGACGGCTACAAGGCCCCCAGCTTCCTGGCCGCCCCGGGCGCGATCGACGTGGGCGTCGAGCTGACGACGATGAGCAAGGGCTACAACATGGCCGGGTGGCGCGTGGGCTTCTGTTGCGGCAACGCGGAGATGATCCGGGCGCTGGCGACGATCAAGAGCTACTACGACTACGGCATGTTCCAGCCGATCCAGATCGCCGCGATCGTGGCCTTGCGCCATACCGACGCGGCCGTCGAGGCCCAGTCCCAGGTGTACCAGCGTCGCCGCGACGTCCTCTGCCGCGGACTCCGGCGTCTGGGCTGGCCGATCGAGCCGCCCAAGGCGACGATGTTCGTCTGGGCCAAAATCCCCGAGCCCTGGGCCAGCCAAATGACGTCCTTCGACTTCGCCATGAAGCTGCTCGAAGAGGCCGACGTGGTCGTCAGCCCCGGCGCCGGCTTCGGCGCCGCCGGCGAAGGCTATCTGCGCATGGCCCTGGTCGAAAACGAAAAGCGGCTCCGCCAAGCCGTCCGCCACATCGGCCGCTGCCTGGGAACGAAGGCGGGGGCGAAAGCGTAGGGCGTCTGAATGGCGCAACGCCTTACCCGAACGTTCGTTGCGGTAGAATGCTGACATGGATACCGTATACATTGAGACCTCGATCGTCAGCCACGCAACGGCTCGCCTGTCCTCCGACCCGGCGACAGCGACAATGCAAGATCAAGCACGACGCTGGATGGCGGAGCAACGGCCGAAATACGTGGTGGTGACCTCGCAACTTGTCTTGGCGGAGGCCGCCAGGGGCGACCCTGACGCCGCCGTTCGCCGACTGGCTATGTTGGCCGATGTTCCCATTCTCAGCGAAAACCCGGATGTCGACCGGGTGGCTGACGAATTGATCGCGCACTCGCTTATTCCCGCAGCAGCACGAGTCGATGCCCTACATCTGGCCATTGCGGCGCTTGCGGGTGTACAATACCTGCTGACACTGAACTGTCGACACATCGCGAATGCAAGCGTGCTGCCGGGAGTGTATCGGCTGCTCGGCGATCTCGGGCTCTCGGGGCTTCTCGTTTGCACGCCGATGGAATTTCTCGGAGGGTCGTCCGATGCCTAAGAACTCTATCCTCGAAGAACTGTACGCTGTTCGGTCACAGATCCAGGCGGAACATGGCGATCACCTCTCTGACTACCTGCACAGCGAATTCGAGCGGCTGAAGGCGGGGGGCCATCCGATAGCGCAAATCACGCAACGAACCATCCGATGCACCGGAGCGGCGAAGTCGGGTGCCTCGGCAGTGGTAAGTCGCTCGTCGCCGCCCGGTGATCGGTAACGTTAGATGGCCCGGAGATAACAAGCTGATTCGACAATGTGCAATCCACCCATTGAACACGGCGTTCAGACCTGGCGCATGGGGTCAACCGCATGGGGTCAACTCTTGACACTTGACACTTGACACTCGGCCTCCAACGCAGTATTGTCCTCGCCCAACAAGCGCATGGGGCGCATGCGCATGGCGCATGGGGTCAACTCTTGACACTTGACACTTGACACTCGGCCTCCAACGCAGTATTGTCCTCGCCCAACAAGTGTCAAATGTGAAGAGTTGACCCCGGATGCCATCCTCGGAGCCGCGCGGTGCTTTCCATATCGCAATCGCCGCCGTAAACGGTGTACAATACTTGGTGACCTGGAACTTCAAGCACATCGCGAACGCAACGATGCGGGGACGCATCGAATCCGTGTGCCGCGATGCCGGGTTTGAACCGCCCATTATCTGCACACCCGAAGAACTTGCGGGGGATGACCACAATGTCTGATTCACCAACTGACGAAATTCGAGCCATTCGTCATGAACTTGCCGCTAAGTTTGACAATGATGTCAAACGGATAGGGGATGACCTCCGCCGCCAGCAGGAAGAATCGGGGCGAGAATACATCCGCCTGCCAAAGCGATCCCCGCGTCCCGACCGCACGACGAACCAGGCGTTGCACGCGAGCGGGCAGTGACGTCGGTCTTGAAAGCAAAGTCCAACGCGCCCGCCGCGTGAACTTGGACGCTACGCCGAGAGGTCCTCCCCTCTACTCATACGTTTCGTGACGCGCCTCGGAAAACCACGCCTATGGAACGGCGTGTCAACGCGCTGCCGCCCCCCGGTCGGGGCAGCAGCGGCGCGGGAGCCGCCCGATCGGAATCAATCCCGTGCGCGTTTTCTGGCACACGCCCGGGCGCCCTGGGAACTCGTGACCCGGTACGGCGCTGGCGGAATCGGTCGAATCGGGGCCGAGACCGCGCGCTCGTCCCCACGTTTCAGGCGCTGCCCAGGCGAGGCGCTCCCGCGCATCGCCGGGGAAATGTTTTGCGGCGACGTGGGCGGCATCTATAATCAGACGCGGTTGCGCGGCCGGTTGGCCGGCACGCGGTGCCTTCGCAGAGGGGCCCCGGTTGGCTTGTCCAACCGTGCTTCCGGCACTGCTGGGCAAGCCAGCAGTGGCACCCAACCTACAGAGTCTATGCGGACAGGCCGCTCGGGCGCGACGCGCGGCCTGCGGCGCTCGCGGGTACCGCATCGCCCATCGACAAGGGAACGCTTTTTGAACAACCGAGGAGACGACAACATGGTCCGAACCGTACCGCTGCTATTGCTGACCGCCTGGATCGGCGCGACGGCTTGCACGGCGTGCGCCGCACACAAAGAGGCCGTCAGCCTGGAGGAGGCCAAGGCCGATCCGGATTTCGGCGTGCAGGGGGAATACCTGGGTGAGGGGGCTCTGCCCGACGGGGCCGAAGGCAAGATCGGCGCTCAAGTGATCGCGCGAGGTGAGGGCAAGTTCGAGATCTTCGTGCTCTCCGGCGGCCTGCCGGGCGAGGGGTGGAAACGGGGCGACTTGCGGCTCCGTGCGGAAGGGCAGCGGGAGGGGGACGCCGTCGTGATCCGGGGCGAGAACCTGGAAGGCGTCATCGCCGACGGAAAGCTGAATCTCGCCGATTCTCGGGGCGACAAGAAGTCGCAACTGAAACGGGTCGAGCGCCACAGTCCCACCCTGGGCGCCAAGCCGCCGAAAGACGCCGTGGTCCTGTTCGACGGAAGCGGCGTGGACTACTTCCCCGGCGCCAAGATGACCGAAGAGAAAACCCTCCTCTCCGGCACGCTCTCCAAGGCCGAGTTCAACGGCTATCACCTCCATCTGGAATTCCGCTTGACGTGGATGCCCGAGGCCCTCGGACAAGCACGCTCCAACAGCGGCGTCTACATCCACAACTGCTACGAGATCCAGGTGCTCGACGCGTTCGGGCTGGAAGGGCGCGACAACGAGTGCGGCGGCCTGTATAAGATCAAGGAACCGGACGTCAACATGTGCTTCCCGCCGGTGACGTGGCAGACCTACGACGTCGACTTCACGGCCCCGAAGTTCGACGGCGAAGGCAAGCGGGTGTCCAACGCGCGGCTGACGGTTTGCCACAACGGGGCGGTCATCCACGACGATCTGGAGTTGCCCGGCTATACCCCCGGCGGCCAGCCGGAAGGGCCGGGGCCGCGCGGCATCCAGTTGCAGGGGCACGGGTGTCACGTTCAGTATCGCAATATCTGGCTCGAGAAGAAGGACTAGCGCGAGAGGCCCGAGATGCCTAACATCTCGGGGGGATTCGAGTTGCGGCCGCAAGGCCGGCCGCCGTTGCATCGCAGCCGAGGATTGGCCCAAGAAAGCCGCTGGCTGCTGCCCGTCCGTAGAGTAGAATAGACATGGTGGAAGGCGGAGTCTTCGCCCGATTGCCTCGCCGTGAAACCGCCCGGTTTCGATTGGGGAGGCGGGCGGAAACTGCCGATACGAGTTGCATAACCCGAACGGTTCAGAATCGAGCCTCCCGTTCGTTATTCCGACGGAGGTGCCAACCATTTGGCGTGAGCCGGGGCCAGATACGGCTGGTGCGCGAGCACGCCGGGCCCCCGCTCGTCTCGCAGCGACGCATCCGGTCGCAATTCGCGGGAGGTTTGATTCTCCGGCCGCCGCGTCCCGTCCTTGGGACAGCGGCGGCCTTTGTTTCTTGGCGCCGTGCCGGAAGCAAGATACGCGATCTCGCGATAGAGCGACGACCGGCGGCACGGCCGGTCTTTGATCCGGGGCCGCCGCGGAGGAGCCGTCGAGCCTTCTCGGATTCCTATCGCTTCCCGCCGTCCGGCGGTTGATCGTTGTCCGGCTTGGAAGCGATCTTCGGCTCTGCCAGGCGCAGCGTGGTGACGAGTTGCTCGTCGGCGCCCCCGAAGCGGTCGAGCATCTCCTTCTCCAGCACGAAGGCCAGCACCACGCGGCGTCCTTGCGCGTCGGTCACCAGGTAGTAGATCCACTGCATGGGAACGTTCGAGGCTTCGCCCTCCGCCACGACCTGAAACACGCGGTAGTCGGCCTCGCTGTGCCGCTGGCTCGCCCGAAGCAGCTTCTGGAAGCTCTCGTCCAGCGCGCGGACGACGTCTTCCTGAAATCCGTCCAGGGTGAGCTGCGTGGCGTCGGCGGCCTGCGGCAACAGGGCGACGTTGCACTGGGCCAGCTTGTCGCCCCCGTCGATCAGCCGCAACACGGCCTGATCCTTCTCCTCGGTGATCACGAACCAACGGCGATCGTGCGCCAGCCGCCACTTGGCTTCGGGCGGCTCGTAGCTCAATTGGGTCAACTCCGCCGCCGGCTCCAAAGAGACGTCGGCCAAGGCGGTTTCGGTCAAATGCTCCGACTTCCTGCCCGGGGTGATCTTCATCTGGAGTCGGGCGACCACGTCGAATCCGGTGTCCACGTGCCCCACGGAGCGGTCTTCCCGGACCAGAAGCCCGAACCAGGTGATCCGCTTCGCCTTCAGGTCGAAGTGGTACTTGCCCTTCACCTCCAGCTCGGTCGACACCCCGTCTTCGGCCCCGACAACCCGCCCGGAAATCTCCAGGCCGGCCTTCCCCTCGGCAACGCCGGTCAGCACGCTCTTCACGTTGCTCTCGGTGATCGTGTCCAGGCCCAGCATCGCGGCGATCAGGTCGTCAGGGTGCTCCCACTGGCCGTTCAGCGCCAAGGGCTTCTCCGGCAACAACCGGTCCAACACCAGCGTGTTGGCCAACACGTCGATCAGCTCCAGCTCCTCAAAGGTCAGCGTCCCCTCAGGGCTGAACAACGTCACGTCCGGTCCGTCGGCCTCCACCCCGATCAACCGTCGTTCCTCGCGGAGCGTGGGCTTGTACGCGTGCTCCCCCGACTGGATCTCGCCGTCGGCCTGATGATAGTGCCGGACGGAGCGCATCGGTCCGTCCGCTCGGGAGGGTACCCGGATCGATTTCTCGTCGTAAACGAACTTCGCAACCACACGCATCTTCACGCGATTCACCTTGCCCTCTTCGACCATCTTCAGATCGCCGCCGACCTCCAAGACGGCCTGCACCAGGTCGACCCCCCCTTGGGTCCGGCCCGATCGAAGTGCGTAGGTCGTGTCCCGCGGAGGGGCCGAGATGGCCGATGCGGCAAGGATGAGAATCGCCAAGACGGGGACGCAGAAAGCCGTGATGAGTCGGTGCATGGTTCTTGGCCGGGTATCGGGGTCCTGCCGGGAAACGACCGCAACTGGCAGTCGCTAGATCGACTGGTGCCGACGGAGAAATCCAGGCGAAACCCAGGTGTCCTTGCGGTTGGGAGCCCCGTTCAGAAGGTGGGCAATATACGCAATTCAGGGAAGGAATGTTCCGACCACCCCAACTTCAGAATGGAGCAAGCCAAGCCGGCCCGGGCGAAAAAGTCTCCCGTCCCCGGAATTTCCCGCAACCGGCGGTCACGCCGGGACATCTATATAGGTTGGGGAAGGGGTTCCGCCCAGGAAGCCGAGGGAGGACTCCTCCACCGAGAGGTTCGAGATGGACACTCGCCTCGAACGGCCGGCGGTCCCGGCACGTACGTTAGTCAGGCGTACGAAGGGAAAAAAAGGGTCCTTGGGGCGAACTTCGTGTCGATCAAATGGCACTCTAGAGCGTACGAGGGTCTGGCAGAACAGCCGTTGAGGCTGCCTCGCCACAGCGGCCCCCAAGAGCCATATGGGATGCCTCCGCAGGTGTAATCGCGAAACCAATCCTAAGAATTATACGTATTTTTGTAAGGAGGGCTTGTTAAAATTCGCACGATTCGTATATACTGCGGACAAGTTGGACTCCGTCTCGGCGGCGGCAGGGCCAGTCAGGCCCACGCGACCGGATCGTCAGGGGCGAGTGCATCGCGAGCAGTCCAACCAAGATCCGCCATGGGAGAACGTCCCCGATGCACAGCGACTATGTGAATTCCGCAATCCGTGAGCTCCGCGATCAGCAAGTCCGCTTCGCGCCCCGAGAGAAAAAACTCGAGCAGGCGGATCTCGCGGAGAAGCTGTTGGCTGAGCTGGACCCCACCCGCACCTATACGTACGAGTATTTGTGCTACCGCATCACGAAGTACCGGCCCGAGTCGCATCCCGACGCGAGGATGGCCGGCCTGGAGGCCAGCCACGACTTGCGGCTTTTCGTGGAGGACTTGTCCGACTCGGCCAATGTGCCCGCCGAGGCGGCCGGCGAGCCGGTGCTCACGGTCGACGAGCTGAGCCGCGAGTTCCAGGTGTCGACGAAGACCATCTCCCGGTGGCGGCGTCAGGGGCTGGTGAGTCGGCGGTTCGTATTCGACGGCCGGAAGCGGGTGGGTTTCTTGCAGAGCTCGGTGGATCGTTTTGTCGAGCGGAACCGCGACCGGGTCCGCCGCGGTGGGCGGTTCAGCCAACTCAGCGGGGAAGAGCGGCGGACCATCGTCAAGCGCGCCCGACGCTTGGCTCAGGCCGGCGGTTGCCCGGCCGACGTGACCAAACGGCTGGCCCACATGACCGGCCGTAGCGTGGAGACGATCCGCTACACCTTGAAGCAGTTCGATCGGGATCATCCCGACGTGGCGATCTTCCCGGACAACAACGGTCCGTTGCGGGAAGAGACGAAGCGGAAGATCTACCAGCAGATTCGCCGAGGCGAGTCGGCCGAGGCGTTGGCCAAGAAGTTCTGCCGCACGAAAACCAGCATCTACCGCATCGTCGCCGAGATGCGCGCCAGGCGGATCATGGAACTGCCGCTGGACCATATCCCCAACGAGCAGTTCGAGAGGATCCGCCCTGGACAGGAGGAGAAGGAGATCCTCGGTCCACCGCCGCCCTGCGAGCAGCCGGTCCGGAAGACGCGTCTTCCCAGCGGGCTGCCTCCGTATCTGGCCAGCCTGTACGAAGTCCCGCTGCTGACCCGAGAGCAGGAGATGCACCTGTTCCGGAAGATGAACTACCTGAAATACAAGGCCAACCAGCTTCGCGACAAGCTCTGCCCGTCGCAGCCGAAGACGACCCTGATGGATCAGATCGACCGGCTGTACGACGAGGCGGTGGCCACCAAGAACGAGATCATCTCCGCGAATCTGCGGTTGGTCGTCTCGATCGCCAAGCGGCACGTGGGACCGACGGAGAACTTCTTCGAACTGGTCAGCGACGGCAACATGTCCCTGATCCGTGCCGTGGAAAAGTTCGACTTCGCCCGGGGCAACAAGTTCAGCACCTACGCGAGCTGGGCGATCATGAAGAACTACGCTCGCACCATCCCGGATGAGCATCGCCACCGCGACCGTTACCGCACCAGTCACGGCGAGATGTTCGGCGCCACGGAGGACGACCGATCCGACCAGTACGAGCAGGAGTCGGCCCAGCTTCAGCGGGAGGCTCAAGTGGAAAGTATCCTGGAGCGCCTGGACGAGCGGGAGCAACAGATTATTGTCAGCCGGTTCGGCCTGCGGCGCGGTCGCGAGCCGCTGACGCTCAAGGAGGTCGGCGCGGAGCTCGGCGTCACCAAGGAGCGGATTCGGCAGATTGAGTCCCGGGCGTTGAGCAAGCTGCGCAAGGCGGCGCAAGAGGAGAAAATCGAGATTCCAGAGCCCGATTAGGCGATCGACGGGCCGGAGCATGTCGAGGCCGCCCCGAAGGACTCGTCCTTCGGGAGGGTCGGGCGATTGTCGAATCGGGGCTCGTCGATGGGGGAGACAGTGCGCGGCTCCCAAGAAGTTTACTCATCATTCCGCGCGAAATACCCCGAATGGGCGGGACGGGGCTTTGGCAGATGATTCAGGGACTCCGAACCGCTTTGGCTGGCTTTGGATTCTCTATTTTTCCAGAATCTCCCATTTGCTGCCCTTTGGCCGTAATCGCGTGGTGGACTGAGTCGCCATGCCCCTATTAGTAGCTATGCGACATCCACCCGAATGAAGCATTCGGAAAGGGGCCTGTCTCGATCGACGGCGATGCCGGTTTTTTCTTTACTCATCTGCCTTGAATGGGTTGTGCGATTGGGTATATTAAAAGGTTTGCATGATGGCTCTGACCGGCTAGCGTAGCTCAATTGGCAGAGCGGCTGATTTGTAATCAGCAGGTTGTGGGTTCGAGTCCCTCCGCTAGCTTGTAGTGGGAACCCCTTGTTCTGACGTTGTGTCCATACGATACGGGAAGGCCTGAGGGAGGGACCCGGCGCGTGAGGCGGGAGAGCGACTGGCCGGCAAATGGAGGTTGAATCGTAAGCGGGGGGTTTCCCGAGCGGTCAAAGGGGTCAGACTGTAAATCTGATGGCAGCGCCTTCGCAGGTTCGAATCCTGCACCCCCCATTGTCTCACCGCCACCGGCTGAACCGCTTCCCGCAGACTGCTTTACACACGGGGATCGAACGAAGGACGCGATGCGGCTCGACCTGCCGGATCGAGGCCGCTGCGGGCCAACCGCACGGGACCCGGTTGGGATTGCTGGATCGATTGACTGCGGGTGTAGCTCAACGGTAGAGCCATAGCCTTCCAAGCTAAAGACGAGGGTTCGACTCCCTTCACCCGCTTCGCGGGCGGATCGACGAGGGCCAAGACCGGCGGAAGCGAAGGGAGAAATTGCCACAGGACAACACGAGACGGCTTGCGGAGTGTTGCGAGCAGCATATATCGTTACGATACAACAAGGAGCCAAGGGGTCGGCCGAAGAACAACTTGGGAACCGTCCCTTTCCGAAATGCGGAAGTTGTTCTTCGGCCAATCCCAACGAGCCCGGCGGCTTGAAAATCGCTGTGGCAAGGCGACCATCGCCACGCAGTCTTCGGCGCCGGGGTCGACCGCAGGCCGCGCAGCGACTGGGCCGCTATTGTCCGTTTCGGCTGCTGTAGCTCAGTTGGCAGAGCGCGTCCTTGGTAAGGACGAGGTCATGGGTCCGAGTCCCATCAGCAGCTCTCGTTTTGGACGGTCCCCGGGCGTGGGTTCGTCCTGTGTAATCCAAATGTACCCGCTTGACTGAACGTTGGAAGAAAGAGAGACGTAGCATGGCCAAGGAGGTATTTGAGCGAACCAAACCTCACGTCAATGTGGGCACGATTGGCCACATTGACCACGGCAAGACGACGTTGACCGGCGCGATACTGGCCGTCCAGCAGCTTAAGGGATTGGCCAAGTTCAAGTCGTACGCCGACATCGCCAAGGGTGGTACCGTTCGCGATGCCACCAAGACGGTGACCATCGCCGTCGCCCACGTCGAGTACCAGTCCGAGAGACGGCATTACGCGCACATCGACTGTCCCGGCCACGCCGACTTCATCAAGAACATGATCACCGGCGCGGCCCAAATGGACGGGGCGATTCTGGTGGTGTCGGCGGCCGACGGCCCCATGCCGCAGACCCGGGAGCACGTGCTGCTGGCCCGTCAGGTGAACGTGCCCGCTCTGGTCGTGTTCCTCAACAAGGTTGACCTGGTCGACGACGAGGAGCTGATCGAGTTGGTGGAGTTGGAGCTTCGGGAACTGCTCACGAACTATGGTTTCCCGGGCGACGACATCCCCATCGTCCGCGGGGATTCGCTCTCCGCCTACAACAAGCCGGACGATCCGGAGGCCACCCGGTGCATCGGTGAGTTGATGGACGCCATCGACGAGTACATTCCCGAGCCGGTCCGCATTCGCGACAAACCATTCCTGATGGCGGTCGAGGACGTCTTCTTGATCGAAGGTCGCGGCACGGTGGCCACCGGACGGATCGAGCAAGGCGTGATCAAGGTCGGCGAGGAGGTGGAGATCGTCGGGCTCAGCGCCGAGTCGAGGAAGACCGTGTGCACCGGCGTGGAGATGTTCAACAAGACGCTTCCCGAAGGGATCGCCGGAGACAACGTCGGCTGCCTGCTGCGGGGAGTCAAGCGGGACGAGATCGAGCGCGGCCAGGTGCTGGCTAAGCCGGGCAGCATCATGCCCCATACGAAGTTCGAAGGTGAGGTCTACGTCCTCTCCAAGGAAGAGGGCGGACGGCACACGCCTTTCTTCAGCGGCTACCGGCCCCAGTTCTATTTCCGCACGACCGACGTGACGGGCTCGCTCAATCTGTTGGGCGGGGCCGAGATGTGCATGCCCGGCGACAACGTGAAGCTGGCAGTGGAATTGATCAGCCCCATCGCCTTGGACGCGAACGTGCGGTTTGCCATCCGCGAAGGTGGCCGGACCGTCGGTTCCGGCGTGGTGACCAAGATCCTCGAGTAGGGGCATCGAGGAGTGGCCGCGTGCAGCAGTCCGGATCGCGGGTTGTCCTCGCATCCCGGCACAGAAGGCTGTAGGCAACAGGCAGCCGGTAAGGGCAGGGGTGTAGCTCAATTGGTAGAGCACTGGTCTCCAAAACCAGCGGTTGGGAGTTCGAGTCCCCCCGCCCCTGCCATTTGTCAAGCCATGCATTGCCAAGGAACCGACGGCTTCCCACGGAAGCCCGGACCCGCGGAAGAGAGCCTTCGGCAGCCGCTCATTAGCTACTATCCAGGAATCATCCAAACGTCCACGAAGATGCGTGGGAACCCACACACACGACGCTGTTCGCCCCAAGGAAGGGGCCAATCGCACGGGGGAAGCTCTCGTTGGTGAACGCGTTTCTCCAGGAATTGTTCCACGTCGGCCTTTACAAGCGGACCCAGGGTCGAGTGACCCGCCAGGTGACCTTTGTCACGGTGGCCATGGCAGTGGCGGCAGGGCTCTACCAAATGCACGGGGTCTTGGGCACCGCCTTGGTGAATTGGCCCGGCAGTTGGCTCGCCTACTGGAACATGGGCCGAAATGAAGCAGCCGAGGCGATCGTCCGTCAGAGCGTGCGTCACGGCTTGCCGTTCGCGCTTTTGCTGTTGGGCCTTTGGGCGGCGTACCGGTTGGTGAACTTGCCCGGCTTCGCCGACTTCCTCATCGCCGTGGAGGCGGAGATGAACAAGGTCTCCTGGCCCTCGCGCGCCGAGTTGTATCGCAGTTCCATCGTGGTCCTGGTGACGATTTTCGCGCTGGCAGCGGTCCTGTTCGTGTTCGACTTCTTCTGGCAGACGATCTTCACCTGGCTGAATGTTCTCTGAAGCGGCAAGTCCGTGTTGCGGGGTGGAATCGTCCCACCCAATCCGGCGCGAGGAAAACCGAACCCGCATGAAACCTTGGGCCACAAGCCAAGGGGAGTCAGTCGTGACTGACGAGCCGAACAACCCGATCGACGAGCCGAGCGAGACGCCCGAACCGGTGGTGACCGAGTCGGGCGTCGGACAGGCCGAAGCTGCGCCGTCGTCGGCCGCCGCAACGGACGCGCCCAGCGAGTCCCAGACTGCGGAACCGCCCTCTGCGGCCGAAGCGCCCGAAACGCCGGCTGAGGCGGAGGCCACTGAGGCACAGACCGTGGAGACGCCTGCTGAGGGTGAGGCGGTGGAGACGCCTGCTGAGGAGACATCTGCCGAGGGTGAGGCGGTGGAGACATCTGCCGAGGGTGAGGCACCAGAAACCGCAACCGCGGCCGAGCAGGCCCAAGCGCTGGTTGAATCACCGGCGTTGGATGTCCCGGCTGACGTGGGGGCGAGTGAGCCATCCGTGGAGACGGAGGCAGCGGCGTCCAAGGAGCCGTCCGACGAGGCACCTTCGGAGGAGCCCGCCAAAGTTGGAGCGACTGCCGAAGCGCCGAAAGCCGCCGAAGCGCCGAAAGCCGCCAAAGCGCCGAAATCGGCCGAGAGGCAGGAACAGGAGGAAGAGGAGGAAGAGAAGTCGGAGGACATGGACTGGTATATCCTCAAGGTGCAGAGCAACCGTGAGGACTCGATCCGGGACGGGCTGCTGCGGCGGGTGGCGATCGCCGGACTGGGCCGGTTTTTCGGCGAGATTATCGTGCCGACGGAGCAGGTCACGGAGTTCAAAGGTGGCAAGAAGCGGGTATCGAAGCGGAAGCTATACCCGGGCTACCTGGTCGTCCAGATGGAAATCAACGACGACTCGTGGTTCCTCGTCCGCGAGACGCCGGGCATCGGGGATTTCACCGGCCCGACGGGACACCCCACCCCGATGCTGCCGCACGAAGTCTCCCGCATCCTCGCCAAGAAAGAAGAGGAGGGCGAGGAGTCTCCGAAGGTGAAGATCCCCTTCCTTTCGGGCGACCGGGTGAAGATCAACGAAGGGACGTTCGAGAACTTTGAGGGCGAGGTCCATACGATCGACGAGGCCAACGGGCGGGTCACCGTCATGATCAACATCTTCGGGCGGAGTACGCCCGTCGAACTGGAATACTGGCAAATCGAATCGATCTAGATTGATAGCGAAACATGGCGAAGCAATTGGTGGGAGAAGTGAGGTTCCACGTGCCGGGCGGCCAGGCCACACCGGCCCCTCCCGTCGGTACGTCGTTGGGACGATTCGGGATTAACCTGGGCCAATTCGTCCAACAGTTCAACGACCGGACCAAGGAGGATCGGGGACTCCGCATCCCGGTGGTGGTCCGCGTCTACAACGACCGTTCTTTCGAGATGGAAACGAAGAGCCCCGCGGCCGTGGACCTGTTGAAACAGGCGGCCAGTATCGCGAAAGGGGCGGGAACGCCACCTCGGGAGAAGGTCGGATCGGTCACCTCGGCCCAGGTCGAGCAGATTGTCCAACGGAAGATGGCCGATCTGAACGCCCGCGACGTGGAGCACGCCCGACGTATCATCGAAGGGACTGCTCGAAGCATGGGGCTGGACGTGGTCGACTGAAATCGCGAAGCGGGTTGATGGGTGCTCAGAAAGACAATGCAGCACGGCGTTCGGCCTTGTTTGCGGGAAACCGGGCCTCCCGCCGGTCGGCCCCGCCGCATCGGCAATCTGAGGCTCAATAGCCCACCAAGCTGGAGGCGTACCAACGAGATCGCGGATTGGGGGGCGGAGCCCCGCCGACTGGACCCACGGCACGAAGCCGATTGACGAGAATACTCAGGCAGACATGGTCAAACGATCCAAGCGAATGAAGGCCCTGGTCGAGAAGGTGCCGGGCAAGAAGCCGCTCCCGCTGGCCGAAGCGGTCGCGCTTTTGAAAACCTTCGGCAACACCAAGTTCGACCAGTCGGTCGAGGTCGCCTTGCGGCTGGGCATCGACCCGAAGCAGGCCGACCAGATCGTCCGCGGCTCGATCGTCCTGCCGCACGGGATCGGGCGAACGTTGCGCGTGGTGGTGTTTGCCAAGGGCGACAAGATCGACGAGGCTCAAGAGGCGGGAGCCGATGAGATCGGAGGAGAGGAGCTGGCCGAGAAGATCAAGGGAGGTTGGACCGACTTCGACGTCTGTATCGCCGCACCCGACATGATGAGTATGGTCGGCCCCCTGGGACGGATCCTCGGCCCTCGAGGTCTGATGCCGTCTCCCCGGGCGGGCACCGTCACGCCCGACGTGGGGAAGACGATCCGGGAGTACAAGGCCGGCAAGGTGGAGTTCCGCAACGACTCCGGGGGGATCGTCCACGCCTTGGCGGGAAAGCTCAGTTTCGACGCTCCCAATCTCATGGAGAACATCGAAGCATTGATCAATTACGTGCTCAGCCTCAAGCCGGCCGCCGTGCGCGGACAGTACCTTCGCGGGGTTGCCATCAGTGCCACGATGACCCCCAGCGTCCGAGTCGCTGCCTAGTTGGCCCGTCTTCGAGACAGTCGGCAGACAACCGAACACAACCATCGCAGACAAATCGAGGGCCGGTTTCGCCCCCCCCACGCTTGTCGCGTGTCGCAGCGTGGGCACAGTTGTCGGAGAGGATAGGCTGGATTATTCACGAAAAGCCCTCAGCGCAGGCTTCCAGCCTGTGGACTTGGGAACACCGGCAAGATGCCTGTGCTGCGAGGCCACCCCATGAATAATCCGGGATAGAGAACGTGGTGGGCCAAGCCCGCCTTACCGGAAATCCGCACTGGATCGGCCATCATGAGTAAATACGTCAAGAACCTGATTACCGAGCATTTGCGCGACCGATTCAAGGACGTCCAAGAGGCGTTGTTGGTGAACATGGTGGGTTTGGACGCCAACGCCAACAACCGGCTGCGAGCCGAGTTGCGCGAGAAGAACATCCATGTCGTGGTGGTCAAGAACAGCCTGGCCCGCCGGGCCACGGAAGGCACGCCCCTCACCGCGATGTTCGAGGGGTTGGCCGGATCCAGCGCCGTCTGCTGGGGAAGCGACGACATGGTGGCCTTGGCCAAGGAGGTTACCCGGCTGGCCAGGGACCAGCAGTACGAGGCGTTCCAGCCTCGCGGGGGCGTGATGGACGGCGAGAGGCTCACGTCCCGCCAGGTCGCGGAGGTCAGCAGGTGGCCCAGCCGCGAGGAACTGCTGGCGATTGTGGCGGGCCAGGTGATCGGCGTCGCGTCGGAGGTGGCCGGTCAGCTCGTTGGGCCCGCCACGCAGGTCGCCAGCCAGATCGAAAAGATGATTGAAGACCGAGGCGGCGACGGCCAAGAGGCCGCAGGCGCGGCGTCCGCCGACCCCATGCCGGACGCCGGCGGCGCGGAAGCCGAGGCGGAGTAAAAACCGTAGGATGAATAACCTGACATGTCGTTCGGCGCGAAGGCGTGCCGACGAGACCTGAATCGAAAGGAAGATGTCAACCATGGCGGAAGAAGCAGTTCAAGAGTTCTCCCAGGAGACGAAGCAGCGCGTCGAGATGCTGATGGGTCTCACGCTCAAGGATTTGGTTGAGCTGCGAGACTGTCTGAAGACCCACGGCATCGAGCCCGCGGCCGGCGGCGTGATGATGGCCGCCATGCCGGGTGCCGGCGGGGAGGCCGCTCCGGAGGAAGTGGAGAAGACGGAGTTCGACGTCGTTCTGGAGAGTTTCGGCGAAAAGAAGATCGCCGTGATCAAGGTGGTCCGGGCCGCGACCAGTTTGGGCCTGAAGGAAGCGAAAGACAAGGTCGAGGCAATCCCGTCCAAGATCAAGGAGGGCATCTCCAAGGAAGACGCGGAGAAACTGAAGAAGGAGCTGGAAGACGCCGGCGCTACGGTGTCGATCAAGTAGCTTGTTGAGGAGCAGACCAACCGCTTTTCCTTTTTGAGCGACGCACCGGCTGGTAGGACATCGTCCGGTGCGCGCCCTAGATTTGCTGAACCTTGCCAGATCCCCCCGCAAACGCTACCGGGTTACGGCCGCAAGGGCGGCTGCGCAGGAGCGGCGCGCGCAGCCGACACGGCGTTCTCTTTCTGTACACTCCACGAGGAGGGTAAACCCTTATGGCGACCACGGCTCAACGGCGTCTTGATCCCCAGCAAACCCGCCATTTCGGCGATTACCGGGAGCCCCACCCGATCCCGGACCTGACGGAAATTCAGACGAAGAGCTACGACGATTTCCTCCAGCACGAGGCCCCGTCGGAGAAGCGGAAAGACCAGGGGTTGGAGAGCGTGTTGAGGGAGATCTTCCCGATCGAAAGCTACGACAAGTCGCTGAGGCTGGAGTATCTTCGATACGAGTTGGGCAAGCCCCGGTACGAGCCCGACGAGTGCCGCCAGTTGCGACTTACCTACGGGCGCCCGTTCAAGGCCTGGCTCCGGCTGACCAAGGAACAGCCGATCGAGGAGGAGGTCTACCTGGGCGACTTGCCCATCATGCTCGGCGGGGGTGAGTTCATCATCAACGGCGCCGAGCGCGTGGTGGTGAGCCAGTTGCACCGGAGTCCCGGTGTGGACTTCGTCGTGGAAATAGAATCCAGCGAGCGTCGCCTGCACAGTTGCCGCATCATCCCGGAACGGGGAAGCTGGATCGAGCTGAACGTCACCCGCAAGGAAAGCCTCACCGTCCGCATCGACCAGAGCGGCAAGTTCTCGGCGATGATGCTTTTGCGGGCGATGGACCCCGCGTACAGCGAGGACGCCGACATCCTGCGGGCGTTCTATCAGACGTCGGTGGAGAGCATCGTCGACGGGCGGAGCGCCTCGAAGATCGAGGGCAAGTTGGCCGTGGGCGACGTGGTCTATCCGGCCGACGGCCCCAAGGCGGGAGAGGTGATTGTCGAGTGCGGCCAGCAGATCACCAAGAACGCCGCCGAACAAATCTGCACCTCGGGGCTGACGCAAGTCGAGGTCATGCCGGACCAGAAGAACCGGCTGCTGCTGAACGCCTTGGTCGACGATCTGACCGCCAGCCATGAAGAGGCCCTGCTGAGGATCTACCAGCGGCTCCGGCCCGGCAACCCCCCTCAACTGGAGAAGGCCAAGTCGCTGTTCCGCGAGAAGTTCTACGACACCAATCGCTACCGGCTGGGGCGCGTGGGGCGTTTTCGTATTAACCGGAAGCTGAAACTGAACGTCTCCGAAACGGAAATGACGCTCCGCCCCGAGGACTTCATCGCCGCCATGAGGTATCTCCTCCTCTTGCGGAGTGACCATCCGGAGGCCGAGGTCGACGACATCGACCACTTGGGCAACCGGCGGCTTCGGACCATTGACGAATTGGCCTGCGACGAGATGCGCAAAGGCTTCCTGAAGCTCCGTCGCACCGTCCAGGAGCGGATGAGCCTCAAAGACGTCCAGGACATGACGCCCCGCAGCCTGGTCAACCCGAAAAGCATCTCCGCCGCGATCGAGTACTTCTTCGGACGCGGGGAACTCTCGCAGGTGGTCGACCAGACGAACCCGCTGTCGATGCTCACGCACGAGCGGCGCTTGTCGGCCCTGGGGCCGGGCGGATTGAACCGGAAGCGAGCGGGATTCGAAGTGCGCGACGTCCACATTTCCCACTACGGACGCATCTGCCCGATCGAGACCCCCGAGGGTACCAACATCGGACTGATCTCCAGCCTGGCCATTTATGCCACCGTGGACGGGTACGGCTTCTTGGTCACGCCGTACCGGGTGGTCAAGAAGGGCAAGCTGACCGGCGAGATCGAATGGCTTCGGGCCGACCAGGAACGCGAGGCGTACTTGGCTCCAGCCGACGCGCCGATCGAGAAGGGGCGAATCGTCGGCGAAACGATCATCGCAAGGCATCACGCGGACTTCTACGTGGTCCCGGTCAACAGCATCCAGTACGTCGACGTGGCCGCCGCCCAGATGATGGGTGTTTCTGCCGGATTGATTCCCTTCTTGGAGCACGACGACGCCAACCGTGCCCTGATGGGCTCGAACATGCAGCGCCAGGCCGTGCCGCTGTTGATCACCGAGCCTCCGCTGGTGGGCACGGGCATGGAGGCCGATGCGGCCCGCAACTCCAGCATGTTGGTCCGCGCGCGGCATCGAGGGACCGTCGGCTACGTCGATGCCGAACGGATCCAGGTCGGCGGCGAGACCTACAAGCTCCGCAAGTTCGTGGGACTGAACGAGCGGACGTGTCAGAACCAGAAGCCGATCGTCCGGGTGGGACAGAAGGTGGAAAAGGGCGAAGTCATTGCCGACGGCGCCGGCACCCGCAATGGCGAGTTGGCCCTAGGTCGCAACGTGCTGGCGGCCTTCATGGCTTGGGACGGGTTCAACTTCGAGGACGCGATCATCATCAGCGAGGAGCTCGTCGAGTACGACACCTACACCTCGATCCACATCGAAGAATTCGACATCGAAATCCGCGAAACCAAGCTCGGCCGCGAGGAGTTCACCCGCGATATCCCCAACGTCAGCGAGAAGGCCCTGAGGAATCTTGACGACGGTGGGATCGTTCGGGTGGGCACGTACGTCCGGCCGGGCGACATCCTGGTGGGCAAGGTCTCGCCCAAGTCGAAGACCGAGTTGACGCCTGAGGAAAAACTGCTGCACGCGATTTTCGGCCGGGCCGGTGAGGACGTGAAGAACGACTCCCTGGAGGTCCCCTCCGGCATCGAAGGAATCGTGATCGCTACCCAGAAGTTCTCCCGCCGCATGAGCCTTACCGAAGAGGAACGCAACCGGTTCGAGGAGGAATTGAAGGAGGCCGAGGCCGAGGGGAATGCCGGCATTGCCGCCGCGTTTCGGGAGATGGTCACGCAGATCGAGGACGTGCTGAAGCCGAAGAAGCTGACCGACGAGGACGGCACGCCCCTGGTCCACGACCAGGAACACCGCTTCGTGGCCGAACAGGCGCAGCGATTCCGCTTGGAGTCGCTCGATATTCGCAGCCCGCAGCGCAAAGCCGAGGTGGAGAAGATCCATAAGAGCACGTGGCCGGCGGTGGAAGCGGCCATCGACGCCCGCGACCGCCGGCTCAACTCCATGAAGCGAGGCGACGAGCTTCGCAGCGGCGTCCTTCAGATGGTCAAGGTCTACATTGCGGCCAAACGGGTGGTCTCGGTCGGCGACAAGATGGCCGGCCGGCACGGCAACAAGGGGGTCATCGCCAAGATCCTCCCCAAGGAAGACATGCCGTATCTGCCGGACGGCACCCCCATCCAGATCCTCCTGAATCCCTTGGGCGTGCCCAGCCGAATGAACGTCGGCCAGATTCTGGAGACGCACCTTGGCTGGGCTGCGGCGACGCTCGGATTCCGGGCGGTCACGCCGGTGTTCAGCGGGGCCAGCGAGGAGGACATCAACGACTGCCTGGCGGAAGCCGGCTTGCCTCGCCACGGCAAGACGACCCTCTACGACGGACGCACCGGCGAGCGGTTCGAACAGGAGGTGACGGTCGGGCACATCTACATGATGAAGCTCCACCACCTGGTCGACGACAAGGTCCACGCCCGAAGCACCGGCCCCTACTCGCTGATCACCCAGCAGCCGTTGGGCGGAAAGGCCCGATTCGGCGGCCAGCGATTCGGGGAGATGGAAGTGTGGGCCCTGGAGGCCTACGGCGCGGCGTACGCTCTGCAAGAGATGCTCACCGTCAAGAGCGACGACGTGGAAGGCCGCACCAAGATCTACGAGTCGATGGTCAAAGGCGAAAACACCCTCGAGGCCGGCACGCCCGCCAGCTTCGACGTCTTGACCAACGAAATCCGCGGGCTGGGACTCAACATGCTCCTCGAAAAAGTCCGCGTGTAGGGTAGCAGGCTGTCGGCGGTAGGGAGCAGGAAGTACGAAGTAGGCGGCCGAGACTAAAGAGTAGGGAGTTCGGAGCTGCACGGCGGAGTAGACTGGGAGCTTGAGATCCAAGCCCCAGGGCGGCGTCCCGTGGGACGATACGCACATGGCCGCAAGCGGCGCGTCGAACGTGCCAATTGGAAACTGTCAGTTTGCGATTCTCAGTTGTCAATTCCCGATCCCGACCGCCATCCGTTTCCTTCGGATAAGGAGTCTTGGCAGTGAGCGTGAGCGACCCCTCTTACGACCGGATCAACGACTATGCGTCGGTGAAGATCAGCCTCGCCCGACCGCATGACATCCGAAGTTGGTCGTTCGGCGAAGTGAAGAAGCCCGAAACGATCAACTACCGCACGTACCGTCCCGAAAAGGACGGGCTGTTCTGCGAGCGGATCTTCGGTCCGGAAAAGGACTGGGAGTGCGCCTGCGGCAAGTACCGGGGAATGAAGTACAAGGGAATGATCTGCGACCGGTGCGGGGTCAAGATCACTCATAGCCGCGTGCGTCGCAAGCGGATGGGGCACATCGAGCTGGCTGCGCCGGTGGTCCACATCTGGTTCTTCAAGGCGATGCCCAGCCGTCTGGGAACGCTGTTGAGCATGAAAACCACGAACCTGGAGAAAGTCGTCTACTTCCAGGACTACGTGGTCACGGATGCCGGCGACACGGAGCTGAAGAGACAACAACTGCTCACCGAAGAGGAATACCGCGAAGCCCGCACCAAGTACCCGGAAGGATCGTTCAAGGCCGACATGGGCGCCGAGGCGATCCGCAAACTGCTCACCGAGTTGGACCTGGTTCAATTGTCGCAGGATTTGCGCGTCGAGCTGGCCCAGACCAACTCCAAGCAGAAGAAGAAGGATCTGATCAACCGGCTGAAGATCGTCGAGGCGATCCGCGACAGCGACAACCGGCCGGAATGGATGGTGCTGGACGTGATCCCCGTGATCCCACCCGACTTGCGCCCGCTGGTGCTGTTGGACTCGGGTAACTTCGCCACCAGCGATCTGAACGACCTCTACCGCCGGATCATCAACCGAAATAACCGGCTCAAGAAGCTGGTCGATCTGAACGCCCCGGAAGTGATCATCAAGAACGAGAAGCGGATGCTCCAGCAGTCGGTCGACGCCCTGTTCGACAACAACCGCTGCAAACGACCCGTGCTCGGCTCCAGCAACCGGCCCCTGAAATCCCTTACCGACATGATCAAGGGCAAACAGGGGCGCTTCCGCGAAAACCTGCTGGGCAAACGCGTCGACTACTCGGCTCGAAGCGTGATCGTGGTCGGCCCCGCGCTGCGTTTGCACCAATGCGGGCTGCCGAAGAAGATCGCCCTGGAGCTCTACCAACCGTTCATCATCCGGCGGCTCAAGGAATTGGGCCACGCCGATACCATCAAAAGCGCCAAGAAGATGCTGGAGCGCAAAGACGAGGAGGTCTGGGACATCCTCGAAGAGGTGATCCGCAACCACCCCGTGCTCCTGAACCGGGCACCGACGCTGCACCGCATGGGCATCCAGGCCTTCGAGCCGGTGCTCGTGGAAGGGAACGCGATCAAGCTGCACCCCCTCGTCTGCAAGGGCTTCAACGCCGACTTCGACGGCGACCAGATGGCCGTCCACCTGCCGCTGTCGATCGAGGCCCAGGTCGAAGCCCATACCCTGCTCATGGCCACCAATAATATCTTCAGCCCGGCCAACGGCGCCCCGATCATCAGCCCGTCGCAGGACGTGGTGATGGGCTGCTACTACCTGACCATGGCCTTGCCCGAGCGAAAAGGGGAGGGCATGGTCTTCGCCTCTTTCGACGAGGTCCAACTGGCCTACTCGTTGGGCAAGATCGATACGCACGCGACCATCAAAGTCCGACTCCCCGAAGCATGCCGCGTCAAAGGCGAGACGGGCACGCGGCCCGGTTCGGTGATCGACACCACCGTCGGCCGCGTGATGTTCAACGTCATGCTCCCCGGCGGCATGCCCTACTACAACACGCCCATGCGGTCTCCGCAACTGGCCACCGTGATCTCGGACTGCTACGAGGTCCTGGGCCGCCGGGCAACCATCGACCTGTTGGACGAAATGAACCAGCTGGGATTCCGCCAAAGCACGTTGAGCGGACTCAGCTTCGCCACGGACGACCTGATCACTCCGCCCAACAAGGGAAAAATCATCGCCGCGGCGGAGAAGCAGGTCCTGAAGATCTTGAAGCTCTACCAGCGGGGCATCATCACCGAGGGCGAACGCTACAACCAGGTCCTCGACGCCTGGACGCACGCCCGCGAAGAGATCACCAGCGAGATGATGCAAGAGCTGGAAGGCGATCAGCGCTATCCCGGCTACGTGAACCCGATCTTCCTCATGGCCCACTCCGGGGCCCGCGGCGGCACCGAACAGATCCGCCAGTTGTCCGGGATGCGCGGTTTGATGGCCAAACCGTCGGGCCGGATCATCGAGACCCCCATTAAGGCGAATTTCCGCGAGGGCTTGAGCGTGCTGGAGTACTTCAGCTCCACCCACGGTGCCCGAAAGGGCCTGGCCGATACCGCCCTGAAAACCGCCGACTCCGGCTACCTGACCCGCAAGCTGGCCGACGTGGCCCAGAACGTCGTGGTCACCACGCACGATTGCAGCACCACCCAGGGAATCACCAAGGGCGTGATCTACCGCGGCGAAAAGGTCGAGGTCAGCTTGGCCGAGTCGATTCGGGGCCGCGTCAGCCGGGCGAACATCGTCAACCCGATCACCGACGATGTGATCGTCCGGGAAGACGAACTCATCACCGCCGAAATCGCCCGGAAAATCGAAGAGCTCGGCCTGGAGAAAATCCAGGTCCGCAGCCCGATGACCTGCGAGGCCTCCTTAGGCGTGTGCGCGTTGTGCTACGGCATGGATCTCTCCTCCGGATCGTTGGTCGAGGAGGGCATGGCCGTCGGGATCATCGCCGCCCAAAGCATCGGCGAGCCGGGAACTCAGTTGACCATGCGGACCTTCCATATCGGGGGCACGGCCTCGCACCAGGTCGAGGAAAGCGAGATCCGGGCCAAAAAGGCCGGACAGGTCAAGTTCACCCGGCTCAAGGTCGTCCGCAATAGCGAGGGCGACCAGATCGTGCTCGCGCGAAACGGCGAGCTGTTGACGCTGGACCCCAAAGGCCGTGAACTGGAGAAACACGATATCCCCGCCGGCGCCCAACTGATGGTCGAGGAGAACCAGGTCGTTGAGGCGGGGGCGCTGCTCTGCCGTTGGGACCCGCACAGTATCCCCATCCTCGCCGAAGTCGGCGGAAGGGTCCGCCACGAAGATATCATCGAGGGCGAGACGGTCCGGCTGGAGAAAGACGTCAGTGGCATGGTCCGACGGCTGATCATGGAACACAAGGGAGACCTCCACCCACAAGTCGTCCTCGAAGATGCCAACGGCAAGATCCTCGACTTCTACTACCTGCCCGAGAAGGCCCACGTGGAAGTCAACGAGGGAGCACAAATCGTCGCCGGCACGCTGTTGGCCAAGACCCCGCGTGAAGTGTCCGGAACCCAGGACATCACCGGCGGTCTCCCGCGGGTCACCGAGATCTTCGAGGCCCGAAAGCCCAAAGACCCGGCCGTGATCGCCGAAATCGACGGCACCGTGGAAATCCTCGGTGAGAAGCGCCGCGGCAAGCGGACGATCATCATCCGCAGCGAGGCGGGCATCGAACGCGAGCACCTCGTCTCCCACGGGAAACACCTCCGCGTGCACACCGGCGACTTCGTCCGGGCGGGTGAGTCCTTGGTCGACGGGCCGCTCGTCCCCCACGACATCCTCCGCATCTCCGGCGAGGAAGCGGTCCAGCACTACTTGGTCCGCGAGATCCAGAACGTGTACCGCAGCCAGCGAGTGGACATCAACGACAAGCACATCGAGATCATCGCCTCCCAGATGCTTCGCAAGGTCCGCGTGGAACAGGGCGGCGACACCGGCCTGCTGGAAGGGAGCGTGATGGACAAGTTCGAGTTCCGTAAGGCCAATGAGGACCTCACCGATTGCGCCAAGGTCACCGACCCCGGCGACACCAAGTTCCAGGAGGACGAAATCGTCCCCCGGGACGCCTTCGAGCAGCAGAATGCCCAGTTCGAAGCCGGTGGCGGCGACCCGGCCAAGGCCATCCGGCCCAGCCCCGCCACGGCCAGCACGCAACTGCTGGGAATCACCAAGGCCGCCGTGCAAAGCTACAGCTTCCTCTCGTCGGCCAGCTTCCAGGAGACGACCAAGGTGCTCACCGAGGCGGCCCTGGCCGGCAAGGTCGACAACCTGGTGGGGCTCAAAGAGAACGTGATCCTGGGCCACTTGGTGCCGGCGGGGACCGGGTTCCACACCTATCAGGAATCCGAGGTCCGCTTCCGCCCGCAGACGCTCTTGGACATGGCCGAGCAGAAGGAAGCCGCTCCCCGGCCCGTCTTCCCGCTCCTGGACGGCGAAATGGAGGGGCAGCCCGACGGCGCGACGACCACCGAACCGTCGCCCCCGACCACGAGTGCCTTGGACAGCCTGTTCTCCGATGGCCCCTCGACGCCGCCAAACGAGCCGTAGCCCTTGCCTGACCGCCCAGGTCGAGCCGGGGGGGCGCAGGCTTGGATCGGAGGGAGCGGGCGGACTCGGCGCATGTCCGAAACGACGTGGTCATCGTCAGGGACGCCTTGACACAGGCCCCGGTTACGATACGCTGGTAGATTCCCAACTGTGAAGGTTAGGTGCCCGAAGAAGCGATTCCGAGAGACCCCATGCCCACGATCAACCAATTGGTCCGGAAGCGGCGCAAGCCGCCGCGGAAGTTCAGCAAGGCGCCGGTGCTGGACCGCTGCCCACAAAAACGGGGGGTGTGCTTGCAGGTCAAGACCATGACCCCCAAGAAGCCGAACTCCGCGCTGCGGAAGATCACCCGCGCGCGCCTCTCCAACGGCAAGGAGGTCACCGTCTACATCCCCGGAGAGGGGCACACGTTGCAGGAGCACTCGATCGTGCTGGTCCGCGGCGGCCGGGTCCGCGACCTGCCGGGCGTCCGCTACCAAGTGGTCCGCGGGACCATGGATACCCTCGGCGTGGAGAACCGAAAACAAGCCCGAAGTCGCTACGGAGCCAAAAAGAAGTAGGGAGTAGGCAGTTGGCAGCGGATCGCTGCCGGCGGGCGGCTTCTGATTTCCGGCGCCGATCGTTCAACACACAGGATACCGATCAGTTATGGGTCGTTTCACCGCGAGCGAGAAGCAACTCACCGGCGATCCCAAGTACGGATCGCTTTTGGCGAGCAAGTTCATCAACTGCCTGATGTGGGACGGCAAGAAGGCCGTCGCGCAGTCGGTCTTCTACCAGGCGCTGGACGAGGTTCAGAAGCGAATCCCGGACGCGGAGCCGATCGAGGTCTTCACCCAGGCGGTGGACAACGTCAAGCCCGACATCGAGGTCCGCTCCAAGCGCGTCGGCGGTGCCTCGTACCAGGTCCCCATGCAGGTGAGCAGGAAGCGGCAGCAGTCATTGGCCCTCCGCTGGATCATCACGGCCTGCCGCGACAAGAAGGGGCGCCCGATGCACGAGAAGCTGGCCAACGAGCTGGTGGCCGCCTACAACCGCGAAGGGGCCGCCATGACCCGGCGCGATAACGTCCACCGCATGGCCGAAGCCAACAAGGCGTTCGCCCACTTCGCATGGTAGTTCCGGGGTACGTAACAAACCGCGTCGGCTTCTTCGACGCGGTGTTCTTTTGCGCTGAACAACACTATTCTGACCACGGAGACACGGAGAACACGGAGGAACAACAGAAATGAACTACCACCCCCTAAACCGGTAGATCCCATCTTCTGTCCAAGTTCTGTGTTCCTCTCCGTGACCTCCGTGCCTCCGTGGTGAGTTGATGCATGTCCCGCAATCTTGAGAAGCTCCGCAACATCGGCATCATTGCCCACATCGACGCGGGCAAGACGACGCTCACCGAGCGCATGCTCTTCTACTGCGGACTGAAGCACCGCGTGGGCCAGGTCGACAAGGGGACCACCGAGCCCGACGACGACCCGGAGGAGCAAGAGCGGGGCATCACTATCTACTCGGCCGCCATCACCTTCCCCTGGGACGACGTGATCGTCAACCTGATCGACACCCCCGGCCACGTCGACTTCACGGCCGAGGTGGAGCGGAGCCTTCGCGTGCTCGACGGCGCCGTGGTCGTGTTCAGTGCCCGCGAGGGCGTCGAGGCCCAGAGCGAGACCGTCTGGCACCAGGCCGACAAGTACCACGTCCCCCGCATCGCCTTTGTGAACAAATTGGACCGGGAAGGGGCCGATTTCTTCGGCACCGTCGAGGAGATCCGAGAGCGGCTCCAGGCCAAGCCGCTCCCGATCACCTTGCCCGTCGGTGCGGGCCCGCCGCACATGCCGGACGGCTTTCGGGCGATTATCGATCTTGTCCAGATGAAGCAGCTCACCTTCACCCGGGAAAGCAGCGGGGCCGAGATCGTCGTCGAGCCGGTGCCCGAGGCCGTCGAAGAGGAAGCCCACTTGTGGCGGGGCCACTTGCTCGAAGAGCTCTCGCTCGAGAGCGACGAGATGACTGAGCTGCTCTTGGCCGATCAACCCGTCCCTGCGGAGCTCGTCCGTCGGGTGTTGCGGGAGGTTACCCTCAAGGCCAAGGGCGTGCCGATTCTCTGCGGCACGGCGCTGGACGGGATCGGCGTGCAGCCGGTGCTCGACGCCGTGGCCGCTTACCTGCCCAGCCCGCTCGACGTCCCGCCCGTCGAAGGCACGTGGGCGCCCGAGAAGAGCACGAAGGCCAACCCCCCCTCCTCCACCACGACCACCACGCGGCGCAAGCCCGACCCCAAGGAGCCCTTCTGCGGGCTGGTCTTCAAGATCAAGGCCGACCGGCACGGCGACCTGCACTACGTGCGCGTTTACTCGGGCCAGCTCAAGGCGAACAGCCGCGTCTACAACCCCCGGAGCGACAAGAAGGAGAACGTGCCCCAGTTGTGGCGGATCATGTGCGGCCATCGGGAGCAGATCCAAGCCGTCGAGGCGGGTGACATCGTGGGCATCGTCGGGCTGAAGCATTCGGTCACCGGCGACACCCTCTGCGACCCCCGGCACCCGATCGCCCTGGAATCGATCACCTTCCCCGACACCGTCATCTCCATGGCCATCGAGCCGGAAACGTCCGCCGAGCGGGACAAGCTCGCCTCCGTCTTGGACTTGATGCGGCGCCAGGACCCCACCTTCCGCGCCCGGGAAAGCGAGGAGACCGGCCAGACGCTGATCAGCGGGATGGGCGAGCTGCACCTGGAGGTCATCAAGCACCGGCTCTTGAGGGATTACAAGCTCGACGTCCGCGTGCACAAGCCCCGCGTGAGTTACCGCGAGACGATCGAGAAGGCCGTGAAAGTGACCGGGCAGTGCCACCGCACCATGGCCGGCCAGGCCCTGTTCGCCGAGCTGGACGTCCGCATGGAGCCGTTCAAGGGGAGCTCCAGGCCGGTCACCGTGCTCGCCGATTGCGGCGACTCGCTACCCGGCGAGCTGTTGACCGCGGCGATGGAAGTCCTCGACGAGAAGGGCGAAGGCGGCGGGCTGCTCGGATTCCCTCTGAGGCAGGTGAAGGTCACCGTCCTGGGCGGCAAGGTCCACGAGACCGGGTCCAACGAGCTGGCCTTCCGGATGGCTGCCTCCGACGCCTTCGAGAAGGGCCTTCGCGAGGCCGGCATCGTGCTCCTGGAACCGATCATGCGCCTGGAAGTCTCCACCCCGGAGGAGCACCTGGGCGACTTCGTCAGCGACCTCCAGCGCCGCCGGGCCGTCATCACCCGAACCCACAACCGCGGCCGAAACACGGTGATCGAGGCCCAGGCCCCCCTGGCCGAGTTGTTCGGCTACTCGAATGCCATGCGAGGCATGAGCCAAGGCCGCGCCACCTGCACCATGGAGCCCTCCACCTACGGCCCGGCACCGCCGGAGGTGCTGGAAGGGTTCATGTAGGGTGCCGCTTGTGGAGGCCCGGATGCAGGACGAAAGACGAGGCTCGCCGGTTCTGCGATTGTGCGCGTCAGGGGGCGGATAGACCTTCCACGTCGGCCTCCTGCCAATCCGCGTCCGTCTCGTCCTCCAACTCCGTCGCCTGCTTCTCGATCGCGGCCTCCAGTTCTGCCTCTCGGGCGAGGTCGGCCTCGCCCTCTTCGCGAACCCCTTTCATGTAGTCGGAATCCGCCTTGAGCCGGTCGACTTCCCGGCGAAGGGACGCCCAGTATGCTTCCGGGTCCCGGGCGTAGGCCATTTGTTGCTCGAGGACCGCGTCGACCGATTGGAGCACAGTGGGCGTCAGGGCCAGGTAGACAAGCAGGCAGCATGCTCCCATCGCCGCCGCGGACTCGGCCGTACCTTCCATCGTCGCTGCCCAGCGGGCTTTCCACGCGAACCAGCCACCGCTTCCCTTGGATTCGGCTTTCGCAACCCGCACGCGCTGCCACACGGCGACCCATAGAAGCGAGACGGCCAGGCTCACGTAGATGCCCGAATAGGCCCACCATTGCAGGACGACCCAAGCCCCAATGCCGGATTGAGCCGTGACAGAGCGTTCCCAGGTCTTCACATCTACGGGCCCCCAGCCCCGGGCGGGCACGTGCAGCCGCTCCGGAAGCTGCTTCAGATTGCTGAAGTCGACCTCCAGGGAAGCCAACACCGCGCACAGCAGCGCCACGCCCAGCGTTACCAGAAAGAGCGTGCGAAGACGGAACTGCAACCTTCGGCGGCAAGCGAACCAGGCAAGCCATGCGAGAAGGCCGATCACGGCCAAGACGCTGCCAATCCCGGCGATCCAGGCTTGAGCGTTGTGACTGATCACCCCGGCAGGCGCCAAGCCCAGGACGACGAACGTCAGACCGAACCCTACCACCCACGCGATGGCATGACGCCACGCTCCCAGCCGCCGCTGTTCCTGCCCCTTCTGTTTGTCCAGCGAGCGTGCCGCGATCCAAACAAGCCCACTTACCACGAACAACAGCACGGCCGCCGACAGCGCCACTCCCCAGACAGTCATCGCCGCGATGCTGGAGAATCCTCGCTGACCGGTTTGTTGTGCCGCGACCCTTTGAGTCGCATTTGCCAGCACCTTGTTGTCAGTGCGTGAGGCCAGGGTTTGTGACTTGATTTGCTCCCGTTCCGCCTCGGATAGCTGATTCGGGTGCTTCTCGGCGAAGTTCCGGAGGGCTGCGTAGTCCGCAGTGCGAACCGCGCAGGTCATGAGGTCGAATGCGGCAAGCTCATTGGAGGCCACGTACTGTTCGCCGAGTTGCACAGCCTGGCGCAACAGGGCCAGGGCGCCCGCTGGGTCACCGGCTCTCACTCGTTCGTGTGCCCGGGCCCTTTGCCAGCGCGACAGTTCCCGCCAGAGGAGAGGTCTGCGGGGAGTGATGGTTCGGCTGTTGATGATTTCATGATGTTCCGTGCAAGGCAGCCTGGAGTGGGCCAAAATGGCCAACACCGGTCGGGTTTCCGTGTCTCGCTCAACGGTGAAGCATCCCTTCTTGAGACCTCGTTCAAAACGAGCCACACCCTGCGAAAACCTGCGCGGGTCGTCGATAGCGAGTCTCGGTGGGTCGTATTCCCAGTCGATCTCCGAGCTCTCGTGCCACAAATGCGACGCCGCCAGATAGTCGTAGATCGCATTGTCCGGATCGTGCCTGGCGCACTCGTTCAATACTCTGGACCAAGCCGGATTCCGGGGCGTACGGTCGCTACCCATGATATCGTTTGGAAAATGTAGGAGTGCCCGCAATCTCCACCAGCGAACGTTTTCCGGTTCCAACTGCGTGGCTCGGGCACCCAGGGCCACGCATTGCCGATCCGTTTTCTCGTGGAACTGATCCAGTGCTAGGTCGGTGGCTTCGTAGTCGAGTTCGGGATACTGCATCCCGGGGGCGAATTGAACGATCTTCATGTAGCGGCTGACGAATCCTGGGCCCGGCGTGTCGAGCAGGAGGGCGGCGCCCATGGCGATCTCAGCGTCCTGAGGGTGGGCGGCCACAATCCGCTCGGTCTCGCGGAGCCAGAAGTCGGCCTGGTCGGTCGGCTCGCGCTGGGACACCGGCTGGTACTTGCCGACGAACCAGCCCAGGGTGGCGTCGCGCCAGTGAATCGCGAGGGTCGTCCAGCCTGTCTCGAGGTGGCAGGCGACCCAGGCCGCGCGTAGCCCCAGCAACAGCAAGGCAAGGGCAACGCCTCCTGCCAGAGCGAGCGTGATGCGGGATTTCATGACTCACCTGCTCGCAAGGGGGCGCCAGTCGAGCACTGGAGGCAAGCCAGAAGCCCCTCCGCCCGACATTCGGGGGGGGCGCACACCAAGTGCGCGTGGCCGACTTCCAGTGTGGAACGCGGGCAACCCTCATGCTGCGGAACGTGCCCCACCAGGAAATTCGCAGACAGGCGGGGTGGATTTGTCGGTTTCGTGATTTTTCGCAGGCGCTATCTCGACCGCCATCTTGACGGCAGGCAAGTTGGGCCGCGGGGAACCGTGTTCGTCCAGCGCGGTCAGGGCGGCCGCGGGCGGTCGGGCAACATGGCCAAGATGACCCCAGCAATTCGGGGGATGGCGGGGGATGATCGCCCTCGGGCGCATGGGGGGGCTGCCAGGAAACCGGCGTTTCGCCGCTTTTCTTGGCGGAGCCCGTTGACATGGTTCGACGATCTCTATAAGATTTTGGGTTTGCCGCCTACAGTGGCGTGGGCCTTGGTGTTTGGCATACTGGAGTTGGGCATTTCGGAGGACGATCCGTGGCTGGTCCCCCAGGGGAGGTTATCCGCATCAGGATGGAGGCGTACGATCACGCCGTTTTGGATCAGAGTGCGGCGGAGATCGTCGACACGGCCAAGCGGACTGGCTCGCTCGTTCACGGCCCAATTCCCTTGCCGACGCGGATCGAGCGCTACACCGTCCTGTCCAGCCCCCACGTGGACAAGAAGGCCCGACAGCAGTTCGAAATCCGTACGCACAAGAGGCTGATCGACATCATGCCGGCGGGCGAGGAGGCCAAGATTCCTCCCAAGACGATCGAGGCGTTGAACAAGCTGAGCCTGCCGGCCGGCGTGGACATCAAGATCAAAGCCTCGGCTCGGCATTCACGATAATGGGGTTTGCGACTAGGTTCTGGGAATCTCCCATGCGAGGGAAGCTGCGTGGGCAATGCCGGCCATGAGCCGGCCGTTCCCACGGGGCGACGTGATAAAGGCAAGTACGATGGGCATCGGATTACTCGGCCGAAAGGTCGGGATGACGCAGGTATACGACCCGAGCGGCAACGTCATCCCCGTGACCGTGATCCAGGCAGGACCCTGTCACGTCCTGCAACTGAAGACCAAGGACCGCGACGGCTACGAAGCGGTCCAGGTGGGTTACCTCGACAAGCCCCGTCGTCTTGCCAGCCGCAGTGCTCGCGGCCACGTCGCCAAGCTCGACAGCAAACGCCAACGCGCCCGTGCCGCTGCCGGCGTCTCCCCCTCTCCCAAGGCCAGTTGCGAGCCGCAACGGTTCATCCGGGAGTTCCTCATCTCCATCGCGGGGTTCGAGGTCGGGCAGGAGATCCGGGTCGATGCGTTCTCGGAAGTTGGCACGGTCGACGTCGTCGGCACCAGCAAGGGCCGCGGCACGGCCGGCGTGATGAAGCGTCACAATTTCCACGGGCAGCGGGCCAGCCACGGGGTGAAGAAGTGCCACCGCCATCTCGGCGGCACCGGCTGTAGCGCGTCCCCGAGCCGGCTGTTCAAGGGCAAGAAGATGGCCGGCCGCTACGGCGCCGCCCAGTGCACCGTCCGCAATCTCAAGCTGGTCCAGATCGACCTGGACCACGACCTGTTGTTGATTCGCGGCGCGGTCCCCGGCCCGAACGGCGCGTACGTGGTGATCCGCCCGACCAATAGGCTCCCGTCGCGGCAGGGAAAGCCGGTAGTCCGGGGAGGCGAAGCGGAGAGCGAGAAGCAAGAAGACTAGCAGCACGCGGTTGGGTGGCATTGGCGTCTCGCCAGTGCGCCCGTGAGAGCACGGGCAAGATGCCCGTGCCACCCACGAACTAACGGTTGACAAACCACTAGCAGCACGCGACCAGGCAAAGACGAGCGTACCAGGTCATGGCGAGCATACCGGTTTACGATCGAAGCGGCGCGGAGGTCGGCACGTACGAGATCGACCCGGCCGAATTGGCCCCGCGGATCAGCAAACAGCTCTTGCACGACGCGGTGGTCATGTACCAGACGAACCGTCGCCAGGGCTCGGCCAAGACGAAAAATCGAGGGGAAGTGGTCGGCTCGACCGCCAAGATGTACCGCCAGAAGGGGACGGGCCGCGCCAGGGCCGGGTCCCGCCGTAGTCCGGTCCGCCGCGGCGGCGGACATACGTTTCCCAAGCGGCCGAAGGACTGGTCGTACCGGCTGCCCAAGAAGGCCCTCCGCTCGGCCACGCGGATGGCCCTTGCGTCGCGGATCGCCGACGATGAGGTCACGTTGATCGACGAGCTTCAATTCGAGGCGCCCCGCACCCGGGAGATGGTCGACGTGCTGAAGGCCCTGAACGTCGCGGGCATTCGGCTCCTGGTGGCCGTGGCCGAGCACGACGTGAACGTGTACAAGAGCATCCGCAACCTGGCGGAAGTGTCGGTGCTGCCGGTGGAGGAGCTGAACGCGCTGGAGGTGTTGCGTCCGCGTCGGCTCCTGATGACTCGGGCCGCCTTGGACGCCTTCCGCGAAAAGGCGGCCGCCCAGAAGCAAGCGTCGTGAGAGAGCGAGGAAGCCGAGGCCATGGCCCAAGACGTGACCAAGACGAAGCTGAGACTGGAACCGCACCAGATCATCTTGCGGCCGCTGGTGACCGAGAAGAGCTTCCACCAGGCCGAAACGGAGCGGTTCAACTGCTACGCCTTCGAGGTCAACCGGCTGGCCGGTAAGGAGGACATTCGCCGGGCCGTGGAGGATCTGTTCGACGTGAGGGTCGTACGCGTCAATACGGCAAATCGCAAGGGGAAACCCCGCCGGACCAAGTTCCGCTGGGGACGCACGAAGACCTGGAAGAAGGCCGTCGTGAAACTGCACCGGGAAGACAGGATCAGCTTCTACTAGAGGGGAATCGCGAGAGGGGAAGGCGAACAGCCGAGAGGAGAGAGTCGAGAGGGGGACGCGGAGAGCCGACCGAGGAAAGGGGCGGGTCAAAGCGCCAGACTGAAAGCAGAACGTCATGGGAATTCGTCGATACAAACCGACCACGGCGGGCCGCCGCGGGGCCACGGTGAGCGATTTCGCCGAGTTGACGCCCGGGGCCAAGCCGCCCAGGAAGCTGGTGAAGCCGAAACGCTGCACCGGCGGTCGAAACAACCAGGGGAAAATTACGGCCCGGCATCGCGGCGGCGGACACAAGCGACTGTATCGGCTGATCGACTTCCGCCGCAACAAGGACGGCGTTCCCGCGGTCGTCAACTCGATCCAGTACGACCCCAACCGAACCGCCCGAATCGCGCTCTTGTTCTACGTCGATGGCGAGAAGCGATACATTGTGGCCCCGGACGGGCTGAAGCCGGGTGATCGGGTGGTGAGCGGGCCGGGGGCTCCCCCCTCGGTTGGCAATTGCCTGCCGCTGAGCGAGATTCCCCTGGGCACGGAGGTCCACGGGATCGAACTGCAGCCGGGTCGGGGCGGCGTGTTGTGCCGCTCGGCGGGAGCCAAGGCGACCTTGGCCGCCCGCGACGCCGACTGGGCCCAGATCAACCTGCCCAGCGGCGAGATCCGTCGGGTGCCGGCGTCGTGTCGGGCGACGATCGGCGCGATCGGGAACCCGGAGCACATGGCGATCGTGTTGGGCAAGGCGGGACGCAAGCGATGGCTGGGGCGCCGCCCCCACGTCCGCGGCACGGCGATGAATCCCATCGATCACCCACACGGTGGCGGGGAAGGTCGCACCAAGGGCGGGCGCCACCCGGTCAGCCCCACGGGCAAGCCGGCCAAGGGCGGGTCGACGCGTAAGAAACACAAGCCGTCGAACCGGGCGATTGTCCGTCGCCGCCGGTCGAGACGGTACGGAGCCTTGAAGATCTAGAGGGTACACCATGGGAAGATCCCTGAAGAAGGGGCCCTTCGTCGATCCGAAGCTCTTCGCCAAGGTGGAGAAGCAGAACTTGGCGGGGACCAGTCAGCCGATCAGGACGTGGGCTCGGGCGTGTACCGTCGTTCCGGAATTCGTGGGGCATACGTTCATGGTCCATAACGGGAAGACCCACATGAAGGTCTTCGTGACCGAGGAAATGGTCGGCCACAAATTGGGTGAATTCGCACCTACGCGGGTCTTCCGGGGACACGGCGGGAAAGGCAAGCGCTAAGGGCCGGCGAGACCGGGGTTCCGCGAGGATCGTCCAAACAGCACGGTTGAAGGAAGATAGATGGCCGACGACGCCTACATAGCCGTTCATCGGTACGCCCGCATCAGTCCGCGGAAAGTCCGCCCCCTCGCCGACTTGATCCGAGGGAAGCGGGCCGACGAGGCATTGGACATCCTCCGTTATCAGCCGCAGCGTGGGGCCCGGATGCTGGAAAAAGTCCTCCGAAGCGCCATGGCCAACGCGGAAGACCGCCGGGCGCCGAACCTAGCCAAGCTGGCCGTGATCGACGTCCGTGTGGACGGGGGACCCATGTTCCGCCGACTCCGTCCCCGAGCGCGTGGGATGGCCGCGGTCCTGAAAAGACGGATGTCGCATATTCATGTGTCTTTGAAATGAGCGACTGGCAATAAGGCAAGTTGAGTCGATGGGTCAGAAAGTCAATCCTACCGGATATCGTACCGGCATTATGACCGGCTGGAAAAGTCGGTGGTACGCCTCCAAACAGGAGTTCGCCGACCTTCTGGTCGAGGACCAGAAGATCCGCGGCTTCGTCAAGCGACGGAAGGATCGCGGCGGCAAGCCGATGTATCCGATGATCGCCAAGATCGAAATCGAGCGGACCCGAGACGAAGTGAAGGTCGCGCTCTATTCGGCGCGTCCGGGCGTGCTCATCGGGCGCAAAGGGGAGCGGGTCGAGGAGCTCCAAAATGAGCTGCAGAAACTTACCGGCCGGCGAATCAACATCAAGATCGAAGAGGTCAACCGCCCCGAGGTGGTCGCCCAACTGGTCGCCGAAGACATCGCCGAACAGCTTTCTCGGCGGTCGAGCTTCCGGCGGACGATGAAGCGGGCGTTGGAGCAGACCATGGAGGCCGGCGCCAAGGGCATCAAGATCCAGTTGGCCGGGCGCCTCGGCGGGGCGGAAATGGCCCGACGAGAGAAACAGATCGCCGGCTCCATCCCCCTGAGCACGCTTCAGGCCAAGATCGACTACGGGTTTACCGAAGCCAAGATCGCCCAGGGACACATCGGGGTCCAGGTGTGGATCAATCAGGGTATGTATAGCGAGGAGCAGGTCGATGGCGTTGATGCCCAAGCGGGTAAAGCATCGAAAAAGCCAAAGAGGGCGTATAAAAGGTGAGGCAACGCGCGGCAACCGCGTCGTCTTCGGCGACTTTGGACTGCAGACGGTCCAGGGCGGCTGGATCAGTGCGGCCACGATCGAAGCCGGGCGTATTGCGGCCCAGCAATACCTCCGCACCGAGGGCCGTCTGTACATCCGCGTTTTCCCCCACAAACCGATTACCTCCATCCCCCTCGAAACGAGGATGGGGAAAGGAAAGGGGGAGCCGGACTATTGGGCCGCCGTGGTCAGGCCGGGGACGGTGCTCTATGAGATCGGCGGCGTCTCGGAGGAGGCTGCCCGGCTCTGCTTCACCCGTTTGGCCCACAAAATGCCCGTCAAAGTCCGCTTCCTGAGAAGGCGACCGCTGTAACCACCCCCCGCGGCGAGCGACCGGGGGGCCGCCGAGACAACCATCGCATCTGAGTGTCCGACGATGACCAAGGCAAATGAACTGCGAGAGATGAGCGACGAGCAGCTTGCGGTGACGCTCCACGAGACCACCGAAGGCCTGTTCCGTCTCCGGCTCCAGTCTCAGACCGAGCGGTTGGACGCTCCCAGCGAACTCCGCAAGCACCGACAACTCGTCGCCCGCATCAAGACCATTCAGCACGAGCGGGCGCGAGAGAAGGCCGGCGAGCAGGAAAAGCCGGAAGCCGAGGAACGATCCACAGGTTAAGAGCGTGCGGTAGAGCCGGCGAGCCGACGCCCTGGGGCTCGGCGAGCGTTCTACCGGGGAGAGAGAACGAAGCGATGCCGAAACGAGTTGCGGTTGGCGTGGTGACCAGCGACCGGATGGACAGGACCCGCCGCGTGGAGATCCCCCGGCTGGTCCAGCACCCGAAGTACGGGAAGTACATCCGGCGCCGAACCGTCTGCTACGTCCACGACGAGAACAACGAGTCCGAGCGAGGCGACACCGTGGAGATCTCCGAGTGCCGCCCCCGGTCGAAGACGAAGCGTTGGGAGCTGGTGCGGGTGGTGTCGAAGAGCCGTCTGGTCGACGTGGCGGCGATGCGTGCCGCGGCGCGAGCCGAACAGCAGCAGGCGAAGCAGGCGGAAGACGACGAGTGACCGAAGCGTAGGAGCCGAACGGACCCAAGCCGCGCGCCAACGCGATGGGGACCGAGCAGGAAACAACGACTTGCGACTTGGGCGGTAGACCATGATCCAGATGCAATCCCGACTGAACGTCGCCGACAATACCGGGGCCAAGGAGCTGATGTGTATCAAAGTGTTGGGCGGAACGCATCGGCGATTCGCCGGCATCGGCGACATCGTGGTCTGTAGTGTCAAAAGCGTGATCCCCGGCAGCGATTTCAAGAAGGGGGCCGTGGTTCGGGCGGTGATCGTCCGCGTCAAGCAGCCCACCCGACGCGAAGACGGAAGCTACGTCCGCTTCGACTCGAACGCCGCGGTGATCATCGACAACGAGAAAAACCCCCGAGGAACCCGGATCTTCGGAGCCGTCGCCCGGGAACTGCGCGAACGGAACTTCATGAAGATCGTCAGCCTCGCCAACGAGGTCGTGTGATGCACATTCGAGTCGACGACATGGTGGTAGTCATCCGCGGCAACGACCGGGGGACCCGCGGCAAGGTCCTTTCCGTCGATCGCAACACGGGCAAGGTGGTCGTGGAGGGCGTGAACCTGGTGTGGAAACACGTCCGCCGCAGCCAGCGCAACCCGCAGGGGGGGCGTCTCCACATGGAAATGCCCATCGACGTCTCCAACGTGGCCTTGATCGACCCGAAAAAGGACGTGCCCACCCGCGTCGGAGTCCGCTACCTGCCCGACGGAAGCAAAGAGCGGTACAGCAAGAAGAGCGGGGCCAGTCTGGGCCAGATCGCGCCGCCCAAGACCCGTTCCGCAAAGTAAGGAAGAATAGACGGTCGGCACGGACGACCCGGGAGGCCGTATTCCCCCGGGCATGATCAGGAATAAGCAGAAAACGCCAATAGTTGGTGATTGATATGATCCCCCGACTGCTGGAACGATACAACAAGGAGATCCTTCCGGCCCTCGGCGAGCGTCTCGGTCGGACGAACCGGCTCTCGCTTCCGCGGCTGGTAAAGATCGTGGTGAACATGGGCGTGGGGGCCGCGGTGAGTGAAAAGAAGCACCTCGAGGAAGCGGTCGGCGCCCTGACGTTGATCTCCGGACAGAAGCCGATAATCGCGCTGGCTCGCAAGTCGGTCGCCGGCTTCCGCCTCCGCGAGGGGATGCCGATTGGATGCAAGGTGACGCTGCGGGGAGCCCGGATGTACGAGTTCCTCGACCGGCTGATTTCGCTGGTCCTGCCCCGGGTGCGCGACTTTCGGGGCCTCGATCCCCACGCGTTCGACGGCCACGGCAACTACACCCTGGGTCTCGCCGAGCAGATGGTCTTCCCGGAGCTGAACCCCGACAAGTACTCGCGCGTGCAAGGGATGGATATCACCCTGGTTACCACGACCCAGAGCGACGACGAAGCCCGCGAGTTGTTGCGCGCCTTCGGGATCCCCCTGCGAAGCGCGGAGCCCGCGGCCGCTCAGTGACAAAGGACCGAATTCGATGGCAAGCAAGGCGAAGATCGAAAAGGCGTTTCGCAAGCCGAAGTATACGTCGCGCCGGGAGAATCGGTGCCGGCTCTGCGGTCGTCCTCGCGCCGTGTATCGCAAGTTCGGGATATGCCGGATCTGTTTCCGCGTACTGGCCGACGAGGGACTGATCCCTGGTGTGAAGAAGGCGAGTTGGTAAGGTAAAGGGACTCAAAACTCATGATGACCGACCCCATCGCCGACATGTTGACCCGCATCCGCAACGCGGTGCGCGTCGAACGGCCTCACGTCGACATGCCGCTGTCCAAGGTGAAACGCGGACTGGCGGAGGTGCTCAAGCGTGAAGGGTACATCTGGGACTGGGAGGAAGTCGAAGCCACTCCGGCCAGCCAACTCCGCATCCACTTGAAATACGGTCCGAACGGGGAGCGAGTGATCCGGCACATCCGCCGGGTGAGCAAGCCGGGGCGCCGCGTCTACAGCGGCGCCGCCAAGCTGAGACCCGTGCTGAACGGGCTGGGGATCTGCGTGATCAGCACCAGCCGCGGCGTGGTCAGCGACCGGGAAGCCCGCCGACGAAATCTCGGGGGAGAAGTGCTTTGCGAAATCTGGTGACCTCGACCGCAGGCAACCCAAGGGGCGGAACCTCACTGCCTCGTGGAGCCCGAGCTCGCCGGATGCGCCCAAAAACGCCGGAAGCGCCGCGAGGAACATAAGTCAGGGTAGAAGAGCCATGTCGCGAATCGGAAAAAAACCGGTGCCCGTCCCCGACGGCGTGAAGGTCCGCGTGGCCGATCGGACGATCACGGTGGAAGGCCCCTTGGGCGCGCTCGATTTCGAGTTCCGGCCCGAAGTGATGGTGGAGTACGACGACCAGGACAAAGTCGTCCGCCTCACTCGCTCGAGCGACCATCGCCAGTCGCGAGCCCTTCACGGGCTCACCCGGGCGCTCATCCAGAACATGTTCGTCGGCGTGACCCAGGGATACGAAAGACGTTTGGAGATCCACGGGGTGGGATACATCGCTGCCATAGACGGCGACACGCTCCAGCTCCGCGTCGGGTTCGCTAACGAGGTCCACAAGAAGATTCCCGCCGAGCTGACGGTCACTTGCCCCGACCAGCAGCACATCCGCATCCAGGGAACCGACAAGCAGAAGGTGGGCGAGTTCGCTGCCGAAGTGCGAGCGGTCCGCAAGCCCGAACCGTACAAAGGCAAAGGAATCCGCTACGACGGTGAAGTGATCCGTCGCAAGCAGGGCAAGGTGATGGCCAAGTAGTCGGCGCGAGCCAATGCCGAGAAGGGATCTTCCAAAGCAGAAAACCCCCTCCTCCGTGAGATAGCGAAGTGAAACGCGAAAAGAGACTCAACAGACAACGCCGGCGACGCCGCTTGCGGGTCCGCAACGCCGTCAAGCGCAACTCCACGCGCCCGCGGTTGAGTGTGTTCCGCAGCCACAAGCACATGTGCGCCCAAATCATCGACGACGACGCCGACGAGCGGGGCAGCCGCACGCTCGTCGCGGTCAGCACGCTGGACAAGGATCTTCGCGGGCAAATCTCTTACGGCGGAAACTGCGAGGCCGCTCGCCTGGTGGGCAAGACCCTCGCCGAACGGGCACTCCAGGCCGATATTCGGAAAGTGGCGTTCGATCGCCGGGAATACAAGTATCACGGCCGGGTGGCCGCGTTGGCCGACGCCGCCCGCGACGTCGGCCTCGACCTGGGGCCCAAGAAGCCCGAGCCGGAGAAGCCCGAGCCGAAGCCGGAAAAGAAGAAAAAGTCGAAATCCAAAGCGAAAAAGTAGACGGACCCATGGCTGAAGAATCGACGCGAGGCGAACTGGTCGACAAGGTGGTGAAGATCCGGCGCTGTGCCGCCGTGGTCAAGGGCGGACGCCGATTCAGCTTCACCGCCCTGGTGGTCGTTGGCGACGGTCAGGGCAAAGTCGGTTGGGGGTACGGCAAGGCCAACGAGGTGCCCCCGGCCGTGGAGAAGGCCGTCAAGGACGGCACCGGCAAGCTGGTCGAAGTCCAACTGGACGGCACCACCATTCCCCACGCGATCAAAGGTCGATACGGCGCCGCCCGAGTGATCCTCGTGCCCGCTTCCCCGGGAACCGGGGTAATCGCCGGCGCGGCCGTGCGGGCGGTCTGCGAGGCATGCGGCATCCACGACATCCTCACCAAGAGCTTCGGTACCACCAACCCGATCAATTTAGTCAAGGCCACCATCGGCGCATTGGCGGAACTCCGCTCCCAAGGCGACGTGGAGCGGCTACGCGGAGTCTCCCTCTCATGAACCTCAACGACGTCCATCGCGGAATCCAGAAACACAAGAAGCGCAGACGCGTCGGACGCGGGCCCGGCTCCGGCCACGGGAAGACGTCCGGGCGCGGACACAAGGGACAAGGCTCCCGCGCCGGCTTCTCCCTGCACCCGACCTTCGAAGGGGGCCAAATGCCCCTGGTGCGCAGGATCCCCAAGCGGGGGTTCAACAACCGTTGGGCCCTCTCGGTCGCCATCGTCAACGTCGGCGACCTCGAAGAGCGATTCCAGGCCGACGACGACGTCGACCCCGATACGCTCCGAGCCAAGGACCTCGCCAAGGGACGCTTCGATCTCTTGAAGATCCTCGGCGACGGCCAACTGACCAAGAAGCTCAAGGTCTCGGCGCACCGCTTCAGCAAGTCGGCCCGGGAAAAAATCGAGCAGGCCGGCGGCCAGGTCGTCGTGCTGCCCGGCAAAGCCCCCGTCGTGAAGAACAAGCAGAGGAGCAGGTAACCGTCCGGGGCCACAATCGCCCCCGGAGCCCCTCAAGAGAGGACGGATCGCGCGATGTGGGAGAAGATTCGAGTCGTCTTCACGATTCCCGAGCTGCGTCAGAAGATCCTGCTGACGTTGGGCCTGTTGGCCATCTATCGGATTGGTTGGCAAATCCCCTTGCCGATCGTCGACCCGGACAAGATGACCCAGTGGGCCAAGGACGTGCAGGGGGCAGGCGGCCTGGGCGCCCTGGTCGAGCAGGTGGCCATCTTCAGTGCCAGCCAGCTCAGCCAGGCCACCATCTTCGGCCTGGGAATCATGCCCTACATCTCCGCCTCGATTATCTTCCAGCTTCTGGCCACCGTCTGGCCGCCGTTGGAGAAGCTCCAGAAGGAGGGTGAAAGCGGGCGCAAGAAAATCAACGAGTACACCCGCTACGCTACGGTCCTCCTCTGTGTCTTCCAGAGCTGGTTCTACATGCGGATCCTGGTCGGAAACGACCTGGTGCGCGATTCCTTCCTGGCCGGTGTTCCCCCCAATCAATACCTGCCCTTCTTCTGGCAGTTGACCGCCGTTCTGACCATGACCGCCGGCACCACGTTCCTGATGTGGTTGGGCGAGCAGATCGACGAGTACGGCATCGGCAACGGCATCAGCCTGCTGATCATGGCCGGCATTCTCGCCCGAATGCCCAGCGCCGGCTGGCAGCTCCTCCGGCCGATGGTCCGCGACGGCCTCGAGCTCGGCTCTTCCGGTGGACAAACCGGGGTGGACAAGCTCCTGGTCTTGGCGGCGATGTTCGTCGCGGTCGTGGCCGGAGTCGTACTGATCACCCAAGGTCAGCGCCGCATCCCCACCCAAAGCGCCAAGCACGTGCGCGGGCGCCGCGTCTACGGCGGCACCCGGCAGTACCTGCCGCTGCGGGTGAATCAGGCGGGCGTGATGCCGATCATCTTTGCCAGCAGCCTGCTGCTGTTCCCCCAGGTTCTCTTCCAGTTGATGGGAAATCTCGATTGGGGAGACTGGGACTTCTGGCGGAACTTGTGGCACACGCTCGACGCGTCGTTCCGACGAGGTGAGTCGTATCTGTACAACCTGATGTACATCGGACTGATCTACTTCTTCTGCTATTTCTGGACGGCCATCACCTTCAATCCCAAGGACATGGCCGATAACCTCAAAAACTACGGCACGTTCATTCCCGGCCACCGCCCGGGGAAACGCACGGCCGACTACCTCGAGAAAGTCATGGTGCGCATCACCTATGTGGGGGCCGGCTTCCTCGCCGTCGTGGCCATCTTTCCCACCTTGGTTGCCACTTGGATGGGGGTCGACTGGGGCGTGGCCAGCTTCTTCGGAGGAACCGCGCTGCTGATCGCCGTCAGCGTGGCCTTCGATCTGGTGCAGAAGATCGATAGCCACCTGGTGATGCGCAACTACAAGGGCCTGCTGGAAAAATAGGGGCCTCCATCCGCGATATGCCTCCCACCGGGCGCCGCCGCCCGTCCGCGGGACACTTGGCAAAGGATAATCTCCATGAGAATCGTTTTCATCGGACCCCCGGGAGCCGGCAAAGGCACCCAGGCCGAACGATTGGTCGCAAGATACGAGCTGGCGCACCTTTCCACGGGCGACATGCTCCGTGCCGCTCGGGACGCCCAAACGGAGGTTGGACGCAAGGCCGACCAGTACATGTCCAAGGGCGAGTTGGTCCCCGACGAGATCATTCTGGAAATCATCGCCGAGCGACTCGCCGAGCCCGACTGCCACGCAGGATACCTGCTGGACGGCTTCCCCCGCACCATCGCCCAGGCCGAAGCCCTGGACCGGATGCTCGCCGAGCGGAACACGCCCCTCGACGTCGTCCTCGAGCTCCAGGTGCCCGAGGAGGAGTTGTTCCAGCGACTTGCCGGCCGCGGCCGGGCCGACGACAAACCGGAGGTCATCCGCCAGCGACTGGTCGCCTACCGCCAACAGACCGAGCCCCTGCTCGACTACTATGGCAAGGCCGCCCTTCTGAAGAGCGTCGACGGGCTCGGCTCCGTGGACGAGATCTTCGACCGGATCAAGGCCCTATTGGACCCAATCGCCGGCTGAATGCTCCGCGTCCGTAGCGTGGTGAAGCACAATCTCGCGGGGTGCGCGAAACGCGCCGCGCGGTCCCCCAAGGAGCCCTAACAGAATAGTCCGTGCAGACTCTTGTGGTGCAAGCGGCACATCCGTGCTCGCAGCGCCCTGGTTGGAGAGCTATCGTCGAGAAGTTGCTGCGATGGGCCACAAGTTTGAAGGGGTGATCCTCCGTTCATCCCGCGAAATCTCGATGATGCGCAGGGCCGGGCTGCTGGTTTGGCATGCGCACCGGGTGGCCGAGTCCCTGGCGCGTCCGGGCGTGACCACGGCGGAGATCGACGCGGCCGTCGAGCAGTTTTTCCGCGAGCACAAGGCCGTGCCTCTGTTCAAGGGGGTGCCGGGCAAGGTGCCGTTTCCGGCGGTCACCTGCATCTCCATCAACGAGGAGGTGGTCCACGGGATCCCGGGGCCGCGGAAGTTGGCCGAGGGCGACATCGTCAGCATCGATACCGGTTGCAAGCTGAACGGATGGTGCGGGGACGCCGCGTTTACCCACCCGATCGGCCGGGTCGACCCCCAAGTCCAGCGGCTGCTCGACGTGACTCGCGGATCCCTCGATGTGGCCATCGAGATGATGGGCAAACGGAGCTACTGGAGCGATGTGGCCCGGGAGATGGAGACGTACGTGCGGGATCACGGGTTCACGGTCGTGGAGTCGTTCGTAGGGCACGGGATTGGCCGCCAGATGCACGAAGACCCTCAGGTCCCGAATTTCGTCAGCGACCAGCTCCGTCGCGGCGGCGATTTCCGGCTTCAGCCGGGCCTGGTGATCGCCGTGGAGCCGATGGTCAACATCGGGACGAAGAAGGTTCGGGTCCTCAGAGACCATTGGACGCAGGTGACCGCGGACCGTCGGCCCAGCGCCCATTTCGAGCACACCATCGCCGTGACCGAGTCGGGGCCTTACGTGTTAACGGCCGGTCCAGACCACGAGGAGAGCAAGCTGACGTAGGCCGCCAGGGGGCAATAGGAAGACTGGGGAGGCTAGGGAGACTCTTTGTAGACCTAACGAGCGTGAAGGGGCGGTGGGGCGGCTGGCGCGCGTCCACGGCCGAAGGAAGCGGAGAATCTTTCTCCCGCGCCTATTGGTGGGCTTGCGCATTTCCCTTATACTAAGATGCTTGGCCCAATTGTGGAGACTGGAGTTGGGGGTCACTATGAAAGTCCGTGCCAGTGTGAAGCGGATCTGCGAGAACTGCAAGGTCGTTCGCCGTCGTGGCGTTGTCTACGTCGTCTGCACCAATCCCCGCCACAAGCAGCGGCAGGGCTGATCGGCAGATGGTCGTTTGCGCGAGCACTGGGCGTCTTCCGGCCGGCAGTCCCGCCGGTCGCCTTCCGCCGGTTCCTTGGGGGAAGCCGGTTGCAGCCATCGGTCCTTGGAGGAGGCTCACATGCCCCGTTTGTTAGGTGTCGACATCCCCAACGATCGTCCTACGGCGGTTGCATTGACGTATCTGTACGGCGTGGGGCCGAAAACGGCGCGGGATCTGTGCCACAAGGCGGGAGTCGACCCGCAGGCTCGGGCCCGCGAGCTTCGCGAGGACGAGCTGGGTCGCCTGGCCATGTTGTTGGAAAAGGACTACGTGGTGGAGGGGCAGTTGCGGCGGCAGGTGAGCCAGAACATTTCCCGGCTCCGCGACATCGGCTGCTATCGGGGGTTGCGGCATCGCCGCGGCCTGCCCGTGCGAGGTCAACGCACCCGCACCAACGCCCGTACCCGAAAGGGCCCCAAGAAGACCGTGGCCGGAAAGAAAGGCGTGAAGGACATGCGGTAAGCGTGATTTCCGAGCGGCGGGGGCGGATGGGAAAGAACCAGAACTTGAAGGAGTACTGCAAGCGGTGGCCAAGTCGAAACGACGCAGGACTCGTCGCAACGTCACGGTGGGCGTAGCCCACATCAAGGCGACGTTCAACAACACAACCGTCACCATCACCGACACGAAGGGTGACACGCTTTGCTGGTCCAGCGCCGGCACGAGCGGATTCAAGGGGAGTCGCAAGAGCACGCCCTTTGCGGGCCAGTTGGCCGCCCAACAGGCCGCTGAGAAGGCGATGAAGTTCGGCGTGAAGGAAGTGGACGTGAAGGTCAAGGGGCCGGGCAGCGGTCGGGAAAGCGCGATCACGGCGCTGCAAGCGGCCGGGCTCACGATCAAGTCGATCGAGGACGTCACTCCCCTGCCTCACAACGGCTGCCGGCCGAAGAAACGGCGACGCGTCTAGCTCGGCGGCCCGGACCTCGCGCGAGTGCGCCGCGGCGCGTCCGGAGAAACACCCCATACCGTCATTACAACCATCCTGGAGTTGAACCACCCATGGCTCGTCATACCGGACCGGTTTGTCGCATGTGCCGCCGCGAGGGAGCCAAATTGTTCCTCAAGGGCATCCGCTGCGACACCGACAAATGCGCCTTCGAGCGCCGGCAGAACCCGCCCGGGATGCACACCTTTCGGCGGGGGAAACTGACCGACTACGGCGTCCATCTCCGCGAGAAACAGAAGGTCAAGCACTACTACGGCGTGCTCGAGCGCCAGTTCCGCCGGTATTTCCAGCGGGCCGAACGTACCAAAGGTAACAGCGGCAAAGTGCTGATGAGTCTTTTGGAGCGCCGCTTGGACAACATCGTTTGCCGGTTGGGGTTCGCAGCGTCCCGCGCCCAGGCACGTCAGCTCATCCGCCACGGCCACATTGTGATCAATGGGGGCCGAGTCGACGTCCCCAGTTACCAGGTCCGTCCGGGAGACGTGATCACCGTGAAGAACCGGCCCAAGAGCGTGGAATGGGTGCAGGCCTCCCTGGCCGAATCCGCCCGGGAACTCCCCGACTTCCTCAGCCGTGTCGACGGTCCCCAGCCCGAGGGCCACGTGCTCCGGCTGCCGGAATCCGAAGACGTGTCGATTCCCGTTCAAGTCCAGTTGATCGTGGAGCTTTGCTCCCAGTAGTCGGCGGAATCCCTTTAAGCCGCTAGTTATCATCGGAGGCTTCTCATGCGTATTCGATGGCGCGGACTTGAGCTGCCCAGTCAAGTGACGTGCGACCACGAGTCGCTCACCGACACGTACGGCAAGTTCGTGGCCGAGCCCTTCGAGCGCGGGTTCGGGACGACCCTCGGCAACAGCCTGCGTCGGATCCTGCTCTCCAGCTTGGAAGGCAGCTCGGTCACCCAGATCAAGCTCCGCGGGGTGCAACACGAATTCACCACGTTGCCGGGAGTGGTCGAAGACGTGACCGACATCGTGCTCAACGTCAAAACGCTGGTCGTCCGCAACTCCAGCGGCCAGACCCGCGTGCTGCGAATCGAAAAGGACTCCAGCGGCGTGGTCACCGGCGCCGACGTCCGGACCGACGAGGCAATCGAAGTGATCAACCAGGATCACATCCTGGCCACCTTGACCGACGACGTCCCCTTCAGCATGGAGATGGTCGTGGAGAACGGGCGAGGATACGTCCCCGCCTCCGAGCACAGCCCCCAGGTCCAGGAGATCGGCGTGATCCCCGTCGACGCCGCGTTCAGCCCCGTGCGCAGGGTCCGCTACGAAGTGGAGGAGACCCGGGTCGGGCAGAAAACCAACTACGACTGCCTGACCATGGAGATCTGGACCAACGGCTCGGTGAGTCCCGAGATGGCTCTGGTCGAGGCCGCGAAGATCCTGCGAAAACACCTCAACCCCTTCGTCCAGTACAGCGAGCTGGGCGTCAAGGTCTTCTCCGAGGCCCGTTCGGCCAGGATCGGCGGGCTCGACCCGGGTACCGAAGTCAAGCTGGCCATGAGCCTGGCCGAGCTGAGTCTCTCGGTGAGGGCGAGCAACTGCCTGGAATCCGAAAACATCAACACGGTCCGCGATCTGGTCGTCTGCACCGAAGACCAGCTCTTGGAGGTCCGCAACTTCGGGGAGACCACGCTCAACGAGGTCCGCGAGAAGCTGCACGCCATCGGGCTCCAGTTGGGGATGCGGCTCCCGCCGGCCCCCACCAGCCTGCTCTAGGCGGCATGCCGGAGGGCCCGGGTCCGCCCCGGGGGAATGGATCGCTACGAGACAACTCCTTTCTTCTGTACGAAACATCACCGCCATGCGACACAGACGACGAGGCCGCGTCCTCGGACGCAATCCGAAACACCAGCGGGCCCTGCTGAGGAATCTGGCCAGCGCCCTGATCCTCACCGAACGGGACGCCGAAGGCGACAAAAACCAGCCCAAAGTCAAGGGCCGGATTGTGACCACGCTCCAGAAGGCCAAAGAGGTCCGGCCCCTGGTGGAGCGATGCATCACCATCGCCCGACGGGCCCTGCCCCACCAGGAAGCCGCCGACGAGCTGGAAACCGACGCCGATCGCCATAGCGAGAAGTGGCGGGCCTGGCGCCACGGCGAGCAGTGGTACGAGTGGAACCGGGCCATCGCCCCGGTGCTCGCCGCTCGACGCCGCGTGGTCAGGCTCCTGGGCGACAAGGTGGCCATGCGGATCGTGTTCGACGAGCTGGCCCCCCGTTTCGCCGACCGCCCCGGCGGCTACACCCGAATTCTGCGCCTCGCCACCCCCCGCTTGGGCGACGCGGGCACCCGCGCGATCCTCGAGTTCGTCGGCACCCACGAGCGCGTCCGCAGGAAGTCTGAGAAGCCCGCCTTCGAGCCCGAGCCGAAAAAAGCCGAGGAAGAGGAAGCCGAGAAAACGGCCCGGGCCGACGACGATCAGGCCCCCACCGACCAGTCCACCCCCGAAGCCGCCGACGCGGAAGCCGAAGCCTCCAACGAGGATGCTTCGCGGGAACCGTCCACCGAAGAGGAAGCCCCGGACGAGAAGAAGTAGCGGCGGCTCGTCGCCGGCTGCACCGCGCGAGCAACAGGATCGCAGAGGGGGAGTAGGATGCATTCCCCGCGACACGGTGACCTTCGGCCCGATGCGGCCCATCTCCGCGGCTTCGACTTCAACCTCCACGTACGCCGCCTCTGCGACGACCTGGTCCACCGGCTCCCGGACCTCCGCCACCTCGACCTCAGCCGCGTGGCCATCAGCTTCTCCCAGACGCGGAAGGCCGTCGACCACGGGCTCTACGCGTCGTTGACGCCGATGCGGTTCGCCGGCGGCTCTCGGGAGACGATCCGGCACGGGCGCAGGTGGACGGTCCAGCGGCTGGTCGATCCGTCGGGCCGGGAGATGCTCTACCTGCTGACCTTCTACCTGCCCCGCTTCCTCAACCAGACGTTCCGCCACAAGCTGACCACGGTCCTGCACGAGCTCTGGCACGTCGGCCCCCGCTTCGACGGCGACCTGCGCCGGTTCGGCGGCCGCTGCTACGCCCACACCGGCTCGCAAAAGCAGTACGACGCCCAGGTCGAGCGATTGGCCGACCGCTGGCTCGCGCTCGAGCCCCCGGCCGCCGTCTATGAGTTCCTCCGCCACGACTTCGGCGAGCTGGTCCGCCGCCACGGCAAGATCTACGGCACCAGAATCCCCAACCCCAAGCTGATCCCGCTCGACTGAGCGGCCCGGCGAGTGCCCGCGGGGACGGGTTCCGGCGATAGCCACGGCCGGCACGCCGGGTTAGAATGGGCAAGTCGCGTCGTCATGTAGGTCAAGCTTCAGCGGTATCCCTTGCGGGGAGGTATTGTGATGAGCGGAAGACTGCGGTCGAACGGGATCTTGCTTCTGTTGGTCGTCTGCTGCTCGCTGTATCTCGCGCTGCCCGCGGTCGCGTTCGGCCAGAGCGCGGGCGAGCCCAAGAATCCTCTCTTCGCCTTCTGCATGGATACGCACGACGCCAAGAAGCGGACGCTGGCCCAGCAGGCCGAGATGCTCGAGGAGCTGGGCTTCGACGGCGCGGGGCACGTCGGGCTGGACAACGTGGCCGAGCGCGTGCGGACCCTGGACGAGGCCGGATTGAAGCTGTTTCTGATCGGGCTCCGCGTCAACCTCGCCGCCAAGGACCGGCCTTACCTCGCCCAGGTCAAGGAAGTCCTGCCGCCGCTGAAGGGCCGAAACGTGGCCATGTACGTGACGCTCGTCGGGATGAAGCCCGGCGACCCGGCGGGCGAGCCCGTGGCCGTGCCCCTCCTGCGCGAGCTTGCCGACCTCGCCCGGGAGTCGGGTGTCGACGTAGTGCTCTATCCGCACACGGGCGACTGGCTCGTGCGCATGGACCACGCCGTGCAACTGGCCGAGAAGGTCGATCGCCCCAACCTGGGCGTGATCTTCAACCTCTGCCACTTCCTCCGCAACGAGGACCCCGCCACGCTCGACGCCGTGCTCGAATCGGCCCGGCCGCACCTCTTCCTGGTGAGCATCAACGGGGCCGAGCCGGAAGCCAAGTCGGAGCCGGGCTGGGCCAAGCTGATCGAGCCCTTGGACCAGGGCACGCTCGATACCTACGGACTTCTCAAGACGCTCGAGAAGCTCGACTACACCGGCCCGGTCGCCCTGATGTGCTACGGCATCGGCGGCGACGCCAAGGACCACCTCGCCGGATCCATCGCCGAGTGGCGCCGCCTGCAAGACCGCCTGAGGCATGACGAATAGCGACCGGCTGAAGCGACCACCATGACTCGGGGGCGAGCGATGAACCGCAACGCGATGGTGGGATGCATTCTGGGAACGGCGGTGGGGGATGCGATCGGCCTCCCCTACGAGGGGCTGTCGCGGCGGCGCGGGGCCCGGCTGTTCGGCGAGCCCGACCGGCATCGCCTCCTGCTCGGCCGGGGGATGGTCTCCGACGACACCGAGCACACCTGCATCGTCGCCCAGTCGCTCATCGCCTCGGGAGACGACGTCGATGCGTTCGCCCGCCAGCTCGCCCGAAGGCTCCGGCTTTGGCTTTTGGGCGTGCCGGCGGGCGTGGGATGGGCAACGCTTCGGGCGACGTTGAGGCTTTGCGTTGGCACGCCGCCCGATCGCAGCGGCGTCTTCTCGGCCGGCAATGGCCCGGCGATGCGGAGCGCCGTCTTGGGAGCGGCGATCGACGATCGCGATCTCTTGAGACGTTTCGTCCGGGCGTCGACCCGGATCACGCACACCGATCCGAAGGCCGAATACGGCGCGTTGACCGTGGCCTTGGCTGCCAACATGGCGAGCAAGGGAGTGCCGGTCGAAGGGCTGGAGTTCACGCACGCGGTCCGGGAGATCCTCTCGGACGCATCGGCCGACGAGCTGTTGGCGCTGTTGGACGAGGCGGTCGCCAGCGTGTTGATGGGGCGGTCCACGCCGGAGTTCGCCGCGTCGATCGACCTGGAGAAGGGCGTTTCGGGCTACGTCTACCACACCGTGCCCGTCGTGATCCATGCCTGGCTGAGCCATCCGCACGACTTCCGATCCGCGGTGGTCGACGTGGTCCGCTGCGGGGGCGATACGGATACGACCGGCGCGATCGTCGGCGGGATCGTGGGCGCGGCCGTGGGCAGGGCGGGGATTCCGCCTGAGTGGCTCCGGCGGCTTTGCGAGTGGCCGCGCTCTGTCGGCTGGATGGAGCGGCTGGGGAACCAGCTCTACGAAGCCCGAACGAGCGGCACGACCGCAGCACCGTTGCGCCTGCCGGCCTACGGCCTATTGCCGCGGAACCTCCTCTTCCTACTCGTCGTGCTGCTGCACGGGCTGCGAAGATTGCTGCCGCCGTACTGAAGGCATCCCCGACGTGACTCACGATCGGCCGAAGAATAACTTCCGCATTTGCCCGGTAGCAGCAGTGGGCAAGGGAGTGGCGTCCCACTCCCTCCCCGTTGTCGCGATGGGGTCGGTTCCCCCTATTTACCGGCGTGCCCCTTTCGGGCACCGGGCGACCCCATGAGGATTGCCCGCAAGAGGCCGGGCGGGAGCGACTCGCTCTCACTCGATGCGGCTAGCTGCTCTCATGGTCGGCCGTTCCGTCGTCTCCTCCTCACGGTCCCCCCTTTCGTCGTCCAGGACGACTACTCCGGGAGGGCTGCCGTCCCCAAGGCGGAGGCGTCTGGGGCGATTTCTCCGCGCCATCGCATGGACCGGCCCTTTCGTCTTGTACTTATAGGCCGGCGTTGCCCGGCGGTCCCCGGGGACCCAGGGTGCGCTTCGCGACCCTGGGTTGTGTTGTCTAACGCCTTCGGCGTACGGGGATGGAACACAAACGGGACACAATGTGGCGAGTGATTGACGGCCGTTTTGAGCAGCCCACACGCCGTGTGCCTGCTACTCCGCAAATGCGGAAATTGTTCTTCGGCCGATCCTATTGACCTTTGCCTAGCCAATGAACCTTCTCACAGGGGTAGTTTGGCGTACGCGAAAAAGGAACGGAGGACGGTTTGGTCGTGATGTTGGTCTTTCTGGGAGTCGTGAACCTTGTCGTGTAGGTGGTCGAGGTTGTCGGGAATGAAGTTTGGGAGGTCGTCATATTTCGTGCGTTTCCAACTTTGCTCGACCGGATTCAACTTCGGCGAGTACGAGGGAAGCCACTCGAAGGTGAACCAATCGGGATGGTACTCT
>Ga0307379_10000757_pt1 | contig 52928 bp, 56 predicted proteins | sample UN2MG_FD_202237 | JGI IMG/M metagenome (GOLD analysis project Ga0307379, IMG submission 202237) | Soil microbial communities from Risofladan, Vaasa, Finland - UN-2 | ecosystem: Environmental > Terrestrial > Soil > Coastal area > Acid sulfate soil | place: Finland: Risofladan, Vaasa | collected... | reverse complement strand
CTGTTTCCCTGTGTACGCTTCATCTAATGGTTACCCATTTCAATGCAACACTCAGTATGGGTGGTTGGCTAGACCTTGCCCAACAGGGACTTTCACCCTGTAAGAAATATAAAACTTCTTGGCGCTCTTCCGCTAAAAGTTACCGAATTATTGACTTAGTACACCTTCCCTATTCATCTAATTTAAAAGTAAAATATTAATTATCTAAGAAAATGGGTCGTGTCTCTATTTAATTTAGAGTCGTCTTCTTTCAGTGAGATTATGTATCGCACCTCATATAATACTTTCATTAATAACCAATCTTTATTTTTCCAATGGAGTAAAATATACTTCCCTGAGACTTTTTTTCCATGAAGTACAAATTCAATTCTCTTCTTCTCAAGCTTTAAAAAATCATATTCTCCTGTATCCCAAATAAGTATTTTACCTGAACCATATTCTCCTTCTGAAATTTCCCCTTCAAAATGTAGAAAATCTAATGTGTGATCTTCAACTTCAACTGCTAATCTTTTCACTTTAGGACTTATTGGGATTCCATTTGGGACTGCCTAGCTTTTTAGAATCCTGCGCATTTCTAATCTGAAATCCCCCAATGAAGTTTAGATGCATGGTGCTCTTGTATAATAAATCTCTTTGAGTTTAAACTATTCAAATAATCAACCTTCTTTAGTTATCTCATTAATTTTACTAGGAAATCTATCGGTGAGTTTATTCTTTCGTATTCCTTATATAATAGTTCTATCCCCCTTTCAATATGATTTCTTAAGTATTTAGAGAAATATTGATGATTAGTTAACTTCTTTCCTTCGTGTTGGATAATTAACGCTCTAAATATTTCATCATAATCTCCTGTAAGGGTGTATTTGTTAAACTCATACCCAACATTGTTTTTTGGTTTTAAATCTTTTACTGAGTGCTTTTCAGCTAATGATCTCCCCACCCCCAGTCTACAAATAATATTTCTTCTTAAGCCAAGTCTGCTAGAAAGATGATCTAGTTGGGTTGACGTTTCTTTTGATATCTTTAATTTATTTGACATTTTCTCACCTAATCAAAGAAATAACCTTTGATAATTTTATTTTCTTGATCCATAGATAATCTATACGCCCTATTTAAGTATGGTTTTAGTCTCCTATAGGAGTTAAGATCGAGCTCCCTATCATGAGATAGAATTATTACTTGATCTCCCGCATTCGGAAAGAAGTTCTCAATTATTTTGTTAACATGACTATTATCTAATTTTGCTAATGGCGAATCGATTATTATAGGTAATTTTTTATTTGATATTTTAGCTAGACCCCAAAGAACTGAAAGTGCATATATCTCCTTTTCCCCCGCTGAGATAATATCCTTATTCACAATACCCCCATCAAAATCGATAAGTGTAGTAGAGAAGGTATTGGGGGCTATTTTAATCTCTTTAACCATATCTTTTTTATTTGCAAGTTTTCGATACATGGTTGTTATTATTTTTCCAAGTTCCTTAGTTTTCGAAGAAATAACTATATCAATAAATTCCTGAGTTGATTTTCTAATTTTCGTACATAGTTCTATTTTTCTATAGTCCTCCTCATTACATACTATTTTCTCCTCTAATTTTTTAATTACATCTTCAATCTCAGCTTTTTTCTCCCATGATAACCATTTTTCTTTCTTTAACGAGTTGATATCCTTCTCAAGAACATCTAATTTGGTTTGAATTGTCGATAGTTTATCAATATAATCCTTTACAAAAATCTCATCAGGAATGTTTTTCAATTTTTCTTCAAATTTTTTGATTTGTATAAGATTTTTTTCTCTAAGTTTAAGAGTCTTATCGAGCTTTGTCTTCATGTTTTCTTCGGTTTTTTTAAGAAAATTCTCTATTCTGCCTATCTCTGCATTTGTTAGGTCGTGAACAAATAATTTTTTCGATCCATTATTAATATCTTCAAACATCTTAGAAAAAATGTTATCAATTTCTGATTTAATTATCTTCAAATCTTTTTTAGAAAATTTAATTAAAGCCGTACTTGAATCTATTTTTTCCATGAAAACTTGATTTGTTTTCTTTAACCCATGGGCACTAGCTATCAATTCCTTCTGTCTTTTTTCTTCTTCAAGCTTATCTAATAAGTTTCTACAAGTATCTGATGCAATTACGAAGGGGAGAACATCTCCACAAATCTTCTTTATTTCATCATTTAGTTCCGTAAGTTCTCCTTTTAATCTCAATATTTCTTTTTCATTCTTTTTTCTTTCTTCCGCAAAAGCACCTGCTTTCCTTCGTAAATCATTTTCTATATCAATTTTTTCAACATTTAACTCTTTAATTTTAGAATATTTATCTTCAATATTTTTTTCTATTTTATTTATGTTCTTTTTTACCTCAGAAACCTCTTTTTCTTTTTCTTCAATTTTTTCTTGAAGATCAGATTGGTTTATATTTCTTCTTTTAATTTTTCTTTCTAGAGTGTCTAGGTCATTAGCTAATGTTTCGTACAACTTTAGTCCTATCAAATCTCTTATTGATTCTTTTAGAATTTCCTCAGCCTTATTTCCACTGGCTAGTTTTTTTACTCTTTCTCCATCGAAGAAGAAATAATTGGAAACATATGGCGGAATGAGAGAAATAATATAATCCTCCCAGTAATCTCGAGGAATAATTTCTAAAGGCACACCATCTCGATATATTGTAAAATTTTCTTTATCAACTCTACCATCTTTAAATTCCCAATCTCTCTTTAGAGTTATCGAATATGTCGGATAAGTATCATCGATTTCTATTTCGATCTGAATGAAAAATCGGTTATCGTTGTCCTTAACAGAGGATTTATTTTTTGCTAAAAATAGATAATTGTAATAATTTTGACTTGATAAAGTGAAGCTATTGAATCTTCTACCGAACATACATAGTTTTATGGAGTCTACAATCGTTGTCTTACCAGATCCATTAAACCCACCGATTAATATAATATTGTTTTGTTTATCATCGCTATGCGATGTCATATCTATTTTATGTTCGCCTCTAAAGTTTCTGAAATTGCATAGTATAACGTTCTGTAGTTTCATTTTTACACACCGTTTTTGGCTGCCATTTCGTTGATTACATGTTCTTCAATAACCTTTTCTAAACGATCATAAATCCCGTTTCTACGAGATAAATGTGATAAATCTTTCTCAACAATCAAAAGTTGCTCTATTAAGCGTGCTGGAATCCTATTTTTATTACAAATCGTACTTAGTTGATCTAGATCAAATACGCTGTTTTGGGCTGAATAATCACTAACCGTGAAATCACTCATTTTTGGGAATTTAAAAACATCAGCTATGGAAGAGATATTATCTCCTTCATAAATCCATATGGTCTCTATCGCTTTTACTTCCTCAGGAGAGATTAGAGAAATTTCTCTATTCGCAACTTGCTCTTGGAGTTTGATCAATCTTCTTAAAATCTCATGTCGTGTTTCAAATGTAAACGGACCAAGAATTTTGTGTCCGCGGTGTTCTGGTGGAATATATTTTCTCCCCAATCTTTTAGCAACTATTTTCTTCTTTTTTTCATTTTTTCTTGTATCCTCCCTATATGCCCTCTCATTTCGGATCTCCTTGAGCCAATTTCTAAACTTCAAAAGAGGTTCCAGCCAGCTTTCTCCTTCTTCAATAAATCCTTCTAATGATCTGTCTCTCTCAACAACTGTACACACCCAGCAACCAAATCTACTTCCTCCACTTGGGAGAGAATTTTTGTCTACTATGAATTGAATTTCATCGTCGCCCTTTCGATAGAATTTAGCTAAATTTTTGTTATTTTCCCCCCATAGCGATGGCACTTCAAGCAAATATAACCAAACATCGCTTTCTTCCCAATTTTCTAGTGGAGCGTAAATATAAGCCCCCTGTATAGTTGTATGTTTTCTCAACCTAAAATCCTCTATTTCGTACTTCTTCATTGTTTGTGTTCGTGTGCCGCCCTCGGATTTTCTAATCCCCAATAAAATTATCACTTCACCGTTCTCTTTAACCTGTTCTGTTATATATTTAGTCATTGGGATTATTTTGAGTCGGTCTGTGCACCATCTAAACCATCGGTTTGGAGATGGATACCCTCTTCCAATCAAATTCACCCAAAAAGTATCATCTAGTTCAGGTCTGAGGATCTTTACCTTTATTGGTAAATTGTCCTTTCTCACTTGTATTTCAATCTTCCTACACACATTCTTAATTCTATTTTGGATCACTGGAGATTCTACCAGAGTATCAGAAGATAGAACATGCACCCATTTCTTCCTTTTTTCTAAAGGCAAGTTCTTAAGCATATAATAGACCATTTGCGTAACACATGTAGAGTCCTTACCGCCACTAAGGCCTATTATCCATGGACGATTATCGTTTAGATAGAGATCTTGTATCTCTCTTATTGTTTTGTAATAATTAATCATCCAGACTATCCCCGATTATGTAATCCAAGATTCCACAGAATCTTTCAATTTCAGAAATTACATCAGGACCGTACTGCTCAAACCACTCTCTTAGGATTTCAAAACCTACATAGAAATATTTTTCAAATTCTTCTAATCTTTTTTCTAGGACTTCCAAACGATTTAAAATAATAAAGTCATATAACTTTCCTTTTTTAAAAGAATACATTTTTGCCATTTCCTTAAGACTAAGGTTATCTTTTTTATCTAGTGACTCTCCAATATGTTCTTTATACAATGCAATAGCAGTACAAAATGTCACCAGATCTATCTCCTCCGGAAAGCCTAGTTTCTTTTTTGCATGGTTAAAAAATTCCTTATCTTTTTTAAGTCTTACCTTCCTTATAATCCCCTTACCCTCAAATAGCTCGTATGACATTTTTATTACCTCCCTAAAATTTGTCAATATCAAACCTTACCATTTCCTCAGCATCTTTGCTCTCTACATAGGATATAAGCTCTAACCCTCTATATTTCTCTCTATAGAGCCAATTTTGAATATTAATGTATGGCTTTAACCACTTAAAACTATCAGTAGTATATTCTTTTCCTGGAATCATATGAAAGATAAGTTGATCATTGGTTTTACTTAATTGTTCAATCAGTCTCTTATCATGGCCGGGGTCTAATCTAAGCAATGGATCATCGATGACATATGGTATCTTTTTCCTTAAATATTTGGAAAGTCCAAAGAAAAAGGACATCATTGATATTTGAAGATTACCCCTATTAATTTGTCTTTCTTCTAGTACCTCACCGTTTTTTTGCTTAACCTTAAACTTGTAATTGCTATCAATCTCGATCGAATGGAACCTGTCGGTGTCTTTAACAGTGCTTCTTAGAGATTCCGAAGCCGTTCTATTAACAGAAGCTAATAGGCCATCTAAGAACTCCTCTCGTGTCTTTTTAGATATATCCAACAAAATTTGAGTTTCCTTTTTCTTTTCCTCTACCTGTTCTATCTCCTTTTCCTGCTCTTCATCCCATTTTAATTGATCCCGTAATTCTTTGATCTCTTTTTCTATCTCTTCTATTTTTTCTTTTATTTCTTCTTGCAGATTTTTCTTTCCAACAATTTGTTTCTCTAATTTTCTAAATTTTTCATACCCATCTTTTAATTCTTTATTTTTCGTTGTATCCCCAATTTGTTTTATTTCATTTCTCACCTTCATCAATTCCTTCATTGTTGTGTCAAAATCTTTTTTATACTTTCCGAAAGTGTCTTTTTGTTTATTGGCTTGTTCTTCATAATATCTAAAGGTTTCTATAGCGTGAGTTTTTATTACCTCACCACTTCCTAAACCCAATTTTTCAAGGTCGTCTAAATCTTCATCGCAAATTCTCGCTCCTTTTTTTATCAAGTGCGTATTTTCCTCTTTACCAAAAAAAATTCCAGAGTAATTTTCTCCCAATGATGACTTTATTACTGTAGAAGAGGATTCAAATTCTTCCTTAGTGGTCTGTTTTTGATTTAACTTTTTTATAGCATCATCGATAACACAACTTAACAATAACAAATCCATATCAGAAATTATATTGCTTTCTTTGAATCGTTTATTTAACTCAATGGTTTTTTCCTCTAACTCATCTCTTTTATCTACCAGTTCACTAAATTTTATGACTTCAGAAGAAGGAGACGCTTTAAACAATCTTTGTTTCTCCTTTTTCAGATCTTGTATTTCCCCTCCTAACTGAGTAATGGCGTCCTCTTTTTCTGCTTTATCATATTCTTTTGTTTTTATTTTGTCCGCTATGTCGCCATGAATTCCACTTTCAATCTCACGAATCTCTTCGTCGTACAATCCCATAACTTTTTCCAATGAATTAATCGTCTCATTTAATTTTTCAACTCCAACAATTTTGTTTATATGATCCTTTATCGTTCCTTCTCGATTTTCCTCAAACTTCTTTAAAATATCATCTGCGTCAAAAACGAAATATTTCATAAGTGTTAAGGTAGGAAAGTGATTCCCAATAAACCCTATCGAATCGCTTATTGGCTTCCCAATGTGTAGTATGGATAGCTCCGATTCCCCCATTTTTTGTCTATTTCTTATATCATAACTCCCAGACCTTATGACTCTATAATGTTCTCCTTCTATTTCCAAAACCAACTCAACACTCATATTTACTTCATTCTCTTTTTTTTGCTTTGTAACTTCTATAGATAATGTGTTAACCAAATCCTCCCAATCTTTGTAATAAAGATCGCCAAAAACACACCACAAAATTGCCTCACTAATTGATGTCTTTCCATGACCCGTTGGACCAATATTTAGAGTGATGTTCTTATCTTTCCTTTCTTCGTTAAATAAAATTATTTCTTGTTGTGTATCCTGTTTGTCATAGTATGGCTTGAAATTCTTTAGTTTAAGTTTGACAAATTTCATTTATATCACTCACTCCCCCTTCCTTTTCGAATCAATAATGTCTTTTATGGATTGTGCCCTGCTATTTGATGGTTCATTTTCATACTTGGATATATGGTTGTATATCTTTTCTAAGATATCAAAAAAAACCTCACCATTTTCTTGCTGTTTACAGACTTTTTCCATCACCTTAACTATCTCATCTCTCTCTTCTCTGCGCATTTTCACCACTCCTCAATTATTCTGTCCAATTCCTCACTATAAATATCATAAGCACTTAAGATTTCTGTCAATTTCATTTTTTCATCAGGACTTTGACTACAACTAATAAATTCCCAAGCTCTAACTAATTGAGTCATTACCAGCCCCCTATACATTTCTTCCAAATTTCGAGGAAATGCTAATATGTCAAATATTTTTACAACAGGTTTAATTTTATTTTGGGGATTCCTTAATACACGTCCCCTTCTTTGGATATATTGTCGAGGATTTCCAGAACTCGATAAAAGAATTAAAGACTCACAAAATGGAATGTTAACACCTTGATCTAAACAATGTATAGATAAAATAAAATTACAATTTTTATTTTTGAACAAGTTTAGCGCTTCTTCTCGATTTTTAATTTCTGAGTGGTATATTACGTATGAATCAATTTTTAAGTCATCAAATACCTTTTGAACAGCATTTAATTGTTCAGTATCTTCACAATATACTATACATTGTTTTAGCTTTCCTTTGTTCTTTTCCAAAATTGTTCTTAGAACATCTATCTTATTTTCTGCCTTCTTTATTATTCTTGCACGTTCTTGCATAGCCCAATTAGCAGAGGGAGATAAAATCTTCTCTTTTTCTGAAAGTTCGTTTTTAAAATCAATAGCAATGTCTTTTCCTATTTTCTTTGTTAGTTCTTCTATTTTCTTCTCCTCCTGAGGTGTTAGTTCAACTAAAAATGGGTAGTAGTTATATTTGGACAAAATTCTATCTTCTTGAGCCTCTTTTATACCATACTTGTATATGATTGGGCTGAAGTAATTCAATATTCTCTCAGTTCCATCGGGGTCATAGTATCTTTCCGGTGTCGCTGATAATCCCAGTCTATATTTCACATTTCCTAAGTAGTTTTTCAATGTCCTCATTCGATTTTCCGTACCATATGAATGAACTTCATCACCTATAATAAAATCAGGAGCATATCTCTTAAAAGGATTAAAATTCATTATACTATCAACCGTAATTACAAGGTATATATTGAGATTTTCGTCTTTATTAATTTTAGACATCCAAATTTTACGGGCATCTCTTCTATCTTTTACGGGTGTTTTAGAGTCGTAAGATGAGATAAAGTCGTTTTTTGAAAAATCACGCAAATCTCCTACCCATTGTTCTACAAGATTATGCTGAGGGACAATGATTAAAATTCTGTTCCCATATTTCTTTATATCTTTAAAATATTGTTCGAGAGAGAGTAAAGCAGTATAAGTTTTCCCAGTACCAGTAGCCATTTTGAAAATTCCGCAATAAGAATTATTTTTGAGTGCACTAACTGCCTTTTCTTGATGTAACCAAGGTTTCACTGTTATTTTAGATATTTTCTTTCTGGGTTCTAATTTTAGTTTTTCTACGGTATCCGGTGCCATTTGGATAAGCCTTTCTCTTATTGCCTGCGTGGCCTCTATGATCTTCACTCTTTGTGACTCACCATTCCAATATTTGTTGAACTTCTTGTAATCACTGAGAAAGTGTTCGTGCTCTGCTTCTACCCACTCGCGGAAAACTTTAAACTCCTCAATGTTTTCGCTCCAAGATTTAGCCGTCTCGTTTACAGAACCACTAAAGGAGATTCTTCTTCCATTAGTATCTGCGAAAATACCTACCTTTTGGTGAAAGATGCCACGCTGAAGAATGGTTTTTGCATCAAGTGGCAAGCCGTTTTTATCCTCAACAATTGCTACACGGATCTCTAACTTCTTTTTCGCTACAAGCCACCCAAGGGCCATTACGTGGTCCCTGACAAACTCATCTTCTATCGAATCGAAATCGTGTATAGCTGCTCGCTCAATAACTTTTTGTGGAGTTTCAAGTCCCTCTTTTATTGCATCTACATCCTTTTTACTAAGAAGAGCACCTGCAACTAGCTTCATCTTGCCATCATTCTTCAGTAATCCTTGGATCCCTCTAGCTGCAACTGCTAGAGCTGAAGAGGAAAAGAATCCAGCGAGACGGCAATACTCAACGGAATTAGAAAGAACAGGGTTATAAAAATAATTCAAAATATCGTCTTCGTCTGAATCATACGATGATTTAATTCCTATTTCTCCAAAGCTCATCTTATTCACATCCAGTTCTTCGAATACCAATAATGGTATATTTATAGATATTATACCATTAATGAGACACACTGTTTTTTGCGTATAACGTTTTGCGGATAAAAGAAATGGCCGAAGGCAATTTGGGGCAATCTTTGATTTCTCTTTTATCCGGTGTTATCTGCTGTTTCGGGTATTTCTTCTCCCTGTATAAATTTACAAACTATTCTGGCTCTTGCACCCTCCATCTCCAAGCACGACGAAAGCCTAAACTTTCTGCTTCTTTCAAAGTTTCTACATAACATTCGTTTCTTTCTTCTTCTATAAGAGTTCTATCATACTGTTGGTCAAATGGAAGATGGTAAATTTTCCCGCCATTCCTTCGAGAAACATTACATTTAATTAATGGGTATTTTTGTAATGGGAATTCTTCATTAACACCTATACAGAGGCATTTAGCAAACTCTTTTGCTCTGTCTGAAAGTTTTGTTGTTGTATACAAAATAGCACTTACTTTCTCGTCAGAAGGGAAAAGGGATGGTTGTTTTGATAATTTATTATCAATAATATATTTAATAACGGTCCCATAAAGTTGATTTACATGTTTTTCATGTATTGTTTTATGTTGAGACCATCGTTTGCATTGAATAATTATCGTCTGCTCTCCTTTTTTACAAATCAAATCTCTTCCAAGATCATCAAAACCCTCGAGAATTCCTTGATAAAATACATTATAGCCATTAGCTTCGTATATATATCCGACATAACGTTCATATTCTTTCCCAATCTGCCACCAACTTTTGTAAGGTCTACTCCAATATCTATCCAAAGCAAGTTGATTTCGTTCTGCTGATGAAAGTTTTTGGTATTCTTCTTCTGATAAGGATGATAAATAGATTCTTACCGGATCTATACCTACTTCATCTACTTCTTTAATTGGTTCTTCTATGTTTCGTGAAAGAACTTTTTTAAGAACTTCTTCATCGATTTCTCCAAGGAACTCCTCTAAAAAAGGAAATAGATTTTGATAATAATGTATAATCCCCTGGGGTAATACGCAACTTTTCTTCAATAACCCTTCGTTCTCGGGTTATATTACGAACCTTTTCGGCTGAAACCAGGGCAGGATGAGATTTATGTTCTAAATAATCAGCTTCTTTCAATTTTTGAAGATAATAAAAATCGGCAAACGCATTAGCAAGCCAAGGAAATCCACTTGATTTCTCTTTAGCCAATATTTCTATAGTTCTCCTATCAAACTTAACTTTCTTTTCCCATTCAGCTTGACGTTTTACTAACTCAGCATTTTTAACCTCTAATTCATGTTTATAATTATCTAATTTATCAAGACGAGGTTTAAGCTCATCATACTTTTTGGCTTTGCTCCGAATGTCAAAAAGCCACCCAAAGAAGGCGATAACAATTATTATACCAATGAAAATTAGCCATCCTTCCATATGCCTTTTCCTCTATAATTAAATGAGCCCGAAATGACAAATAACTTAAAATGGCCGAATCACTTCGTTTGTGCTCCCAAATCGGCATGTCTTACAAAGTTACTTCTATTTTTCTCTAAATAATCATTCTTAAATTTAATTCTTAAAACTTTCTATATTCCTTATTCCTTATACGACAAATCTTTTAAAAACCCTCTTTTTCGAAAAACTTATTTAAAAACCCCCTGCTCTTTTAATGCAAGGACTACGGAAAGTTTTTTAGTATTTTATTTAATTAATATAGGATGTTTATTTAAAAAATTATCTTCTATGCCCTTCTCTGCTCTAGTGGTACCAAACTCACTTTTAGTCTCAAGAGTAAAGTAGGTTGGAAATGGTAAACTAAAATACACCTTCCTCCTACAAATATTTGTGAATAGGTCTCGATATTTTAAATACCGCAATTTCTCAAATTGTGGTAAAAACTTTATAAAGGACTATTCCTGCCATATTATAATCATTTAAGAAGATATCAGGAACCTGAATTTATCAGAACCCTTATGAAAAGCTTGAAAAAAACACCGAATTATTGAGCATGAACAACCTGTTTCCTATCACATCTTAATTTTAGTATAAATATCTTTTGTTATTTTATCCGATTTTAATTTAATATTTTTTGGAGTCAATGATGATAATTTGTACTTTTTAAGCATAACGTAATTAATTTTGAGGTTTGTATTTAGGCGACCAACTCGAACGATAATATTATAACGATCTTTTTCATATGCTTTGACACAACCAACAATAAAAATAAAGGGTGCCATTTTTCTGAAATTTTCATTGAAGTAAAATGTTGCCGCACTCTCTTCGGGAGGACGAGTACCTACTATCTGAAATTTAGGTTCAATACCTTTACTTTGCTCAACATTTATCCCATATTTAATAAGGTTATCCAAAATAATATCAGAAATTTTTTGACCGATATATTCTTTATTAACTCTTTCGCCCCAATTAGAAAAATTGAATACAATTATTTTAAGAAGTTTGTCATTTAAGTACAAAGTTAATTTAGTTTTTTATTATGGTTAAAATACTTTTGCAAATAATCAATTAATAAACCAATAACAAAAATACCAGCACCAGCAAAAAGTAATTCCTTATTTTGAAGCATCCATTTAAGCATAAGAAAAATCCCTTGGGGTTAGATACTATCTTAAAATCAACTCCAACCCTTCCTGAAGACTTTTTTCATACATTTAAAAAAATAAAGGGCTTAGGTCTCAACATTTGATATATCTGCTCTAAAGATTAAACTCTTCTTTGTTGCATTCTTCTAAAATGTTTTTATGTAACAAAAAAGGACAGCGTAAGAAAACAATTATATTGCTCTCCTACTCTGTCCTTTTACCTGAGAGATTCTTCCTATGTAATTAGGAAATAGTTCTTTTGGTAAACTCTGTATGGGTTTTCCCAAGGATTAGGAATTGCCCCGTCGGTGCTTTTTTGTATAAGCTCTCCAGAGTTCTGTCCGATAACAGTCCTTTGGCCTGAAAGTTTAGATACTTATCGTATTTTGCCTCTTCGGCTCCTCTTCTTCTAAAAATAAAAGAAAAGGTCTCTCCTGTTACCTTCATACAGATTACGATATTAACTTTTGAGAAGATGTCGGGAACCTGGAATTATCAGGCCACTTACGAAAAGTTGGAAAAAGTTACCGAATTATTGAGCTAGTACAACCGTCCCCTGGTTTGTTTCCCTGTTTATTAATTGCGTTGTCATTTCTTATTTCAACGCCTGCTAAATGGTATTTATGCTGCATTATTCGCTGTTTTTTTTCAATTCTGCTAATAATTCATCAATAATTTCTTCTGTCTTTTTAGCAATTTTAATTAAGCCAGATTCTTTATTATATTTTACATCCATTCCTTCATATTTTGCATCTTGATAGAATATCAATTCAAAGAAACGATAGATAATATTGTAAGATAATTTAGTAAGTATTATGAGCATGTAGTCTTGTTTTTCATTCTTTTCTTTTTCTCCGAAGCATATGTTTCCTCCTTCAACCAAATACTCATCTTTGATATATGCATAAATTCCATGTCTTGGGTTAACATGAACAGCTGATTGACTTAAGGCTCCCCATATTTCACCAAGTCTTGGTATATATTTTTTCGAAAAATTAATTGATTTGGTTGATTTATATTTCCCTGCTTTGAATTCCTTTAGTTTTTCTTTGTCCTTGTAAATATGAAAGGCTGTTGAAGATGTTTCAATAGCTAGTCTGAGAATTGTTAATGTTTCAAAACAAGCTCGCTGTCTCATTAAGCTTATTGCTGAAAATAAATAGTCAACAGAACGAAATAATAAAAAGGTACTATCCTTTTCATCAGAAAAGGCTTGGTTTGGAGCCTTAAAGAAAAAGTATAAAAAATTATGTATCATAGTATTTAAATTCGCTATAATATCACTTATTTTCTCATTATAATCATGGTCAAATGAAACAATGGTCTTTTCACGGTCATTTAAATAATCAAATTCTATTTTATTTTCCATAATATCCTAATCAATAAAAATATTTAATATTGCAAGTAATAATATTTTTATATCTTATAAATTTATTTTAATACAGTTACCACTTAGCATCTCAGCAGTTTGGGGATGGCAGGTTAAAAAGATTACCTGTCTGGTTTTTGCAAATTCGTTAATCTGCTCTGCAGCCAGTGCTTGTCTACCCGAATCCATATCTACAAGAGGGTCATCAAGTATAAGAAACCCTGATTTTTCCTGAAGAAAATATTCTGCCATAGTTAGCCGTAAAGCCAGAGAAAATGTGTCTTTTGTACCAAATGAAAGCAGATTATAGGTAAGCTCTGAGCCATCATCTTTTATCAATTTTCCAGGGATGTCCTGTTTCATCTCAACCCTGGAAAAAGATTTTCCTGACATATGAGTAAAATATTTTACGAATTTCTTTTGAAATCCTTCATAGGTTTTTATATCCATTTTCCCAAGTAAATCACTGGCCTTTTCTTTTATATGTGCTAAAGCCTTCCCATCAAGAAGTATTCTTTGAAAATTCTGCTCTGATTCACCAAGCTGCACATTAAGTTCTTCAGAGGATTGATCAGGTTTTTGACTTTCTATGGTAATCTTTTGTTCGCGTAAACTTGAAATCTCTTCCTGGAGTTTCCGGTCATTATCATTTAGCCTGTCAATATAATCATAAAAACTCTTATAATCATCAAATCCCTCCGGCAACACGGCAAGATTTTCCAGTTTTTTCTTTAATTTATCCTGCCTGTGCTGTTTGCCCCCAAGCAGGGAAATCATTTCATCGTGACTTCCATATTTTTCTTTCCAGTCCTTAATCTGCTCTAATCCTTCCTTCTTTTTCTTTTGAAGATCTTCAAGTTCCAGCTCAAGACGAACCTGCTCGACAGATATCTTATCTAAAGGACGTACTTGCTTTTCTTCCCCCAGCTGTTTATATTTTTCTTCTAATTCCTCATATCTTTCTTCCCCAAGCTCTTCTATAAAACTACGCTTAGCATACTCAACTTCACCTCTTAATCTCTCGTATTCCATATTAGTAGATTGAGCTTTTTCAAAAGTATCTATTCCAAGTCTTTTAAATTCGTCTTCGACTTCTTTTGTTTTTTCCTTTTTTCCGCAAATCAGTCTATCTATTTCACCTTCGCCAGCCTGGATTTCCATTTTCCAGTCCTCATGTTCCAAGGTTAGTTTACCCTGGAAAGTTTTTTCAATTTTTTCGCCTTGTTTTAAGTAAAGAGTTTCCTTTCTCTCTAAAGCATCCTTAAGTGTCAAAACTTGCTGGTTTTTAGCAAAAAAGGATATGGTCAGCTTTGAAGCCTTAATTTTATTTTCAAGATCTTTTACTTGCTGTTTTTTATTTTTAAGTAATTCAATGTCTTCTTCTGTTACCTTTTTAACTTTGGAAAGTTTATTTTCAGCATCTTCTATTTTTTTATGGAGCTTATGCAGATTCTTAAACCATTTACGAAATTCTTTGTTTTCCTGATTCTGGCGGGCTTCATCTTTTTCTTTTTTGAGTTTTTCCTTCTTTTCTTCCATTTTGCTAACTATGGGGTCAACTTCGTTTAACAGCCAATTTTCTTTAATCGGCCATTCTTTACTGGTATTTTTTATCTCTTCTATTCCGTGAACAATTTTTTCCAAATCATTTTCTATCTGCTGACGTTCCTGTATTTGAGATTTTATACCCTTATATTGATTTAATTCATCCTTAATTTTCTTTTGCTTGTTTTCCTCATCCTGAATCTTTTTATTTATTTCATCAATTTCTATTTCTACCTTACATGTTTCATTATAATCTTTTTCAATTCCTTCTTTTTCATAGTAGGCCTTTAGTATCTTTCCTACACCTTTTTTGTAAGGATTATTTATGCCCCGACCATTTTCAGGTGCTCCTTTTTCTATATCCCAATGCTGAAAATAATCTTCATATTCCCTGTCAAGTCTTGATCTTAGTTGTTCTACTGACACACCATCTGTTTCCATGACTGAGGACCTAAGAATAGCTCCCAGATCCGGCCGGATATTTACATTTTCATCATGTAATATATTCATGGTTTTATCCAGCGCAGACTGCCACGTTAATAATATGTTGTTTACAGTACCCTGATGGGCAGGAAGAAGTTCATCTATCAGTCTGGATACTTCTCCATCTATAGTAAATTCCCCCTGATCGGGAGATTTAAGAATTGACGAACCTTTCCTATTTCCGGGCTTCCATATTTTTTCAAGAAAGTAGTCTTTCCCTTCTGCTTGAAATTCAAGAGAAACTCGAATCGTATCTCCACCTTTAACCGGCATATATTCTTTCATCAATTTGTCAAATCTTACCTTTGTTAATTCAACCTCGGTGAAAAGTACAGATTTTAAAGCATTTAATAAAGTAGATTTACCTGCCTCATTAGGGCCAAGTATCACCGTAAGCCCTGGATAAAAATCAACTTTTTTGTCTAAAATTCCAGCAAATGGTTTTAACTGTATGCTCTTAAGTTTCATTGCGTACTTCCCTTATTATGTCATAGGCTTTTTGCAGCGACTTAAAAGATATCTCTTCCTTCTCTTCAAGCAGGGATAAAAGAAGCTGATGCGGAAATGAATTTTCTGTAAATTTACTGTTAATAAGATCAGATGTAATTGACTCATGCAATTCATCTTTAACTGTTTGAAGAAGCAACACATTATCATTTATTAAGTCTATGGCTTCTTCGACCCTGTCTAACTCTTCCTTTCTCAATCGCCCCTTTAAGATGAGGCGCAACACCACATTGCTGAATTCATCACCAGTATATTTCCGCTTCATTGAAGTAATGTCGTTATCATCATTCAGTGAAACATGGTTGATAGAAAAGTGGTATTTCCCTGTACTAACTTTTTGAACTTTTATGTTTGAAGATGATTTCAGGTCAATAATAAAGGCGCTACCTTTGTGATTGCAGTCAAAGCCGTCAGGTTCCGGAGTACCGGGAATGAGAATTCTGGAGTTTTTGTCCGGATTTTCAGGCCACGGCAGATGAGTATGGCCAAGCAGCCATAGGTTAAGCCCGGAAGATTCCAGTTCCTTCCGGGTCATGGGATAATATGTTTTATCAAAATCAGGAGAGACACCTTCAAGGCTTCCATGTGCTAAACCAATTTTTATTGAATCATCCTCAGAACTTTTCTGAGAATTAACCCACTTGATCATGTTCTCACTCGAGTGTTTTGCATTGCATGGTGCAGCATAAATCTTAATTTTTAAATGATATTTATTAAGGTCATATATATCAGGATTTTTTAGAATTAAAACACGGTCACCTGCATGTTTGGAGAATTCATTCCATAGTTTGCTGTCATGAGTGTAATAATCGTGGTTACCAGGAAGTATAATTATCAGTTCACCATTAAACTCATTAAGTACCCTGGCAGCCCTGGAAATATCCTTGACGTTAAGTGTTGTCCGGTCAAACAAGTCACCGGCCATAACAAAAAGAGTACAGCTTTCCTGGTTGGCTAATTCAACCATATTTTCAAGTGTTTCATACCTTGCATTGATAAGTTCATCCTGAACATCCGGGTATCCTGCAAAACGCATTCCCAGATGCAGGTCTGCAGTGTGAAATATTTTTATTCCCATTTTAACCTCTTATAAAATTTAAAATATAAGGAACCATTCCTCAACATTTAACATAACTAACTCTATATATTAAATCACTCTTTTGTGCACTCTCCTAAAATATTTTTGTATAAACAAAAAAGGACAGAATAAAAAAAATAATAATACTACTTTTCTACTCTGTCTTTTTACCTGAAAGATTCTTCCTAAAAATAAGGAAATAGTTCTTTTAGTAAACTCTGTATGGGTTTTCCTAAAGATTAGGAATTGCCCCGTCGGTGCTTTTTTGTGTAAAGCTCTCCAGAGTTCTGTCCGGTAACAGTCCTTTTGCCTGAAAGTTTCGATACATTTAGTATCTTACCTCTTCGGCTCCTTTTCTTTTTATAATAAAAGAGAAAGTCTCTCCTGTTACCTTCATACAGGTTACAATATTTAATTTAATACAGTTTTATATAAAATCCTTTTTTTATTTTAAAGCATGAATATTAATTTGGAATATCTTTATTTATTATATACTACACCTATTTTAAAAATCCTTCTTTTTTATAAAAAAGAACGCCACCTGCATCTGCCACATTTCCTAATAATAATTGCCATGCGGTAATAAACTAGCTTGATCAATTTCCTTCGTTATTATATTCCATTTAGCTATCCTAGCATTTAGATTATTCCAATACGTTAGAATATCATAACGCTTGTAAATATTAATAAGTTTATTGACTGGTGAACTAATGCCAGCAGGAGATAATATAAGTGAAAATGTAGGACGAACAACTTTTGAATAACCGATTAATTGAGAAATATCTTTTAAACTTATTGAATTCAATTTACATTCCACAAATGCTAATACACATTTCTCCTTATATTTTATCACTCCGGTAATATCAACCTTAATTACATAGGTTTCAAATTCTGGGAAATATGTACTCAAATTTTTTCTTCTAATAAATTCACATAAATTAATCTTAGAAGTATCAAAAACTTCGATTTCACTTTTAGGGTATATTCCTTTTAGATGTTTGAGCAACCAATTAATTACTTCTGGATACATTTCTTTTTCAGAATCATACATATCTAAACCTCTTTAAATAAGTCATCCTTTTCTTGTGTGCATCCTAATTCCAAACATATCTGCCAATAAGCGTTACAATGTTTTCCTCTTAATTCTAGGGGTAATTTTTCTGACATCTCTTCTGGATGAGGGACTCGTTGTTTTATCTCTTTTTTAGGGGGTTTACATAATGAGGGTTTTCTTTTGGGAAAATTTTTTCTATTTTCTTCTGCCAGCTCCTTTAATATCTCATCTTTGTGGATAATTCTAAAGCCAATTTTTTCAAAATATTCTGCATAAATTTTTAATTGATGTTCTCTTGCCCAAACCTGTTTAGCACCTTTATTATAATCTTTAAGATTTCCATTCCTAGTATTTGGGTGTCCCCAATCTATCGTATTTACAGGAATATATAAAGGCTGACTTTGAAGTAAATTACAAATCTGAATTGGTAATTTCCAATTATCATTTAGGATAGAAATATAGATTCGGTGCCTTCCAGCTTGGTCTCTACAGCTCGTCCCTATCGAACCTGTTACATCAGCAATGCCTCTTATAAATTCTTTTTTAATATCTTCTGATGTTTCAAATAAAACATCAGGTATTTCCATTTCCCTGAAACTCCTTTTGTTCAATAAAAGACGGTCAATGTTTCTCCACAGTATGCCATATCTATTTGATTCAATAATGATACTCACTGAATTCTCATTAGATACTTTCTTGGGGGTAATCTCCATCAATTCTCCAAGTCTATTGATAGTTTCATCTAAACTTAAAAGAATTTTATCTTTAGCTTGAAATGATTTATTTATTCCTTTGGCTATTAAGTTTTTAAAAGGATATTCTACAATTAATTGCCTTTTCCCACTAACTTCTCGTATTGTTCCTCGTCCAACGATTAATCCTAATAAATAAGCCATATCTGGGTCTAAAAAGAAATTCATTATATTTCCTTTCATATTTTCTTAAAAATCATAATATATTCGTGAACTTTGTTTACAACAAAAGAATAAGGGTAACCCAAAGGACGTAAATTATTATATTCTTTCTGCCTATCCCAAATAATTATATCTTTCAAAGTAAAATTTATTTCTTCCATTTTTTTAGCAAGATCAGAATGAAAAGGATAAAAATTAGAATTTTTCCGAATATCCATCACAATCACAATACAATATCTCCCGGGCTTTGTTACCTTATATACTTTACTAAAAACACTCTGTAATGATAATAAGAATTGATTGTAATCACTTATATTCCCAAAATCTAAACGGGAATTACTATAATTACGAATAGCCTTACGGTCAGCAGACCTTCTTCTATTTAAAATATCCCAATAAGGGGGTGAGGTTATAGTTAAATCGACAGAATTTGAAGAAAGGTATGTATCAATATTTTCTGCAGAATCATTAATAAGTTTATACTTGCTATTATTAATAAATATTGTCCTATAAACATTATCTAACCTGTTTTTTGCCATAGAGATATATTCTTTATTTATTTCGAACCCTGTTCCTTTAAGGCCTTTATTTTGTGCCGCAATCAAAGTACTTCCGCTACCCATAAAAGGATCCAAAACCACTTGCTCTTTAGAATTAGTGAAAATATCTATTAACTTTTCTGCCATCATAATAGGAAACATCGCTGGATGCCTAAGGGCCCATTCCTCTTTATTCTTTTGTATATCCTTCCATATACTAAAAGAGTATTGAAGCCATTCTTTACCATTTAGTTTATTAATTCTTTCTGCCATTTATATTACTCCTTAGATACTTTTACAAAATATAATGTTTCAAAAACAATTTTTTTATCAGATTCATTTTGATTAATGCTTTTATACCGACGATATGGCTTTTGAAAAACTTTCACTTCTCCGCGACTTGATAAAGTATCTATTATTTCATCTTCAGACATTAGTCCTTCATCGTTATAACTTAAAAAAATGAATTTTGTTTTAGAATTTTTTATAAGATTAGCAAAAGCATTTAAAACTCCGCTTTTTTGGCTAAAAGCTGATTTCTGTCTTTCATAATCTCGCATTCCGGTCTTCCCATAAATTTTTGGCTTTTGCCCATTAAACCAACCTTCAGCAATTAATTCTAATAAAAAATAATTAGAAGCATATTGTCTACTATTATATGGTGGGTCTAAATACAAAATATCGGAATATATTCTTTTTATTAAAATATTGGCATCTTCTTTAAAGGCTTTATTATCCCTTCTGCTTTCAGGAATAATCGGTATTTTTAATTCGATAGATTTAAAAGCTCTTGGATCCCAGTTTTTCAAATATGCAGCATAAGTACCTGAAATGTTAGCAACATAAGGTACAGCTTCAATTAATGAAGTTAATAAAAAATAAAATTCATCTTCATTTATGGCACTACTTTCTTTCCACTCTTGAATTTTCGTTCTGACGGTATCAATTTTCATTCCATTTTCATCAGCAAAATACATTCGCGGTGAATCAAGATTTTTTGTTCCACCAGGACAGTAATTATTATATATAAAGCCTTTTATTGGATCTAAATTATTGAGATAATTTATAATTTCATTCAAATTATTATCAGGGTTACCATTGAGATTTTTTATTATCTTTCGGAGACCATAGAAAGAAGGATAAGTATTATTTTTAATATAAGTATGAGCAAAAGAATAAGAAAATTCCAAAAAATCATTGGCATAAACAGTGTACCCTTTTTGCTTAAAAAACTTTGCAACCGCAGTTGTTCCTGAAAAGAGATCACAAAAAATAGAACCATGATTTATGCCTGTCTTAGTTACTCCCTCACTTAAAAAATCGAGCAATTTGGTTTTACAGCCATAATATCTCATATATATTTCCTCTTTTAAATTTTTCTTATTACGCCTTTTATTTTACCAATTATTCTAACCTGATTTTCATTAGGTTTAATAATTATTGGTTCCATTGTATCATTTTCAGGTTGTAGCCTTATTCTATTTCCTTCTTTATAGAATCTTTTCACTGTTGCTTCATCTTCAATAAGTGCAACTACTATATCGCCTTGTTCAGCATCTTGTTGTTGAGAGGCTATTACATAATCTCCATTTAAGATGCCAGCATTAATCATACTATCACCCTTAACTCTTAAAGCAAAAATACCGTTAGAATTTTTTATGATTGATTTATCAATAACGATAGTTCCTTCTATATTTTCCTGGGCAAGAATTGGTCTACCTGCTGAGATTTCTCCGACTATAGGTATTTCGATTGCATTATTTTTATTGTTTTCATTTGATGCAGCATGAACTAGAATTTCAATACCTCTTGCTGTATGCGCACGGCGAGTAATATAGCCTTTTCGCTCGAGTGCCCCAAGATGATCTTGAACAGCGTTAGGAGATTTAAAAGAAAATTTTTCTTGAATCTCTGGAATAGATGGAGGGTATCCAAATTTTTCTTTATTTAATATTATAAACTTTAATATTTCACCTTGACGTTCTGTAAGTATTAAGCTTTTCATGTGTTTTACCTCTAATTGTGTATATTTGAATAATACTATAAATATTTACAGTTGTCAAGTGCCTGTTTGATCCCAAATAATACAAACAATATATAAATCTTTTTTATAATAGTTTATTTGTTATTCAAATATAATTACTATCCCCTCTTCATTCCATTCCTCTCATTCGAGGTTGGTGAGCTCTGGTAGTTGGGTGAGGTCTTGCAGGTCTTTGAATCCTCCCAGTTTTTCTCTTAAGGCAATTATTTTCCGGGCGAGAGGTTCGCTTATTTGTAAGATGCTGGTAAGTTAATATGGGCACAATGCATTGCCCCTTTTCGTAGACAGGCGAGACGCCCGTCCTACCTTGTTATATATCACATTTTTTATATTCGACAAAGGGTTGTGGAAATCCTTCTTTTTTAGGAAAAATATTTTTTGCATGATTCATAGAGAAAATAACAAGAAAAAGTAGGAAAAAAATGGAGTAATAATATTTTTATTGAAATACAAACCTATTATATGTATAATCAAAAAGTGTTTTGCTTACAGCTTGTTACATTTACTCAATTAACACTCACTTAACTCATCATTGTCTAAAGCCAAGGAGGTGATTTTATCGTTCTATTTTTACATTTCATCTTAGATTTGCAATAGAGGTTATTTTAATATTCGTTTTAGTTTTAGTTAAAATAAGATATAAAGAAAGGAATGTATTCATGTCTGAATCAATGAAAATTGAAAAATTGAAGAATTATGGTATCCCCTCTTATATTATAAATATCTTGAAAAAAAATTACTCAAATCACTTATTTCCGTTACAGGAGGATGCGGTAAAAAAATTCGGGATTTTAGATTATGGGGAAAATGAGATTCACCCTCACCCTGCCCTCTCCCCTCAAGGGCGAGGGAAAAAAGAAGGAGGAAATGACAGAGATAAAAATCTTCTGGTTATAGCTCCAACCTCTTCAGGAAAAACCTTCATCGGAGAAATGGCTGCAATCGCTCAAGTCATTCACCTTCATAAAATCATCTATTTAGTTTCTTTAAGAGCACTGGCTGATGAAAAATATAGGCACTTTAAAAAACTCTACAGAGATTGTGGAATAGATATAGTCATCTCTACCCGTGACCGTAAAGAAGATGACCATCATATCATCTCCGGAGATTATGATGTTGCGGTGATGGCCTATGAAAAATTTTATTACTTTTGTTTGATGTGTCCTCATTTTTTAGATATTGTTTCTTTAGTCATCATCGATGAAATGCAGTTGATTAATGATTCAAAATGGGGTCCTCTACTGGAAAGTATCGTAAACCATATCGATAAAAAGAATAAAAATATTAAAATCATCGCCCTTTCAGCTTTTATTGAAGAGCAAGAAGCTCTCTTAAGATGGTTTTCTTCACGAACCCTTATTTCCTATCAACGTCCGGTGGAAATTCGAAAAGGCATAGTAAGAGATGGTATCTTTAATTATGTTACATCTAAAAAGGAGAAAAATTGCAAAAAAGAAGTATTTTTTAAACCGGAAGCAGTTCGTGAAAATTGTTTTGAGGATTATTTGTTAGAGACAGTCAGGTATCTGGTAAAACAGGGAGAATCGACTTTGATATTTTTTGCAACCTGTGAAGAAACACAAAAATGGGCTAAATGGCTGGCTTCTCAATTAGAAAGCCCTTCCGCTTCTTCGGCATTAAAAGAACTGGAGGAAATGGAAGATACTTTATCCCGTGATGAATTGAGAGGGACATTGGAAAAAGGGATTGCCCATTATAATCAAAACCTATCATGGGAAGAAAGAAATTTGATTGAGACTTATCTCAAAGAGGGAGAAATAAAGGTTATCTGTGCTACTAACATCATGGCAATGGGTAGCAATCTTCATTTTAATAATGTGATTATTGCCCTGGATAAAATATGTAATGATGAAGGAAATTACCCTCCTAATTATCGAACCAGCCTCACCTTTGCCGCTATTGAAAATATGGGTGGAAGAGCCGGAATATTAAATATAGAAGAAATGAGAAAAGAGGGTGATTCTTTTAATTTTCAAAACAGGCGGGAGTTTGGAAGGGTCATTTTTTTGTCTCATTCCCTACTCTTTCAGACCGTTTATAAGAATATTTATTTTAAATTTTTGAAAGATAATAATTACAATCATAAAGCAAATAAGCTGTTAATAAATATAGACAATGATTTGCCTACTTATCTTTTGAGATTAGTGGTAAATGAAGATATTAAGCAGGAAGAGTTGAAAAGTTATTTTAAGAAAGAAGAATTTGTTTTCCTAAGAAATCAGAGTAGATCTGATGATGAAAATTTTCTTTCCGGTTACTGGAAGTTTGCTTTTAATAAGGTAAATATCGATAAAAAAATAGAAAAATGCCTGAATATTTTAAAAGGAAACCGATTGATTAGGATGAATAGAAATGGTGTTTTATCTACCACCGATAACGGTATTTTAATAGCTGCCAAAAGAATTAAAGTAGAAACTTTTTTGTTTTTTAAATCCTGGTTGAAATATTGTAAAAATGGAGATATTAGTATTCTGGAGATTCTTTTTCTACTGGCTTTAAGCCCTGATGGTAAAGCATTGCCTATCTCCTTTTCTCAAGCTATTAGAGATGACTATAAAAAGGGAATTTATCAAGACGGATGCAAAAAAAATTACTGGAATAAACTCTTGCATCTGATCTTTGAACAGGATGGTGAAGATAAGAAACTTTTTCGGGATAAAATTCTAATGAAAAAAGAGAAAGAAGAAATCAACTCTTTAGAAGATTATATTACCCTCAAGAAGACCCATTTATTATATGATTGGGTGGAGGAAAAAAAGAGTGTTAAGACCATTGAGGAGGATTATGGTCTTTACCGGGGTTGTATCTATAAATTGGGGGAAGGGTTTTCCTGGTTAGCAGATAGTCTGTCAGTGATAGCAGAAAGTGTAGACTGGGAGAAAAAATATAGTAAGGATTTGAATAAAATAAAGATGTTTTCCAAGAGGTTAGCAGGAGGAGTACAGGAAGAAGGATTAAATTTAGCCCTTCTATATATACCCGGTTTAAGTCGATACTATATCAGAAGGTTGGTGGGGGCGGAATATGGGGATGTGAATTCTTTGAGGGATGCGAGTGAGGTCGAGTTGGGCCAATTGCTTCCAAAAAGATTAGTTCAAAGAATTCAGAAAAAAATGAAAAAAGAAAATAATCATCACAAAATGGTAAAAGAAAAATGGATAGTTCAAGATGAAAAATTGAAAGCTTTTAAGAAGGTGCCGGAAGAAAGTGGTATTAGTATTAGCGAACGGCAATCAACAACTGCTTCGCCTGTCACATCATTGGAACCTTTATTAGAAATCTCACAGCGGAGACCGGACAGAATTATCTTTTTAGGGAAAGAGGCAAAAATTACAGCTATAGGGTTTACCCTGCTCTATTTCTTAGCTCAACATAAACAAGAAGTAGTAAGTTATGATAGTATATTAGATGAAATTTGGAAAGATGATGAGGATGCTATCTATACGCGAATAATAAGCCATATATATAAATTTAGAAAAAAAATATTAGATGCAATTGGCCACAATAAGGATAATAAAGAAAAAGTCAAAGATATATTTAAAGTAATATCCGGAAGAGGTGTAATGCTAAATATAAATGATGAGGAATTGCAAATAAATTAGCCCTTAATATAAATAGTTTCGCGCTTACATTGGCTTTCCGTCATATAAAAATATAAATAAATAGAAAAAAATTAAATCCGAACAATCAAAATGGTTGTTCGGATTTTTTATTTTCGAAACATTTTAAACAAAAAACAAATCGAAAATGAAGAGAAAAGAAATCAAAAATGAAGAGAAAATATGATACAGGAAAATATTTTTATGATGTAATTAGTTGTCGCGAATAACTATTTTCAACGAAGGAGAGAATACATGGAAAGAGAAAAACCAAACAACCAAAGCAAATCATCCAAAGAAGGCTACATCATTGTCCCCAACTACTTCTTAAAGAAATGGGTCAAGGTATTAGGGGTAGGTCCTGTCGTACTCTATCAGGAACTGCTTACTTACTGCCATAAAGAAAAGTATATCGCCTGGCCTACCATAGATTCCCTTTGTGAACAGATGGGGGTAGCTAAAACTACCTTGCTCAGATACCAGAATACCCTGATTAAATTTGGTCTGATTAAAAATATAACCAGGGGTAAATCCACTACCGGTCATTATAAAAATAATATCTATCAGATTACCACTATTGAAGAGCTCTCAGAGCATCCGGATCCGAGCAAAATAATAGATTTTCTTGGTAGCAAAATGAAACCTGATAGGTTTCAAAATGATACCTGTATTGGTAGCAATATGAAACTTTCTTTGGTATCAAATCGCTACCCTAACAATAACAATCTTAACAGTACCAATACAACAACAACAAATAGAGATGCTGTTGTTGTTGATTTTAAAAAATTAAAAGAGAAAGGAGAAGAAAAGATGTTAGCAATTAAAGAACAGTTAATGGATTTAGATTTTGAAGAAAGCTTCATTGAGAAATTACTTAAAGATTATTCCCTAAAAAAGATTGAGGAGAAATTAGAACTGCTTCTTATCAAAAGGAACATCCAAAACCCTGCCGGCTGGCTGATGGCAGCCTTGAAGAACGATTACCAGGACCCGGAACAGGAAAGATATAATGAAGAACCTGCAGAAGGAAGCGACAATACGGTAAATACCCCGGAACAGGTTTCTCGCGAAAAAGCCCTGAAGGCAATCAAGCTGATTCAAGATAATCTCTCTGCCTGTCTATCCCCTCTCCCCTCAGGGAAGAGAACCGTAGTGAGAGAAAATGTAGTGGTTCGATAAACTAAAAACTAAATTAAGAAAGGAGATTCAAATGTCCGAACTAAAAGAATTAATCGCTCGTGCCAAACAGAGAAACGTAAAAGCAATGGGAGAATTATTTAATCAATTTAAGCCTTTGTTGAAATCAAAGGCCAAAAGATATTCCAAATGTGGTCAAAAATATGAGGATGTTTTTCAGCAAGCTGCCTTAATTTTTATCCTTGCTGTCTATGATTACAAAGAAGAGAAAAATGTTCCTTTTGCCGGATATATAAAAAAGCGAATCAATTGGGGATTATATCATTATTATCGCCGGTATATGCAGAGAAAAATAGAAGTTCCTTCCGGTTTAAATCCAACAATTAACCATCGTTAGCAAATATTGTTATTTAGTAAGAAAAATTCATAAAGGAGAATAATGTCCTTGAATAGATTAAAAAATATTTTAATAGAAATAGATTTAAAAGAAGGATATTCACGCTTGACCAAAAGAGAAAAGAATATTATCAATCTTTATTATCTTGAAGGATATAAAGATGAAGAGATTGCAAAGATTTATGGTGTTTGTCGGCAATCGGTAAATGAAAGTCGTCAAAAAGGAATAGAAAAATTAAAATATCTTTAATTTTTTTTTTAAAACTACCCTGCGAAATCACCTCTTTTTTGGATCTATATAAGTAGAGGGAGTTTTTAGCTTTGCTAAAAACTGTGATGAGTAATTAGTGATGTGCAATAGGTAACCCATTACTCATTACCCCTCACACATTACACTAATTGACCTTTAGGTTAATTAGTCAGAAAGGAGGTGAAAAATAAATGGCCACAGTAATAACAGTTCCCCGTGATTCAGCCTTACAATTTAGATTGGTAGTAGGCACCAATCCGGATACCGGAGCACCTATCGTTAACAGCAAGACCTTTACTAAGATTAAATCTACTGCTTTAGATCAAGATGTCTATGATACAGCTACCGCTTTAGTAGGTCTGCAAAAGTACACTGTAGATGAAATCAGACTTGAACAAGAATCTCAACTAACGGAGTAGTAAGTTTTTAGCAGAGCTAAAAACAGTAACAAGTGATAAGTAATAAGTAATTTAACTTCAGATTACTTATTACACATTACGCAATTAACCGACAGGTTAATTGCTAAGAAGGAGGTGAAAAAATAAATGGCAACCGAATTAGGAGAAGTAACCAGTTACAAGAGACTGTATATGCAGTTTAGAGATAGTGCAGCTAAAACCATAAATCTAACTCTTAATAACCCCAAGAACGTAGATGATGGAGACTATGTCGACTTTGCGGCTCAAGATGCAGCAGTAGAAGGAGTGATGGATACGATCATCGCCAAGAACATCTTCCATAATAACGGGAATGACTTAGTAGCTAAAGTCAATGCAAGAATCCTTGATTATAAGTCTACTGATGTGATGGATGTGTAAATTAGTCGTTAGTGAATAGTGAATAGTCGTTAGTAAGAAAGGGATGGGGTTTGGGTGGGGGTTTTACTAAATACTAAATACTAACGACTATTTTCGACAAAAGGAGGAAATCCATGTTAGAAGCAATCTTAAGTAAATATTTACTCAATGCCTTACTATTATCCCTCGTCTCTATCTTTTACAGTTTCCTAAAGAATAAATTGGGAGAAGATAGAGCCAGTACCATAAAAGAAGCTATCTTATCTGCCATGCTCTGGGCAGAGGAAGAGCTGGGGATAGGAAATGGTAGCCAAAAATGGGAGATAGCCTGGAAGAAGTTGATTGAGATACTGGCTGATAAGAATATCAGTTTAAGGAAGGGTGAGGAGAAGGCAGTAAAGACCATGATGAAGGCCAATGTGGGGAAGATTAACCAACAGATTTATGATGTGATGTTGAAGAAGAAATTAATAAAGGATAAAACAATTGTCCAGCAGTCACTCATGACTAGTCGTTAGTATATCACCCCAACCTTAATCCTCCCCCCTCAAGGGGGAGGAAATTGTAGAAGGAGTTAGTTCCATGCAAATGCTAAATGAGATTAACAACATAACTATAGCCCCACACTTCAACTTATCCGAATTTGCCTGTCCCTGCTGTAATCTGGTTATGCTGCATCCCAAGTTGCTTGCCAAATTAGTGGAATTAAGAAATATCCTGGAAAGGCCGATGTATATTACCTCCGGGTATCGTTGCTCGAGATATAACCAGAAAGTGGGAGGGGTAACAAACAGCTATCACTGTATCGGGCTGGCGGCAGATATTAAGGTAAAAGATATCAATCTGATTCCCCTTTTGGAGATATGTGAAAATATAGATTTTACTGGAATCGGGTTTTACGAGAAGAAGAATTTTTTGCACCTGGATGTCCGGCCTACTAAAAGAGCCCGCTGGAGGGAATAAGAAAAGTTTCCCAAAGGTGCCTGGCACCTTTGGGAAACTTTTTGAGAAAGGAGGTAAATATTGGATATTCATAATTTAGCAGACATCATTGCGAATCAAGGTTTCCCTATCGCCTTATCGATACTCTTAATCTTTCGTATCGATAGATTTATGCAGGAGATAGTAATTGCTCAGAAAGAGGGATATCGACAGGTCTTAGAGAATACCAAAGAGATACACAATACCATCACCAGCTTAAACCAACAAAACCGGGAATACTATTCCCTGCGTTTTGCAGAGGTGCAGAAAGAATTGGCAGGAATGAGGGTAGAGTTGGGAAAAATTGAATAGAGATAAAAAAATAGTACAAAAACAGGACAAGTTATAGAGCAAATTAGCTTTTTAACTGTGTCCTGTTTTTGTATAAAGTTCTCCAGAGTTCTATCCGGTAACGGTTCTTTTGCCTGAAAGTTTAGATACTTTTGGTATCTTGCTTCTTCATAAAGGTTTTTTACCTTTTAAAATCTGGCTCTCTAAAATGAAGCTCTCAAATTATTTAAGTTTCAGCCTTCCAAGGGATGGGATCTCAATTATTTCCATTTCATATTCAAAGGTATCAACGTTTATTTCACTACAACCAGGGAAAGCAATTTTATCAACAGAAATTTCAACATACACAATGATAGTATTTCCGACTATCTCAATAGGTTTGTAAAAATTATTAAACCAAACTAACGTTGAGGCTTCACCCTCAGAATTAGTATTGATATATTCTTCCCACTCGTCAACCTTGTTATACCAGACTCCATCGATAACACAATAATATTTAGCCAATTCATATTGACGATTAATGATTGCCTGCCAGTAATGATAAACTGTATCCTCTGCCATTGATTCAAGAGAATCATTCGGAGGGATCATCCCGCAACCGGTTAAAGCCAAAATTAAGAAAATAATCAAGACCGATAATAAAATTCGATTCTTATTCTTAAAATACCCCCTTATCACCATATTTTCTTAATCAATTTCCTACCGATAATTTTATTCTTAATTCTCCGGATAATTTTCTTCGGATCACCAGAAGCCACCTTTGAAACATCATTAGCTACCCTGGCCAGTTTAAAAAGACTGCTTACTAATTTACCCATTTTCTTATAATTACCACCTTAATCTTTGAATACGATATTGCTTATTATATTCTTTTGTTTTTTCCTTATTTTTAATATAATATTGCCTTTGATATTTCTTTATTTTATCCTGATTTTCGATATAATAATCTTCTTTATTTTCCCCGGACTTCTCTTTTTCCCCGATAATTTTATCGATAAGTTTTAAGGCTTTTAAATATTTATCTCTTTCTTTTTCTGTTAGATCTTCCTTCTTCAATTCCCATTTATAAAAATTCACCGTTTCTCTTAAACCCTTTAGTTTTAGCGCCATTTCTTTATGAGCACAACCTAAATCTCTTATATGAACGATATAAAATAAAATCAGCGATAGTCCGGTAAAGTTCGAGAATAAATTTTTTAATGGCCATAGGATCACTGCCTTATTTGATCATAGACAATAAGTTTATTATCCTTTCTTTTTTCCTCAGCTTCTTCTTCTCTCTCAATAAATCCCTCAATAAGTTTTAAAGCCTTTAGATATGAATTTCTTTCTCCACCCGCTAAATCTTCCTTCTCCAATTCCACCTTATAGAAGGACCTGGTTTCTTCTAAATCCTTTAGCTTCAGCGCCATTTCTTTATGATCACTACCTTAAAGTCTTAGAATTGAATAAAATATAATCTGCGATAGCCCGGCATAACTTAACGATAAATGTTTTAATGGCCATTGGATTAATCACCCCTTTAAATTATTTAAGTTCCCAGTCTCCGTATGGGTAATTTTGCTTAATTAATTCTGTTTCGTATTCAAAAATATCGAAATCTATTCCAATCATTTTTTTACAGGGAAAAACTATTTTATCGGTAATAATTTTTGCATATACCACAGCGTTATCTCCAATTATCTCAGTCGGTTTATAAAACTTATCGAAATAAATTATTAGGAAAGAGCACTCACCTTCAGAATTAACATTGATATATTCTTCCCACTCATCAACCTTTTTATCCCAGACTCCGCCAATTATACAGAAAAATTTAGCTAATTCGTATTGCCGGTTAATTATCGCCTGCCAGTAATTATAAACTGTTTCTTCTGCCAGGGACTTATCAGTAGTTAATTCCGGAGTAACCACGCAACCGGTTAAAATCAAAATTAAAAGTATGACAAGAAACGATATTAAAACTTTCTTTTTCACTTTAAAACCCCTCTTTAGTTATTTGATAGCCCTTTAAAGAAATCATCCTATTGAAGAGGATTGGTAAAAGGTTCTAATATTAGATTAGTAACATTAATCGATATAACTTTTTTATTTTCTCCTACAGTTATCCAACAAGTGTGATCTTCAGAATGTCCTATCCAAACAAATGTCCCAATAGTATTCCAGTCTTCATAAATGCTTCCATCTTCACAATAAGCAGCAAGCCAAATATTAGAGTAACCAATATCGACATTTCCGGTATTAGTTATTGTATAATAAACTTTCACTTGATCACTCCACTTTCCGCCAGAATAATCTTGTTCCCACTTAGTTATTGCAACATCAGCACTCAAATTTTCCAATAAACAACAACCTGATAAAAATATAGCTAAAATTAAGAATAAAACAAGAACCAATAACAAAACTTTTTTTTTCATTTTTTTTAAATTTCTCCTCTTCTTATTTAAGTATCCAATTTACAGTTATTGGAGAATTTTTGGTTAGATACATAATATAATCACAGACTACTTCACTTTCATTAGATTTAATTATAATAAGATCAATGCTGACAATAGCTTCATCTTCTATTATTTTAATCCAATTATAGTTAACAATGAACTCTAGATTTGAATAATTCAAATCCTCATATTCCTCGACTACATTGTAAGCATCTCCATCCGGAATACAACAAGTTTTAGCTAAATCATAGGAACCAACGGAGATTGAATACCAGTAATAATCAATTAATTCCTCTATCGCTTTTTCATCATTCCAGTCGGGATCACCTTCAGGAATCATCCCGCAACCGGTAAATACTAAAACTAAAAGTATGACAAAGAACGATATTAATATTTTCTTTTTCATCGCTTATATACCCCACCTAAATTATTTTATTTAAATTTTATTTAAGTTTCCAGCTTCCAGGTGGAGAAGTCTCTTTGATTAATTCTATCTCGTATTCAAAGGTATCAACATCTATTGTGGTACTATCAGGAAAAGCTATCTTATGAGCAAATATTTTTGCATACACAATAGCATTATTTCCGATTACTTCAGCCTGCTTATAAAAATAAGGCTTTGAGATTAATACTGAAGCTTCACCCTCTGAATTAATATTTATATATTCTTGCCATTCATCAGTTTTATTAAACCAAATTCCATTAGTTATACAATAATGTTTAGCTAAGTCATATTGCCGGTTAATGATCGCCTGCCAGTATTGATAAACTGTATCCTCTACTGCCATCCAATTAGGTAATCCTTCAGGAATCCTCCCGCAACTTGACAGCATTGAAATTAAAAATACGGCAAGGATCAATAACAAAATATTCTTTTTCATTGCTTATACCTTCTGAAAATATCTTTAAACCACCAATCTATAATACGATATAAGCAACGAGAAGTTACTACTGATTAATTAAGATAGATACTGTGTTAAAAGTCAACCCGCAAACTCTCCTTTTGACACTCTATTTTATTGTAAATATTTTAAAGAATCTAAGTAGTAACATATTCTGTCTTGTCTCTATACATTGCATGAGCTATTAAGAGTATTTTTCTCATGGAAGCAATAACAGCCAATTTCTTTATCTTATGATGGGCTAATAACCGTTGATAAAATACCCTTATTTTCTGATTATGAACAGTGGCACAAATGGTAGGTAAATAGAGTATTTTACGGTATATTCCCTTACCATTTTTACTGATCTTAACTTTACCCTTTACCGAGGTTCCGGATTCTCTTCTTACTGGATCAAGTCCGGCAAGAGCGGTTATCTGGGCCCGGTTTGTACCTTGATAAGTTTTAAATAGAGTAAGTAGGGCGATAGCCGTTTTATCTCCTACACCGGAGATAGTAAGCAGCCTTTGGTAGTCTTCTTTTAAGTTCTGGTTTTTACTAACATATTCTAAAATATCATTAAAGAGCTTATCTTCTAACTTTTTGGCCCTTTTCAGATCTTTTTTTAAAAGGGCAATAAGGCCTTTGTCCCGTAGGCTCTCTAAGTGATTGGATAAAGAGATTCTCTGCTTTAGGGCAAACTCATAGCTGGTGAGATAGGAGGCTAAAGTCTTGGCCTGTTGGTCTATCTTAGGTATCTTGATATCCTTTAAATCAATGAGCTTATGGAATTGATAGAGAATTCGAGCATCAATCTTATCGGTCTTTGAACGTTTCCCTAAGGCCCGGGTAAAATTATGGCTTTTCTTGGGATTTACTATATAAGCCTTTATACTATTTTCGGCACAGAATTCTTTTAGGTATAGTGAGTATACTCCAGTCGGTTCAAAGATGAGGACCAAATCTGAAAAGTTAACTTTCTTTTTCAGGTATTTTTTAAAAGATTTTAATCCTTCTTGGTTTATAAATTTCAAATCTTTTTTACCATCAAATACCGATAGGTCTTTCTTTGATACATCAATTCCGATATAATACATGATGAAACCTCCTAATGATTTTTAGGAGAGTTTGCCTGGTCGCCCTTCTATAACTTTACCTTGTATCAATGCAAGCTGAAATATTTTTATATTTCGCTTCTGATACTGTCCAAGATTGTAGGAGGGCGGCCAATCTATAATTACGAGCTAATCATCAAAATGATGATTGCTCCAGGGACACAACGGCCTTAACCAACTACAAACTCATCCAGTATCATATTAACATCTTTTCTTGATAAATAATAAGTTACTAGTAATATACAAGAGACACATTCCATTTCTTCTATGGTTTAGCCTTCCATTTTGCGAGGTCTTCCGTTAGGACGTCTATCTATAGCAATACCTAAAGTCTCAACCATCCGGTTAAGAACCTCCTCAGGTCCTATAGGTTTTCCGTTAAAAGTTACCGAATTATTGACTTGGTAAACCTTTACCTATTTTTAAGTACGACAAATGAAACGTTCCTTGTCTTGCCTAACTGTCTAGTCTGAGGGGTTCAGTACATTTTATCCCTTGAAAGCCATTTTGTTTTATCGACTTACCTACCTTTTTAAACTCCTCATCTGTAAATTTATCACTCTTAGCATTGTTGCATATAGAGCAAGATAAAACACAATTCTCTAAAGTATAACCTTTTTCGTTATCTCTACGATCAATCTCTAATTTTTGACCTCTAGTTTTTCCACCATAAAATTTCCCCCATATCCGAATAAAATCTTCTTCCTTTATTCCGCAATAATAACATTTCTTTTTATCTAGTTTATAAAGGTCATCCCAGAGTTTCTCTTTTCTACTTATTTTTATCATTATCTCGCTTTTTAAAATAAGTAATTTTGAAATGTTTTGCATGTCAAAAGAACCGCCCCTTTGACACTTTAAGATTGTTAATTATCTTCAATTACTAACCCAGAGGGAGTAAAAATATAACTTCGACCTGTTCCCACTTTTGTACAGATAAGTTTATATTCTACAATTTTATCAAATTTTCTTCCAATTTCATTCGAGTAGTATACTCGGAATAATACATTAATCGGTTGCCCACTATCTAGATTTTTTAATTCATCTTGCCAATCTTGACTTCGCTTATAAAAAACAGTTTCATTAAAAGGAATAGGTATCTCTAAGCCATCAGAGTTAGAAAAAATCATTTTTTGTTTAGATAAAAATTCTTTATTCTCATCGCCTAAGCGGAGTATTACCGATTTACCAGGTTTAAGTTCCTCCCAGGTGGGAAGGTTGTTCAAATTTTCTATTATCTGTGCAGTTTCTTTATCCATGGTGACAAATTTATGTGAATCTTTATCGGCTGCTTTGATCAATTCATTTCTCCAAGGTTTATCAGGAAACTTAATATCTAAAAATATATTTTTTGCTGTATATTCACTATAATTTAAAATGTCTACTCTTATCTGAGTTAAATTTATATGGTCTTCGATAGAAATTGGTTTAACTTGTAATTTCGGAATTATCATATCTTTTTGTATCTTTCTTGAAAAGTAAAAAGTATTTACTGAAATGATTATACTAGTAAATGCAATGACTAAAAATAAATATTGAATCAATAAGTTATAAAGTTTCAATTCAGGATTTTGATTGAAATGCCAGATTAATAAAAAAATAACACCTAACAGTACCCAAGATGATACGGAATAAATTATTATATTTTTCATTTTATGTACCTCATTAAATTTATCTTATTGCCTATTATTCTTGTTAACATTATATAGTATAAAATTAAATTTGAGCGATGCAGTTTTTGAAACCGCACCAGTGTCTCATTAGCTGCATCCATTACAACCTGTGTCGATAACCAGGCTATATTCCCGTCTGAGTCATTGGGTTTGCGAATATCAGTTCATTGCCAATTTTTACCCCTTCAATATATCCAGAAGGATCCTGAGGAGTCTTGTAATATCACTTTTACTCTTCCCCCTCAATTTTTTTAATTAAAATAAGTACACATCCATTTTTTCTATGATTTAGCTTTCCATTTCACGAGTTTTACTTTGGGACGTCTATCTATAATAATACCTAAAGCCTCAACCATCTGGATAAGAAACTCCTCAGATTCTATAAGCTTTAAGCTAAAAGTTACCGAATTATTGAGCTAGTACACCTGTCCCTATTTTCTACTAATTTTTATCCTTGACAAGTAGTTTAACTAATTGTCAAGGATAAAAATTAGACCCCACTTCTTCATTTCTTCTGAACTTCAAACATTTCGTCTTAATCATAGATTTTTTAATAATTCTTCTGTCTTCTTTGCATACTCTTCTTCTCCCCGATCTTTGAATAATTTTATGGCAATTTCAAGTTCTTTACTTGCATCCTTTTTTCTTTTGGTTTTAGAAAGGAAAATCCCAAAATCTCTATTATTTTTTGGGTAATCACTAGCTACCTTTTTTGTTTCTTCATATTCACTCTCTGCTTCTTTATATCTTCCTAATTTTGCTAATAAATTTGCTAAATGTCTATGGGCTGAGGGATATAGAAAATTTATATCTAATGCCTTTCTATATTCTTTTTCTGCTTCTTTATATATTTTTGATTTATCCTCTTCATCTTGTGCTCTATCGCCCAGTCCTTCTTTTAAGATTCCAAAGGTTTTATTAACTAAGGCATTATTTTGATCTAATCTTATTGCCTTCTCGATCTCATTTTCTGCTTCATCAAATCTATTTGATTTTATAAATGCCCTCACACGATTAATATGAATATGCAGAAGCTCCTTATTAAAATATATAAGCTGGTTATGCATCTTAGCATCTTTAGGAGTAATTTTTATTATTTCGTCAGACTCTTTCTTCACTTCTTCCTCTCTTCCACGAGATGATAAGAAATATATATAAGTAGTACGTGCCTTCATATTATAAGGATTTTTTCTTATCACTTTTTTATAGCAAATTTCAGCCTCTTTATCCCTATCTAGTTTTTCTAATAATATTCCAAGAGAAATGAGGGCATCTTCGTCATCCGGATTTATTTGTAGCGCTTTTCTATATTCTTTTTCTGCCTCATCAAATCTTTCTTTTCTATCTTCGCTTTTCCCCAATTTTCCAAGGAGTATTAATAAATATCCAAGATTCATATGAGCCTCCACATAATTAGACTGTATTTCTATAGCTTTTCTATATTCCTTCTCTGCTTCACCATATCTCTCTAAATTCACTAATGCATAGCCAAGAGCGTTACGAGCTTCAACATAATTAGGATTTATATCTATAGCTTTTCTATATGCTTTTTCTCCTTCTTCATACTTCTCACAATTTACTAGCAAATGACCAAGATTGACATAAGCAACGATATAATCTGGAGATATTTTTATGGCTTCTTTATATTCTTTTTTCGCTTCTTTATATCTTCCTAATTTTACCAATAGATGTCCAAAATTGTTATGAACAGAAGGATACTCTGGTTTTATTCTTATTGCTTCTCTATACTCCTTCTCCGCTTCTTCATTTCTCTCCAATTTTACTAATAAGTGTCCAAGAAGATTATGTGCAAAAGGAGATTCAGGATTTAACCTTATTGCTTCTCTATGCTCCTTCTCCGCTTCTTCATTTATTTCTAATATTCCTAATACATACGCAAGACTGTGATGTGCAGGAACATATTCTGGTTTTAACTCTATCGCCCTTCTGTGTTCTTCCATGGCTTCTTCAAATAATCTTTTCGCCTCACCGTATTCTCCTTTAATTTCTCCTAATCTGGTTAATACATATCCAAGACTATTATGTGCACTAGCATAATAAGGGTTTATCCTTATTGCCTTTTTATGCTCTTCCTTCGCTTCTTTATATAATCTTTCCGCTTCGACATATCTCCCCTTAGCTTCTTCAGCTTCTCCCAATTTTGTTAATACATATCCAAGACTATTATGTGCAGAAGCATATTCAGGATATATTTTCAACGCTTCTAAGTAACAATCTTTAGCATGAGTAAAATCTTTTTTATAGTAAAATCCATTTCCAAAATATAATAAATCCCTTGAATCTAATTTTCTAATAAGTATATTCTTTAACTTCATCAAATCATTTAGTGATGGATCATAATTACTGACACAGAAATCTAAATAAGACGGATAAATATCAATAATATCTCTATCCGTTGTGATGAAACCATTTCCCTTTAAATTATTGATTATTTCTTCCCAAATATACCTTTCAGTAGGCAATTCGAAAATATCTTTACAGATATCCTTTATACGAACTTCTTTGTAAAGGAAGAGACCCGCCTCCCTTAGTAACTTCAAAGATTTTAAAATGACTTTTCCATTTCCTGCTTTTTTATATCGTTCTTCCATATCCTTCAAATCCAAAGTAACAGATCCACCAGGAGTTCCATCAAATTGTTCCGGTTTCCACTCAATATTTTTATCTTCCTTCTTAATATTTTCTGCAAGTTTTTTACAATCATCTTGACTAAGCTCCTCTAGATGTATGATCTTAAATTTTCTGTACAGAGAAAGCAATTCTTCTTTGACTAAGTCCAATTCTTCTCCGGTGCGACAAGTAGCAACCATGAGTAATTTCTTACTTTTTTTTCTCAATCTATCGACTAAATCCTCAACATTCTTATCAATGAAATAGTTAAGTTCATCGAGAAATAAGATGAAGTTTTTATTGCTCAGAGGAGGAATTATGACTTTTTCTATTCCTTCTATGTTTTCAGGTTTTGGTTTAATTACTGAAAATTTTTCAAGTTTCTTTATTTATTCAAAGGCTGTCCTTGTTTTTCCTATCATCGGTTTACCGATGATCAAAATATGTTCTTCGTTTTTAAGTAGATCTTCTATTGCCGTATTACTTTTCCTAAGTATATATGCTTTTTTGTATCTTTGAATCTTAAAATCTTTTGGAGTAAGTCTCTTAGCAGGTTTATAAAACTCCCAAATCCTTCTAAATTCAGCTTGCTTTTCCTTTATCCAACCGTAAAAACAAATTACAGAAGTTATAGCTAAAGCACTGGCAAAAAATTTCCAATATAGTCTACATTTCTCGACAAGCTCCTCAAAAATCAACAATTCCTTTCCTTTTAACCAAAGATAAATATAACCACCTGCTATGCTCAATACAAGCGTTAAGAGTATAAACACGAAAATAAATTTAAGCGTCAGTTTTATAGCTTTCCACAAACTTATCATTTTTTCTTTTTCTCCAATAATTTAAAGAATAAGGCATCCCCTGTATTTTTATGATGAGAGGGTCAGCCCTTAAAAGGCTGACCCCAGAGAAGATATTAAAGTAGAACTTGTTTCAATGTTTCAATGGAGTTTATGGAGTATTAACACTTCCTATTACTTGTCCTTCAATTATTTCTTCATTCTCTTTTATAAGAATTTTCAATCTCCCAGTTGCGGGAGATTTAATCTCCATAACAATTTTTTCTACCATTATTTCAGCAATTGCTTCATTTTCTTTTACTTCATCCCCACTATTCTTGTACCAATGGGTTAACATACATTCTTCTTTGTCTCCGGCCAGTTTTGGAACTTTAATTTCAATCTTCATAAATTAACTCACTTAAACATACTTTTTACAATTTTTATAATTTTTTCCTTATCTGGTAGTGCAAATTTTTCTAAAGGTCTGCTATAGGGGACAGGAATATCCGGATAAGTTAATCTTTTAGGCAAAGACTTAAATTTATCCCCCATTTGCTCAGCTACGCTGGTAATTATCTCACCGGACATACCGTAACTTTTATAATCTTCATCAACTATCAATATTCTCCCGGTCTTCTTTACTGAATTAATAACCGTTTCTTTATCCAAAGGAACAAGGGTTCTTAAATCAATAACTTCAGCATTAATGCCCTCTTTTCCAAGTTCTTTGGCTGCCCAAAGAGCTTCGTATACCATTTTAGCAACGGTTACAATGGTAATATCCTTTCCTTCTTTCACTATGTTAGCCTTTCCAAAAGGAATGGTGTACGCTTCTTCTGGCACCTCTTTAATTGCTTCCTCTAAAGGGGTTACCCAACCGAGCCCCATTAGACCTTTATGAAAGAAGTACATAACCGGGTTATTATCTCTAATAGCTGAAGCCATCAGTCCTTTGGCATCATAAGAATTTGAGGGAATAACTACCTTCAGTCCCGGGATATGAGCAAATAAACTATAAAGGCACTGTGAATGCTGGGCTGCATCACCGTAACCTCCACCCATTGCTGTCATGATCACTACTGGCATTTTAACCTGTCCGTCTGACATATAGTGAACCTTTGCTATATGGTTGTATAACTGATCCATTGCAACACCAAAAAAGTCAACAAACATTAATTCAACAATAGGTCTCATTCCTTTTGCCGCTGCTCCTAATGCCGCTCCAATAAATGCGGATTCGCTTATGGGTGTATCTTTCACTCTTTCAGGACCAAATTTATCAAGCAATCCTGTCGTTGCGCCAAATATTCCTCCATAAATTCCTATATCTTCGCCCATTACAAAAATATTATTATCTTTTTCCATCTCCAGGGATATAGCCTCTGATATAGCTTTATACATAGGTAACTTTCTAGCCATTTTAATTACCTCCTATAAATACATTCTCTAACGCTTCTTCGGGCTTTGGATAGGGACCCTTTCGTGCAAATTCTATTACCTCTTCAACTTCTTCTTCAATTCTTTTCTTTATATTTTCCATTTCTTTGTCTGTGATGATTTTTTTCTCTAAGAGTAATTTTTCAAATTTGAGAATTGAATCCCTTTTCTTTGCAAGCTCTAGATCTTCTTTTGGCCTGTAAAGCTGTCCATCACCTTCAAAATGTCCTCTCAGTCTATTTACTTTTATTTCTATCAATGATGGTCCTTCACCTTTTCTTACTCTTTCAATAGCTTTTTTTGCAACTTCATAGACAGCCAAGACATCTTGCCCATCTACATTTACTCCAGGAATTCCATAAGCTTTTGCTCTCTCACTATTCTCTGCAATAGCTGTGGATTTATCTTTTGCCACAGAAATAGCCCAACTATTATCTTCAATAACAAATATAACCGGTAATTTCCACAAAGAAGCCAAATTCAATGATTCATGAAAAGTTCCTTGATTAGCAGCCCCCTCTCCGCCAAAAGCAACGCCAACAAAATCTTTCTTTGTCATTTTCGCGGCAATTCCTGCTCCAACAGCTTGTGGGAAACTTGCTCCCACAATTCCACTGCAACTAAAATTTACATTTGCATCAAAAAGGTGCATATGTCCGCCTTTTCCTCGAGATAGTCCTGTTTCTTTTCCAAATATTTCAGCCGTCATCTTTTTAAGATTAACACCCTTTGCAATGGCAAAATGGTGGGCTCTATGTGTTCCTACCACTACATCATCCGGTCTTAAATGTATACATATTCCTACTGCAGCTGATTCTTGCCCAGAAGATAAATGCAATTCGCCTGGTATCGGACCGGCAGCAATGTCGAAAGCGGGAGTTTTCCCTTCATAGTAAATTTTCCCCACTGTCTCTTCATACGTTCTTATCTTCATCATGGTTCTGTACATCAATAAGAGCGTCTCTTTTGAAATATCTCCTATAAACATCTTCTTACCTCCTTGTTAAAATGATATTGTGATACTTTTGGATTTTCTCCTATAAACTCCTCTCACCTCCTTTTAGAGACTCCCAGCCTTACGGACATGGTACTTTATAATTCAAACCCTGTTTGTCCTGCATCTTCCTTCCTTCGGTATCGAGATCTCCACAATTAAAATACTAAGCGCAATTGGCTCTTTTATGGCATTGACTTTTCCGATTTCGGCATACAGTCCTTTATTATTCTCTATCCTTATTTCTTTAGTTTTAGCTCCAAGAGTTGATTACTTCTGGGTTCTCCAAATAAAATTTTACCCTGTCGAGAAATTTAGCCGCCAACGCTCCGTCTACAGCTCTGTGATCAAAAGTTAAAGAAAGCATTATAACTTTACTTATTTTTATTTCTTTATTCTCTACGATGGGTTTCTCAGTAATTCTATTTATACCCAGAATTGCTATTTGAGGCGGATTTATTATCGGATTAAAAAAATCGACGCCGAACATTCCGAGATTTGTAATGGTGAAAGTTCCTCCCATGAAATTTATTTTCTTTAATTGACCACTTTTAGACTTCTCTATAAGCTCTTCGTAGTCCACAAGAAGTTGCTGTAAACTCTTTTTGTCCACGTCTCTAATAACAGGGGTAACTAAGCCAACAGGGCTGTCAATTGCTAAATTGATGTTAATGTTATCATATGTAATAATTTTGTTTTTTTCTAAAGTAGCATTTAGATCAACAAAATCATTTAATGCGCTTGCTATAGGTTTGAGCATTAATAAAGTGTAGGATAACTTCTTTTGCGTTTTTGATAGTTCTCCTTGCAGTTCGGCAAACTTATCCATTTTTATTTCCATATTTATGGTTACATGGACAGCTTCTCTGTAGCTTCTGGATAATCTTTCACCAATAATTTTTCTAATTCCGAAGATTTTATCTTCTTTCTTTATTTTAGGTAGGTAATTTTCTTCTGTGTAGTTTTCTATGTCTTGTGACGTGATTTTTCCTTCTAGTCCTGTTCCTTTTACCTTATTTATATCTATCCCGTATTGGTCTGCTATTAGTTTTATTTCTTCACTTATTTTCATTAGTTATCTCTCTTATTTTAATAATTGTGAAAGTTTTTCTTGCTTTGCTTCATCTTCCAAATTATGTAAAATATTTTTTAAGATATCTTTTTTCGGGAATAACATAATATAGCCTCCGTTTTATAGTACGGATTCTATTTTTATTTAAGTAATACTAAAGGTTAGTGCGAATGGTTTTTATATCTTTGATAGCAAGTTTTGATCGAAGTTCTTCTAGAGTGAAAACAGGAGAGTGAAAAACAAGAAATGTGTATTAATTACTAATTTTATTACATAATATAGCATAAATTCGCAAACTAAACAATAATACGCTCTTACATTTTTTTACAAATTATATATAATAAATCATAAAGTATTATCAAAAGAACCTATTCCCTATGAACTTGCTTTCGTCTTTGGTTGAAGCGTTGGGTATAGAGGCTATTTAATTGTCTCATCCATCTGGACAGGTTACCATAAGAGGTTTCAATAAGTAGATGATCATGGTTGTTCATCAGACAGTAGGCATGCAATAGGAAGTGATATCTTTTTACCACCAAAGATAAGACGCTAAGGAAATCAGCAAAGTCCTTCTCATCAAGGAAGATCATTTGCTGGGCATTTCCTCTGGAGGTGAGGTGATAAACTGCTCCCGCAAATTCTATCCGTAATGGTCTAGTCATGTCTGCCAATATAGCATAGCCCTTGTTATATGGCAAGACCTGACCCCTCTTTTGTTTCGGCTTTATCAGCAGTCCCAACATAAAAATTAGCCCCGGACTCCTGGGTATATTTGTAATATGCAGTAAAGCCATTTATGCTAAATACCAGCAAGATAACCGATAAAATTATCCCTAACCATATTCTTTTTTTAAACATCTTAATATCTCCTTTCATTTATTTAATAAAAAAAGCCAGATCCAAAAGGTCAAAAACCTTTTTAAAATCTGGCGATCTAGTCGCTCTAAAGTTATTTAATTTTTAGACTTTATTTAAGTTCCCAATTTCCGTATGGGTAATTTGGCTTGATCGATTCTGTTTCGTATTCAAAAATATCGATATCTATTCCATTCATTTTTTTAGTGGGAAAAACTATTTTATCGGTAATAATTCTTGCATATACAACAGCATTATCTCCAATTATCTCGGTCGGTTTATAAAACTTATTGAAATAAATCATTAGTGAAGAGGCCTCTCCTTCGGAATTATCATTGATATATTCTTCCCACTCGTCAACCTTGTTATCCCAAATTCCGCCAATTATACAGCAACATTTAGCTAATTCATATTGCCGGTTAATAATTGCCTGCCAGTAATTATAAACTGCTTCTTCTGCAAAAAACCTATCAGTTAATTCCGGAGCAACCGCGCAACCGGTTAAGGCAAAAATTAAAAGTATAATCAAGAACGATATTAAAAATTTCCTTTTCACCTTAAAATCCCTCCTTGATTATTTGATAGCCCTTTAAAGAATCATCCTATTGAAGAGGACCGGTATAAGGTTCTAATATTAGATTAGTAACATTCATCCTTAAAACTTTTTCATTTTCTCCTACAGTTATCCAACAAGTGCGATCTTTAGAATTTCCTATCCCAACAAATGTCCCAATAGTATTCCAGTCTTCATAAATGCCTCCATCTTCATAAATGCCTTCATATTCACAATAAGCAGCAAGCCAAATATTATAGTAACCAATATCGACATTTCCGGTATTAGTTATTGTATAATAAACTTTTACTTGATCGCTCCACTTTCCGCCGGAATAATCTTGTTCCCAGTCTGTTATTGCAACATCAGCACTCAAATTTTCAAATAAACAACAACCCGATAAAAATATAACTAATATTAAAAATAAAATTACCCAAAAAACTTTCCTTTTCATTGCTTATATATCTCACCTAAATTATTTTATTTTAAATCAATAAAATTACAAATCCTTATTTAAGCATCCAATTTACAGATATTGAAGAACTTTTAGTTAGATACATAATATAATCACATGTTACTTCACTTTCATTAGATTTAATTATAATAAGATCAATGCTGACAATAGCTTCATCTTCTATTACTTTAATCCAATTATAGTTGACAATGAACTCTAGATTTGAATAATTCAAATCCTCATATTCCTCAACTACATTGTAAGCATCTCCATCCGGGATACAATAAATTTTAGCAAAATCATAGGAACCAACGGAGATCGAATACCAGTAATAATTGATTAATTCCTCTATCGCTTTTTCATCATTCCAGTCGGGATCATCTTCAGGGATCATCCTGCATCCGGTTAAGGCTAAAATTAAAAATATGACAAAGAACGATATTAAGATTTTTCTTTTCATTTTTTATATATCTCACTTAAGTTATTTAATTTTTAAATTTTATTTAAGTTCCCAGTCTCCAGGTGGGTAATTTTGTTTATGTAACTCTATTTCATATTCAAAGGTATCTCCTTCATGTATACAACTACCAGGAGAGGCTGTTATATCAGTAGTAATTCTTACATATGCAATAGCCTCATCTCTAATATCAGGATCATAAATATCTTCTCCGATTACCTCAACCGGTTTATAAAAAACAGGTCCATAAATCACCACTGAAGCATCGCCTTCAGAATTAGTATTAATATATTCTTCCCATTCATCGGTCTTATGATCCCAAACTCCACCGGGTATGCAATAGGATTTAGCTAAATCATATTGCCGGTTAATGATCGCTACCCAATATTGATAAACTGTTTCTTCCGCCATATCTTCTGCAGATTCTCCTGGTGGAACCATAACACAACCTGCTAATACTAAAATTAAAAGTATGACAAAGCACAGTAACAAAACTTTCCTTTTCATTGCATATACCCCCTTATTTATTTTAAAATTTTATTTAATATTATTTAAGTTTCAACCTTCCAAGGGGCGGGGTCTCAATTACTTCCATTTCATATTCAAAGGTATCAACGAGTATTTCTCCACAATCAGGAAAAGCTATTTTATCAACAGAAATTTTTGCATATACAATAATATTATTTCCAATTACCTCAGCTGGTTTGTAAAAATAATGAAAATAAACTAATGTTGAGGCTTCACCCCCAGAATTAGCATTGATATATTCCTCCCACTCGTCAGTCTTGTTATACCAGACTCCGTTAGTTATACAATACCATTTAGCTAATTCATATTGTCGATTGATCATTGCTATCCAATAGTTATAAACGAAATCTTCTGCACAATCTTCAATTTCCATTCCATCAAGAAAATGGGGACCACAACCGGCTAGTATTGATATTAAAAATATGACAAGGACCGATAACAAAACTTTTCTTTTCATTACTTATACCCCCTAAAATTATCTTCAAACTACCAATATATAATACGATATAAGCAAAGGGAAGTTACTATCAAGATTATAAATCTTTTTTGCATTTGTATTATTTCTTCCCACGCTCATAGCTTATACTATAATTATTCCGCTATTCCTATACGCTAATTTGCATTTTCCTACTAACGAATATTTTATTAACACTCCACATATGTCATTCAGGCACACTCTTTGTCATTTTTGCTCCCATTTGTCATTCCCATTCCATTTACGTCATTACCGCGAAATCGAGAATCCATCTTTTTCTGTCATTCGAAGAAAGTGTGGCAATCTCATTTTCCTCTATATTTCAATATTTTACGTTTTTTCGATAAAAATCCTATAAAAAAACTATATATTTTATAAATATTTTCTATATTTACTATTGAAAGTATATTTACACAAAACTTTGTAACAATAATAAACAAAGGCTTTGAATGTTTTTGAAAAACGCTCTTATACTGCATATATGAAGTATATTTGGCTTGCCCCTTATGATTCTATTTAGAAAAAGACCCCCCTTAAAAACGAAAATTCGAGGCCTATTTTTTGGTAATCCGATAAAAATCCCTTAATATTTTAATGTAAAGTATTGCAAATTATAAACAAAGGACTATCCTCTGCTATATTCTAATCATTTAAGAAGATATTCGGAACCTGGACTTATCAGACCCATTTCATAAGATTAGAAAAAGTTACCGGATTATTGAAATAGTACATCTTCCCCTATTTAACTAATCATAAAAATCTTAAATAATGGAAAAGAAAATGAAGGCTTGGTGAGGTTTTTCTTTTTGTTTAAGAAATATTTCTTTGTAAAATTACAATTGGGAATATTTTTCAAATGATAGGGTAATTTTAATAGCTTCTTCTACTTTTTTTAAATAATTATTATCTATAGAGCCTATTTTATTTATGATACGACTTTTGTCTATAGTTCTAATCTGTTCACATTGTATAGTGCTGTCTTTTGTTAAACCACTTTCACTTTTATTAATCCATACATGGCTGGGATATTTCTTTTTAAACCGATTTCTACTGGTAATAACAAGTACAATAGTAGTTGGAGAAGCTGAATTAAGTGCATTATTTTGAATAACCAAACATGGTCTTATTTTACCAGTTTCAGAGCCTCTTATCGGTTCTAAATTTACATATACAACATCTCCTTTAAATATATCCATTTACTATTATTCCTCTTCTCCATCAACATATTTAAAATCATTACAGATTTCAAGATTTAATTTTGCAGTATCTTCGCATTGTTCAATTAAAGCCTTCTTTAACGTTTCCATTTTTACTTTTTCAAGATACTCTTTTGTTGCTTCTCGTACAATATCACTAAAATTAACATTTAATTCTTTCGTTATTTCTTTTGCTTCTTCTATTAAATCATGTGAAAAACATATATTTTTTCTTATCATGGTAGTTCCGCTCATTTTTCCCACCTCTTATATAATAATCATATGCATGTCATATGCATACTATACACATATTATATACATATATTATATTTATTGTCAATAATTTTACTATTAATGAAGTCCGCTCTCTTTTTCCTTTAATTAATAATTGTTCAATCAAAAACCTGTTAACCATTATAAATAAAAGCTTTATAGGATTTACAAAAACACTCATATACTGCGTATATGAAGAAAATTTGACTTAACCCTTACGATTGTACCTATTTAGAAAAAGACCCACCTTAAAAACGAAATTACAAGGCCTATTTTTTGTAATTTAAAAAATCCCCTGCTCTTTTAATGCCAGGATTCCGGAAAGTTTTTTAGCATTTTATTAACTAATATAGGATGTTTATTTAGAAAATTATCTTCTACGCCTTTCTCTGCTCAAGTGGTGCCAAACCCACTTTTAGTCTCAAGAGTAAAGCAAGTTGGAAATGGTAAACTAAAATACGCCTAATGTGGAAAATAAAAGTGCACCATTCTCCTGGTAGATATTTGGGGTCTTGATATTTGACATACTGTAATTTATTAAAATATGACAAAAGTATAATAAAAGTCTGTCTCCTGCCATATCTAATCATTTGAGAAGACATTGGAAATCTGGGTTTTTTAGACCCGTTACAAAAAGTTAGAAAAAGTTACCGAATTATTGAGTTAGTATAAACGTCTTGTGTTATACTAATTCCATTCCAAGAAAGTAGTTATGTCAAATATTGAGACCTGCCCCTTTTCCGGTTGCAAAAGAATTCTTAGGTTAAAACCTTTATTATTGATAAATTAGATCTATTTAATTGTCATTAATAATAATTTTCCGTTTCCTCTTAAATCTGTAACACTTTTAAGAAATTTAATGTATAACTTTCTAATATCTGATAGCTTTTTAGACTATGTATTCCCTTTTATTCCATCCATTTTTATTTCAGTGACTCTTCAATGATTTGTGAACTTGTGACCCTGTATTTGTTTTTCGAAGTAAAATGTGCCGAAGGTCAAGTGACCAACGGGAGCGCTGCATATACTCTCTGTTATGTGCTGTTGGCTCAATTATGTATATCTTTTTCTTTTAAATAATGTTAATAAAAATCCATAAATTGAAATCGTAAATAATGGTATATGCAAAACTCCGATCCACCACATAGAAGGATTGAGTATAAACCATGTTAATATATTCATAATTCCAAATAGAAACCCTACATATGACATAACTCTTAAAGTTGGAATATTCACATTAGGAAAATAGAGAGTTAGAATTGCAATTATTACAGGTGTTATCATACAATATGTTAATATGGACTCATTTGTAAAAAAATATAATGGATTAAAATCTGGTTTTGCATTAATATCCATAGGCATCCAAAATGCAAGTAATGCAAATGGAATTACCCACCATTTCCATAATGGTTGAATATCAATTGAAAACCTATTTTTTTTAATGAACAATTCAAGAAACCAGAAAATAACGACAACCATTTGAATTATAATATTTCCAATAATTGCTGAAAAACCATATGTTTCAGTTAATCCCATATTCTGGAATATTGAGATAATAAATAATAAAATTGTTATATAAATAGTAAAGTAATATGATATTTTCTCCTTTAATATAATTAGAAATATTATTGCAATTATAAATAATACTTTTAAGATCGGATAAGCTACTTCAAATATATGAATAAAGGGATTTTTCAGTACCTCAATTACTAGCAGACTGATTTCTTGTGGATTTACTGGTTTAGTAGAATAAGATGGTAAAAAAAATAATATTAAAATTAATAAATAAAACCACCACTTTTTTGCCAAATATACTGTTATTGATTCTATTTTTTTCATTCCATCCATTTTTATATCCTTTCAAAATTTATTTGAGCCATGGCATATAACGTTTTGAGCATATGTGACGTTTTGCTGGAGCAACGTGGAAGCAAAATGTAGCATAGCCCGCGGAGCGAAGCGGAGCACATATGCTCTGTTAGATGCAGAACGACACATCATGAAAATTCCCAATAGTAAATAAGTCTTGGGCCTTTACTAACTTTTGTTCCAGTTCTTTCAACTTGAATAATTTTTTTTGGTTCAATATTTAAAGTCCAATCTCCAATTAGTTCCTTATCAATCATATGATGTTCTGGATAGTTTGGATTATCTTCAGGACAATTCCAATTGAACGGAAAGCTTAAAATTGCAGATCTTGATATTCTCATCACTTCCCGAAATGCTCTAGCTTGTTTATTGTCAAGGTGTTCCCATACTTGTAAGGCAATAAAAACATCATAACTTTTATCATTAACCGGTCATGGTTTTATTGTAGCATTATGGTAAAATATCTTATTGACTTTATTTACTGGTTTTCCCCAAATGTCATCTTTTTGTTGTACCATTATATCGCAATTCTTAATAATTGTATGTTTTGCTGGTCCTAGTTCAAGAGCATTTTCAGGTTTAATTATTTTGATTATCGCAATTACTTCTTTGAAGTATGCCCATCTACCTTTATAGTAATCTGCCATTTGGCTTTGCATCAATAAATCAAAATCCTTTTTAGTCATTACATCCAATATTTTTTATTCCTTTTATTGGGTCTTTTACTATTTTTGCCCTTACCGGGTTTAACACCACATACCGACAAAGGGTAAGCAAATAGTGATTCCTTATCCACCAGAATCGCTCGGTATCTGCTCTGGAAAAGATGCCCAATTTGCTTGTGTCTTTGGTTGAACCGTTGGGTATAGAGGCCATTTAATTGCCTCATCCCTCTGGATAGGTTACCTAAAGGGGGTTCAATCAGTAGATGATAATGGTGGTTCATCAGACAGTAGGCATGCAATAGGAAGTGATATCTTTTTACCACATACCACATAATAGCTATTTTAGCCCCTTTTTTAAAAGGCAACTTCCAAACCTTTCAAATGATCTTCTTGCCTATCACCTTGTTTTTACACGCCTGGCAATTTTTTTAAGAATCGCCGGAAGCTACCTTAAAAAAATCGGAATTAAAATTTAACCCTCAACTTCTGGCCCATCACAACAGCTAACATAACTGCAGCTATTACAACCATGCCCTTAGTAATATACTGAAAATAATAAGGAACATTTAACATGGTTAACCCATTATTAAGCATACTTATTATCAAAGCCCCAACAAAAGACCCCATTGCATTTGGTTCACCTTCTCCAAACATTGTAGTACTTAAAAATACAGCAGCAATAACATCTAATAAAAAATTTTCTCCAGCTAAAGGTTGACCAGAATTTAATCTTGAAGTCATTATTATAGCAGCAAGGGATACACTTAAGCCTGATACTAAAAAAGTTATCATTCGATACCATTTTACATTTATACCTGCATACACCGAAGCAACAGTGTTGCCTCCAATAGCATATATTCTTCTTCCTAATTTAGTTTTATGCAAAATAAATATTGAAATTATTAAAAATGCTAACATTAATATTACCGGAAAAGGGACAGCACCAACGTATCCCTGCCCAATAAATGTAAATATTTCAGGAGGATTCTTAATAAAAATCGGATTACCTTTTGTAAGCAACATTTTAATGCCATAGGCAACCGAGCCAACAGCAAAAGTACCGATGAAATCAGGTAAATTAATATATGCTACAAGCATAGCATTTATTAATCCAACAGAAAGTCCAACTACTATTGCAATCAGAAATGAAAGCAAAAAATTTGAAGTGCTAACTAAAACGATTGTAAATATCATACTTACTAATCCGGTTACATTTCCAATTGACATATCAAAACCACCTGCAGCCATTACAAAAGTAAAACCACAAGCAATAATTGTTAACATACTCATCTGTCTCAATAACATAAACAGATTCCTGAAGGTAAAAAATCTATCAACTACCAATGAAAATATAATAAACATAATTATAGTACCAATTACTGTTCCGTATTTCCTGAGCACTTCAGACCAGCTTATAGTCTTATTTATTTTATTATTCATTAATTATTTCCTCCTAGCATAGCAATCATAATTTCAGTCTCTGTATTTTGTCTGGGGTCAAATTCAGCTACAATCTTACCATCCTTCATCACTATTATCCTGTCAGTAACATTAATTAACTCAGGTAAAAAAGAAGAAATAAAAATAATTCCTTTTCCTTTATGAGCTAGCATATCTATTTGGTGATAAATATCCTCCTTGGCCTTAATATCAATCCCCTTTGTGGGCTCGTCAAATATCCCCAGAGAAAAATCACCGGAAAGCCAGCGTCCTATAACAACTTTTTGTTGGTTTCCTCCGCTTAAATATTTTACTATCTGAAAGGGACCGGTTGTTTTAATTTTTAAATATTCAATTAATTTTTCAGCAGTATTTTTTTCAGTTTCAAAGTCTATCACACTTGATTTGCCCAACTGGTCAAGATAGGCAAGTGATATATTTTTTTTCACGTCCATATTTAAAACTAAGCCTTGCTCCTGTCTTTCTTCAGGGACTAATGCAATGCCCTTTTTAACTGAAGTACCCGGTTTGGGTTTATATCTATCCCCATTAATAAAAAACTCGCCAGATTCGACCGCATCAATTCCGAATATCGCCCTGGCAATTTCTGTCTTACCCGCACCTACAATACCGGCTATTCCTACAACCTCACCCTTATAAACCTTGAAATTAATATTTTTAAGCTTTTCAGTATTAAGATCTTTTGCCTCAAATATAACTTTATCTTTATCCGTAACAGATTTTCTTTGAAAATCAGAATAACTTTTGTGGCCGATCATTTTACTTACTATTTTTTTTACTGTAGACTCTTTTTTTAACATCGTCCCCATATTTTCACCATCGCGAAAAACAGTAATTCTATCAGATATTTCCAACACTTCATCGATATTATGAGAAATAAAAATGATTCCTGCATCTTGTTTTTTTAAATTTATAATAACTTCTAGTAATCTTCTCCGTTCACTACTACCCAGTGTAGTAGTTGGTTCATCAAAAATAATTACTTCATACTTACCAACTAACACCTTACATATCTGTACAATTCTCCGCATAGACGTATCTAATTTATGAACATATTTGTTTAAATCCAGTTCTACTCCCAGTGTATCAAGTGCTTCTTTGGCTTTTTCAGCTGATTTCTTTTTGTCAAGTATATTAATTGTCATAACCTTTTTTTCTAATTCTGCCCCGATAAAAATATTTTCCATAACATTAAAAAAAGGTATCAAATTAATTTCTTGGTGAACTGTTCTTATTCCCATTTGTTCACTTTCTTTAACATTATTAAATTTTACTTTTTGGCTATTAATAATAATTTCACCTTTGCTGGGAGCATAAACACCTGATAGTATTTTAATAAAAGTAGATTTGCCTGCGCCATTTTCACCAACTATAGAATGGATTTCTCCTTTTTTCAAGTTGATATTAATATCATTCAAAACCCACACATTATTAAATTCTTTGCCTAAGTTTCGTGTACATAGTATTTCTTCTTTTGCATCAATGAAAGACATTATTGCTCCCTTCTTCTAAAACTGTAAATAAAGAATGGAAGGAAAAAAGGTGATTTACTTTTTTCCTTCCATTTGTTTAATTATTATTCATCTGGAAATCTTTTGCCAAGTTCAGGTAAGTTTTCAATGACGACCAGTCTTGCTGGAATATAAACATGACTTCTTGGTATTTCTTCACCATTAAGTAGTTTAAATGTCATCCTTACAGCAGTACGAGCCATTGTATCAGGATCCTGGGCTACAGTTGCTTTAAATGGGCTGCCAGGTTGCCTCATTTCCTCATATGCCTGTGGGTCACCATCAATACCGACAACAGATATTTGGTCCTGTAACCCTGCTTCCTTTATAGCCTGTGCGGCTGCAACTCCTACCCCATCAAATGTTGCAAAAACACCAACTATGTCTGGATGGGCCTGTAAAACAGCTTCCATTTTTGATTTTGCATCCGGAAAGAAATCAGGCCACGCATAAGTAAACCCAGCGATAATATTAACATCTTGATATTCAGAAATTACAGCTTGTAATTCTTTTCTTCTCATCCTAATCATCTGACCCAGATCATTAAAAATTTCTACTATTTTACCCTTGCCATCTATTCTATTCATTAATTCTGTGGCAGCCATTGCTCCCATGACCCAGTTATTAGATTCCACTACAATATCAACAAAATTAGCTGTCCCTGCATCCATTGATACAATTATTATCCCTTGTTTTTTAGCTTCTTCTAAAGCAGGGGCAACCATCTTTATGTCACCTTCCTGAATTATAATAGCATCTACACCTTGAGATATATAATTTTCTATGGCATCAATTCTTTCAGGAACACTTGCTGTAACGGTAGCAATAGGAGTTCCACCTAATATTTT
>Ga0307379_10000756_pt1 | contig 52936 bp, 50 predicted proteins | sample UN2MG_FD_202237 | JGI IMG/M metagenome (GOLD analysis project Ga0307379, IMG submission 202237) | Soil microbial communities from Risofladan, Vaasa, Finland - UN-2 | ecosystem: Environmental > Terrestrial > Soil > Coastal area > Acid sulfate soil | place: Finland: Risofladan, Vaasa | collected... | reverse complement strand
CAGTCCTTGCAGGTTCTCCCCATATGGATTTCAAATACAACAAATCTTGTTCTGTTGCCCCCCAGACTTTGATATTATAATTACCTTCTTCCAATCTTTCTTTTATTTGGAATTTTGGAGGGGTTATTATAAATCTACCAATACCGTCGTCATCAAAATGAACTGTCGTTCCATATTTTTGAGCGATTTCATCTAGTTTTTCTTTTAAATAATCATTTTCACTAACAATAAAAGTTGCTTTCATAATAGAAAAATCTCAAAATTACTTTTATTGATTTCCCTTTGCGCAAAAAATGAAAATTTTAGGATTTTCTCCTAGAACAAATCTTTGATGGATAATTCAATAGCTTTTACAAAGTCATCTGGTGTTACGCCTGGTATATCAATATTCTCTGATTGATAAACTTGAGCTATGTTTGAATAGATATGTTTTGGATTCACTAACTTACCAATTAAAGCATTCTCAATGAGCTCTGGAGCATTCATTGGATTAGCAGAAAAATCACCACTAATTATAATGTCCTTAAATTTTTCATTTTCAATCTCTAAAAATAATCTTATGAGTCCACCTGATGCTTTGTAAACCGCTTGATAAATTTGTGTTGTTGATGAAATTTTTACTTTTCTCTTATCCATCAATTCAGATCTACGATGTAATGGAATATTTAACCATTTTTCACTTTTATACAATTCAATTAGTTCATTGTTTATTTCTTGTTCTCTTTTTGATAATTCATTGACTTTATGGAATTGTACATCAAGTACTTTCTCAAAATTTTCAATTAGCAATTCTTTGATCTTCTGTCGATCCGGTATTTGTTCCAAAAATCCATTAATTGTTCCTAATCTATTTCTTAAACCTTGAGCTATTTTATCTCTAAATTTTTCATCTGGCACTTTCAATATCTTTACCATTTCATCAAAATTAAAATCAAAAATTAGATTGCCTGTGAGTATCCTTGCTCCTCCAACTTCTGCAGCACCATTTCCTGATATTTTTTTCCCTTCTGCTTCTATGTCATTTACAGGTGCATAATTTGCATTAATTCCAATTGCTCTATATGTTTCAATTGGTGCTTGAAGGATTTTTTCATATAATTTTGACACATCTCTTGGAATTTTCTTACTATCTAAACGTGCTATTAATTGATAGAATAATTGCCCTTCATCTAAATATACTGCTCCTCCTCCAAGTGGTCTTCGAACAATTGGTATTTTCTTTTTGTTACAATATTCAATATCAACCTCCTCCTCGATTATTTGATGATAACCAATACATACTATCGGATTTTGTGGCCAACAAATTATTATTGTATTTGGGATATCATTATAACGGTCCATTGCTTCGCCTACTGCATGATAAACAGTTTGTGATTCAATACCAGGAATACCATCTAGAACTATTAATCTCCAATCTTCTTTCATATTGACCAAACCAAATATAATTTCGATTAAGATTCAATCATGAATTTAAATTTCTTTCCAAATAACTTTTAAGCTTATGATTTAAGAAAAATAAACGATAAAAAAATGGGGTATAAAAATGCTTATTGAAAAAACAAAATTTGGTTCAATTGTTATTGATGGGAAAACTTATACCTCGGATCTTTATATCAATTTAGATGGTTCGATTGAAAAACGAAAAAAAGAACTCTCAAGACCTTATAGCAAAGGCCATACAGTATTAGGACCTAAAGAATTAGAATATCTTTTAAATCAAAAACCAGATACATTAGTTATTGGCAAAGGACAATTTGGTAAACTTCCTATACCAAAAATTTCTCGCGATCTAATAGAACACTCGAAAGTAATAGTAATTGAGGATAAACTACCAATAGTCATTCACATGATAAATGATCTAGTTAAGCAAAAGGCAAAACTAGTTGCAATTTTACATATAACATGTTAAAATTATTTTGTAGTTTTTATTTAAATTCGAATACAATTTTAAACAATAATTCTAAATAATAATTGTGACAACAAACTCTGTAGAATAAAACTAGGAGAGGTTATTATGTCTAAAACTGAAAAATTTACTGAAAAAGTTTTCACAACAAGACTTCCTAATTATACAAAAAAGACTTCTCCTAGTTCACAAAAAGCAGAAGCTAAAATGAATGATTTACTAAGTAGAAATGATCTAGAATCAACTGCACAACCACATAATGAGGGTAAATTGCTAGTTCTCTTTATACACGGTTTTGCTGCTTCAAAATATTGTTGGTTAGATCCAGATATAGGAAACATGGGCTGGGTAAAGGATTATATAAAAGATCCTGATCCAATTGATTGGGGATGGCATGCAATTCCTCCTCCTCCATATATTCCTGTTGATTGGACATTATCTAAACATTTGGTTCCTGAAGGTGCTTCACAAATGTTAGATCAAAAGGATATAGAGTGGCTAACCTATTCTCAAAAATCTGCTTTTGGTGATATAAAAGTCTCAGTAGAAGAATTAAAACAAGTAATCATGACAATAAAGAAAATTTATGGAGAAAGAAAGATAATAATTATTGCTCATTCAAGAGGAGGATTAATTTCAAAGAGTTACTTGGATAATGTAAATGAAACTAATGTTAAGAAATTGATTACTTTTGGTTCGCCTTTTGGTGGAACCTTTATGTCAGCAATGGAATTATTCCGATTACCATCAAAACACTTTCTCAATAGAGTAAAAACTGCTAGAAAATTATGGGACGTTAGTCAAGAGAGGAAAGTAGAAAATATTGCTACTAATCAAATGGCTCCTAACTCAGATTTTCTCACACAATTGATAGCTAATGGTTGTAGAGAAGGAATTCAATATGTAAACGTTGCAGGAAGTTGCTCACATATAACTAATGTCTATGTTTGGCGATGGTCTACTTCTTCATGGAAAAGAAAAATACCTCTTGCCAGGAAAAAAAATGAACAAAGAAATGAATTAATAAAAAACAATAAACCTCCAATCGAATGGTATACTCTACCATCTATACCATTTATTCATGCTCACAATTGGATTTTAGAACCTTATCGCTTTCTTGAAATTTACCCTAAAATTGGTTATCCTGAAGTATTATTAGGGGATGGAGCAGTTTCAGTAAGAAGTGCACTTCTTGATGTTCCTTGTGTAAAACATTACATTATTCATAGAAATCATATTGATATGACATGTTGTAAAGAAGGCTATGATATTATGCTTAAAGAAATTGAATTAAGCAAAAAAAAGATTTGATATGAAAATGGCGAGTAGATTTTGAAAAAAAGAAATTTATCTCTCGAAGAAAAAAATACTTCTATTCGAATTAAAAGAAATCAAATTTGGAGATTATTTCAATTTGTGAGATTGAATATTAAGATTCATGAAGAAGATCCAATATTCAGAAAAGCAAAAAATAATTATCAAGAAAAAACAAAATTCTTCTTTAGTTTTTTATTTAAATTAGCAATTACTACACGTTTCATTTTGCTTGAAAATGGTAAAATTGCTGGTGCTCTATCACTAGAGAAAAAAAACAATTCGATTTTTGTTTATGCAGTTGGATTACTTGATGGTTATAAACGAAAAGGCTATGGTACAAAATTAATGAATTTTACTGAAGATTATGCTACAAAAAAAGGACGGAAGTTTGTTAATTTCTCAGTTTTATTAGAAAATGAGCCAGCTATAAAATTATATGAAAAGTTAGGTTATAGGTCACAAGGTTTGGGATTAACGCTTATTAGATATTTGCTGAAGGATAAAGAAGAGATTGAATCACAAATTAAGCAAACTGATAATGAAAAAATTACTTTTTCATTAATTACTAATAGAAACTTGATTATAAGAAAAGCTGAATTTTGGTGGATGAAAGAGATTGAAGTATTTGCTGGAAAAGAAGCAGCTCAAATATGCAAACAAGATAATTTACTAAATTTTGATTTTAAATCTCATTGGGAAATTTATGAGATTTTTTATGAAAATACCGCAATTGGTTTATTTGCTGTTTTACCTTCTGATTTATTTCCAACTATTGCATTGTTTTCCGACCCGAAAATTACTTGGAATATAAAATGGATGGATACATTCATCTATACTTTACTAAATTCATCTATTGACACACAAACAAATAAGAAAATATCAAATCATTTAGATTCAAATAACTCTTTTGTCATACAGATATTTTTAACTCATCAGCATAAAGATTCATTAGAAACGAAAGATAATATTGTTAGATTTTTTCATGATCAAACTGAAGATAGGCAAATCTATTTTAAAAAAATTAATATTAAAAGTTTAAAAACAAATATTAACTCTTAAAGCATTTCACAACTGAGTCTAATTTAGTGTTTACCAAAATTAAATATCTGGTGTAAAAGTTGAATAATACAAATGAGGAAAAACAGATTATCATTGATGGAAAATCAGAAATAATTATAACTCATTCTAAGAAAAAGAAAATTAATGACATACTTTTGTTTATATTGTGGACCTTAATTGGAAGCTTTTTTATTGTTGTAGGAATATTACTCAAAAATCAAAGCCTCTTTTTACGTATTTTGTCTATTATAGTTGGTTCTATATTAATAATCAGTTTTTTTGAATCATTTCTTGTTAAACTAACAAATAAAATAATACTTAATCCTGTAGAAATTCGAATGAGAAATTTTTTCCGATGGAACGCATTGTCATGGGATAAAGTTTCTTCAATCGAACTTGATACGAAAAGTTCAACTACGAGAAAAAATGAAATTCGAAAGCGTATAACTATAATGAAAATAAATGGTCTTGATGATGAGTATATTCTCTATCCTCTTTTCAAATTTGCAGCTAATGAAGCAGATAATATTGTTGATTTGATAAAAGGTTATTACAAAATCATAAGAAATATTGATTTGGATGAAATTATTATTGGTTCAGAAAAGGAAATAACAAATACTGCTGAATTACCTGATGAATTAGAAGAAAGATTAGATTTACAAATACCTCTTCGTGTAGAAGAATATGAAATAGAAGAAGTAAGAAAAGAAGAAACTGAATAAGTAAAAATTTTCTTTTCTTACATAGTAAGCCCGAAACCAAGAACAATCCATTCATGTTGATGATCAAAAGATTTGATATCTTCACTGAATTTTATCATTCTTAGGAGAGAACCTCTTAATTTAAATTCACTTTTTAGTAGATACTCAAAAGCTAACCAGTAACTTGAATTTATTCTTAATCTTAGAGCTTCTTTATTATTTTCGAATCCGTATTTTTCACAAGCAAGAAGAATAATATCAAAAACTTCTTTATCTTTAATATCAAAATCAATAAGAATAATTCGAATTTCTAAATCGGGATTTTCATAATTAATGTGTCTTGAAACTGTACGGCAAGTAGCTAGTGCTATAATAAAACCATCTTGTTTTAATAGAATTGTATCACCAAAATTATTTTCATCAATTAATTCAATTTCGGATGTAAAATCCAAACCATTTTCTATTTTACTTGATAACCATCTAATTCTTGTAAGCGAGTCTTCTCTATTTTGTTCTTTAGAATAATAATCTAATTCGATTGATTTAGTTTGTAAAAGTGTATCAAGCTGATTTTCTTTTTCTTTGGAAAATGATATTGGTTTCGTTAAATGCATAGTCTGAAAAGCAGGTTTAAATCCTAGCTTACTATAAAGTCCGATATTTTCTGCAGAATCCGCCATTGTCTCTAAAGCTAATCTAGTAACATTTCGCTCTCTATCTAAATAATTTATTGCTTTAATCATAAGATCTTTTCCAATTCCTTTGGATTGATATTCTGGAACCACTCCAAAGGTACCAATCCAACCCATTTTTCCCCAAACATGAGTGAAAATTGCTCCAATAATTTTTTTCTTATCTAATGCAATAAAACAACCATTAGGTTCTAATTCAATATAAGGTAGTACACATTCTGGATTTCGTAATCTCCTTGGTGCATCTTTTCCCCTTCGTTTAATTCTCCAAGCAGTAAAAGCATCTGCTAATACTTCAGCAACTTCTGGAATGTGTTTCTTAGACATTGGTTGTATTTTCATTTACATCACTCAAATAGAATTACTTTTATTGAAATGTTAATTTCTTAATAAATAATTTCCAAAAATCATAAAAAAGTAAAAAGAATTGATTTCATGTAGGGACAAAAATTTTCACACCATTTATAATAAAAAGCGTTAAACCAATAGCTACTAGAATTCCTCCAAGTATTCTACTAAGTATATTAGTTCTCTTCAATCCAATTCCATCAATAGTTTTCTGACTTAGGTTTGGAAAAATAATCAAACCTAAACCAAATGAAACAAAGATTGGATATGCGAAAATAAAATTCCAGCTAAAGATAACTAAAAGGATTATCAAACAAAGTGGAATTAAGAAAATAAGAAGATAGTAAAAAATTCTCCATTTAGTTATAAAATTATAATGTTTCAACACCTTTAACTCATGTTCAGAAGAACAGCTATAGAATTGATTGTAATCATCATCTTTTGTATATTCAAATAAATACAATGGTTTCTCTTCTGTCCCTATCTGATGACACCAGTAACAAAGATCAGGTTTTTCTTCATCTATGGTAGGTATTTTTGTATCTTCAGTTTGACTCATAATAATCCAGAATCATTTTTCTTGATTAAAAAATATTTATGTAATTTCACTGGGGATTTTTATATTCTCTTTACCTATAATATCATAGAAAAAGGTTTATTTGTTGTTAATGTATAGTAAAATTACGTTTTATTCATTCCAACAAACTTAAAAGTAAAAGACCTATAAATAAAAACGTACAAAAATACAAGGTGATAAAATTTGCCATTCCAATGTCCAAAGTGCGGAGCAGAAAATATCAAAGAAGTAGAAGATAAATCTAAAGTTTTAGGTTATGCAGGCCATGTACCAATTTATGCAAAGGTTAAGGTTTGCAAAGAATGTGGAAATAGATTTACTGATTAAGCTAGATTTTCAAGCTTATATGCAAAATCTATACATATTCTGAACAAATGAATTCCTATCTTCTATTTGTTCAAACTTTTTTCTTAATTTTTCTTAATTTCCTATTCTTTTTGCCAAATTACCTTCCCTTTATCTACTTGTTTGATTTCAATTATGATTGGAGACCTGACATTTATTTCTAATTTATATTTCATTGCTAGCTCGTTTAGTTTCATTTTTGTGTCTTCAAGAGTATTTTCAATTGTTTCATTTACTAAAAAATCTAGAGTATCCTTATCTAAAGGCATTCACTCACCTCTTAATGAAATTTAATAATAAATTATCTTTTATTTATTTCTACTACTAATTAGTAATCTTTTTGAAATATGTGTTTGTTAAAATTATACATATTAACCAAAGGAGAATCTCAATGACTGAATTTACTAAAATTACTTTTCAAGCATTTCTTAGTGGATTATTCGGTTTTGTATTTACTAGTTTTGCTTCTTTAATGGTAGTTGAAAGATTATCTCTTTTTTGGATATTAACAATACTCCTTTGGTTGATTATTGGAATTATAAATGGTTTTTTACTTAAAACTTGGAAAGAATGTTTGATAATCACAGGAATTATTGGACTATTTTCTTTGATTCTTTTATTTCTCGCCTTATTGTTACTAGGAATTTTTTCTGATGCTATAATAGATATTTTCAATATAGCTCATCTATTCACTCCAGAAAAAGTAATTGGTTTTGCTATGTTATTTGCTTTAATAGGAACAATAATTATAATAGTAATTTTATTAGGATCATCAATAACTACTTTTTACATTAGAATATGGTACAAAGAATCCAAAGGAATTCATTCTACTTTTGATCTTGAGGAAGATTTTTACAAAGATTTTGAAAGATCTGAAACTGGTAAAAATGAACGTCTAGAAGAAATGGAGTAAAAAAATTTCAAGATTTTTTGGTAACATCCTTTCATTTTAATCAAAATCTTCTTATGTGAAAATCGTTAATTTTAACCCGAAAATCGTAATATGAAATTTCAAGTTGATTGTAATGTTTGATCCGATTGATAAAGATATTATTGATCTATTGCGAGAAGATTCAAGAATAACAAACATTCAAATTGCTAAAAAAATTAAGAGAAGTGAATCAACAGTTAGACAACGTGTTAGCAAATTGACTGATAAAGGAATTATTAAGAAATTTTCAATAATTGTAGATCCAATTGCATTAGGTTTCAATACAATTGCTTATGTTGGTATTAACACTAATCCAAGTAGATTGCTGAAAGCAATTAAATCTCTCAAAAAAATTGAGGATATCATCTCAATAGCAACAACTACCGGTGATTATATGATTCTTTGTGAAATATGGACTGAAGATGGATTACATCTATCAGAAGTTGTAGATAAAATTGAGGAAATTGATGGTGTAATTGAAGTTTTACCATCTATAATTCAAGAACGACATAAAGAATAATCGAATTATTTTGAAATTTAAAAAAATAGATAAAAAAATGAGAAAAAAACTCAAAGATAAAATCTAAAAACACTAAAGAATATCTTGATTGAATAGTTCAAGAGAAAATGAAATGTGATCTAGATGAGTCAAAAAATAGTTATTGAAGTGAAAAATCTAGCAAAACAATATGGTTCAGATATCGCTTTATCTAATATCTCATTTAGTGTAAAGAAAGGGGAAATATTTGCATTATTAGGTTCAGATAATTCCGGAAAAACATCTCTCATCGAAATATTGGAGGGATTAAGGAAACCAACAAGTGGGGAGGCTATAGTTCTTGGTTTTAATATTAACAGTACAATTGAAATGAGAGAGATAAAGAAAATTATTGGAACCTTACCTCAAGATTTCAAAACATATGATAATTTAACTGTTAAAGAAAATATTCAATTTTGGGGAAAAATGTATGATTTCATGCTAAATCCAGATGATTTAATGACCTTATTTAACTTGAATGAGTACTCGAATGTTCGTTATAAAAAACTCCCAAATAATATTAAAAGAAAAGTAGCTTTTGTTATTACATTAGTAAATGATCCGGAATTAGTTTTTTTAGATGAACCTACAGCAGGAATGGATCAATATACTAAAAAAGAAATTTGGGATTTATTGTTATCTCTTCGCGAAAAAGGTAAAACAGTGTTTCTTACAACTAACCATGCATTGGAACCTCAAGCGATAGCTGATAGAGTTGCAATTCTACATCAAGGTTCAATAAAAGATATTGGTTCTCCAGAAGAATTAATCGATCGATATAGTAGTGAAAAGAAGTTCATTATTCGATGTCCAAATGTTGAAGTTAAACGTGAAACTATTGCTATTTTAGATGATATTCCTCATTCTGAAGATGAAATTGGTGATATCTTCGTTTCAAGTGATGAAATAATCCTTTCAGAATTGTTAGAAAAACTCGAGAGAGCTAATGTAAAATATTCTGATGTAATAACCCAAAGACCAACTTTAAATGATGTTTTCTTAGTTTTGACAGGTCATCAATTGAAGAGAATCTGATAATATAGGAGAAAATGACTATGAGTGAAGAAATTCCTGAAGAAGAAACTTCAGAGAAGCAATTACCAGAAATATTTAGAAAAATTAAGTCATTTTTCCTATCAATTTTTAAAAGTATAGAAAGAATTTCCAATCAAGTAGGTGCTATTAGTCTAGGTTTCTTTCGTTCTCCAGGTTTAATTTTTTGGTCAATAATTTTACCAGTAATTCTGCTTCTACTCTTTGGAGCAATTTTTGGAGGATCTCTTGAAACCAATTATCAGCTTAATGTGTTAGATTTAGATGATAGTTCTGAATCAATTTCATTTATAGCATACTTAGATTATAATACCACCTTAAAAATAAATCAAATAGAAAATATTACAGAAGAACCTATTGATTGGTTAAAAGAGGGAAATAGATTAATCTTATTAATAATACCAGAAAATTGGGGAAATAATCTAAATCAATCTGGCAATGCTAGTTTAATAGTGTATTATGATCATTCTTCTACATCTGCTCAATCAATACTTCAAATAGTTGAAGAAGCTGTTCTTGAACGTAATTTTCAGATAATGCTTATACCTAATGTAATAGGGGTTGAAATTGAAAATTTCCTTCTAACCGATTTAGAGTATATTGATTATCTCGTACCTGGTATTATAATGATATCAAATTCTATTATTGTTTTAATTTCAGGTCTTAGTTATGACATTGAAGAAAAACAGAGTGGGATCCTAAAGAAATTTGTTTCATCTCCAATGTTTAAATTTGAATGGCTTTTTGCCAAACAAATATGGTTAATAATTCTGGTATTTATTTCCAGCACAATTTCCATTCTATTTGGATTAATTTTTGATTTTAATATATCAAGTTTACAACCTATAATGTTTGTATTTGTAATATTCGCAACATTAACATTCTCTGGAATAGCTATGATTTTTGTACGAGCGATTAATAATCCAGAAGGAGTGATGTTTGCTTCTGTATTATTTACTATTCCACAAATTCTCTTAAGTGGAGCATTAATACCTCTTGATACTTTCCCAAATTTCTTATTATATGTCGCAAGAATATTCCCATTATTTTATTTAACAGAGGGAATGAGATCTTTAATGCTCGAATTAACGCAGCAATTTTGGATTAATTTTGCTATATCAGCAGCATTTGCAGTAGGTATTTTCACTACAGGATTAATAGTAACAAAATGGAAACAAGAATAAAAATAAGGTAATAAAAATGGCTAATATACTAAAAAATAAACTCAAAAAATATTTTAGTCATCTTAGCCATAGCTTTAGAAGAATAAGAAGTCAAATATTAGTTTCATTGAAATTATTTTATCGTTCAAGAATTACAGTTTTCCTCTTTATTGTTTATCCAATTATTTTATTATTATTATTTGGTTCAATTTTCGCATCACAGGATAGTTATTCCTTTCATCTAGAAATAAAAGATAATGATAATACTTCTCTTTCTCAAAATTTAATTCAGAAATTAGAAGACGTAGAAGTATTAGATATTCATTATTTTACAGAAGATATAGATCCACGAATTTATTTACAAGAAAATGATTTACATTCTTGTCTTGTTATACCTCAAAATTGGACAAGATTTACATATGCTACTGAAATTACAACTTCAAATGTAACTTTGATAATAGATCCAACCTCTAATAGTGCAAGAAGAGTTGCACAGATTGTAGTTAAAACAGTAAAAGATTTCTCAATGAGTCTTAATACTTCTTCACCATTAATTAATATCAATGAAATAAGCTTTCACTCTGAAACTCTTAGTTATATAGATTATTTTATTCCCGGAATTATTGGTGTTGCTATTATGAATATCGGAATTTTAGGTACGATTAATAGACAAGTTCATTTCCGCTTATCTGGTCTATTTAGAAAACTTGCAACAACACCTATTACCAGATGGGAATATTTTATCTCAGAAATAATTTGGCAATTTATTCTTGCGTTCATCTCTTCTGTATTAATAATGTTTACTGCATGGATTGCTTTTGGTTTTAGCTGGGCTTCATTTGTTCATCTTGTTCTGGTAATAATATTAGTTGGTGTTATTGTGTTTTCAGGAATTGGTATGTTAATAAGTCAACTAACAATTAACCCAAATAACACATTTGCGATTGGGACATTAATTACTCTTCCACTACTATTCTTAAGCGGAGTTTTCTTTGATATATCAGGTATCAGAACTTTAGTGGTCATATCCAAATTTTCACCATTAACCTATATAGTTGAAGCTCTTAGAGCTAGTATGATAACAGCAAATTATCAATATGCTTGGATTAATATAGCTATTTCAATAGCTATTGGTTCCGTTACTTTTGTAGTTGGAGTATTTTTAACACGTTGGAATCGAGAAAAAATATAGAATGAAAATTAAGAAATTATGTACGGGAAAAATTGAATTATGAAAAACAAAAAAACAATTACTTTTGTAACAAATAATGAAGAGAAAATATCTGACATTAAAAGTATACTCGGAAAAGAATTTAGGCTAAATTTTATCTCAGATAAAGATTTAATTGAGATACAGTCACTATCAGTAGAAGAGGTAGTAAAATACAAGGCAAAACAAGCATATGAGAAAATTCAGTCACCAGTAGCAGTATCTGATAGTGGCCTTGAGATAATTGCCTTGAAAAATTTTCCAGGAGCTCTTGTGAAATATACAAACGAGACAATTGGACAAAGGGGAATAGTAAAACTTCTAGAAAATACGAATAATAGAACTGCTTTCTTTATTGCTGCAATAGCAATCTGTAAAAGTCCTGATGAAGTAAAGGTTTTCATTGAAAAAAGTGAAGGAAAAATTGCATTCGAACCAAAAGGTGAAGGTTGGCACTTTGATAAAATATTCATTCCGAAAGGTGAAACTAAAACTTGGGCAGAAATAGGTCGTGAACAAAAAAACGAGAATTCTGCATTTAAAAGAGCATTAAAACAAATGTCCTTATGGTTAAAAAATGAATTATAAAAACTAAATTAGCTTCTATAATTCATCTCTCTTTGCTATGGGCTGTCTTGTAAACAAATAGAATGATACTACTAAGAACGAGATATAAATTAATTTCATTATTATTTGTAACGCTGAGTGCATAGACTTTATTTCCTTAGCAAAAAAGGAGAAATAAGCAACAGCTAATATAGCAATTAATGATACTGCTACAATTACTAGAAACACATTTTCATATCTTTTAAGTTTCTCTCTTTTAATACCGGATTTTATTCCGAGAACAACAGATAAACCACCTATAGGTGCTACAATTAACTGTGAAAGACCAATTGGTATTAGTAATGATCTCCCAATTATTTGTTTAATATCATAATAGTATCTTCTTAAATCCTCAAATTGTCTATTTAACAATGTTCTAGTATCTTTAGTTACTCTTCTTTTCCACCAATCAGATATTTTTCTTCTTCTTCCTTGGAAGACTTGTGGAGCTACTTCTTTTTCTGGATTTTTAATTAGTTTTATAGCTGGTATAATATAGAATGTAGTAATAGTTACGCCTGCTATGATTCCTTTGTAATATTCATTTATTATGTCTAAAACATCTAGAGCATCAACAATGTTTTGCAATATTTGAGATGCAGGTACTGCGTCTCCAGGCCAAACAATGATTGCTTTTATGATAAAAAAAACTGATAAAACTATTCCAATAATCATCATAACATAAATTGGAACCAACAAAATTAACTTGAATCTTTTGGGATCCATTTCTTCTTGCTTTTTAACAACTTTTTCTTCTAATCTTCCTCGATATCTTTTCAGTTTCGCTCTTAGTTTCTCCTTTTCTTCATTCATTTCATTATCAAACTTTTCTCTCTCATTTTTTAATTCCCTTTTCTTTTTTTCAACATTTTTCAACTGTTTACTTGCTCTTCTTTTTGCTAAAAATCCTTGAGTTTCTCTCTCGTTTAATTTTTTATACTGAGTATTCAATTTCTTTTCTAATTTATCATAATCATTTTTTACATTCTTCTCTCTTAGTTCTAATTCATCTAGAAACTTTTCAAGATATTTTACATCTTTTTCACTATATGCTTTTTTCTTCGCTGATTTTGTTAATCTTTTAATGATCTTCGAACCTATTGGTATGTATCCTGTTATAAATCCAAATCCGCTCAAAACTTGTTGAAAAATGAAATAAACTAGTAACGGGTAAAATATAATTTGAGTCCATGTAACGTCTTCTCCTTTGAATATTGATACTAAAACTAAGGTAAGTATTAATGCTATTAATCCAATACCAAATCCAATATAATAAAGCAAGTCAACTTCTTTTATTGAGTCTATAAATTTGGAGGATTTGTTTTTTTCATTCATGACTATAATAATAAAAATATTAAGAAGAAAAAACTTTCGTTAAAAATTATCTTTTGTAATTTTCATTGATTTTTTCCCTTACTTTTATAGATATATTGAACTTAATAAATTATGATGAAAATAAATAACCAGAAGACTTGCAGGATTCAAAGTGCAAATTTGAATGATTTAGAAGCAATTTATGAGATAGAATCTTTATGTTTTGATAAATATGATGCTTTTGATAACCAAGTCTTTCAATACTTGTTAGAAAAAAAAGATCTATTCCTTGTAGCAAAAATTGAAGAAAATAATGAGCTCAAAAACAAAATTGTAGGTTTTATTGTTGTTATTCAAAAAGCTAATTCAAAATATGAAATAGTAACTCTAAATGTACATCCAAAATGGAGAAATTTAGGTATTGGTACTTCTTTACTTTTTGAAATCGAAAAGTATCTATCACTCAATAATAGTACAGAATCAATTACACGAAATCAAAATGATAAAATATCAAATAAAGTATTTACAATTGAATTAATGGTATATGAAAAAAATGAAAAAGCAAAATCTCTCTATGAAAAATCTGGATACAAATTCGTGAAGTTAATTAAAAATTACTATAAACGAAATAGAAATGGTATACAAATGGTAAAGGAAATTAATTCTTTAGCAAAAAAGTAAATTTTTATCTTAAATTTTTTTAATTTAATAAATAGTCATTTTTTACTAGAATATTCCATTATATCTTAATGAATAATAGAAACACATAAAAGTGTAAGTTTTCGCCAAAACGCATACATTTTTATTTTAGTTTTAAACTATTCTCACTAGCGTATAAGTGAAGTGGAGCAAGGTAAAAATATGAATCCAGAAGTTGGACAAGACGATGATGGTAAAGATATAGCTGAAAAAGATAGAAGCTATTTATTATCATATACACGTCACTTGGAAAGAAAAATTCGGACGCTTGAGACCGAGAAGCAACTAATTGATAATGAACGAATGCGTATGGAACGTGAAATTGCTTCTATGAGAAACGATCTTGAACAAATGAAAAGAAGTCCACTAATAACAGGTCAAATTGTTGATGTTTTAGATGATAATAGAGCTGTGGTAAGAAGTTCTAGTGGACCAAGTTTTGTTGTAACTATTATTAAATCCATTAATCAAGATTTATTAAAACCGAATGCTCGAGTTGCTATGAATCAGAGAAATTTCGCAATTGTGGAGGTTTTACCACAACAAAAAGATCCTATGGTTTCTGCTATGGAAGTTGAAGATCGACCCACTGTTTCATATGAAGATGTAGGTGGACTTGAAGATCAAATTTTGGAGCTACGTGAAACTGTTGAACTTCCACTAACAAAACCAGAATTGTTTGAAAAAGTTGGTATCACACCACCAAAAGGTGTGATGCTTTTTGGTCCTCCTGGTACAGGGAAAACACTATTAGCACGGGCTGTTGCTCACGAAACTCATGCTACCTTTATCAGAGTTATTGGTAGTGAATTAGTTCAGAAATTCATAGGTGAAGGTGCAAGATTAGTTAGAGAAATTTTTGAATTTGCAGAAGAGCGTTCTCCAACTATTCTTTTCATAGATGAATTAGATGCTATAGGTTCTCGAAGATTAGATATTGCTACAAGTGGTGATAGAGAAGTTCAGAGAACTCTTATGCAACTCTTGAGTAATTTAGATGGTTTCGATGTTAGAGGCGATGTGAGAGTTATAGCAGCTACAAATAGACCTGATATCCTTGATCCTGCTTTATTAAGACCAGGAAGATTTGATAGAGTAATTGAAATTGGTATGCCAGTTCAAAAATCTCGAGAAGATATATTCAAAATTCATACAAGAAGAATGTCACTTGATGAAACAATTGATATTAATATACTTGTAAGCTTGACTGATGGAGCTTCAGGAGCAGATATTAGAAACATTTGTACAGAAGCTGGAATGTTCGCAGTAAGAGGTGAAAGAGATCATATCACTAATGAAGATTTCAGAAAAGCTGTCACTAAAGTAATGGGTAAAATTAAAGCCGAATCTGGTCAAACAGAGAGATTCTTTGTATAGAATCTCTTTCTTTTCCACTTTTTTATTTAAAAATAAAATTTAAATTTTTAATTCTTTTGTTTCATATTTGCTTTCTTTTCAAGTTTTTCTTTAATTTTCTTGAGTTGAGCAAATTGTTCTCTTTCCTGTTCTTCAAGTGTGGTTTCAATAAAACTAATATTTTGTTTTAAGCGTGGAACTAAAATAAATCGTAATGCATTTACTCTGCGTTTTGTTTCAGTAATCGCTTGCCCTAAAATTTGCAACATCGCTAGAGTTTCTGCAAGTACTACAATTTTCTCAATAGCTAAACGATAATTTTCAACAGTTTTATCTATTTCTGCACTTGAACTTAGAAAGCTATAAAATAATCGTGATTGTGATTCATCCCTAATTTTTTCCAAATCTAATTTTGGTACTACTACACCAGCAACATTATTTTCGTATGCTTCTATCTGCCAAATTTCTGGAGCAGCAAAAGAAATTTCCTTTAGTCTTAAAGGTCCTACAGCCATTTGAGCATCTATAAGTGATTTTTGAGCATTAATAGTTAATTTTGTAGTTTCTTCTCGAAGTCCTCTAATTTGATCTACAACTTCAAAAAATCTTATGACTAAAGAATCAAGTTTTTCTTGAAGTAAGTCATGACCTTTTTCAGCTAATTTATATCTCTCTCGTAATTTCATCAGATTCATTCGAGTTGCTTGTACACCTTCACTCATATTCACTCAACCTGTTAGGATATTAATTAATTTAATAATGTGTTTTTTTAAGGATATTTCTTCTTTTGAAATAAAAAATAAGAAAATTTTTTTACTTGAACTCCTGATAATTGTTTTGTTAAATCGATTAGTAAGTAATCTTATAAATTAAATATGTAGAAGAAAAGTTTGGTGCTTAAAGTGATTGAAGAAGAAGCAATTGATAGAGTAACTACATTTCTTAAAATTCGTAAAATTCTATTCATAATAACTATTATTTTTTGTATTATTGTGGTTCCTTTCCTAATTTTATCAGTTTTAGATATAGGTGGAAGTTCTATTTTCATTACTTTTATTATATTATTATCTATATTATGCTCGATAATTCTATCATTAATAATAATAGATATTATACGAATATATTCTAAGAAAAAATCTATCAGCTGAATATTTAATTTAAACAATGAAATTGAAATAACTTTTAAAAATAGAATTTATTCCTTGAATATATTCAAATAAAAAGAGTGTACATTATCAAATTTTATGAAGGTCAAGATATGAATAAACTATCTAATTCACTTGAAAAAACTTTAGGGACGCATAAGAATATTTTCTTCAATATTGATCGGAGAAAATTGATAAAAGAATGCGTCGATAATCATGAAGCTTATATTAGTGCTAATGGGGCCTTATCAACATGGACTCCACCCGAATCAACTGGAAGAAGTCCAAAAGATACTGTTATAGTAAAGCGGCCTGAAAGTGAAGGAACTATTGATTGGGATTCTCCAAATTGCATAGCAATCACAGAAGAAACATTTGATATGGCTTGGGAAGATGCTCTTAATTTACTCAAAGAAAAAAAGAAAATTTACGTTTCTGAAAGATCATTAATAGCTGATTCATCTTATGCTATTAAAGTAAAGATAATTAGTGATCAAGCATTATCTGTTTTATTTACATATAATATGTTTCGACCTTTATCTGAAGATATTGAAAAGAGCATTTTTGCTGAAAAACCCTTTACTTTTGTTGCGCTACCTTATGATAAATTGGATAGAAAACGATATGAAGGAAAGATTCGAAAATTACCAGATGGTAGAACAAGTAATATGATTGTTGCAATGGATTTTGATAGAAGACTAGGAGTAATAATTGGTTCTGCTTATTGTGGTTCCATAAAGAAATTAATGTTTACTGTACTAAATTACATGTTACCAGAAGTAGGTATTTTACCGTTACATTGTTCAGCAAATGAAGGTGTAGATGGTGATATAGCTTTACTTTTAGGTTTATCTGGGACTGGTAAAACTACTTTATCTGCCGATCCATCAAGGGCTCTTTTGGGTGATGATGAACATGGTTGGAATGATAATGGAATAGCAAATTTTGAAAATGGTTGCTATGCAAAATTAATAAATTTAAGACTAGATAAAGAACCTGAGATTTACAATGCAATGTTGCATGAAGATAATTATCAAGACCACGGAGCTATTTTTGAAAATACAATGATGTATCCCAGTGGTAAATTCGATCTCTTTGATGATCGATTAACACCTAATTCTCGAGGATCTTATCCATTAACATTTCTTTCAAACATAAAATCTCCTCCTGTTGGGACTCACCCAAAAACAATTTTGTTCCTTACAGCAGATGCTAATGGAGTATTACCTCCAGTATCAAAATTAACTCCAGAACAAGCCATGTTATGGTTTTTAATGGGATATACTAGCAAATTAGCAGGAACAGAAACAGGCATTATTGATCCTGTCTCAACATTTTCAAGATTTTTTGGGGAACCTTTTATGCCGAGAAATCCTGATGAATATGCAACCTTACTTGGTGAAAAAATGAAAATGCATGGCACAACCGTCTATTTGGTAAATACAGGATGGTCTGGTGGTCCTTATGGTATTGGTGAAAGAATGGATATTAATTTAACACGCAGATTAGTGGAAGCTGCTTTAAATGGTGAATTAGAAAATGTTGAATATCAATATGATGAGCTATTTAAATTAAATGTTCCAAAAACTTGCAAAGGCGTTCCCTCTGATATTTTATGGCCAAAAAATACTTGGACTGATAAAGAAAAATTTGACGCAAGAGCTAAGAAATTAGCAAGCGATTTTGCGGAGCATTTCAAAAAAGCATACAGTGATAAAAACATCGATCCTAAAGTAGCTGATGCATGTCCTAAAAAATGGACTTAGATAAGAAAAATTGGGAAATTGTTTCAAAATGGAAACAAAATCCCTTTATTTTTTTCTTTTTTTGTTTAAGAAAATAATTACAAATGCTTTAAAATATCTAAATTAGATATATTTAAAAAAAAGATATATGTTAGTACAAAAGAAGGGAAATCAATGTGTCAAACTTACAAGAAATAGAAGATGCCTTAAATCAACTTAAAGATCAAGATGAAGACATCAGAAGTCAGGCAGCTTTATCTCTTGGTTGGGTTGGAGAAGAAGAGGTTGTTGAGCCATTAATTCTAGCATTAGAAAATGATCCTTCACCTAAAGTAAGAGCAAATGCAGCTATGTCCTTAGGGCAACTGGGTGATAAAAGAGCTATTGATTTTCTTATTGGAGCTCTTAAAGATCTAGACTCTAATGTAAGAGGGATGGTTGCTTATTCTTTAGGATTAATGAAAGTAGACGAAGCATTAAACCCTCTAATGGAAATTTTAAATGACGATCCGGATAAAGAAACAAGAATAGCCGCAGCAGATTCAATTGGACAAATTGGCGATTTGAAATCATTAAATTTTTTAATCAGAATATTTGTTCAAGAAGAAAATGAAGATTTAAAACTAGAAGTTAAAAATTCAATAAATAAGATTGGTCAAATTCATAAAATTGATAATATTGAAAATATAATTCAACAAGAAGTAAAGCATAAAGTTGAATATATAGAACAACGAAAACAATCTGAGAGAGAAAGAATATTAGAAGACATTGAGAGAGAGGAAAAAGCTTCAAAGCGATTAGAACAAATCGAAATCATTTCTGCGAAACTTCCTCCTATGCTTGAATTTGCAATTCATGATGAGACAATCACATATGAGAAAGTATGTCAACAATTCGATTGTGATGACATAACTTTGGAACTTGCTCTTAATGAGATGCCAAAGATAGGTTTTGATATTGAGATAAATTCAATTGATAGACTTTTCAAAGTTCTAAAACCACAAGCTGAATTAAGCGATGAGGCAAAAGAGAAAATTAAACTTTTGAGAAGGAAATTTGGCATTGAATGGTAATTTACTTACCAACTAGTTTCTTTTGTTTCTTAATTAAGAAACCAAAAGTTAATAGAAAAATAAGACTAATAATCGTAATTCCAAAACCATATCCAGGAATGAACCCAGTATAAGCATAGAATTTGAAATCAGGTAATGAATATTCAGTTTGTTTACAAGTCATTAGTAAATTTTCAGTTATCGTTTGATTTTCATATTCACCTGAAAGGTAAGAATTAACTCGATATCCAAGTAAAATTCCAGAACTTTCCTGCCATACAAATTTTATATTATGATCAAATTGCATGTTTGTCTCTAATGTATCATTAATGAAATCACCATACATGTGTAAATCAAATATAGCCTGATTATCTCTTAACTCGAAAAAAGATTCAAAATAAGCTTCAAAATCGAAATTGTTTTCTTTTGTCTTATGAAATTCAATAGCTGAAATTTCATCAAAATAATCCCATAATTCTTGATTTGGTTCAATGAAAAACCAAGCAGGCATATATGGTCCATGTTTAATACTTACAGAATTAAATCCTTCTGTTGTGATTCTAGCACATTCCTCTGCTGGATAATAAAGGTATTTTACAAATTCAAAAACAAATGTATCTGTTGTTATTACACCTGTTGAAACTTCGGTTGAATTGTCAACAACAAATTCAACACCCCACTGATCATCTACATTAATTACTTCTACTTCAAATGTACCAGATGGATTAATTTTGACATTGTCAAATTGACTTCCTTCTCCAGATTCAGATAAATCCCCATATTGTACTGTCCAATTTGCTTCCTCGATTGTATATTCAACAGATGTTCCAGTGGATATCTTCCATTGCCCTTTAGTATCAAGGATTTTAGCAAATAATGAAATATTCACAATTAATACAATGACAAAAAGTAGTTTAATATGACGATTCAAATTTCTAATCAAACTAATACACCAGCTAATGGAGTTGAAGTTCTATAAATTAAAAATAAGCATAGAAATTTAAACTCTTGCTTATGATTGAAGTGATGAATTAAAATCACTCAGAAATTTATTATAGTTTTAATAATGATATATTTAATATCAATTCATAAAATTTCAAATTGTATGTTTTATTATTGAGGAGTCAATTGGATTTGAAGGAGATAACTGTTGGTAAATTAAAAAGCATTCCCGGAGAAAAAGTATTTGGATTTTTAGATGTACTTGAACACCCTACAGGCACTATTGAAAGATTGCCTGTTATTATTGCTCAAGGGAAAAAGGAAGGACCTACTTTATGGCTTACAGCAAATATACATGGTGATGAATATACTGGCATTCCAGTGATTCATAAAGTATTAGCTGAATTAGATTTACATGAATTAAATGGTACAATAATAGCGGTACCAAGTCTAAATCCAGCAGGATCTCGCACTACTTCTAGATATCCATATTATGATAGAAAAGATCCTAATCGATTATTTCCAGATGGAAATCCATTTAGAGATAAGATAAATAGAGAAACAGAAGAATTATCTAATATGATTTTGGACGAAAAGGAAGAAAAAATTTCCAAGGAATTTTCTTTAAAAGCTGAATCTAATGTAACTATCTCAATTGAAAAAAGTTCAGAGAAAAAAATTGACGATCCACTTACCATTTTTGAAAGTGATGAACTTTATCCTTCAGTTCAAGAATTAATTTGGAAGAAATTATTTGTAATCATTAAAGAATCTGCTGATTATCTAATTGATTTACATAATGCTTTCCTTAAATCTATTCCATTTGTATTTCTAGATAGAGTCCTCTATAATGATGAAATTGATAATTCCTTAAGGGATGCTGAAGAATTGTTCAAAAAAACTGAAGAAATGGTTCAGGCTTTTGGCTTAACAATTGTAAGGGAGGTTACTCCTAAAAGATACGTTCAAAAGAAACTCCATCGTTCTACTTCTGGAGCAGCATTGAATTCTTTACGAATTCCTGCTTTTACAGTTGAATTAGGAATGCATTTAGATGTTGAACCTGCTGTAGTTAACGCTGCAACTATTGGTATAAAAAATGTCTTGAAATGGGCTAAAATGATAGATGGTGAAATCGAAGAAATTAATTCCGTTCCAGTAGTAGCAAAAAGTGAAGCAGTAAGGTATGTTGGACACCCACGAATAAAAGATTCAGCAATAATCGAATTGAAAATTAATAAAGGTGATTTTGTCAAGAAAGGCGATATAATAGCTATTGCACGAGATATTTTTGGTCGTCAGCTTCCTAATGGGGAAATTAAAACAGAAATTGATGGTTATATCTTTATGATAAATGAAGGCATTTTAAGATATCCAAATGAGGAAATTTGTTGGATAGCCTCAAATGATGTACAACCAATGATAGACAAGTGGCCAAAAAAATAAACCACTTGGATTTTTTTATTTCCAATTTTATAACTAACTATTTTTAATGAAAAAGAAAATCATTAATTATAAATTTGTGGTGTGTTATTTGCCTGAAAAATCTAAATATAAATCATTTATAAATTCAATTCTAATTTTAATTCTGATAATTTTTCCATTGTTGTCACCATTTAATTTCACAGAAAAAATTAACTCAGCCTCTGGAGCAAAAGAGCAATGGCATGTTTATGATTTTGATGTAGCAATTGGTACATCTAATAAACTATATACAGTTTATCGGGAAAACTACCAAGATATTGATCGTATTTGTTTTGTGGAAACAATTTCAGGATTTGAATGGAATAAAACTATCCAAATTATTAAGCAAGAGAATGATACATATAAGCTGTTTGGAAAACCTACTATAACTTTTGAAAATAATCGACTTCTTATTGTTATTGCTTTTCAAAAAAATAATTATTGGGGTTTAGAAATATTCTCAAGAAGTTATCAAGGTGGAGCTTGGGGGCATCAAATAATAATAAATAATGTCAATAATACTGTGTTAAATCCTATTATTAGATATTATCCTAATACAATGAGTATATGGTTGACTTGGAGAGATTCACATGAAGGGAGCTATAATCAATATTTTATAAAAACTAATAGTAGTTCTATTGATTGGTCTAATATTACCAAGCTCTCAGAAGATAACACGTTAGATTGTAGTGATTGTGATTTTATAATTGATGAAAATGGCACTGCACATTTTGTTTGGTCTGAAGGACCAACTGATTTTGGTAAAATACTTTATCGTAGTGTTTATAACAATGGTACGATCACTTCTATTGAATATATCACAGACGGTTCCACAAATTGTGAGGATCCAGCTCTTGTTATTGATTCCTCAAATTTAATTAATGTTTTTTGGACTAATAGAACTGTTATTGATCCAGAAGAATTTCTTGGGACTATTTTTATCCATTCATCTATAAGGATAACAAATAATACTTGGTCAAAACCTCTGGAGGTTGCTCCTTATATCCCCACTGAAAGACCTGCTTCTGGAGAATCTGATGGTTTAAAACCTGGAGTTGCTTTTGATACTCATAATCAATTGTGGTTAGCTTATGAGATAATAGAAGAATATGCTTATCACGTAGGAGTAGATATTAGATATAGGATAGGAAATTCTTGGCAACCTTGCATTTATTTATCACTTTATAGTAATCGAGCATATGATCCTCTTCTTTTAGTAGATAATTATGGTAATTTACATTGTTTTTGGATTGATTCACGACATATAACAATGGAGGTATACCATAGAATAAAATATGAAAACAATGTTTGGTCTGAAGAAATACTTGTTACTGGTGGATCAACATTTTTTGGTACTGATGCTTTTATTATAATCATTGTTGTAATTGGAGGAGCAGTATTGCTAAGCATCCCTGTAATGATTCTTAGAAGACTTCGTCAGAGACGAGAAAAGAGAAAAGTACTTGATACAATTAGAGGATTACGCTAATAATTCATCAACACTCATCTTCTTACCTTTTTCTAAGTCCGGCAATTTCTGTACTAATTCCAAAATAACTTCTTTTGCATGTTTAATTCCAAGAAATTTAGCTACAATTTTACTTTTACCGTTTTCCTTTGTTTTTATAAACAAAATAGTTCCAAAATCAAAATAATCTGAAATTATAGGAATTTTTCGTATTTTTATATAATCAACTTCTGAATATTTTATGATTCTTTTTTTCTTAGGTCTAAAGGAATTAATAATTTCAAATGATTCGTAATCAACCCAATACCTGTAAGCGTTAATTGATGCATATGTAATAGCAAATAAAAGAAAATTTAAAAACACCAAAGAAGCCCAAAAAATTTGTGAATATAAATTAGCATTTTGAGATGATTCAATAATTGGATTAATAATAAAATATGCAATTGTGAAAATAATTAAATTTATTATGAAAATTATAATGAGAAACGAATATAGATAAGCATTACTTGGTTTTAAAGAAAAACTTGATTCAACTTTGCTCATATATTCACCTAAAAGAATCATATCAAACTTCTTTATTTATTTGCTTATTACTATAATTTACATAAAATATTAATATATTTAAAAAATAAAAAAAAGAGATAGGTTAGGAAAACAATAATTCTTCTCTATTTTACTGAATTTTTTCTTCTTTGTCTTCTTCGTCGTCTTTTTCCTCGATTTCTTCATCTTGTTTTTCTTCTTCGTCAACTTCTTTGGACATTTCTTCAGCTATGTTATCTAATACGTCCTCATCAATTGCTTCTTCTTCTATATCTTCTACAGCATCTTCAATTGCTTCTTCTGTTGCTTCTTCTATGCCTTCTTCAATTGCTTTTTCTTCTTCTACGTTTTCATCAATTTCTTCCTGCAGTATCTCTTCTGTTATTTCCTCAGCAATTTCTTCTATAATCTCTTCATCGAGTTCTTCATCTATTCCTTCTAGTGCTTCTTCCTCAGCGAGATCCTCTTTTACCTCTTCAAGAAATTCTAGATCTTCATCATCTTCTTTTTTAGAGGGAGTGACTGTTTTTACTTTCCTTTCTTTAGGCTTTTTCTTTGATAATCGGAGGCTGAAAATTACAATATATGTGATGAAACCTATAGCGACAAATGATGCTCCCACAATAAAAAGTACAATAAATATTATTGGTAAATCTTGAATGTTGTCAATTTGATCAGTTAAACTCATCAATGAAGGGACTATAACTAATAATAAACCTAGAACAATTAAACTATAGGCTATTGATCCGGTCAAACCACCTATTTGTTTTGTTTCTATTTCTTCAGTAGACGACATAATTTTCATACTCGCAACAAAGAAATTAAATTTTTTGTAAACCGCAAAATAATAGAAATATAGAGAAATAACCATTTTATGTATAATGAAAAAATAATTCTAAGTCAAACAAATTCGTTTTTTATTGAAAAATAAACAAAATAGCTTTTGAGTTCTAAGAAAGTAAATCATCATCATTAAGAAATATGTTAGGTAAAAGTAAAGTAGAATAAATCTCTACTTTGGAGGAGCAATTTAGTGGAAATAACAAGTAAATGGATAGATAAATTTCAATTTAAAGTTGATAATGGACGAAATCAAACAGTAATTTTAGATGTACCACCTAATTATGGTGGTGACAATACTGGTCCAACAGGACTAGAATTAGCTATAATGGGTTTAGCTTCTTGTTTAGGAACAACATATAAGATGATTGCTGATAAAATGCATATAGAAATTATAGGATTGGAAGTTAAAGCTATTGTAAATAAAGACGAAAGAGATATGGTAACAGACATTAACTTAAATGTTAAAATAGAATCAAATGATGAACCTGAAAAATTACAAAAAGTATTAGAGATGGCTGAGCAAAATTGTCCGGTCGATAATATATTTCATCAAACAAAAATTCCTATGGAAACAAAACTTGAAATTGTTAATTAGGAAATATAAGAATTTAGTAAAAATAAAAGTTAATTTATCAATTTTCTTTGCTAAAAAATTTTTATCTGTTCATAAGATTTTATTATACGCAGATTTAGTAAGATTTATTTAATGTTTATTTTCATTAAATCCTTTGTCCAATTTAAATTGGAGGTATTAAATACGAAATCCACATATAGATGGGTAAATAATTTTCAAAGTATAGTTGATAATAGTAGAAACCAAACAGTAATAATGGATTTACCACCTGGTAATGAAGGAGATGATACTGGTCCTACTGCCCTTGAATTTGCAGTTATGAGTTTCTCAGGATGCATAAGAACTATTTTTGCTTTAGTTGCAAAGAAAATGAGACTTACATTTGATAAATTAGATGTAATCTTAGAAGCAGAAAAAGGACCAGGTGATCCAACAGTAACAAAAGTTTCCGCAGAGGTTTATGTAAAATCAACTGAACCAGCAGAAAAATTACAGAAATGTCTTGATACTACTATGAATTCTTGTCCTGTTGGTGTAATATATAAATAAGCTGGAATACCAGTAGAAGTTGTTTTAAAAATTAATGAATAATTGCAAGAAATTTATTTCCTGTATTATTCCAAATTTAATATCAATTATATTTTTTATTATCTAACTTTTTCCTTAATGTGAAAGGTTTTTAATTGATAAGCTCTAAATAATCCTAGAGCAAAATTAAAATAATAATGGTGTAGAAAAACAATGTCATTTGGTAGTATATTGCTTGGCGCATTAATAGGTGGAATTGTAAGTACTGGAGCTATTATCGGTGTTACATTCTTAGGTACAATGGTTCCCTGGTGGGCTTTGCTTTTAATTGGTGCAGGTGGCTGCTTAATCGGTGGTATACTTGCAGGCGTAGTCGCAAAGGGTGCAGGAAGTGGTGCCTTAGCTGGTCTACTCTCAGGATTACTTGTATTTGGTGGAGTATTTTTATTCCTCTGGTTATACTATAAACAAGTACTTTTAGATTTCGTAGGTTCATACAGTGATATAGATGCATTATTAGCTGCGTTTCTAGGCAAATTCGGTTTAGTAAGTGGAACTGATATTTATTTAATGATATCAGAATGGATAAAATCTATTGCACCAACAGTTGGAGAAATTCAGAATTTTGCAAATAATAATTTCATATATTTAGCACTAATACTTGGAGCAATTTTCGGTGGTCTTGCTGCAGTAGTAAACCTGTTTGCTGGATTAATCGGTGGTTTATTCACTAGAAAGAAAAGCGAAAGCTACGATTCCTATTATTGATTAATAACCGCGTAGAATTAATACGCGGACTAATTTCTCTTTTTTTTTATTTTTTTAATTCCCAATTTTCAATTATTTTGTAACAGATTTTTTATACCCAATATCTCTTACTAACAAGAGAATTCAAATGAAAATAGTATTTAATTATCCAATAAATAGAGAAGCATTAGATTTCCTCAAGGAAAAAATACCAAATGATATTTTAATTATTGCTAGAGTAAGAGATGAAGATCCTCTTGATATTCTTCCTTCTCAAGATAAAGAAATAATCAAGGAATGTATTGATGCTGACATAATAATAGGTCCTTATATTACAGAAGAAATTCTAAATCAAGCATTTCTTAGCTCTGAAGTAAAGCTCAAATTAATACTAATTCCGTGGACTGGAGTGGAGAGATTAGATTTTCAACTAATTAAGAAATTTCCAATAAAAATAGCTAATAGTCACGGTAATGCTCGTACAGTAGCAGAACATGCAATTGCATTGTTATTAACAGGAGCAAAACAGATAATACATCATGATCAACTATTAAGACAAGGTTTGTGGTCTTCTAGATTTAAGGATAGACCTTCGATTATAATAAATGGTAAAACTGTAGGATTACTAGGACTTGGGGCCATAGGCACAGAATGTGCAAAAATTCTCAAAGGATTTAATGTAAAAATAATAGGTTGTAGGAAGAATCCTGAGAAAACAACAAGTGAACAAAAACTACTAGTATCAAAGATATATTCAATTCAAAAATTACCTCTGTTTTTGAAAGAATCAGATATTATCATCAACTCCTTGCCATTAACTGAGACGACTAAAGATATTCTAGATAAAGAACAATTTCAACAAATGAAAGAGGGAGTAATAATAGTAAATGTAGGGAGAGCAAAGACAATCAATGAGAAAGCATTATATGAAGCATTAAAAAATGGCAAGATTTTTGCAGCAGGTTTAGATCCACAATGGGAAACTGCTCAACGTATAAAAATAATTGAAGGAGAGAAGAAATATCCTTCAAATTATCCAATTCATGAATTTGACAATGTTGTTCTAAGTCCACACCGTGCAGCAGACATAATTGGTGGTTATGAGCAAAATCATTGGGGTGATGTTATTGAAAACATTCTACGAATCTATGATGGAAGAGAACCAATTAATGTTATAGATATAGAAAAAGGATATTAAAAAGAAAAAATTAGGTTGTTAATTCTAATTTTTCCTCTTTGCTTAGTCTTCCAACCCACTCTTTGAAAATAAATTTACCAAATATATATTTTGAAAATTCCATTATTAAAGCTGCAATCATACAAATTCCTACTATTAAAGCTAAAGCTGGAAATGTTAGAGTTTGTGTTTCAAATATTTGGCTATGATAATTTTCATCAGCTCTGAATGGAACATAAATTGCCATCATTTGTAAACCTATTGCTAGAATAACTGAAGCCCAAATCCAGATGTTATTAAATGGATTTATAAAGAAAGTTGATCTTTCAAAACCTGAACGAGTTATAAATACATTGAACATTTCAAAAAGTACTGACATAGTAAAATTCATTGAGCGACCTAATGAATACCATTTTTCTGATGTGAAATCAGTTAAAGATTCTGCTTTGGAGAAAGTTAATGCGAAATTTTTCATCCATTCTGGTGTTGCTGCTAAAGCAGCATCAACAGCTGCTGGATCAGTAAAGGCAGTTGCTTCTCCGATATATGCAAATGGAATGAAAACACTTATTCCTGCAGCAAAAGCTAATACTCCTGCAATTGCTGAAAATACATAGATATCCTTCATAAATCCTTCATCTTTCTTTCTTGGAGGTTCTCTCATAATGCCTTCTAATGGAGGATCTACACTTAATGCTATAGCAGGTAAACCATCTGTAACTAGATTAATCCATAGAATCTGTATAGCTGTAAAAGGAGATTTTAAACCTAAAAAGACAACACAAACAAAAACTACTAGAATTTCATCGAAATTTGATGCAATTAAATATCGTATGAATTTTAACATATTCTGGAAAATAGTTCTTCCACGTTCAACAGCTGCTACTATCGTAGCAAAATTATCATCTGCTAGAACCATTTGTGCAGCTTCACGAGTAACGTCAGTTCCTTGAATACCCATAGCTATGCCAATTTCAGCTTTCCTAATTGCTGGAGCATCATTTACTCCATCACCAGTTGTAGCTACTGTATGGCCTTTCTCTTGAAAAGTACTAACAATTCGATGTTTATGTTCTGGACTAACTCTAGCAAAGATCTTAACATCATCAATAATTTCTAGAAGCTCCTCATCTGACATTTCCTCTAATTCAACACCAGTAATAGTTGTCCAATTATCTCCTTGAATTAATCCAATGTCTTTCGCTATTGCTTCTGCAGTTATTTTTTGATCACCTGTAACCATAATAGCCTCTATTCCTGCTGTTCTACATTTCTTTAATGCTTCTTTTACTTCTGGTCTTGCTGGATCAATCATTCCAACTAAACCAAGGAAAATTAAATCAGATTCCACTTTGTCTTCTAATTCTGTGAGAAAATCATCTTCATCCACTTGAATTAATCTATCATCTACCATTCGATAAGCAATTGCTAGTACTCTTAATGCTCGAGAAGCCATCTCATCATTCATTTTAAGAATTGATTTTATCATTCCCTCATCTAGTGGTGATACTCTACCATCAATAGATGCAAAACTACATCGTTCTAATAAAATTGCAGGCGAACCTTTTGAGTAAGCAATAAGGTCTTCTTCAAATTCCTTCTTTGTAAGTTGTCTATTTATTGTAGTCATTCTTTTTCTTTGCGAATCAAAGAAGATTTCTGATTCTCTTGGAAAATCGCTTTCATCGTATAATCCTCCTTTTTTAGCTAGAACCATTAGTGCTACTTCAGTTGGATCGCCAATAATTTCTATCTCTTCTGTTTCTTTGTTATAATTCACTTTTGAATTATTACAAAGTAAAGAAGTTCGAAGAATTCTTAATAAATCTACATCTTTAATTGGATTGATTTCTTTACTATCTTCAATAAAAGTTCCTTCAGGTTTATAACCAGTTCCAGTAACTTCAACTGTGTGATTAAAAGTTTTTATTTCTACTACAGTCATTTCATTTTTCGTTAAAGTTCCTGTTTTATCACTGCAAATGATATCAACAATACCTAAAGTTTCTACTGCTGGGAGACGTGATATTATTGCATTTTGTTTAGCCATCATTCGTACTCCTATAGCATAAGTTAGTGTTATCGCTGCAGGAAGTCCTTCTGGTACTGCAGAAACTGCTAAAGCAAGAGCTGTTTCTAATGCTTCCACCCATCCTTGAAGGTTTCCAAATTCTATATAATGTTGAATCATTACTGTAGCAAAAACGATTGCACAAATGACTACTATCGTTATACCAAGAACTTTTCCTAATTTATCAAGGTTCTTTTGAAGAGGTGTTGGTTCTTCTTTTTCTTTTTGCATTAAAGCAGCAATTCTACCCATCTCAGTTTCCATACCAATATCTACAACAACTGCTTTTGCTCGACCATAAGTAATAGTTGTGCCCATAAAAAGCATATTTCTTCTATCACCAATAACCGCTTTCACTTCTATTATCTGTTTAGAATCTTTACTAAGACTAATTGATTCACCTGTAAGAGAACTTTCATCCACTTTCAAACTAGTTGATTCAACTAAACGCATATCTGCTGGAACTTTTTCACCTGCTTCTATTAAGACGATATCACCAACAGTCAAGTACTTTGAATCAACGATGTGCTCAGCTTCATCACGAATAACTCGAACTTCTTTACTTACCATTTTCTTTAGTTCTTCTAGTGACCTTTCAGCTTGATATTCTTGAATAAAACCGATAATCCCATTAATTATTACAATAGCAAAAATAACAGTCGCATCTATATAATCTCCAAAAGCCATGGAAACAATTGCTGCAATAAATAGTAATCCAATTAGGATATCAACAAATTGTCCAAGAAATAAAATAATTGGATGTCTTTTTCCTTTTTCTACAAGGACATTTTGACCATATTTTTGAAGTCTGGATTCTACTTCATATGTTGTTAGACCTCTAACTGGATCTGTTCCTATTATATCAATGACTTCACCAGTATCCATTGCATGATAAGCAACATCTGGTCCAGCTTCAGCAATCTGAGCATCAATTTCTTCTTTCTTATTCCGGTTTCTAGCCATTTGGACTCCGCCTTACTAGAGATTGAAGGGTGTAGATAACTTAACAACCGAATATTTAAACAAAATCATATTACTCATTTATTTAATTTTTTCATTAGATATCTATTTGAAAAAAGTTAGAGATATGTTTTTAAATTAGCATATAAGGTCTCTTGAGAACGAAGAGCTGTTATTATTGCACTCTTTCTTGCCACCTCAAAAGAATTTGCTGATATTACTAAAATGATATAATTCTCTTCTTTAGTGGTTTGAAATATTTTATTAATTTCTAGTTCTAAATCGGGATAAAAATTTTCGAGTGACATTTCTTTTTCCGGAAAATTAATTTTTCCTTTTTTATCCAAATAAAGCACTAAGATAGCTTCAGAACCATATGAGATTGCTATATCTCTAATTTTCCAAGAAAAAATTTCCTCTTTTTTTAATTTCGTTTTGTATATGACGTAAGAGTGTTGTTTGTTTTTGAATGCTTCATAATTAAATTTACCAAAAGAGACGATTTTTTCTTTAATAATTTTCACAAGTTTTTCTCCTTGTTGACCTAAAGAGTGCCCTTTCCTTCCAATATTTGTAATTAAGAAGAATTTATTTTTACAAAAATTCAATAAGGATTTAGAACTACTGTCTGTTAGCTTGAGTTCTTTTTGAAGTTTATAACGACCCATTGGTTCATCATATAAAAGGAGTAATGTAGTAAAAAGATCACTATCTGAAAATTCTGCTCGTGCTCCTCTTTGACCGGTTTTAATCCACAATACATTATCAGACATAATTATTACCAAGACACTTAATTTATCATATGTGTTTATATTTACTTTATATCCATTAACTATTCATAATTAAAACTAGTTAGAGATGAATATCTGACCAACATTTTAGAATAATTACTAACTCATCTCCTGTTTTTTTCCTTAAGGGATAAGCTCTAACCCAATATTCTTTCTCTCCAGTTTTTATTTGAATAACTTCAACACCAATTCTTCCCACTCCACCAATTTTTGTGAAATAAGTATAGTAGCTAGGTATAGCATTAATTTCTAAAATATCCTTATTAGGAACCTCTTTCCACCAAAAAACATTACGCCATTTAATTTTCTCGTTACCTATTTCAATCTTATAGGATAAGGTAGAAATTAAACGAATAAAAGCATAAAGATAGAGGAATCCTCCGAAAATAATCAAAATTAAAAAATAAAGATCATCAGCTAATTTTATCATTCCTGGTACAAATAAAGTCGATCCAATAATTAAAAGTGGAATAAATTGAGAAATAAAGAAGATAAGAAAATCACTAATATTAGTTTTGATTTGAAGACCTTGATTTATATCATCAGTAATTTTTTTTCTCTTTTCCTCATCTACTTCATGTTTAACAGATCTTCTCTCAACAAATTTCTGTCTTCTTGCTTCAACATCACTTATACCTTCTCCTCCAAGTAAAGATTCTTTCAAAACTTTGATATCAACTGGTTTTTTTGTTTTATTTTCTTTTTTACTCAAATAAAACCACCCTTTCTTAATACTGGATAATATCTTCTATAAGTTAATTTATTGTTTTACAAAAAAGTTTCGTGTGAGCTACTAAATAAAACTTTTTTACATAAAAGAAAATAAATAGATAATATTCAAAACTCTTATCTAATGTGCTATAATTTTATTTAAATTCCGCATTAACAGTAAACTAATTAAAGGCTATTATTCCCCGATAAAGTTTGATATACTTCTGAAGGTTGAAATATAATGGAAGTTCACCAGCATCCTGAAAAAAAACATTACATTGTTACCGAAGAAATTAGATGTAAAGGCTGTGGATTATGTATTGATTTTTGTCCGAAAAATTGCCTAGGTTTTTCTGAAGAGTATAACGAGAAAGGTTGGCGAGTAGCAAAAATGCATAGAATGAATGATTGTATAAAATGCTACATGTGTGAAAGAATGTGTCCAGATTTTGCTATTTATATTACAGAAGCAGAAACTAAAGAGGTTTCTAAGGCTTCAGGATGAATGGATAGATACAATAGGAGAATATTTCAATGGTAGTAGAGCAACATCAACCAAAAATTTATCCTGGTTTACATTTTAAAAATGGTAATTGGGCTATAGTTGAAGGGGCAATTATAAGTGGAATAGCAGAATTCTTTGCTTATCCTATTTCCCCCGCATCTGAAATTGTTGAATACCTTAGCTATCGTCTTCCAGCAGTGGGAGGAAAAGCTGCTTTTATTGTAGAAGATGAAATTGCTTCTATTAACATGTGCATCGGTGCTTCCTGGACAGGCTCTAAAGTTATGACAACTACTTCTGGACCTGGTTTTTCTTTGAAACAAGAAGGAATAGGTCTTGCCTATATGACTGAAACACCTTTAGTGATTGTTAATGTTCAGCGAGGAGGACCTTCAACTGGATTGCCAACATTTTCAGCACAAGGTGATTACATGCAAGTTCAATTTGGTTCACATGGAGATTATCCAGCAGTAGCTTTAACTCCTTGGTCTGTACAGGAATGTTTCGAACTAACAATAAAAGCATTTAATCTCTCTGAACAACTTCGAACACCTGTCATTTTACTAACTGATGGAGAAGTGAGTAGAATGATGGAATCAATAACTATTCCGGAAGAAAAGGAGATTGAAATAATTAATCGCAAAACTCCAGCAAAAGGAACTGATAAAGCAACATTTAAACAATTTGATGTAACAAATCAACCAGATTTAGTTCCACCTATGGCTCATTTTGGTGAGGGTTACACAATCTTTGGAACTGGTTTAACTCATTTAGATAATGGAGTACCTTTGCTTGATGAAGATTTACATTCTAAACTCATTCACCGATTATTTAAAAAAATTGAAATCAATAAAAATCTATTCCCTGAACCAGATTTACATAATGTTGATGATGCAGAAATAATCGTAATAGCAACTGGTATATCAGCAAGATCTGCATTAGAAGCAATAAATATAGCCCGAGAAAAAGGGATTAAAGCAGGATTGATTAGATTGGTTACTGTTTGGCCATTTCCCGAAGAAATAATAGAAAAATATACCAAGAAAGCCGAATTTATAGTCGCTGAAATGAGTATGGGGCAATTAATTTGGCCTGTTGAAAGGTACGCAAGGAAAAAATGTACCTTGGTTTCAAGATTGGGTGGAACTCCTCCAAGTCCAAAACAAATCTTGAAAGCAATTGAGGAACTAAAACAAAGGTGAAAGTGATGACTGAAGAAGAATTAAAAATAGATAAAAGTACACTCGTTAAAAATCCTAAAGGTTTTAAACACCCACATGATGAATTACTTCGAAAAGAAGCCATTCCAACAATTTATTGCCCTGGTTGTGGAATCGGAACAACTATAAATGCTTTCCTGGAAGCTATAACAAAATATTGTACTATCCCACATAATGATGTTTTTGTTGTAAGTGGTATTGGTTGCTCTGGAAGAGCTAGTGGTTATATTAATTTGGATGGATTTCATTCTATACATGGCAGAGCTATACCATTTGCTTCAGGCGTGGAAATAGCACAACCAAAATTGAAGCCTGTAATCATTTCAGGTGATGGTGATTTATTTTCAATTGGTTTAGGACATCTAGCACATGCTGCGAGAAGAAATATTGACATGGTTGTTATTTGTATTAATAACGCAATTTATGGTTTAACTGGTGGTCAAGATGCTCCAACTACTCCTGTTGGGGCATTTTCCAAAACTACTCCTTATGGAAAAATATCCTTTCCATTCAATCTTTCACATATTACTATTGCAAATGGTGCTACCTTCTGTGCTAGATATACTGTTTACGAATATATCCAATTAGCTAAGGCAATTGGACGAGCAATGAATCATCAAGGCTTTTCATTTATTGAAGTAATCTCAAATTGTCATGTGAATTTTGGTAGACACAATAATCTTGGTGATGCAATAGCCATGAGACAGATGTTCAAAAATGCCCGTGTAAAAATGGATGAGAAAGATATCGGTTTAGATTATCATAAAACAGATATAACTTATGAGGTTGGTAAAGGATTTACAAAAATCCCAACTGGAATTTTTCTTGAAGAACGAGAAAAACCAGAAGAATTTTCGGAGAGGATTGTTCATGCCTATGAATTCAAAAAATAACTGTGATATCAATATAATGATAAGAGGAATTGGTGGTCAAGGAGTAAAACTAGCTGGTACCATTATTGGACAAGCAGCAATTTATGCTGGAAGATATGCTGTCCAAAGTACAAAATATGGATCAGCTATCACAGGTGGAGAAACAAGAAGTGAAATTAAGGTTTCTACAAAAAAAATAATTTATCCTAGAGTTACAGATATTGATGTTTATGTTGCTCTAACACAAAATGATCTCGATAATTATTTTGAATCTCAAGTTTACATTTCTCCTACCGAAAGTATAAAAAGAATTCCTGAAGCAATAAAAGACAAAATTATTTTCGCACCTATGATTGAAGAAGCTGAAAAGAGTATTGGTACTCGTAAGGTTTTCAATATGGTAATGATAGGTATTCTAAATCAATTATTTGATTTAGCTCCAGAAAAATCATTGATAGAGGCTATTAAAGAACTTACAACACCTAAATTCCATAAATCAAATATTGATGCTCTTTATTTAGGTATAAAAATGAATTTAAAGGAATACAATTCAAAAGAAGTATTGGAATTAGCTGATATTTGTAGAATTAAGGAATGATATTGTTAAAATAAATCTCTAAAGAGATTCAATACAATTAATCTCTTCCAAGAGATTTAGTTTTAGACCTTAGTTGAACTCCTTCATGATTTGGATAAGCTTTAGCCATTCGTTCGAGTTCATCATTCAATTCAGCAACTAAATCTTCATGTTCCTTTTCTTTACCAAATGCATTAATAGCTGTCACAATACCATTTGCTCTTTGAAGTATGAAATTTTCTTCATCTGGATATTTTCCTGTTAAATCCATTAATTCATCTAACAGTGGTATTGCTTTTCTATATCTCCCATGCTTACTAAGATAGCCCATTGCATTAACCAATCCTTTTACTAATGCTAATTGTATTTCTTCATTTTGATTGTGAGCATTGCCTAAAATAAGTAATTCATGTATTAATTGCTCAACCGGATCAAGCAATTCTCTTTGACCAAAATTGATTATAGCATTTACTAACCCCCCTGCAAGAGATCTCTGACATGACATATTCATTGGATATGTTCTAGCAAACATTCGTAATTCTTCAAGACGTTCATACATTGATTCAAATTGTTGCTTTTTCATTAAATAAGACATTGAATTAGCTAATGCAGTAGCAAATTGATTTTGTATTTCTTCTAAATGACCATATTCTTCAACTATAACTCTAAATCTGTCAAGTACCAGGTCAATACCCTCTGGATCACCTGACATCCCAAAAATAGTAATCGTGTTAACTAAACCTTTAGCATATCGTAAGAGGTTCAATTGATTTTCTGGATCATCCTGAACTTTCTCATACATTTCATCTAATTGACCTATTGTTCTCTGATAGAACTCTTGTTTCCTTTTTTCGTCATCTTCGGCCATTAGTATTTCTCCTGTAATTTTAGTCAAACTGTAAATTTTTTCGTATGTTAGTTTATAAATTCTTTTTTTAGTAAAATGAAATTATGGTTTTTTTTAAGTTTGGCTCTATTTTTATCACAACTTGTTTTTTTATAAGTTAAAGAGTGATTAAAGTATTTTGGATTAACACTTATTTTTTACAAAGTATCAATAATTTCTTTTAATGCATGTAAAAATTCTTCATTATTTTCTTTAGTTGTAATAGTCATTCGAAGAGTATTTTCACATAGAGGCATAGCACTCATATTTCGTACAAGAATTCCCCACTCTTCTAATAATCTTCTTTGAATAATTGAAGCTCCACATTTTTCAATTCTGAATAAAATAAAATTAGTAAACGATTTGTGTGGAGTAATTCTATCAATTTCTTTTAAATCTTGGAATACTCTTTCTCTCTCTAGGACGATATTTTTTAATAAATTTGATAAAACTTCTTTTTGTTTAATAACTAATTTAGCTAATTCTAACGAAGCTATATTTACATTAAACGCTGGATGTAATTCTTTAATTCGTGAAATCAAAAATTCATTTCCCAATGCATATCCAATTCTCATTCCAGCCATTCCAAAAAATTTTGAAAAGCTTTTCATAATGATAAGATTAGGAAATTCATTCAAAGCACTAACAAGAGAATAAGTTCCAAAATTTGAATATGTTTCATCTAAAGCAACAATTCCAGGAAATTCTGCAATAATTTTTCTTAATTTTGATTCATCAAATTGATTACCAGTTGGATTGTTTGGTGAACAAAGAAATAATAATCGATCTTCTTTAGGAGTAATATTCGATAGTATATAATCAGGATCCAAATCAAATTCTGGTGCTGGAGTTAAAAGCAGCTCTTTCATATCTCCTCCCTGAACTTTCAAAGCATGCTCATACATAGGATAAGTTGGATTTATTATTACCCCTTTTTTTCCTTTGACAATTGTCAATCTGACCATAAGGTCAATAATCTTATCTCCACCATTTCCTACAACAACTTGATTCGAATTGATATTATGCTCCTCAGCCAACATTACACAAAGAGATTCACAATAATCCTCAGGATATATTCTTGGATCTATTCTTTTTGCAACTTCTAGCATTAATTTTTTTAGAACATCTTCTGGAAAAGCAAGATTTTCATTTAATCCTATACGAATTTTAATTTTCTCTTTTATCTTTTCAGGCATAAAACCTTCTTTTCCTTCAAATGGATCATTTACTAAATCTGCTAGATTAATTTCTTTTTTCATAAATATCAACTCAAATACTGAATAAGACAATTATTGAAAAAGAAATGAAACAAAAGTATTATTCCAAATCTAATTCTTTCTTTACTGTATTAGTCCATTGCTGGAATTTCATTCCATGTCTCAAAGGTCCAATGAATTTTAATTGTTTTGACATATATGCTGCTGAAGCATTCACTTCTCCTGTAAATATCCCTGCAGCAATATTTTTGTTCATTTCAATAGCAACATCATAATTATCTAATATTCCATCTCCAGTAGTAAATTGACCATTATTGATTTTAATCCAAAAACCAGGTCCTGGAACAACTAAAAATTGAAAAGCTAGTTTAATCTTCTTTGATTTTCCTTGGATTTTTTTATTTTCATTACATATTTCTGTAAGAACTTGCAAATATTCAGGTATATCTTCTATTGTAAATAAACCCCCCTTAATTTTCTTTACTAGTAACTCTCTTAGTCCCCCTTTAGTTTTAAAATCAGCAATAGATGGTTCAGGTTCCGCTGTTTCTAAAGTTAAGCCTATTTCATATCCTTCTGAAATGGCATCAAGTATTTTTCGAACATTTCTTTTTTTACAATCACCTATCTTGAAAACCTTAGGAACCAATTCCTTTATTTCACTTTCGAGATAATTCTTTGGTTTTGGTTCAAGAGCAATGACAATATCATCAAATGTAATATCTGTTTTAGTACCATTTTGAGTACATACTAATTTTTTTTCATAAACCACATCAATAGTTGTGTTAGTAAAAACATTCACAAATTTATCATCATACGTACATTGAACCAATTCAGAACCAACAAGAGAATATAGATCAGCTCCTAAAACAGCGTTTTCTTCAATTAATGAGACGAATTTTCCTTTATTTGACAAAAAGTTTGCCACTTCGATTCCGACCATTCCACCTCCTATTACAGCAATATTACTTCCTTCTGGAATTTTTCCATTTAGCACTTCAGCAAAATTATAAACTTTAATTGATTCTAATCCTTGAAGATTTGGCAAAATTGATTCTGAACCTGTTGCGAGTATAACTACATCTGGTTTTAATTCTTCAATGATTTCAATGCTGTATGGAGTGTTAAGTCTAATATTCAGACCATATTGATTTATTGCATATTGATAATTCAAATTAACATTTTCTAATTCAAAATTCATTGGAGCTGCACTAGCAATATTTAAACTTCCTCCAATTTTGTCTTTCTCATCAATAACTGTTACATCATGACCTCTTATTGTTGCAACTGTTGCTGCCTCCAAACCAGCTGGGCCAGCACCAATTATCAATACTTTTTGTTTATTCTCAGAAGGAGTAATCTCTTCATAAGTTTTTAACACATTTGGATTGATTGCACACTTTAATTGTTCTTCTATTAAAATTTGATTTAAGCAAGCATTGCAAGCAGGACAAACTCTCATCGCTTCTCTTTTTCCTTGTTTAATTTTCTCAGGAAAATAAGGATCTGCAATGATTGCACGTCCCATAGCAACCATATCGGCTTTTCCCTTTTGCAATATTTCTTCAGCTATTTCTGGTGTATTAATTCTTCCAACTACACAAATTGGTGTTCTTTTAACTGCCTTTTTGATTTCAGCTGCATAATCTGAATAAACTCCTTTTGGTTGATTCATAAAGGGTACAACTGGATAGTAAGGTGAATCAAAAATTCCTGCTGTTATATTAATTAAATCAACTCCTCCTTCCTCGAGTTTAACAGCAATTTTGGTCATATCCTCTACCTCCAAACCTCCTTCTATAAAATCCCGACAATTTATCCTAAAACAAATGATGAAATCATTTCCACATCTTGCTCTAACAGCTTTTAATACTTCTAAAGCAATTCGTATTCTATTTTCAAAACTGCCACCATATTCATCTGTTCGTTTATTATAGAGTGGAGAAAAGAACTGGTTTAACAAATAACCATGTCCAGCATGTATTTCAATTCCATCGAAACCTGCTCTCTTAATTCTAAAGGAAGCATTAGCATAATTGGAAATAATTTTCTTAATCATTTTTTTAGTAAGAGGTTTTGGAACTACGCCGGTTAATTTACTCGGTATATCAGAAGGACCTACTATTTGTTCTCCTGTGAGAAAACTTGTTGCTTGAATACCTGCATGATAAATTTGAACAATTGTGCGAGCACCATGACTTTTGATGACTTCAGCAAGTTTACTCAATTTTGGAATTTGGCTATCTTTTTCAATACTAAGCATATTTTGGGTGCCACGACCAACTTTATCAAAGTATGTCGCTTCAACAATTATTAATCCAATTCCACCTTTTGCTCGTAATTCATAATAAGCAAGATTTTTATCGGTAATGTCGCCATTCTCATCCCCGAAATTGGTTTCCATCCCTGGCATTACGATTCGATTTCTTATTTCAATATTATTTATAGTAATAGGTGCAAATAGTTTCAAATCTTTCACTCACTTCATAGTAATACTGATTTGGGAACATTATTTTTATTACTAATATTCTTCAGTTTAATATATCTAACACTCAATGGTAAAAAATTTTACTAGATAAGGGAAAGAAATGAACTTTTTCTTATGTAAATAATCATAAAAAACACATTTTCAAGATAGCACAAAATCCTTTTGAGAAGAATAACTAATTTTCAATTATGAAAAATGCCAACTTAAAGTTATCAAATGAATGGATTAGATTATTCCTTATTTTCATTCTATCATTATTTGTTGGAGGATTAATATTTATAATCAATAATTTAACTGGAATATTTAGTGCTTTCATTTTTATTATTCAAGTATTATTTGGAATATTATTTGGTCTTTGGTATTTTAGAATAGTATTAGTATATATTAGAGAACTAAGAAAAAAGGATCCAGAAAAGAAGATTGGTGTACCTCTGGGATGGTCAATTTTTGGTTTAATAGTTACAATATTGAATTTCATAATTTGGACATTATTATCTTCTCTAGCTTTTAATTTTCCAAAAATTCTTTTCTTTGTACCGACCGCTTTAGCATTAGTACAAATTTTCTATGTCTTTGTTAAAGCAAATCGAAGGAGAATTAGAGATTGGGTAGTAGTAATTTATAATTTATTTACATTCTTTCACCTATTCATTTGGACTTTTATTGATTACGGTGTTGATATCCCTAATTTTTTAGGAATTTTTCCACATACAATAACAAGTAGTGTTATGTGGTGGCAATTATTATTTGTGAATACAGGTGCTTTTTTCTCCCCCACTTTTATCTTTCCACCTTATCTCTTAAATCCAAGATATTATTTTGCGATGCCCGTGGAGGAATATTTTGCTCTTAAAGATAAAGAAAAAATGGAAGAGCAAAAAGAAACTAAAGTTAGTTTAAATGATTCCGAAAAACCTCTGCCAGGAGAAAGAAAACCATTTTTCGAAGAAAGGGAAAAACAAAAAGAAATTGATGAGCAATTATCTGCAATAAGAAGAGAACTTTCAAAAGAAAAGAAAGATCAAGATGTTCAATATGCAGAATTTGTGGGATCAAATGATATAGCTTTTGGAACAAGAAGAATTATTATTCGTTTTGATAATTTTCTAAGAATAATTTCTACAAGTATTATTCTTTGTTTGATTATCATAACTCCTATAATGTTCGTAGGAAATATTTCTATGAGTGCTTTGCCTAACTATCAGAAAATTACATACAATCAAAAAGCAGATATGATGATAGCTGTTACTGGAAGTATTTTTTCATCTCCTGATTATAATGGCAGTTTTATAAAAAATTGGGATGAAGAACTTACAAAAGAGATAACTTTAGCAAAGGAATTAAATGTCTCTCATCTCAGGTATGATATAAAAACTCGTGCTAGGAATAATAACCTCTCGAGAGAAAAAATGGAAATTGGATTAACTAATATACAATCAAGTGGTTTAAAATTAATAATCAATATTGCTGGAGATGTTGTCTTTTCTAAAGATGAATTAATGAATAATATGTATGCAGATGCGAAATATTTCGCGGAAAATTTCTCTCCTGATTATATGATTATTTTTAATGAAATAAATGGTGAATTATTGAATAATATCAATATTGCTCTCACACTAGATGATTTGTTACTAGATATTAAGAATATTTCAACAATGATAAAAACCTATAGTCCAACAACAAAAATTGTTACAACATTTTTAGCAACAAAAAATGGAATAAATGATTTTAAGAAATTGTTTAACTCTACTTTGAATATTGATGTAATAGGTGTAAGTTTTTATCCAGTCTTTTTTGGTTGGCGATTTGATATTTTACAAGAATATAGCAATATCTTTCATCAATTAAAAACAACTGAGAAATTTTGGATAAGCGAGACCGGAATGGAATCACTAAATTATGGTGAAGATGCTCAAGCTAAATATCTCACAAAAATATTGAATCACGCTTCACAGATAGAACTATTTAATGCTGATGGAGTTTGTATAAAAAGTTTAATTGATAATGAAGGATTCACAGCTGAAAGAGGAATTACTAGTCATTTTGGATTAGTTTATTTCAATGGAAAAAAGAAGAAATCTTTTGAAGCTGTTTGTTATATTATTGGTAATATTCGGATTTGAAACTAGTTTTTAAAGGAAATTCTTCAAAAATCTTTTTTAACTAAACAAATTTAAAATTCTGTAAAGGAATTGCTAACCAAAAGATGCGAAGAAATTAAAAACAGTAATAAATAATTGTACAAAGAAGGAAAACAAAAGGTGTTAGCACATCAAAATTCTCTTCCTGACTGAGGTGCAAGAACAAATGAGTTTCCGTGAAAGAAGATTCAAAACTTCAACTGAAAAAGAAATAAAAATCAGATTATTAAATTGGACAGATTTAAATGGAATAACCAAGTTCCATGGTGAACTTTATGATTCAAATTATTTTGATTCTCCTCCAAATACCACTCTTGAAGTAAGGTATGTTTTAAGAAATTTAGAAGCCCGTGAATTAGCTGGTGGTTTAAGTTTAGTGGCTGAAAATCAAAAAGAAATCATTGCAGAAGCTACCTTGGAGACAAGTGTTTTCGGCATTCCAGTACAAAAACACATAGGTAAAATAGGTATTGTCGTACTACCGGAATGGCGTCGGTTAGGTATTGGTACAGAGCTAATAACTGCTCTTGAGCATTTTGCCATTCGAAATGGAATTTTAACTCTCTGGACACACTTCGAACGTGATTGTGAAGCTGAAGAGAAATTCTATTGTGATAAACATAAATATGCAAAAACAGGTTTAATCAAGAAAGCATTAATGCGACAAAATAAACCAAAAGATCATTTAATTGTACAGAAGGAGCTACCAAGAGGGGGAATTTAATTCCAACTCTGGCTTTTCTTCTAAACTTTTTTTTCGAAGTTAAATACTATAATAACAGTTAAGTATTCGTTCTTTACTAGAGTGGATAAATTCTAAAAAATTGGTGATATTAATTTATGAGTGAAACAAATAAATTGCCTCGTGTCGCAATTGTCACACTAATCCAAGAAGGAGCCATTCGGGTAGGTGGAGAACATGCGATGCTTTTTCCTTATGTTGAACAAATTTTGAAAGCAGCAGAGACTGTTAAAGAAAAAATTACTGTAATTCCATATGTCATCTCTCCTCGGCCCAAAAAATATGAGAAACTTGATCGAGTTGAAGAGCTAAAGGAAAAAATGCAGCAAATGAATGGTGGAAAAATGATTCTCGTTTCTAATGGTGCTGCTGGACCTTATGCTAATCCATGGAATTGGGAGAAGTATGGTTATGAAACCAATAAAGCTCTAATTAGATTGGTGAAAGAAGATTCTATAAATGCAGTAATTGTTATGGCTCATGGATACGCAAGTATTCCAGCCGTTCTAGACTTTATTCCTTCAAAAGAAGTGGGTTCTTTTGGTACTAAACCAATCTCAGTCTATTATATCACTCATTCAACTTTTGATGAACATAAAGATAATCGACCACAGAGAAGAATTTTAGAAAGGGAAATACAAAATCATGCTAAAATGATTGCTATTAGTCCTTATATGGCTAAACATCTTGAAGAAATAAAATTGGTTAAGAATAAGAGCGATACAGTTCCCCTCTATAATGCTCTGCCTGAATCTGGATGGTTTTCAAATCGAATATCAAAAGAAGAAACAATAATGATGCTTAAAGAAAGAAATCAAAAAGTAAATTCAGGACCGTTTTATGGCAATCAATTACCTTTAGAACAGATTTTGGAAGGACAAAAAGAATTAGTTCTCTATTTTGGTCGAGCTCAAAAGTATGTAAAGGGAACAGATGCTGTTATTGCTTGTGCAAGGAATGATTCTAAACGTCATTATTTCTTAATATGTAGTGGTTCTAATAAAGAGTTAAATTGGCATAAAGAATTAATTAAAGATTTGGAAAATATTACAATTTCTTGGGAACATAATTCAAAATTAGTTCTTGGCACTGTACAATTAACAGAGGAAGATTCAAAAGCTCGTATCTATGCAGTATTTCTTTCAAGAAGAGAACCTATGGGATTGGTAAGTCGTGAATTAGTCTTGATGCAAAAAGAGGGATCTGTTTTACCCATAGTTTCAAATAATTGCGGATTTGAAGATGAATGGCAAAAGAAATTTGGTTTTATCGTTGCAAATCCAAGTTTATGTGAAGATGATCCAATAAAATCAAAAACCTATTCTCAACTAGCTAAACAATCGGAAATTTTCGTTCATGATGATTGTATTAAGGATACATTAAAAGCATTGGACCAAATGAGCAATTTATCTTCAGAAGAATTGAGAAAGAGAGTACAAAATTATTCCGAAGCAGTAAAAATTAATTATTCGCAAAATAGGTATTGGTCGTTTTATCTTCAAGCAATAGGTGAAATATTACCTGATACTAATGACTATATTGAAGAATTACTAGAAGAAAATAAATTAAATAAAATTCAAAATATTTAGTAAATTCTTTAATTTATTTTATTTTTTTCTCTATTCTTTGCTTCAACACATAGATTTATTTTTACAATTAAGATAAAGAAATCTACTTGAATATTTGTATTTGAGGACTCAGAAATCAACTCAATATATTTTATTTAGAAGGTATTTAAATGGCAAAAGATGAGATTCAAAATCAGACTTTATCAAAAAAATCTAATGAATCTCAACAAATAAATTCAGAAAACAATATTGCTAAACTTCAAGATAAAATAACTCAATTAGAGTATGATTTATTAGAAAGTGAAAGGAAAAGGTTAGGCCATTTTGAACTAACAAATGATGCAATTTTTATAATTGATTCAAATGGAAATTATTTGGATGTTAATCAGAGAGCAGCTGATCTCCTCGGTTATAACAGACATGATATGATTGGAAAAAATATGCTTGAATTTATTGTAAAGGATGAACAAGATAAATCTAAACAAAGTCTAGAAGATTTAAAAGCAGGGAAAATTCTTCCAATTTATCAAAGAAAATTCAGGAAAAGGGATGGATCAATTTTTACTGCGGAAATAAACGCTGCAGTTGTTCAAGATGATGAAGGAAAACCTGCTTATATTCAAAGTGCTGTTCGTGACATTAGTGAAAGGATAAAAGCAGAACAAGCACTTGATAAAGAAAGAAAAGCCTATCATTTAATAGCTGAAGCACTTATTTATTCATCAAATCTAAAAGATTTTTGTGAACGATGCTTAGCTGGATTAACTATATTATTAGATTTTGATAATTCTACAATTCGAATTTACGATCCTGATTCTCGAATGTTAATTCCTATTGCTCAGACTGATTTTAAAAATGAAGGACTTAATCCTGATATTATACCACAATCAATTGATAGTCCTCATCATGTTTTTGCACTTGCTGCAAGAAGTAAACGTGTAATAATTGCTCCGAGATTTGAAGATAGAGCAATATTAGCACCCTTTAAAGAAAAAATGAATAAAATGAGTATTTATTCTTCAATTACTTGGCCTATTCTTGATGCAAAAAAAGATTTGATGGGTGTATTACAGCTCGTTTCACACAAACATAGAGAAATACCTGAAGAAGATTTAATTTTCTTTGAAATTGTAGCTCACATGTTTACAGTGGCTTTTGAAAGAAAAAAAGGAGAAGAGACTATTCGTGAAAGCGAAGAAAAATATCGTGCTTTTGCTCAAAATTTTCAAGGTATAGCTTATTTATTAAAACTAAATGAACAACCTATTTTCTATAATGGTGCAGTTGAAGAAATTACTGGTTATACTACTGAGGATTTGGTTGCACAAAAACCTAAATGGGATGATATATTATTTGAAGATGATAAGAATAAAGTAATAAAAGAATTTGAGCAACTTCTGACTGGTCAATGTACTTTCGAAAATATAGAATATCGTATTGTTAATAAAAATGGTGGAATACGTTGGATTCATGAAATTGCTCAAGCAATTTGTGATGAAGAAGGTGATCCAATATGGATTCAAGGTGCAATGTATGATGTCTCTGATGAAAAACGTACTCAAGATATCCATGCAACTCAACGAAAACTTAGTAACGCTTTGGCTTCTACTAGTAATTTAACTCAAGCATTAAAATTGGTTTTAGATGTTACTTCTGAGATGGATGTAATAGATTCAGGTAGCATTTATGTTATCGATAAAATAACAGGATTTCTAAATTTAGTTACTTCAAATAATATCTCTCAAGAATATGCAGAAAATATAGCCTATTTTACAACCAATTCTCCATTTACTCAAACAATTCTTTCTGGTAAACCTAGCTATGCTGATTTTCATGATATTGATAATGAACCAGATGATAGTCAAAATAAAAAAGAAGGAATCCATTCGTTAGCAATAATTCCAATTGTCTCAGAAGGTAAAATTGTAGCAAATCTCTTCTTAGCATCACACACTTCCGGTGACATTCCTATTAATACTAGGAATGCATTAGAAACTATTGCATCCCAAATTGGAGGATCAATAGCTCGAATTAGGGCAGAAGAGGCTTTTAGAGAGAGTGATCAAAGATATCGAACTTTTGTCCAAAATTTCCAAGGGATTGCTTATAGAACAAAAGAAAACTTAGAACCAATTTTCTTCCATGGTGCTGTTGAAAATATAACTGGTTATACAAACGAAGAACTTCTAAGTAAAAAACCTAGTTGGTCAGATATAGTTCATCCCTATGATTTACCTTTGCTACAAAAAGAAATTGAAGAAATACCAAAGAAAAAAGATGAAATGTATGGTATGTTAGAATATCGAATTATCACAAAGAATAAAGAAATTTGCTGGATTCAAGACATCTGGCAAATATTGCTAAATGAAGATAGCAATTTAATAGGTATTCAAGGTTCAATTCATAATATCAATGATAGAAAACAGGCTCAATCAGAGATTGAAAAACTCTATGAAGATTTAGAAAAAAGAGTAGCAGAAAGAACTGAACAATTGACATTAATTAATAAAGAATTGACTGCTTTTTCATATTCAGTTTCTCATGATTTACGAACTCCTTTGCGTCATATAGGAGGATTTGCAAATTTACTCCAGAAAAGAGTTGAAAGTCAAGACGATAAAGATGAGCGAATACAAAGTTACACTCAAAAAATAATTGACTCCGTAGAAGAAATGAATCATCTTATTGATGGTTTACTAACCTTCTCAAGAATGAGTAGAGTTGAAATGGTGAAAATTCGGATTAATTTAACTGAATTAGTTCAAGATGTTTTAAATGATTTCCAAGTTGAATTGGGAAATAGACAAATAGATGTTTCAGTAAATTTCTTACCTGACGTTATTGGTGATCCTTCACTTTTAAGATTGGTATTGGTTAATCTTATTAGTAACTCTTTCAAGTTTACAAAATTGTGTGATATAGCTGAAATTACTATTGGTACCATGCCATCACAAGATTCGGAAAAAATTACTTTCTTTATAAGAGATAATGGTGTAGGTTTTGATATGAAATATTATGATAGATTATTTGGAGTATTTCAAAGACTACATAAAAATGAAGAATTTGATGGTACCGGAATCGGTTTAGCTACAGTACAGCGAGTTGTAAGAAGAATGGGAGGAACGATCTGGGCTGAAGGAGAAGTAGATAAAGGAGCTACTTTTTATTTTTCAATTTCAAAAGCAACCGAGTTAGAAGAACCTATAATTGAATAAATTTAACAAGAGATGATTTTTATAATCTTGCTCGCCAAATATTTAACAATTCTTGAAAATCCTTTTCATCATCATGATTCTCAATATTTGTAAATAATTCTTCTAAAGCATCTTCAATAAGGTAAATATTACGACTAGATGTTGGATAGCTCATAACAAAGTTCAGCAAAGGAAAATAACTATTATCAATTTCATTTACTGCTTTAATTATCATAGGAAATAGACCATTGGGTACTGGTAATTCTTTTACCCAAGATAAAGCAATCTCCTCTTCAGTCACTTCTTCATTTGAAAGTATATAGGATGCAATAGCTATTTTATTCATAGCTTTTCCACAATATTCAAATGCTTTTTGATGTGAAAGACTTCGTTTAGCTTTCAGAGCAAATTCATAATTTTCAAGCGCTTGAATTACTAAATGAGAAATTTCCTCGGGATTAGAAATCATATTCATCCTATTACTATATTGCAAACTAATCTATTAATATGACTAAAAAAGTAATCTTAAAATGTTTAAAATAATCATATCATATATGAAGCAATTTTATGTAGGTATTGGCGCTGTTGTTGAGAAAGATAATAAGTTTCTCGTTCTAAAACGATCGCCAAATAAAGATGTGGGTGCAAATTTATGGGAAGTAGTTACTGGTAGATTAGAAGCAGAGGAATTACCAGAAATTGGTACAATACGAGAAGTAAAGGAAGAAGTAAATCTTGATGTTGAAATATTAATGCCGATTGATACTGGTTTTTTTTATAGAGGAGGAAAAGAGTTTCCAATGGTTTTCATTCTCTTTTGGTGCAAGTATCTATCTGGCGAAGTGAAAATATCTTGGGAACATTCTGAATACAAATGGTTATCATTAGAGGAAGCAATTAATAATCCTGATTTATATTTATATCATTCAAGATTTAAAATAATTAAGAAATTAAAACAGTATTTGCCAGAGAATTTCAAGTTGAATAAATAAAAACATGTTTTCTAAAATTTTTTATTTTTGAATCCAAGAAGCAATGTAATTATAATTGGCAGGTTTAGAAATTATTTCTGGTTCCTTTAATTCCCAATCCCCTTCCAATCCAAGTTCATTTACCATTAAATCAAAATGACATAAAGCAATTCCAACATCAATTAATCCCATATAAGAAAAAGCATCTATGAGATAACTAGATTTGGTTTTTAAAAAGAAATGAATCATATTATTTTCTTTTAATATACGCCAAGGTTGTAAGTTTCTTGCAGAGGGAGCTAATCTTATCATTTCTAGTGGAAGAGCAAAGTAGTTAGCATTTTCCTCAGTTAAAGGAGTAGTAAAATTACCTTCAAAAAAAATCTTATCCCATGATTTTCTATTGCGAGCACGTATTCCCCACGAAATGAATTTTTCAGTAATACTTTTCTTTTCAGCAACATACCCAACAGGACTTATAGCTGGTATTGTTTCAGACTCTTTTAAATTAGCGTATTTTGAGAAAGTATCAAAATTAAAAGCTCTACCAAGCCAGACAGTTCCGAGATTTAGCTCTGTCATTTTCAGAATTATTTTTTCAAATAGATACCCAAAATCTACTAAATTAATGGATTCTTTATTCATTGTTCCTACAATGAAATATCTTGCACCTTTAATCATTCCATATGTACCGAGTTTCTGTTTCTCTTCAAAGTTTTTCATCCCAGTATCTATTAATATGAATTTTGCTTCACTCTTAAAAATGCCATGTTCAATTCCAAGAAGACTATTAATTTTCTGTATCGTTTTATTGTCTAATGGTTCATTTTTATAAGTTCTACAAGAATATCTTCTACGAATTATTTTTTCGATTGATTGATTAAATTTCATAAAATCACTTACCTAATATTGAATGGTCTGTAGAAAAAAGTTTTTCTTTGATTTAATATTCTAAAGTACTTCTCAAATTAATGTAATTCTTATTATCAGATTATTTGTAATTAGAATTTACTGATTAAAAAACAAAAATGATAAAAATTGTTAGGAGGTGCTGAGTTGGGCTGCTCAGCACCTTCCTACATTCAGGGGCGATTTTTCAAGGAGATAGAATAAGTGTTATGGAATATGTATACCACCATCCATCATATTTAAGACAAGATCTACTTTTTGCATTACAGATTGATCATGTGTTACGATTACAACTGTAATTCCAGAAGTTTCATTTAATTTACGAAGCAAATTGATAATTCCTTCGCCAATTTTGCTATCAAGATTTCCGGTTGGTTCATCAGCAAAAATTATTGTTGGAGTATGAATCATTGCACGCGCAATAGCAACTCTTTGTTTTTCACCACCACTTAATTCTTTAGGACGATGATTAGCTCTCTCTCTTAAACCAACCTGCTCGAGAATATTCATTGCATGTTCTCGATCCTCTTTTTTGATACCATCAGGAATTAAGGGTAGCAAAACATTTTCAATTGCAGATAGTGTTGGTATAAGTAAGAAATCTTGAAAAACAAAACCAATCTTGTTTTTTCGAATATCTGCCAATTCTCTTTCAGATAAATTTGTAATCTCTATACCATCAATTAAAGCTCGACCACTTGTAGAACTATCCATGCATCCGAGAATATTTAGTAGTGTACTTTTCCCAGAACCGCTTGGTCCTACTATTGCGATCATTCTACCTTTCTTTAAACCAAATGAAACATTGTCAAGTGCTTTTACCTCAGAAGGCATCCCTTCATTGTAGATTTTTGTAAGGTTATAAGATCTAATGATATAATCACTTGATAAATTCTCATGTTCTGTTATTTGTTGATCTGGAATATAATCTACCATCTTTTTGTGCCTCCTTAAAGACCTCTAATAACTTCCATTGGTTTCACAGAAGCTGCTCTAATACCTGGAATTAATCCGCTTACAATTCCTAAACCTAATCCATAGGCTAGTACTTGAGCTACAATTTGCCAAGTGATTTTCATGAATGTTTCACTAGCTCCCATTTGTACTAAGAAGAGTAAACCTGCTCCTATGCCAAAACCAAATAACGAACCCAAAAGACCAATCACAACTGATTCAAGAATGATGTCAAAAAGAATCGTTCTGTTTTTCCAACCTGTAGCTTTCATAATAGCAAATTCTTTCATACGCTCATTTACTCCCATTAATTGTGCAACAAAAATAGCCATTCCACCTGCAACAATAATTATAACAGTAAGAATAGTCTGCATAATTGAGAAGTTATTTAATAAATCACCAGCAGTTTCTAAGAATTCCCCAGTAATACTTACATCCATTTTAGGTTCGAGTTCTTCTAGTTGTTCTGCATAACCTCTTGTCTCATTAACACTTGCTGAATTAAAACGAATATTCACGTAATTATAACCTGTCTGTTCATAAGGCAAATAGAGACTGTTTAATGCTAAACCAGTTTCAATTGACATAATAATATTGGTATCCATTATTGCTGTTGGATCATCTTCATCAGTTTCAAAAATACCCACTGTTCGTAATTTAATAGAATAAGTAAAATTGATCATGAAATCTATTTCTTTATCAATTGAAAAAAGTCCATCTGATCCTTCAGCAATAAAATCAGCAACGATTATTTCATACAGGTTTACAAAAATAGAACCATTATTTACTTTAGTGGTTGGCCCTTCAAATTGGGCATCATTAATAATATTGACTCCTACTGAGTTTATAGGTACAAATGGCATTTGTGCGCCACCAAATCCTCCACTATCCAAAGAAATATTCGCCATGTATTGATCAAATCCTAAAACAAAAATTTCAGGACTAATTGCTTCAATTTTATCACTGTCCTCAATAGACATTATAATATCAGTAATGTTTTTTGGTAATTGTGAAATTGAAATATCCTTATTATATTCTGTAACTTGCACATCACCAAGGGTTTCTGCTATTGAATCATCTAATAAACTATCAAAACCTGCAGAAGCTGATGAAAGCGCGACCATTAATGCTATGCCAATAGCAATTCCTGCAATAGACAAACTTGCTATAAGCTTCTTTCGAAAAGCGTTCTTCAATGCAAATCGTACCGTTTGTAAACTCAAATTTTCTCACCTTTTAAAAGAAATTATTTTTTTATCTTAGATTTTTTTGTTATGACTTATTTATAAATTTGTTTATACTAGTCTAAACATATCATAATCTTTATATAAACCTTTACAATTAAAGCTCGTTGATGAATTATGTCAGAGGATACTACGAAACTGAAAAAAGAACAACGTTGTGATTCTATTCTCCAATCCGCATTAGAAGTAATGTCTGAAAAAGGTATTGAGAATACAACAATGAGAGAGATAGCAAAACATGAAGGTATTTCCGAGACATTATTGTATAGATTTTATAAAAATAAATTTGAGATTTTATTTGCAATAATAGAGAATAAAGCACAAATAACAAATGATTCTCTTTTAGAATTGTTTGAAACTACAAAAGGAATGATACCTGATCCTGAGGTAACTCTTCCACTAATTTGGAAATTAATTAAAAACAAGTTAAATGAAAATCATTTATTGTTAACTTTAATGTTAAAGGAACAAAAAAATTTTAATAAACTATTTTTTGAAAATGCTGAGATTAGAATTCAATTGAAAGAATATATGGAACAAAAAGGAAAAGCCACTAAATCAAATATAGCTTCATCAGAAAAAATGCCATTTCAACATTTTATAAGTGATATTAAGTTTAAGGAAAGTCTTACAGATTATTTTCAGAGATGTAAAGATGCAGGAAATTTGCGAGAAGAATTGAATCCACAACATTGTGCGATTATGTTCTTGCGTTTAATATGGATGCCAGTACTAGCACCAATGCCCATAACAATACGATTAATGCCAGATTCATATGAAGAAGAAATGGATATTTTTGTTAAATCACAAATATCTGTTCTCTTACACGGTCTTATTCCAACAAAAAAAGATTAATTCTAGCTATCACTTAT